>JAABUK010002781.1_pt1 | contig 30779 bp, 20 predicted proteins | sample 5559141 | NCBI WGS metagenome assembly JAABUK01 (sample SAMN10711869, study PRJNA513367) | rock metagenome | isolation source: Antarctica rocks | place: Antarctica: Victoria Land, Pudding Butte nord | collected 2016-01-03
ACGGCCACCTCGCCCTGCACCTGCAGCCACTCGCTGGGCGTCGGGGGCGCGGGCAGCTCGTTCCAGACGATCTCGACATCAGGCGCGTGGCCCAGGAGCGCGCCGCTTTCCTCAAGCGTGCTCAGCTCGGGCAGGGCGCGCTGCGAGGCGATGCTCAGGCCGTAGGCCGTGTAGTGAAAGGGCATGGCGAAACCGTCCGCGAGGGCTCAAGTACTTGTAGCACGAGGCTGCGGGCTCTGCACGCAAAGGCCAAACGCACGCATTCAGCCTTTGCACGAACACCTTTGCACAAGCGCCTTGCACAAGCGCCTTGCACAAGCGCCCTGGCGCGGGCGCTGCATCGAGCCAAGCAAAAGCCGCCGCGCGGGTGCGCGGCGGCTGAGGCCGGGAGAGGAGAGGTGGGTTGCGGGCTTGCTTCTACCGAATCGAACTGCGGTTTGTTGCGGTGTCTTGCGCGTCGCGTTCGCCAGAGCGGGCGCGAAGCAGAAGGTTAGGACGGGGAAGTTCCCGTGGTCTTACGACTGTGCGATGGGGTCGACGCCGGCAACGCTGCTCTGGTTATACGTACCGTCCAAACGGCCCAGAACCTTCGTGCCCTGCGTCACCTGCTCGACGGTACCGTGAACGGTCAGGCAAGGGGATTCGTAGCTCTTCTTAATGATTGTCACCTCCTGTATTCGTGATGTCAGCCCGATCCGGCAGAAGCAAAATCGCACCCACTTCAACGCTCCTCTTCAACTCCCGCTCGCCGCCCTCTCCGGCGGCCAGCGGAAACTTCCTTCACCAACTCGCTCCCACAGCCTCGCGCACGCCTTGAGCTTGAGGCGTGCCCTGGGCTTGAGGCGCTTCGTGATCGGGGCGGGGCGGGGCGGGGCCTTGAGCTAAGCCTGGCTCGGCGGCGTGCTGCAGCCGGAGCCAGCATTCCAGAGCCGCAGCCCGCACCACCAGAGGCGAAGGCCCCGGCAGCGCGGCCTCGCTTTCCAGAATCAAGCGCGCGCAGCGGCCCGCTTCGGCTGAGTCAACATACCCTGAGCTAAAGGGCAGCTCTTGGTCCGCGAGCCGCCTGAGCGTGGGCGCGTCGTGGGCGCGCAGGCCGTGCCAGGCTTCGGGCGTGAAGTCAACTTTGGAGCCGCGCCACTGCACTTCGCGCGGCAGCACGCCCTGCAACGAGCGGCGCAGGATCGAGCGAGTCCAGCCCGCGCGCAGCTTCTGCTCGGGCGGCAGCGACAGGCACAGCTCGACCAGCCTCTTGTCCCACAGCGGGTAGCGCGCCTCGACTCCGTTGGCCGCCGCCGCCTTGCTCAGCTCCTCGAAGGCCAGAGTCTGCAGCGGCGCGCTGAGCGTCTTCTCGTTGAACAAACGGTCGCCGTCCGTGTTGCGCGGCTCCAGCTCCTGGCACTTGAGATGCATCGCCTCGGCTCCGCTGCGCTGGGCGAACGCTTCGTTCAGCAGAGCCTTCCACAACGGCCTGGGCGGCGGCTGCGGTTCCGCGAGCGCCGCGCTTTGGCCGCGAGGCTTGAGTGGCTTCAAGAGTGGCTTCAAGCGCCGCGCCAGGCCGTGCTTGAAGCGCCGGGCCAGGCGCAGCGGGGGCAGGCTGTGCGCGAGCGAGCGGCCCATGATTTGGCTCGCGCTCAGGCCGCCTTCGAGGAACCCGTTGCGCTCCAGGGCCTTGAGCTCGCGCCACAGAGCGCGCCAGGCGCGAGCTTGAACCAGCTCGGACAAGAGCGGCAGCCCGAAGCCCACCGTCTCGTCGCCGCCGTGCCCGTCCAGCAGCACGCGCACTCCGGCGGCGCGCGCGGGCTTGTAGTGCGTCCACGAAGAGCACAGGTTCGGGCCGAGCACGGGCTCGTCGGTGTGCCACAGCACGCGCTCCAGGTTCATCAGCGGCGAGCGCGCCTCGCCGCGAATCCAGTGCGGCTCCAGCCCGCCCATCGCGAGAACAGCGTCGATGAAGGGCCGCTCGTCGCACTCGGGCACCTCGTCGAAAATCGCCGAGAAAACCGGCAGCTTGCGCGGCGCGCGCCCTTGCTGCTCAACTTCGCGCGCCACGCACATCACAGCCGACGAGTCGAGCCCGCCCGAGAGGAAGCCGCCGACCGCGCTGCCTTCAGGCTGGCCTTCAGCTTGGCTCTGCGGCGCGCGCATCCTGCAGCGCACGGCCTCGAAGAGCGCCTCGCGGAAGCGGTCTTCATACTCGCGATCGCAGAGGCCGCGCAGCATGGGGACGGCCTTCAAGTCCCAGTAACGCTCGATTTCGAGGCCGCGCGCCGAGAGCGTCAGGGTGTGCGCGGCGGGCAGGCGGCGGATGCCCTCGAAGGCGGTGTCGTCGAAGGCGTCGAAGGCGACCATCAAGTACTTGGCGAGGCGCGCCTGGTCCACGCGCCGCCCGATGCCGGGCACTTCAAACAGGGCCTTGATCTCGGAGGCGAAGGCAAACAGCCCGCCGTCGTGGAAGTAGTAGAACGGCTTGACGCCGACGTGATCGCGCGCGCAAAACAGCTGCCCGGCCCGGCCATCCCAGATCGCGAAGGCGAAATCGCCCAGCAAGTGCGCCGCGCAGTGGCGGTTCCAGCGCGCGTAAGCCGCCAGGATCAAGGCGCTGTCGCAAACGACCGGCTCGCCGATGAGCGGCTCATCCGCGAGCGGCTCATCCGCGAGCGGCTGCCCAAGTACTTGGGCCAGCTCAGGGCTTAGCTCGGCAAGCAGCTCGGCGCGGTTGTCCAGGCGAGCGTCGCAGGTCAGGACCAGGCTTAGCGACTTGGGCTCAGCTGAGCGCAGCGGCAGCGTCTCCAGGTGCGCTTCGGGCGTGGCGTGCAGAGCCAGGTGGCCCAGCGCCACGCCCGGCCCGGACGCGGCGGCTGGCTCGGCCCAGAAGCCCTGGCCATCGGGCCCGCGATGAGCCAGAGCCAAGGCCATGCGCCTGAGCGTGGGCTCAAGTACTTGCGGCCCGCACGCAGCCTGCGCGCGGTGGATTCCGATGATGCCGCTCATGCGTGTGTCGTGGAGCCGCTTCCTTTGGCTGAGGCCGGCGGCACGGAAAAGTCCCAGGCGGTTAAGGGCGTCCAACTTTCGCGAAGCGCGGCTTCACTGCTGCCTCCGATGAGGACGCGCCCGCCGCGCTCGACCCAGGCGTGCGCCTCGAAGCCGCCCGCGCTGCCCTTGCGCACCCCGATGCACAGCCGCGAGCCCAGCCCGCGCCGCCCGAGCAGCACCTGCAGCGCAAGCGCCTGCGTCAGGCACGAGGCCCCAGGCACCAGGCGCGCCGCCCGCGAGGTCGCCCGGCTCAGATCGCGCTCGGCTTGAGCTGCGCTCGCTGCAAGTACTTGAGGCTGCTGAGGCTCTTGATCAGCCGCAGCCACTTGCGCGGACGTGTTCTGCATCGGAATCGGTGCTGAGTAGCGACCGCGCGCCAGGCGAGCCGCCAGCACTTGCAGCGAGCGCAGCGGCAGAACCCACAGCCCCAGGCGCATCGCGGCCACCAGGCCCAGAGCGCGCAGCCACAGCCACTTGCGGCTCGAAGGCGCACGCAGCGCACGCGCCAAGAGACGGGCGCCACGCAATGGGCGCGCCGTCCAAGCCGCAGTCGGGAACGTGTCGGCCATAGTGTCGGGCATGGAATGAGCGGCGCGAGCTCTCGAACCTTCGCTAAGCCACAGCTGCTAAGCCACAGCCTAAGCCACGACTTCGATCAGGCCGTGCTCGGCCATGTCGCCCAGCAGAGCCTTGAGGTCGGCCTCGACAGCCGGAGCCTCGACATCGTACTCTTCGAGCAGGGCGTCGCGCACTTTGGCCACGCTCGCGGGCTGCTGGATCAGTTCCCAGATGCGCGCGCCGACTTCGTCCAGCCCGTAATAAATTCCGGTGGCCATGTTCAAGATGGCCGCCTCGCCCGCCAGGTCGCACGACATCTGGCCCGCCGCCGCCTTGACGACCGTCTGTGAAGAAAGAGCCTTCGCTTCGTCCATAAGGTCAATGGTTCGCAAGTACTTGCACCGCCCGTTCTCCTCCAGCGATCCTAACGATCGCCGGAGAAGCCTTCGCCGCCGTGCTCATCGTGGGAGCGCCCGTTTTGTCCGTTGAGCCAGCTGACGCTGTGGCCGTTGGAGCTGCTCAAAGCGCCCACCGGCTCCGCGAACCTCGACTGCTGCGCGGGCTGCGTGGAGCCTGCGGGCTGCGTGGAGCCTGCGGGCTGGGTGGCATCGCCTTCGACGGGCACGCTGGGGCTGGCGGGGCGGGCGCCGCCGTGCACGCCGTTGGTGTGGTGCACGCCGTCCGCGCCGCCGTTGATGGTGTGCGGAATGTTGGGCCGGAAGGTCTCGCCCGCCCGCTCCTCGCCGTGGAAGCGGCGGTCATACCAGACCGGCACGCTGTTCTCGACGATGACGCGGCGGCGCTCGCCGGCAACGGCGCGGCCCCGGTTGTTCTTGCGCCGGTCGTTGCGCTGGCCCCGGCGGTCGCCGACTTCGGTGCTCGCGATGGCGGTCAGGATCTTCTCGCGGAAGAGCTGGGTGTCGAAGCGCATCGCGTTCTCACGGATGCGCTGCGGGTCCCACTCGATGGTGTCCAGCTTCTCGACGGCCTCGCACAGCGCGTCCACCGTCTGCTCCTTGAACAGCAGGCCCGTCACGCCATCGACCTGCACATCGAGCGCGCCGCCCGCAGCAAAAGCCACCACGGGCCGCCCGCAAGCGTTGGCCTCGACGGGGGCGATGCCGAAGTCCTCCTCGCCGGGCATGATGTAGGCCTTGGCGCGCGCCATCAGCCCGTTCAGCTCCTCGTTCCCGACGTGGCCCAGGAACTCGATGGTCGGGCCGGCGATCTTCTTCAGGTCCTTGAGCTGGCGCCCGGTGCCCACCACCTTGAGAGGCCGGTTCAGGCGCGTGAAGGCCTCGACAGCCAGGTCGATGCGCTTGTAGGGCACGAAGCGCGACACCACGATGCAGTAATCGCCCACGTCCTCCGCGATCTGGAAACGCGAGGTGTCGACCGGCGGGTGGATGACATCGGCCTCGCGGCGGTAGAACTTGGCGATGCGCTTGGCCACCGCCGAGGAGTTGGCGATGTAACGGTCCACGCGCGTCGAGGCGATCGAGTCCCAGTTGCGCAGGTAGTGCAGCCCAGGCGTCAAGAGCGAGCGCAGCGGGCCACCGATGCGCTCTTTTTGCACATACGAGCGCGTGCTCCACACGTAACGCATCGGCGCGTGGGTGTAGCAAACGTGAACCGCCTCGGGCGAGGTGATCACTCCCTTGGCAAAGGCCGAGGACGAGGAGAGGATCAGGTCGTAGGACGACAGGTCGAAGGACTCGAAGGCCGTGGGATACAGCAACAGAGCCGCACGGTGCGAGTACTTCTTGAAGATCATCTTCTGCAGGAACGAGGTGCGGATGTCCCACGAACGATACGAATCCGGCATCGCCCTGGCGTCGTAGGCCGAGGTGAACACCGGGGCGTCAGGAAACATCTCGTGGAAAACTTCCACGACCTTTTCGGCTCCTCCCATCTGCATCAGGAAGTCATGCACAATCGCGACTTTCATGCTCTGCTCCAACTATTTCTGCTGCCCGTCTCTCCTGGGAGATTGCTCTTGCAAGATCGTTCCTGCAAGTTCGCTCCGCGCCGCTCGGTGTTGAGCTTGGGCAGGAGCCACGGGCTAACGCGCCGGAAGGGGCTGCGTTCGAAACGAGATTGCATAACTCTCGTGCGAACCCAGCCCGACACTTTAATTTGTTCCCCAGCGCACTCAGCTCAGGGCAACCGGCACCAAGTACTTCAGTTGCTCTGCTGCAGCTTTGCCCGGAAGCGAGCACTTCCCCTATCGTAACACTGCTTTGATACGAACAGGTTAACCGCGCCGAACTTCTGGAGACCGCGAGGCGCCCGTTGCCGGTGCGCCCGGCTCGTGCTGCGCACGGGCCGGAGGATTTGTGGGATGCTCAAGCGCAAGGCCCTGGGCGGGCTCCCGCGCCACGCTGTCGCAGCCACAAGCGCAAGCGCAAGTAGCAGCGTTTTTGCCGTTTTCGCCCCAAAGCCGCGCGCACCGGGGCGTTTGCGGGGCGCACGGCGCATCTCGCGGCGGCCTTCGGGACCGTCTCAGCGAAATCGAACTCAGCTCAAGGGTGCAGTCTGGCGCGAGCCTTGAGCGAGCCTTGAGCTGGGTTCAGCAGCGAATCAGGCAGTATGCCCCATCGAGAGAAACATCAAACGTTTTTAGGTGAGTTATGCATTTAGCGATCATCGGGACGGGCTACGTCGGGCTGGTGGCGGCGGTTTGCTTCGCGGAGGCGGGCAACGAGGTGCGCTGCGTCGACATCGACGAGGCCAAGCTCAGCCGCCTGCGCGCGGGCGAGCTGACGCTGTATGAGCCCGGCCTGGAGCACCTCTTCGCGCGCAACCGGCGCGAGGGCCGCCTCCGGTTCACGAGCGACCTCGAAGCTGCAGTGCGCGCCTCGGAGATCATCTTCCTGGCGCTGCCCACGCCCATGGGCGAGGGCGGCGAGGCCGACCTGCGCTACGTGCTGGGCGCTTGCGAGCAGATCGGCAGGCACCTGGACGGCAAGTACTTGCAGGGCAGCGCGCCCGAGACGCAGGGCGCCAAGATCATCGCGACCAAGTCAACGGTTCCCGTGGGCACGCTGGACAAGGTGCGCGGCGCGCTGAGCCTGCACGCCACGGCTGCCTTCGAGGTCGTCTCGAACCCGGAGTTTTTGCGCGAGGGCGTGGCGGTCGATGACTTCATGCGGCCCGAGCGCGTCATCATCGGCACCGACTCAGCCCACGCCGAGGCGCGGATGCGCGAGCTGTATCACCCCTTCCTGCTGTCGGGCAACCCGTTTTTGGTGATGGACGCGCGCTCGGCTGAGCTGACGAAGTACGCGGCCAACGCGATGCTGGCGTTGCGCATCTCGTTCATGAACAGCATCGCCAACCTGTGCTCGTCGTGCGGCGCGGACGTGGACAAGGTGCGCCTGGGCGTCGGGCTCGACTCGCGCATCGGCAAGAGGTTCTTGTTCGCGGGCATCGGCTACGGCGGCTCCTGCTTCGGCAAGGATGTCGAGGCCCTCATCCACACCGGGCAGCACTTCGGCTCGCCGCAGCCCCTGCTCGAAGCCACCCAGAGCATCAACAAAGCGCAGCAGCAAGTACTTGTAGCTCCCATCATCGAGGAGTTCGGCCAGGAGCTGTCGGGCCGCCGCTTCGCGCTGTGGGGCCTGGCCTTCAAGCCCAACACCGACGATATGCGCGACGCCCCCTCGCTGGCCCTGATCGAGCAGCTCACGCGGCGCGGCGCCAAAATCGTGGCCTACGACCCCGAGGCGAGCCAAGCCGCGCGCAAGGTGCTGGGCGAGCGCGCCGAGGTCGAGTATGCCGAGCGGCACTACGATGCGCTGCAGGACGCGGACGCGCTGATCATCGCGACCGAGTGGAATTTGTTCCGCGAGCCGAACTTCGGCCTGATGAAGAAGCTGCTGAAGAGGCCGCTGGTCTTCGATGGCCGCAACGTCTACGCCCTGCAGACGATGCGCGAGGAAGGCTTCCGCTACCACTCCATCGGCAGGCCAATAGTCGAAGGGTAGTCGAAGGTTCCATCAACAGAGCTCAAGGCAGGCGCAAGTACAAGTACTTGAGGCGCGAATTTCAGCTTTGCGCCGCGGGCTTCGGCTGCGAGCGCGCGGGCGTGCCACACTGCAGCGGCGCGGTGAGGCGGCAAGGGAGCCGGAAGACCGGCTCGAAGGGAGCGCGGGCAAGTTGAGCAAGTTGAGAAGGGTTCAGTTGGTTTAAAGGTGCGTATGTTCTACCCGGTTGTGTTGATAGGAGGCTCCGGCTCGCGGCTGTGGCCGATGTCGCGCACGGCGCAGCCCAAGCAGCTGCTGCCTATCGCCTCGGAGAGTCACTCGATGCTGCAGGAGACGATGATGCGCCTGCGCGACCTGGAGCAGGCGGGCCCGGCGCTGGTGATCTGCAACCACCAGCACCGCTTCCAGGTCGCCGAGCAGCTGCAGGAGGTCGGCGTCACGCTGCGCGCCCTGATGCTGGAGTCGGTGCCGCGCAACACCGCGCCCGCAGTGGCCGTGGCCGCGCTGCTGCTGATCGAAGAAGACCCGGACGCCCTCATCCTGGCCCTGCCCTCGGATCACGTCATCCGCGACGTGCCGGCCTTCCACGCGGCCCTGGCTCAGGCTCAGGCGCTGGCTCAGCAGGGCCGCATCGCCCTGCTCGGCATCGTGCCCGACAAGCCCGAGATCGGCTTCGGCTACATCCAGCAAGGCCAGCCCATCGCGAACGCTGAGCCGCACCAGGGGCACAACGGCTCTTCCCCGCTGCCCTCGGCTTCCCCGCTGCCCTCGGATGCCTCGCTGCCCTGGGCTTACGAGATCGCGCGCTTCGTGGAGAAGCCGGACGCGGCCACGGCGCGCGAGTACGTGGATTCGGGCGGCTACCTGTGGAACGCGGGCCTGTTCATGGCGCGCGCCGATGTGCTGGTGCGCGAGCTGGAGGCGCACGCGCCTCAAGTACTTGCGGCGTGCCGCGAGTCGCTCAAGCAGGCGTATCGCGACCTGGACTTCCTGCGCCTGGGCCGCGCGCCCTTCGAGAACTGCCCCTCGATCTCCATCGACTACGCGCTGCTCGAAAAAACCGCGCTGGCGGCTGTGGTTCCCGTCGAGATGGGCTGGAGCGATGTCGGCTCGTGGACCGCGCTGTGGGATTTATACGACAAGGACCCCGACAACAACGTGCGGCGCGGCGACGTGGTCGCGCTCGACACCCAGGGCTGCCTGATCTCGGCCCAGACGCACCTGGTGGCCACCGTGGGCGTGCGCGACCTCATCATCGTCGAGAGCGGCGACGCGGTGCTGGTCGCCCACAAAGACCGCGCCCAGGACGTGAAGAAGATTGTCGAGGCGCTGCAGCAGCAGGGGCGAAGCGAGTCGGAGATTCACCGGCGCGTGTACCGGCCCTGGGGCTGGTATGAAGGCATCGACCGCGAGCAGAGGTTCCAGGTCAAGAGGATCATGGTCAAGCCCGGCGGCCAGCTCTCGCTGCAGCGGCACTACCACCGCAGCGAGCACTGGGTCGTGGTCACGGGCACCGCCCACGTAGTGCGCGGCAACGAGAGGCTGATCGTCTCCGAGAACCAGTCCATCTACATCCCGCTGGGCACCCTGCACCGGCTCCACAACCCCGGCCACATCCCGCTGCACCTGATCGAAGTCCAGTCCGGCGCCTACCTGGGCGAGGACGACATCGTGCGCGTGGACGACAACTATGGCCGCCTCGACGACCCCACCGCCCACAACCAGCCAGGCAGCTCCAGCAAGGCCCAGGGCCAGGCGCAAAGTCCCGCTTCAACTGCTTCGAGCGATCCGAGCAGCTACTCGCCCATCGCCCTGAGCGGCGACATCAAGGGGCAGGGCCTGGCCAGCGATGTCGAGAGAGGCGCGCGCCAGCGCGACGAGAAGCGGCGCACCGAGCGGCGCGGCGGCGAGCGGCGGCGCACCGAGCGGCGCTACAACGAACGGCGCGGCGACGCCCGCAGCCCGGACGCCAAGCCAGCCGAGGCCAAGCCAGCCGAAGCCAACCCAACTGAGGCGAAGGAGGACGATGGCAGCACCCTTTAAGGCCTACGACATCCGCGGCCTGGTTCCCGAGGAGCTCAGCCCAGGCCGCGCCCGCCTCATCGGGCTGGCCCTGGCTCACGAGCTCTTCGGCGCGGCTCAGCTGCCTTCAAGTGCCTCAGCCGCGAGCTCAAGGCTCATCGTGGTCAGCCGCGATATGCGCGAGCACTCGCCCGAGCTGAGCGCGGCTCTCATCCAGGGGCTGTGCCAAGGCGGCTGCGACGTGCTTGACATCGGGCTCGCGGCCACGCCCATGAACTACTGGGCCAACGTCCACTTCAACGCGCGCGGCAGCGTGCAAGTCACCGCCTCGCACAACGGAGCGCGCTACAACGGCTTCAAGGTCTCGGGCCCCTCAGCCGTTCCCCTCGACTACTCGACTGGCCTCGATCGCGTCGAAAAGCGCGTGCTGGGCTGGGAGCAAGCCCACACGCCGCGGCCTTCGGCCAGCTCAGCTGAGCCCGGAACCGTGCGCGTCGAAGCCGAAGTCTTGAGCAAGTACTTGAGCTGGATGGATGCCTTCCTGACGCGAGACGGCAGCCCGCTGCGTGTGGGCGTGGACGCGGGCAACGGCATGGGCGGCTTTTTTTTGCCTGGCTGGTTCGGGGGGCGCGGCTGGCTTGAGCTCAAGCCGCTCTTCTTCGAGCTGGACGGGCGCTTCCCCAACCACGAGGCCGACCCGCTCAAGGCCGAGAACCTGCGCGACGTGCAGGCTCTGGTCACGCGCGAGAGGTGCGATTTCGGCGCGGCCTTCGACGGCGACGCGGACCGCTGTATGTTCGTGGACGAAAACGGGGCCGCGATTTCGAGCGACTTGATCACGGCTCTGATCGCGGCTCAAGTACTTGAGGAGACGCCCGGCTGCGCGATTTTGTATGACCTGCGCTCGTCGCGCGCGGTGCCCGAGTGGATCAGCGAGCACGGAGGCCGGCCCATCCGCGAGCGCGTGGGCCACACCTTCATGAAGCGCACGCTGCGCGAGAGCGGCGCGCGCTTTGGCGGCGAGCTTTCGGGCCACTACTACTTTCAGGACTGCTTCAACACCGATTCGGGGCTGATGGCGCTGGTGCAAATCGTCAACATCCTGCAGCAGAAGCGGCAGCCTTTGTCTCAGCTCGTGGCGCCGCTGCGACGCTACGCGGCCACGGGAGAAATCAACTTCCGCGTGCCCGACGCGCCCGCCGCCATGCGCGAAATCGCCAGGGTCTATGAGCAGCAGGGCGCGCGGCTCGACGACCTGGACGGCCTGAGCGTGGACTTCGAGGACTGGTGGTTCAGCCTGCGCTCCAGCAACACCGAGCCGCTGCTGCGCCTCAACCTCGAAGCCCCCAGCGCCCCCGAGCGCGACCGCAGGCTGGGCCAGGTGCGCGCCATCATCCTGGCTCAGGGCGGCCAGCCAGCCGACGGCGCGCACTGAGCCAAGGCGCACTGAGCCAAGCTGAAGGCATCGCAGCAAGCGGAGCGGCTCAAGTACTTGAAGGAAAGGAAACGCATGAGAATCGTCATCACGGGGGCGGCGGGGTTCCTGGGCTCGCACCTGGTCGAGCGTTGCTTGAAGGAAGGGCACGAAGTCGTCGGCGTGGACAACTTCATCACGGGCAGCCCGGAGAACCTGGCGCACATCAGCAGCCCGGCCTTCTCGTTTGGCCAACAGAACATTTCCGAAGGCATCTCCATCGACGGCCCGGTCGAGTTCATCCTCCACTTCGCGAGCCCGGCCTCGCCTGTTGACTACCTTGAGCTTCCCATCCAGACGCTCAAGGTCGGCGCTCTGGGCACCCACAACGCGCTGGGGCTGGCGCGAGCCAAAGGCGCGGGCCTGCTGCTGGCCTCGACCTCGGAAATCTACGGCGACCCTTTAGTTCACCCGCAAGAAGAAAGCTACTGGGGCAACGTCAACTCGATCGGGCCGCGTGGCTGCTACGATGAGGCCAAACGCTTTGCTGAAGCCATCGTGATGGCTTACCACCGCCAGCACAAAATTGATACAAAAATCGTGCGAATATTCAACTCGATCATGGCTGACGAGTGGGTGTCGGCCTTCCACGACGGGGCGGCGTTCGTGGGCACGGTGGAGGATTTCGCGCGCGAGCTGTCAGGAGACCGGGTGCAGGCCGGCGGGCGCGTGCAGGTTCCAGCGTTTGACCCCGCGACGGGCCGGATGGAGCTGCGCGAAGCGGATGCTCTGCTGGGCTACCCATCGAAGGGCAAGGATGCCTTCCGCATCCGCACGCGCTACGGGCGCTCGATCCGCGTGACCGGCGATCACAGCGTCTTCCGCCGCTCGGCTCAGGGCACGCCCGAGGCGGTTCCCGTGCGCGAGCTTTGCACGAGCGATTCCATCGCGTTGCCCGCGCGCCTACCCACCGTCGAGCGCGACCGGCCCGGCCTGAACACGGCGGCCTGGCTGCTGGAAAACGCTCAGGGCGAGGGCGAGAAGTGGGATTGGGCGCTGCGCTCGCAGCAGTTGCCCGCGCTGCTGGGGGCCCATCGCGCGCTCATCGAAAGCTGGCTGGCCGCCTCGCCGCGATTTGCGGGCTGCGCCAACGCGCCCAACGCTGCGGGCTGCGCCTTCCGCAAGTACTTGAAGGGCGGTTTGGTGCCCCTGAGCGTGGTCGATATGCTGCACAAGCGCGGCGCGTGGCAGTGGCCCGCGGATGCTCAGCTGTGCTCGTTCACGGCTGGGGCTAGGGCCACGAGCTGGACGCCCAACCAGATCACCATCAGCGACGACGTGCTGTGGCTGCTGGGGCTGTACTTAGCCGAAGGCTGCCACGCGGCGGGCAAGGGCGACAACCGCCTGCTGTGGAGCAGCGACCAGGAGTTCTTGGAGCGCGCCGCCGCTATTTTGCGCCGTGATTTTGGAGCCGACGCCGTCCTGCTGCCGCCCACGCCGGGCCGCGCGCCGCAGCTGTACTGCGACTCCAAGCTGCTGCTGCACCTGTTCAGCAAGTACTTCCAGATCACGAGCAGCTCCAAGGCCGCCCGCGTGCCCGCCTGGGTCATGCAGCTGCCCCTGACGCGCCTCAAGCACTTCCTCGAAGGCTACCGCTGCGGCCACGGCACGCACACCAACCTGCACGAGAAGCGTGAGATGGCCTTCAACACAGCATCCGAGGGCCTGGCAACCGACCTGGTGTATCTGCTGCTGCGCTTCGGCATCGTGGCCTCGCTGGGCAGCTACGAGACGAACTTCAAGGCGCGCCACGGAGAGCGGCGCTTCCCCTTCTGGCGCGCCACGGTCTGCGAGGTCGACTGCTTCGATGTTCTGCAGTGGGACCAGGGCGTCGCCCAGACGCTCAACGCCCAGCGTTTCGGCGATCTGGTGTGGGCCAAGATCAAGGCCATCGAGCCGATTCCATCCACCGAGATGGTCTACGACTTCAGCGTGCCGGGACACGAGAACTTTGTCGCGGGCACTGCAGTGGCCTGCCACAACACCTACGGGCCGCGCATGAGGCTGCACGACGGGCGCATCGTGCCCAACCTGTGCCGCCAGGCTCTGCTTGGCGAGCCGCTCACGGTGTACGGCGATGGCTCGCAGACGCGCTCGTTTTGCTTCGTGGACGATTTGGTGGACGGCATTTACCGGCTGGCGATGTCGGGCGAGAACCTGCCGGTGAACATTGGCAATCCTCATGAGTTCACGGTGCTGGAGTTCACGCACCTGGTGCAGGAGCTGACGGGCTCGCGCTCGCAGATCATCTTCGAGCCGCTGCCCCAGGACGACCCCAAGCAGCGCCAGCCCGACATCACCAGGGCCAGGCGCATCCTGGGCTGGGAGCCCAAAATCCAGCTGCGCGAGGGGCTGGCGACCACGCTCGAATACTTCGCCGCCAAGCTCAAGGCGTGAGCCCGCAAGTACCTTGCAGTCACCCGCAGCCGCTTGCGCTCGATTGCGCCCGAAGCGACGCCAAGCCGAACCGAACCCGGCCCGGCGAACCCGGCGAAGCAAGGTGAGCCTGCAAGTACTTACGGCGTCCACGAGGTTCTATGCTGATTTTCGATCTGCCTCTTTTCAAGCGCGCGCTGGCTCTGAGCCTCGCGGGCTCCGTGCTGGGCGCGGCCTCAAGCCCAAGCCCGGCTCGCCCGGCTTCGCACCGCAACCCTGCCCCGCGTCCTGCTGCTGCGGCGCGAGCGTCGGCGGCCCGAGCTAAAGGCTCCGCGCCGCGCGTCGGGGGCTACTTGCTCGGGCCTCGCGACGCGATCCGCGTCACGGTCAAGGACTACCCCGAGTTCAACGTGGACAACGTGGTCATCCCGCCCGATGGCGTGGTTTCGCTGCCCTTCTACGGCACCATCCGCGCCGGGGGCAAGACCACGGCTCAGGTCGAGGCTCAGCTGCGCGGGCTGCTGCTGCGCGAGCTGCGCCAGCCGCGCGTCTCCGTCACCATCACCCAGTTCCGCGACCCCACCATCGGGCGCGTGTACCTGCTCGGCGCGGTCGCCACGCCCGGTCCCATCGACATCCGCGAAGGCTTCCGCGTCACCGAGGTACTGGCGGCCATCGGCGGCCTGGGCGGGCGGCTCGACGAGAAATCCGCCACCCTCACCCGAGCAGGCCAGCCGCCAATTTCAATTGACCTCGCCTCGGCTCTGGCTCAGCCCAACAGCGCGGCCAACGTGCGCCTGCGCCCCGACGACGTGCTCAGCATCACGGCCATCGCAGCCCAGCGCATCGTCATCGCGGGCGACGTGGCCCTGCCCGGCACCTACGAGCTACACCACGACCCTCAGCTCACCCTGCACGAGCTGAGCCTCACCCCGCACCTGAGCGACGCCATCTTAGCCGCCGGAGGACTGGGCCGCCCCTCAGCCGGCTCCCCGGCCAGCGCCGTGGACACCGGCTCAGGCCCGGCCAACTCGCCCACAATCGCAGCCACCGGCACACGCGATGTGTTGGGCAGCACGGGCGGCTCGGGTAGCACGGGCGGCGCGCACTTCAAGGGGTTTTTGCAGCGCGGCGGGCGGCGCGTGGACTTGAACGTCGAGGCGGCGCTGCAGGACGTGAGCGGAATTTATAACATCTCGCTGCAGTCTGGCGACTTCGTGACGATCGAAGCGGTGCCGCTGCCGACTCCGCTCAAGGTGTTCGTGGACGGCTTCGTGGCGCGTGCGGGCTCGCTCGAAGTGCCGCCTGGCACGCGCCTGCTGCAAGTACTTACCGAGGCGGGCGGGCTGACCAAGACGCCTGACAAAGTGGTGGCCAGCGTGCGGCGCGGCAGCCAGGACATCGCGGTGGACCTGCCTTCTGTTCTGCTCAACGCGGGCTCGGAGGGCAACATCGAGCTGCAGGCGGGCGACGTGGTGCAGATCCACGAGCCCGAGATCATCCACGTGCGCGCGGCTGGCTCGCTGACCAGCCCAGGCGAGCTGAGGCTGCGGCCCGGCTCGACGCTGTTCCAGGCGATTTTGGAGGCGGGCGGCGTGTCGATCAAGCCCGCGGACGCGCGGCTCAACGTGCTGCGGCGCGAGGAGGACGGCTCGCAGAAGATCATCAACGTGGACGCGGCCTCGCTGCTGGAGCTGCGCTCGGTCCAGGACAACATCGTGCTGCGCGAGGGCGACATCGTGAACGTGTCGCCGCTTGAGATGCAGACCGTCTTCGTGCAGGGCCAGGTCAAGAGCCCCGGCGCCATCGAGGTGCGCGAGGGCGAGGGCTTGGTTGAGCTGCTCACGCGCGCGGGCGGGGCGACCGAAGCGGCGGCGCTGACCAGGATCGCCGTCGGGCGCAACGGGCAGACGATCACGGTGGACGCCCTGGATGCGATCAAGGCGGGCCAGCCGCTGCACTTCCCGCTGCAAAAGGGCGACAACGTCGTGGTGCCCGAGAACCTCAACCGCGTGCTCGTGCTCGAAGCGGTCTCGAAGCCGGGCACCTATCCCATCCCCGAGCGCGGGCGGCTGACGCTGCTGGACGCCCTGGGGCAGGCCGGCGGGCCGACCCAGAAAACCAGGGAGATCGTGCTGGTGCGCCAGCTAAACGGCGCGCTGCACGAGAGCAAGTTCCCCATCGAGCAGGTGCGCAGCGGGCAGGCGGGCCAGATCGTGCTGCAGCCGGGCGACGCCATCTACGTCCCGGTCACGGTCGCTAAGGCCAACCTGCTGCAGACCCTGGGCTCGACGATGGGACTGCTCCGCTTCCTGCTGCCCTGAGAATCCGCAGCTTCCAAACGCGCAAGTACTTGTGATACTGCCTCGCAAGCCGGGCTGGACAAGCCAAGCCGAGCTAAGCCGGGCAAGCCGAGCCAAGCCGGGCTGAGCCTGACTCAACGCGAATCGCGCCATCGGAGCGGCCAGGCCGCGCTCACCAACTGCGCGCTCGATTTCCGGGACGCCTCCCAAGTACTTGCGCGCTTCAACCGCAGCCGACATCAGCCAACATCCAACGCATGACACCCACACCTTCGCCCGAGCCGGGCTACGACCCCACCGCGGACCTGCCCGCGCGCGCCCAAGGCCAGGTCGATGGCCGCGCCGAAGGCCGCACCGAAGGCCAGGTCGAGGGCCGCACCGAAGGCCGCGATTCGTCGGCTCTGGCCTGGCGCGACCCGGCTCTGGACAACGGCGCGGGCGAGGGCTCGAAGGAGGTGCTGCGCGCGCGCGCCCAGGACGACACCACGCGCGAGCTGTATGCGCACCTCATCAACCTGCTCTCGCAGGACGGCACGCCGCGCGCCGAGCCGCCGCGCAAGCCGCCGCTCGAAGGGGCGCTGGACCTGCTGCGGCGGCGCTGGCTGCCGATGCTGGTCGTGTTCGCGCTGTCTTCGCTGCTGCTGTCGCGCGTGCTCAGGCCCGGCCCGCCGACCTTCAGCGCCACGGCCTCGATGCTGCTGCCCCCGATTCCAAACGCCGGCAAGAGCACTTCCATCGACGACGGCAGCGACACCGTGGCGCGCCAATACGACACCGAGGCGCAGATCGCCATCATCACGGCGCCGCGCATCGTGGAGCGAGCGGTGGCGCGCCTGACGCCCGCGCAGAAAATCGAGGGCTGGGGCAGCGAGCTGATCCGCAGCGTGCCGATCCAGGCTTCCTCGCTGACCTCGCAGAACATCATCGACATCACGGTGGCTTCGCTGAGCGCCAAGTCGTCCAAGCGGCTGGCCAACATCATCGGCGGCGTGTACAAGCTCGACACCTACGAGCGCACCAGCCAGGCGCGCGAGCAGGACGTGGCCTTCATCTCGCGCCAGGCCGAGGCCGTGCGCGTTCAGCTCGCCTCGGCCCAGCAGGAGCTGCAGAATTTCAAGCAGAAGAGCGGCGTCAACAGCGCGGCCTCGGCCATCGCGGGCAGCGAGCAGAACATCCAGGCGCTCCAGCAAGCCGCCGAAGCCGCCCAGACCGAGGCCGCAGCGGGCGCGGGCGCGCAGACCATCTCGGGCGACAGCACGCTGTCCGCGCTGCGCCAGCAGGCCGAGGCCGCACACGCCGCCTACGCCGCGCTACGCGTCGATTTCCAGGACACCGCGCCTCGCGTGGTGCAGGCTAAGGCCAAGCTGGATGCGGCTCAGCAAGCCGCCGACGCGCGCGCCGGGAGCCTGCTCGCCGCGCTGCAGCGCAAGGCCGCGACCGCGCGCGACCAGCTGGGCCAGGCGCGCGCCTCGGCCCAGGCGCTGCCCGAGATCGAGTCGCAGCTCAACAAGCTCAGCGGCAACGTCGAGCGGCTCAACACCACCTACAGCGATGTCTCGAAGCGTCTGGGAGCGGCCACTTTAGCGCGCAACGCCTTCGTCGCCGTACCCACCTTCCTGCGCCCGGCCACCCTGGACCCCCAGCCCTTCGGGGGCCGCGCCAAGTTCCTGGCGCTGGCCCTGCTCGCCGGGCTGGTGCTGTCGGCTCTGGCCGGGCTGATCCTGGACCGCGCCGACCGCGGCGTGCACTCGGTCGACGACCTGCACAAAATCATCGAGGTGCCCGTGCTGGGCTCGCTGCCCGCCCTGCCGCGCGGCGCCGAGGGCCGCCTCACGCACCTGAGCGCAGGCCAGGGCCAAGTCACAAACCAGGCCGGGCTGCTCGAAGCCGCCTACAAACTGCGCTCGCGCCTCATCGCCGAGGCCTACAAAAACGGCGTGCGCTCGCTCCTCTTCACCAGCCCGCACGCCGGCGAGGGCAAGTCGCTGTGCGCGCTCAACGTCGCCGCAGCCCTGGCCTTCGATGGCCACCGCGTCCTCCTCATGGACACCGATTTCTGGAACCCAACCCAGCACCGCTTAGCCGAAGTCCCACTGTCGCCCGGCTACAGCGAAGTGCTGGGCCAGAGTATCGAGCCCGAGGCCGCGCTGCGGGCTTCGAGCGTGCGCAACCTGTGGATTTTGCCTGCTGGAGCGCGCCCGGCCAACATCGGAGAGCTGGCCTCGGGCAGCCGCAACCGGCAGCAGCTCAAGGCCTTCGAGCAGGCCTTCGACTTCGTGATCATCGACAGCCCGCCCACGCTTTCCTTAGCCGACGCGCAGATCGTCTCCGCGCTGGCCGACGGCGTGGCCCTGGTCGTCTCCGACTCGACGCCGCGCGAGGAGGTGCAGCGCGCCGAGGCCGTGTTGCGGCTGACCGGGGCGCACCTGCTGGGCGTCATCCTGAACGGCGACAAGTCGCCCGAGCGCAACGATTTCAGCCGCCCGGCTGATGGCGCGGGCGGCTCGAACAGCTCGAACAGCTCGGGCGGCGCTGCGGGCTCGGCGCGGCTGGCGGCGACAGCGCGGCAGCCCGCTCCGCTGGACGTGCACCGCGATTAAGCCGGCCTGACGCGGCGCTGCAAGTACTTGCAAAACCCCACCGCCAGCCCGCCTGGGTGAACTGGCGCTATGGGCGCCGCATGGCCGCCGCATTATCGGCCTGCGGTGATTGAGCTACAATGCCTGTTGCGCCCCAGCATCCTAAGTTTCTATCGTAAGAGAGCAGTAAAACCTATCACTTCCTGGGCTCATCTCAGGGAGAAGCCAGGAGCGTTATGCAGGAAGCCCCTGAACGGTTGAGCCGCCTGACGCGGCTGTTCCTGATCTACCACACGCTGGCTGCGGGCGAGCGCGCCAGTGGCCGCGACCTGGCCCTGCGCTGCGGCGTGACCACGCGCACGCTGCGCCGCGACCTGGAAAATCTGGGCGAGGCCGGGGCGGTGGTGGCTTACGACAGAGGACGCCGGGCCTACGTGCTGGAGCGTCCTCTGGAGTGCCAGGTGGTCGAGCTGGCCTTGGATGACCTGCTGGCGCTGGCTCTGGTGCAGGGCGCGGTTCCCTCGGGGTCTCCGCACGAGGTGCTGGCGCGGCGGGCCTTCGGGAAGCTGCTGGGGCGGCTGCCGCGCGCTCTGCGGGAGGAAATGGAGTCGGCGCACGGGACTGTTGAGCCGGGCAGCGTGGCGCGGCGCGACTACCAGGCGGCTCCGTGGGCCGAGATCATGGGCGCGGCGGCCCGGCACGAGACGCTCGAAGTCAACTACTACTCGCTGTCGAGCGACCGCTGCGCCTGGCGCCTCATCGACCCTTACGCCATCACGATGCCCCAGGGCTACCTTCAGCTGGTGGGCTTCTGCCACACCAGGGGCAAGGTGCTCACCTTCGCGCTGGATGGCGTGCGCGGCGTGCAGCGCACCGGCCAGAACTTCCAGGTGCTGCCAGGCTTCTCGCTCGCGCTGTGGATGCAGAACTCGCTGGGCACGCTGCGCGGCGAGCCGCACGACATCGTGGTGCGCTTCGATGCCTCCATCGCTCGCTGGGCGCGCCGCCGCAAATGGCCCTTCCGCCACACCTTTGAAGCGGAGGGAGATGCCCTGATCCTGCGCGGCACTGTCTCGGGCTTGGAGGAGATTCGCAGCGAGCTGCTCTCGTGGGGCGCGGCGGCGCAAGTACTTGCACCGCCCGATCTGCGCGACCAGATGCGCGCCCAGGCTCAAGCGATGGCCGCTCTTTATACCGAGGACGAAGCCGAGGAAGTGGGCCATTAAGGGATTCGCCGCGCGCTCCGGCTGAGCCTGCAAGTACTTGCAGGAAAAATAATCAGGATTTTGGATCAGGCGGACAGGCATCTGTCCGCTTGCGTGTCACACAATGCTTGGGGCAGGCGAAGAGAACCTCGCTGCTTGCCCTGGAGAGCCAGGCCCTGGCGCAATCACATCTTCAATCGGATCGAAGCGAAATCGAACATGAGACTCCACCTCATCCTCTCGCCCAACGTGCAGCCCGTCCCCTTCGAGTACCTGCACTTCCTCACCGGGGCCTTCCACAAGTGGCTTGGCCCCAGCGACATCCACGACGACATCAGCCTCTACTCGCTCTCGTGGCTCACCGGAGGGCGCAGGCACGAGCAGTCGCTGCGCTTCGCTTCCGGTGCGCGCTGGATGATCAGCGCGCACGACGACGGCATCTTGGAGCGGGTGGCGCGGGGCATCCAGCGCGACCCCGAAGTCTGCTGCGGGATGCGCGTGCTGGAAGTGCGCGAGCAGCGCACGCCCCAGTTCGGCTCCTACTACGCCTTCAAGCCGGGTAGCCCCATCCTGGCGCGCGGCAAGGAGGTCGAAGGGCGCGTTAAGCACTGGCTCTGGAGCGACCTGGAATCCGACGAGGTCTTGTCGCAAGCCCTGCGGCACAAGATGGACAAGGCCGGGCTGCCTCCCGAGCACAAGAAGGTTTCGGTGCGCTTCGACCGCTCGTCGCAGAAGGCCAAGACCAAGCTGATCCGCATCAAAGGAATCGGCAACGTCGCCAGCCTGTGCCCGGTGATTGTGGAAGGCGCGCCCCAGGCCGTGCAGTTCGCGTGGAACGTCGGGGCCGGGCACCTGACGGGAAGCGGCTTCGGGTGCTTGCAGTGAGGCACGCTATGCAACTTGACCTTGATCTCGATTTGCTTTCGCAGCCGCCGGAGTTCTCGACTCGCTCCTCGCTCACCATCGACGCCCTGGCCCCGCTCTCGATGGTGGCCAAGATGCCTGGCAAATACTACCGCTCGCAGCCCGAGCCGACCGACATGATGTTGCTGGGCCTGTTCGAAAACGCCCTGGGCTGGCACCTCAATGCGCCCGAGCGCGACGCCCTGCTCAAGTACTTGGAGAAGCGCCACAAGAGCCGGGCTGGCCGCAGCGGCGTGGGCTACGCCAGCCTGCTGCAGTGGCACGTGCGCTTTTCGATGCGGCACATCCCGGACGCCATGCACTACGACGACCTGTGGGCTCAGCACCTGCGCGGCTCCTCCTTCGCCGACGGCAGCCGCAACTACGACCGGAGCGCCATCCCGCTCATGAACGCCAAGCGGCGCGGCGACATCACGACCGGCGACACCGCCGACGCGGGCAAGGACGCCGCTCTCCTGGGCGGCTTCCAGAGCGGCGACAAGGTGCACCTCAATGTGCTGCGCCCGCACTTCCCACAGTACTACATCTCACCTACGCCGCGTGAATACGTGGTGCCGAGCGGCCCCTACCGCTACACCGTCGAGACTTCGCCCGCCCTCGCCCAGAGGTTGTCACAAGCCATAGAGAACCCCGCCGCTCCGCTGTATCTGGGCTCCAACGACGGCTGGGTCGAGGCGACATGGGAGGCGCTCACATGAGCCAGCCAAGCCTCTTCGACACGCCATCCGCGCCAGGCGACAGCAAGGAGATCGCACTGGCTGACCTTCCCCTCGCGCATCCCTACGCTCGCTACGGCCTGGCCATCGCGCTATCGCAGGCGCGCTTAAGTACTTCCAGCCTTACGGAAGACGCGCTGCGCGAGGCGCTGGCGCAGGCCATCGAGAGCGGGCTCGAAGAGTTCCGTATGAAGACGGACGACGACCCGCAGATCACGCGCACGCTGCGCTTTGGCCCGATCTCGTCCGCGTCGCTGCGGCAGGACGCCGCGCTGGTGCAGTCGAGCGGGCTGGCAGCGCGTGGCATCTACATCTACCCGACGATCATCACCACGGACGGCAATGCCAAGGACACCTGGAAGAACGCCGTGGCCGCGCTCGAATCGCTGCGGGGCGGCAAGAAACTGGACAGCGTGCTCGACTTCAGCCGCTCCTTCGCGCCTACAACGGCCAAGATCAACAACGGCACCGCCTCGCAGACCCCGCCCAGAGGCACGCTGCTCGAAGTCGCCTGCGCCCTCATCACCACGCTGACGCCGATCAAGCCCGCGGCTTGGCCGGGACGCAACACCACCGTCATTCCCGACTTGGAACTGGAGCACCTGCGCGATTTCGTGGGCCTGTTCCGCGAGATGAGCCTCAACCAGGGCCGCAACGACTTGATGGAAACCAAACCGCGCGAGTTGCCCAAGCAAAAAGCCGACGGCACGGCGAAGCGCGCCCCGGCCAAGAAGCCGCCCAAGAAGGACGCGCCGCCCAAGTCCGAATATCACCGCCCGCGCCTGCACAGCGGCAACTACCCGTTCGCGCCGCGCGACGCCGGCGTATTCGGCGCGGTCGGGTTGCTGGGCGCCATCGGACGCTGGGCGCGCGAGGCCGGGCAGGTGCCGTGGGCCGAGCGCGTGCTGGAGTCTCTGGCCGGGAAGCCGATCTACATCATCTCTTACGACTCGATCTCGGTGGTGCGCTTCGGGCACCACATCGTGCGCCTGTCGCTCGAAGGCGAGCTGTCGAAGATGATCGACGCGCTGTGGCGCGACACCCAGCTCTACGCCGACCTGGAATCGCCGCGCCCGCGCCGCGACACGCCCGCCTACCAGCTCTTCTACCTGCAGACCAGCCGCTTCCTGCAGCAGCTTTCGCCTCCCGCCTTCGCCGACTTCCTGGCGTCGCGGGCCGAGTATCCGCCGCAACTGCAGCCACTTTTCGAGGAGTATTTCATGTCGATGGACCCCGCAATCGTGCATTCGGCGGGCGAGCTGGGGCAGTGGCTCAACCGCACCGCCTACTTCGTCGCCGACGGCGAGGTCGAAGCCGCCGCTTCCGACCGCAAGGCCCGCGTCCGCAAGGCCAAAGCCAAGATCCTGGTCGAGTTCGAGAGCGCCGCCATGAGCGCCAAGAGCCCGACCGATATGCTCTCGCGCATCTCGATCCGCTGCGGGCGCTTGCTCAACGACGACGCGCCCGCCGCCGCCAAGCGGTTCATGGACGCCACCGCCTCAGGCGAAATCTCGCAGCAGGAAGCCACACACCTGCTCATCGCCTATATGCGCCTGCGCTCCGTCCCTCGCGAGGGCGCGCCGTCCCAGGAGGCTCAGCCAGAGGCTCAGGCTGAAGCAGACGACGCACCCGGCATCCAGAACCAGGCCGCAACCGATACCGAGCCGCCCTTCATGGGCGAGGACTGAAACCACGGACACAACGGAGTCAAACATGGAAATCAAAGGCATCCTCGTCACGCTGCTCGCTCCGATGAGCGACCACATCGCCAACGGCGGCGAGAAAGTACTTGGCAACGCCAGTTCGATCAAGCGCCGCCCCGACGGGCGCGTTTACATCTCCGGCCAGATGCAGCGCCACGCGCTCTTCTCGGCCATCGAGCGGCTCAACCTCTGCGACGGCGAGCGCGCCGACACCTACGTCTCCAACGGCGACGGCGTCACCACGACTGTCGAGCGCGACCTGCGCGCCGACCTGGGCGGCTTCCTGCAGACGCAGAAGGAGCATTACTCGGGACGCCGCACCGCGCCGATCTCGGCTACGCCCGCCGTCGCCCTGGAGCCAAGCGAGACCGGGCGAGACCTGCTCATCCGCCTCAAGATGAACCAGACCGGCGAGCGTGAGCAGGCGCTGGCGACGCGCGAGTTCTCGCAGGACGACCGGATGCTGATGAGCTTCTTCATCGACGTGGGCGCGGTCGGCATCCGCAAGCGGTTCCGTTACCAGAGCGAGATGCACGTCGGCACGGAATACGTCAAGCACATCAAGCCCCAGGAGCGGATGCGGCGCGTCAAGCTGGCTCTGGAGGCCACGGCCTGCCTCACCGACTACGCGAACCAGGCGCGCAATGCCGCTTCGGGCGAGCCTCAGCAAGTACTTGTGGTCTTCGACACGCGCCTCTCGCGCAAGGCCGCGCGCTACTTCAAGGCGGGCGATGTCGAGCGCGCCAACATCCTCAAGGAGCTGGACGCGCGCGGCGCCACGTACTTCCTCGGCGACGACACCACCGAAGAGGGCCTCAGCGTGTTCCAGGCTTACGAAGAAGCGCGCAAGTTCCTGGACGCCAGCACCCTCTTCGACCCCGACCCGCAGAGCACGGCCATCGTGTCCACCGCGGACTTCGAGAGCGGCGCCTGAAGCCCAGCCAAAGGAGGCCGCATGGTTCTTCTGGCCAAGTCGAGCAGGCGCCTCGTCACGCTCGACGACCACACGCAGCACGTCCGCGACGAGGCCGCCCGCCTGCTCGCGGCCCGCCCCTTCATGGCCGCCAAGTACTTGAGGCGCACCGGGCGCGACCTGGCCGCCCTGCTGGACACCTGCGCCCTGTGGCACGACACCGGCAAGGCGCATCCGACCTGGCAGGGCGCCTGCCAACTCGACCACGCCGAGTCCATCCGCTTGGGCAAGAACGTGGGCGTCCACCTTCAGCGGTCGGGCATCCGCCACGAGATGGACTCGCTGCGCCGCATGAGCGAGGCCAAGGTCAGCCTGCCGCGCTGCGGCTACGTGGCGGTCGCGGCGCACCACAGGAAGCTCTCGCGCTACCACGAGAAGCGGTGGCTCCAAGACGACAAGGGCCGCTTCGAGCCTTTCTGGAGCCAGTTCCGCAAGCTGAGCGCGGAACTGCGCCACGACGTGGCCGAGCACTTCGACAGCGCCATCGTCCGGCGCTACGAATACAGCGGCCCGCGCGCCCTGCTGCAGCTCGCCGACGGGCGGGCCAGCGCGCAGGAGGACATGGCTCCGGGCGAGAGCCTGCCACTCCTGCGCGCTTTCGATTACGAGTTTCCGCACGCGACGCGACGCGGCGTGCAGGAGGTCGTGGCGCGGCATTGGGACGAGCCGTTCCTGATGCTGCGCGCCCCAACGGGAGCCGGGAAGACCGACGCCGCCCTGCTGTGGGCGCAGCGCCAGGTCGAAGCGGGCCGCGCCGACAGGCTGGCCATCGCGATGCCCACGCGCTTCACAGCCAACGCCCTGGCCATCAGCACTTCGGCCAGCCTCTCTTCGACGGGGCTGTACCACTCGAGCGCGTGGTACCAGGCCAAGAAGAAGAACCCGCACGGCGACTGGAAGCTGAAGCGCCAGCTCGACGCGGAAACCTTTCTGGCGCGCGAGATCCAGTCGCCGATCGCGGTCACGACGTTGGATCACCTGTGCATCTGCCTCACCGGAGCGCGCGAGGATCACCACGCCATCTTCTGGGGCCTGGCGCACTCGTGCGTCGTGGTGGACGAGGCCGACTTCTACGACCCGTTCACCCAGCGCAACATGGTCGTGCTGCTGCGCGCCCTGCGCCTGCTCGAAGTTCCCGTCTTAGTCATGAGCGCCACGGTGCCCGAATCGGCGCGCGAGATGTATGCCCTGTCCGGCCTGCGCGCCGAGACGATCCACGAGGACACAAGTGGCGCCGACCGGGTGCGCTGCCGCCTGCACCGGGCCGGGCCAGCCGCCTCGCCGGACGACATCGCGCTGCTCTTGCAGCGCGCCCTCGATGGCGAGCCGACTATCATCTACGCCAACACGGTGAAGCGGGCGCAGAAGTACTTGGACTGGCTTTCGAGCCGAGGCTTGGGATCGGACGATGTGTTTTTGTATCACTCGCGCTTCACCGAGCCCGACAAGGCCCAGATCGAGGAGAGGCTCAGCGAGCGGCTCGGCCCGCAGGCGTGGAAGAGCGGGCGTGCCCGCGGCGTGGCCATCCTGACGCAGATCGGCGAGCTCAGCGTCAACATCAGCGCCGACCTGATGATCTCTGACCTGTGCCCGCTCGACCGCCTCGCCCAGCGCGCGGGCCGCCTCTCGCGCTTCGACGACCGCGCTGATGGACGTGGGCAAGTCGTCGGCGAGCTGCACCTGGTCGAGCCCGCGCGCCTGTCTAAGGGTGGCGAGATGGAAGCGTATCCCGCGCCCTACGGCAAGTACTTGCAGGGGCAAGGCTGGGTCGAGTCGCGCGCGCTGAGCGAGTCGAACGCGTGGCTCAAGGAAGGCGAGTACTCGGCCTGGCGCTGGGTCGAGGGCGTGAACGGCCTGTATCCCCAGGTCGAAGCCGAGGACGCGCGCATCCGCAAAAACCGCCGCGCTTTGGAGGAAAGCGTGGTCGTCAACTGGCTGATCGGGCCAGCGGCGCAACCGGAGCAGGACGACGACCAGACGCACGTCTGGAAGAGCCGCGATATCGCGCCCCAGCAGACCGTCTACGCGGGCGCCCAGGCGTCCAGCTTCCTCGCAGACGATGTGGAGGGCCTCTCCTTCTCCACGCGGCAGAAGTTCCGCGAGTGGGCGCTGGAGCACGGCATCCAGGTCTACGCCTACGAAGTGAAAAAGGCGCTCCTGAACGCGGCTCTCGAAGAGCGCGTGGTCAGCGTCGGCGAAGACACCGAGCGCATCTTCCTGGTGCCCCAACGCTTCTACGACAAGCTCTACGGGCTGCGGCTGGGCGGCCAGGAAGACGAATCTTCAGAAGGATCTTCAGGAGGTGAGGATGATGACAGTTGACACCTCGCGCATCACCGGCACCCAGGTCAACTACTACGTGGTCTGCCACCGCAAGCTGTGGCTCTTCGCGCACGGCGTCGAGATGGAGCGAGAAAACGAGGCCGTCCAGATCGGCAAGCTGCTCGACTCAAGTACTTACGGGCGCCAGGAGAAGGCCATCAGCATCGACGACCGCATCGTGCTCGACTGGGCCGAGCTGGAGCGCGATGAGGATGGCACAACGCTTGTCCACGAGGTCAAGAAAGGCCGCTCGGTCGAGGCCGCGCACCGGCTGCAGATGCTGCTTTACCTCTCGATCCTGCGCGAGAAGGGCGTGCCCGCGCGCGGCCAGATCGACTACCCGCTGCTCAAGCGCAACGACAAGATCGAGCTCTCGCCCGCAGCCGAAGTTGAGCTGCAAGCCGCGCTCGAAGGCACCGCGCACATCATCGCGGCCTCAGAAGTGCCGCCGCGCCTGCCCGAGTCCAAGAAGCCCTTCTGCGCCAAGTGCGCCTACTTCGAGCTCTGCTGGAGCTGAACGCTGCGCAACCTCCGCAAGTACTTGCACAGCCCGCCTTGCTCGCTTTCCCAACCAGAGGCCGCAGCACTTCGAGCACCGCAGGCACCGCAAGTACTTGAAGCGATCCCTTTTCCACTCAACGGAGGTTACGATGCGACGCCCTTACTTTGTGTTCTCGAACGGTCGCCTGGTGCGCAAGCACAACACGCTGTACCTGCACGCCTACGCGGGCGAGCGCGAGGACAGCGACGAGACCTCGCGCCTCGACGCGGCTCCTCAAGCGCCCTGCGTGCTCGAAGACCTTGGCCCCGACGAGCTGCCCTTCGAGGAGATGTTCCCCGCGCCGGAAGCGCCGCTCCTCAATGGCACCAACGCGGCGAGCCCGGCAAGTACTTGGGGCGGCTCTCAGGAAGCGGGCGAGGAGTGGCACGGCGAGCTGTCGCCCTCGCGCGCGATCTCGGCCAAGCGTCCGGTGCCCGTCGAAGATGTGGACTCTCTCTATGTCTTTGGCGAGATGGACTTCAACACCCGGTTCTTCAACTTCGTGGGAGCACGCCGCATCCCGATCCACTTCTTCAACTACTTCGGCTTCTACACGGGCTCGTTCCTGCCGCGCCAGGAGGTGCACTCGGGCTCGCTGCTGGTGCAGCAGGTCGGGCACTACAGCAACCCGAAGCAGAGGCTGGAGCTGGCGCGCTCGCTGGTCGATGGCGCCTCCTACAACATCCTGAAGAACCTCAAGTACTACGGCTCGCCCAGCCGAGGACGCGACCTGAGCCCATTCATCGCGCCCATCGAGGCTGAGCGCGCCAAGCTGCCTCTGGCTCCCGATGTGCCTGGCGTGATGGGGCTCGAAGGGACGATGCGCGCCCGCTACTACGAGGCGTGGCCGCTCATCCTGAGCCCCGGCTGGGCTGAGTTCACCAAGCGCGTGCGCCGCCCGCCCGACAACCCCATCAACGCGCTGATCTCGTTTGGCAACTCGCTGTGCTACACGCTGGCGCTCAGCGAAATCTACCGCACGCCGCTGTCGCCGTTGATCTCGTTTTTGCACGAGCCGGGAGCGCGCCGGTTCTCGCTGGCCCTGGACATCGCGGAGATCTTCAAGCCGATCCTGTGCGACCGCCTGATCTTCAAGCTGGTCAACAACGGCGAGATCCGGCCCGAGCACTTCGAGTCGGGCCTCAACTTCTGCGTGCTCAAGGAGAAGGGCCGCCGCATCGTGACCGAGGCGTGGGACGAGCGCCTGCGCGACACCATCGAGCACCGCAGCCTGGGCCGCAAGGTGAGCTACCGCCGTTTGGTGCGCCTGGAGTGCTACGGCCTGGCCCGCCACCTCCTGGGCATCAGTACCTACGTGCCCTTCAAGATGTGGTGGTAGCGCCTCAAGTACTTGAGAATCACTGCAAAGCCCAAGGAGCAGCCGATGTATGTCATCTTGGTGTACGACGTGGGGCAGGAGCGCGTGGGCAAGGTGTGCAAGAGCCTGCGCCGCCGCCTGACGTGGGTGCAGAACTCGGTCTTCGAAGGCGAGGTCAGCGAGGCCGACCTGCAAAAGATCCGGCACGACCTGCAGCAGATCATCGAGCCGAGCAGCGACAGCGTGCTGTTCTACTGCATCGACAACCCAAGGGGCTGGGAGAAGCGCGTGCTGGGCCGCGAGCGTGCCACGACCAGCACGTTCTTGTAAGCTCAAGGCAGCGCGAGCATTTGTCGTCGGCTCCTTGACAATTTAGCTGCATTACGACTCGACGATTGTCAATAGCCGGATCACCTCGAAGAAGTGCAAGATTAACCGCCAAAAGCGGTTAATTTTTCTGCTCTTCAAGGCGTCCCTCAATAGCACCAGAGTGGTGTTGAAACATGCGTGCGCCGCAGCGTACGCCCCGATCCAGGCTCACCCTCAATAGCACCAGAGTGGTGTTGAAACCGCCGAGGTTTCGCCAGACCGCGTAACTCAGACCATCCCTCAATAGCACCAGAGTGGTGTTGAAACACCGGTCACATCGTTAAGCAGCGCGCACACGAAGCGGCCCTCAATAGCACCAGAGTGGTGTTGAAACTCAACGCGCCAATTGCGCCGCGTGACCTGGTGGCCAACCCTCAATAGCACCAGAGTGGTGTTGAAACTATTTGTCGAGCCGCCGGCTCACGATTTCAACGGCCGCCCTCAATAGCACCAGAGTGGTGTTGAAACACAGCTCACAGTAGTCCCGCCACAACAGCGCCGCCTCGCCCTCAATAGCACCAGAGTGGTGTTGAAACCTGGATAATGGTATCTGCACGAAGCTGTAACTCATCAAACCCTCAATAGCACCAGAGTGGTGTTGAAACAGTGGCAGGCCATGCCCGAGATCGAGCGAGCCGCCATCCCTCAATAGCACCAGAGTGGTGTTGAAACCAGGCTGCGCGTAATCGTGCAGCAGGGGCTTGCAGCCCCTCAATAGCACCAGAGTGGTGTTGAAACTGCTGCTGCCGTTCTTGGTCGCCATCAGCAGCCGCAGCCCTCAATAGCACCAGAGTGGTGTTGAAACACCTGCACCGCGCCCTGCGCGACATCGAGCGCGAGCCCTCAATAGCACCAGAGTGGTGTTGAAACTGGGAATCGTCCAGGCGGCCACGTCCACGCCCGCCAGCCCTCAATAGCACCAGAGTGGTGTTGAAACGCAGACCTCGACGCCAACGATGAGAGCCTGCACCTGACCCTCAATAGCACCAGAGTGGTGTTGAAACAGATCAAGCTGGATTTGTTCCTGGCCGACCTCGACACCCTCAATAGCACCAGAGTGGTGTTGAAACATCTTCGGCCAGGGCCTCGAAGGGCGACAGGAACGCCCCTCAATAGCACCAGAGTGGTGTTGAAACAAGAACTCGCCGAACTCGCCTGCGCCCTGAACCCACTCCCTCAATAGCACCAGAGTGGTGTTGAAACCGCGGTTGGCGATGTCGTCAAGAGTGAGCTGAGCCATCCCTCAATAGCACCAGAGTGGTGTTGAAACTCAGAAACTGGCAGCAGTGGCACGCCAGCAAGTACTCCCTCAATAGCACCAGAGTGGTGTTGAAACGCATCGAACAAATCCCCTGTGAGGGCGAGGGCGTGTCCCTCAATAGCACCAGAGTGGTGTTGAAACCCGTAACCAACAACCAGAAGCAGACCGATGAGCAACGCCCTCAATAGCACCAGAGTGGTGTTGAAACCGGGTCGCCGGTGCGGTTCGAGGTGTAATTGATTACACCCTCAATAGCACCAGAGTGGTGTTGAAACACGATACCAGGCGGCCCACGCGCGGGCGGTAGGGGACCCTCAATAGCACCAGAGTGGTGTTGAAACGTCGCAGATGCGGTAGCCCTGGCCTTCCAAGTACTCTCCCTCAATAGCACCAGAGTGGTGTTGAAACCAGGTGCCGTTCGTGTGGCACCCAGGTCTGCGCCACCCCTCAATAGCACCAGAGTGGTGTTGAAACTCGCGAACAACACGCTGCCTGGAGAATTGGGGTTCACCCCTCAATAGCACCAGAGTGGTGTTGAAACGAACCTTTACGACCTGGGCCTGCTGAAAGTACCTGCCCTCAATAGCACCAGAGTGGTGTTGAAACCCGCGAAGAAGACCGACGCCGACCGACGGCGAAATCCCCTCAATAGCACCAGAGTGGTGTTGAAACTTTGCTTACACCTGGTCGGGCGCGGCAACAGGCTCGGCCCTCAATAGCACCAGAGTGGTGTTGAAACACGTGCTTGGGCGCAAGTACTTGAGGAGGCCGCGACACCCTCAATAGCACCAGAGTGGTGTTGAAACTTCGAGCACGGCTGCGGCGACGTAGGCCACGTCTGGCCCTCAATAGCACCAGAGTGGTGTTGAAACTGTGCGCTGCCACGGCCTGGAGCGGGCCTGCAGCGCCCCTCAATAGCACCAGAGTGGTGTTGAAACGCAAGCATTGCGCGGTCTGTTGACAATTCAGCCATGCCCTCAATAGCACCAGAGTGGTGTTGAAACTCTGCACCAGGGTTGCGCCCGCAAACGCGGCCAGCCAACCCTCAATAGCACCAGAGTGGTGTTGAAACTCTGCACCAGGGTTGCGCCCGCAAACGCGGCCAGCCAACCCTCA
>JAABUK010002783.1_pt1 | contig 30774 bp, 30 predicted proteins | sample 5559141 | NCBI WGS metagenome assembly JAABUK01 (sample SAMN10711869, study PRJNA513367) | rock metagenome | isolation source: Antarctica rocks | place: Antarctica: Victoria Land, Pudding Butte nord | collected 2016-01-03
AGCAGATAGAAGTAGGTGTGCTTGGTGCCACGGGTATGGTGGGCCAGCACTTTATCAAGTTTCTTCAAAACCATCCGTGGTTCCGGCTGACGTGGCTTGGGGCTAGCGAACGTTCCGCAGGCAAGCTCTACCGGGATGCCGCGGTATGGCATCTGAACGGGGAAATGCCCGCTGATGTTGCGGCACTGACAGTGCAGCAAGCAAAGCCCGGCACTGCTCCGAAGCTGCTCTTTTCAGCCATGGACGCCTCTGTGGCGACAGAGATTGAGCAGGCCTTTGCGGCGGCGGGCCATATGATTGTTTCGAATTCGCGCAATCACCGCATGGAAGCGGATGTCCCGCTGCTGGTGCCGGAGGTGAATGCGGACCATCTGGCGTTGCTCAAAGCGCAGAAAGCACGCGGCTGGAAGGGCGGGATTGTGACGAATCCAAACTGCTCGACGGTTGTGCTGGCCATGGCGCTTGCGCCGCTGCGAGGCTTCGGAATAGAGCGCGTGATGGTGACGACGATGCAGGCACTTTCGGGCGCCGGCTATCCTGGCGTTTCGTCCATCGATTCCACCGCGAATGTTGTACCCTTTATCGGCGGCGAAGAAGAAAAGATGGAGCAGGAAACGCAGAAGATTTTGGGGACGCTCACTGAATCCTCTGTGGTGCCCCTTGCCGCCGGTGTGAGTGCGCAGTGCAATCGCGTGCCGGTTCTGGATGGGCACATGATTGCGGTTTCGGTGGAACTTAAAAGCAAGCCAAGTATGGAAGATGTTCGCGCCGCATGGAATGAGTTTCGCGGATTGCCGCAGCAGCGCAATCTGCCTGGCGCGCCGGCGCAACCGGTGCAGTACATGATTCAGCAAGACCGTCCGCAGCCTCGCAAAGATGTGGAGCGGGAGCGTGGGATGGCTGTCTTTACCGGCCGGTTGCGCGCGTGCCCGGTGCTGGGCTATAAATTCGTCGCGCTGGGCCACAACACGGTTCGAGGGGCCGCCGGGGCAGCGGTTTTGAATGCGGAACTGATGCACTCGGAAGGTCTGCTGGCGCCATGATCGTGATGAAGTTCGGCGGCACCTCAGTGGAATCCGCCGCCGCCATCGAACGAGTAGCAGCGATCGTTAAAGAGCGGGCACATCAAAGGCCGGTGGTGGTGGTTTCCGCCATGGGAAAGACCACGAACAAGCTTCTGGCCATTGCGCAAAGCGCCGTCCGTGGCAATCGTGACGAATACCTTTCACAGATTCATGACCTGCGGGATTTTCATTCGCGGCATGCAAGGCAAGTGGTGGCGCTGGCGGAGCGTACCGCACTTGACCGCACGCTGGATGATCACTTTCAGGAGCTGACCGAACTTGCGAAGGGCTTAGCGGTACTTGGCGAGTTGACGCCGCGAGCCACCGATGCGATTGCCAGTTACGGAGAGCGCCTTTCGAGCTATATCGTCGCGCTAGCGTTTCGCCACTTCGGCCTACAGGCACTGCACATGGACGCACGGCAACTGATAGTCACGGATAATCGGCATACGCAGGCTGCTCCCCTTTATGCGGAAACCTACGCGCGGTTAGCCAGGCACGTGATTCCTGCGGCTCAGGAACACATTGTCGTGATGGGCGGCTTTATTGCGGCGACAGCGGAAGGTACCACTAGCACGCTGGGCCGCGGCGGATCTGACTTTACCGCATCCATTGTGGGCGCGGGTATTGGCGCGGAAGAGATTCAAATTTGGACGGATGTGGATGGTATGCTCACCGCTGACCCCACTCTTGTTCCTGACAACCACCGTGTGCGCACCATATCGTTTGCTGAAGCCGCGGAACTGGCCTACTTCGGCGCGAAAGTGCTTCATCCGGCAACCGTTTTGCCAGCCGTTGAAAAAAATATTCCCGTACTGATTCTGAATTCGCGCCGACCTGATGTGGAAGGAACCCGCATTGTCAGCGACGCTGTTCATTGCGCCAATACAGTGAAATCGATTGCATGTAAGCGCGGCGTTTCGCTGGTGAACATCCATTCGTCGCGTATGTTTATGGCGCACGGTTTCTTGCGCCGGATCTTTGAGGTGTTCGACCGTTTCGAAACTTCGGTGGACATGGTTGCGACTTCTGAAGTGAGCGTGTCTTTGACCATTGACGACGCCAGCCGGATTGCTCCGATCCTTGCCGAACTGGAGCAGTTTGCAGAGGTGACCGTGGAGCGTGAACAGGCGATTATTTGTTTGGTGGGTGAAAATATCCGCCATACACCGGGAGTTTCGCTGCACGTTTTCCAGGCGCTGGAAGCGGTGAACGTGCGAATGATTTCCCAGGGGGCATCGCTTTTGAATATTGGAGTTGTGGTGGCGGAGAGGGATTTGAAAGCTGCGGTATCAGCTCTGCACAATGAGTTTTTTCGGGAGATCGATCCGCGGGTGTTTGCATGAATCTTGCACTAATCGGGTACGGCAAGATGGGCAAGCTTCTGGATACGCTGGCGCCTGAGTATGGTTTCACCGTGATGGCGCGCATTGAGAACACGGAAGAAATATCGGCGCTTCGCGATACTCCTGTGGCGATAGATTTTTCCGTTTCGGATGCGGTCCCTGCGACGGTGGAGCAGCTTGCCCGCGCCGGGATTCATCTGGTGGAAGGAACTACGGGCTGGCTCGAACATCTTCCCGCGGTGCAGGCCAGTATCGCTAAGCACGGCACGGGCATGGTCTGGAGCCCGAATTATTCTGTAGGAGTGGCGATATTTTCACGGCTTGTGTCTGAAGCGTCCCGGCTTTTCAAAGACGATGCTGCTTACGAAGCGTGGGCGTGGGAAATGCATCATTCCGCAAAGAAGGATGCACCCAGCGGCACCCTGCTGAAGCTGGTGGAAGGGATGCGGAGCGCGGGTTATTCCAAACAGATCGATATTGCTTCGAGTCGCGCGGGCAAGGTGCCCGGCACGCACGAAATCGGCTTCGATTCAGCGGCCGATACTATCACCCTGCGGCATACCGCGCGCAGCCGCGAAGGTTTTGCACACGGCGCTCTGAAAGCCGCGCAGTGGATTGCTGGGAAGCAAGGCTTTCATACATTCGAAGAGGTTCTATTCTCATGAGCGTTTCACCCGTCGCGTTTACCGGTTGCGGCACGGCATTAGTTACTCCGTTCCAGCAGGATTTATCGATCGATGAGGCTACCCTGCGCAGCTTGATCCGCTGGCAGATTGAAGAAGGCATTCATTTTCTGGTACCCTGCGGCACCACCGGGGAGAGCCCCACGCTTACCCGCGAAGAACATTTGCGCGTGGTCGCCATCTGCGTTGAAGAGGCGCGTGGCAAGGTTCCGGTGCTTGCCGGGGCGGGCGGATACAACACGGTGGAAGTGATTTCGCTGGCCCGCGAAATTGAAAAAATCGGGGCACAGGGAATTCTTTCTGTTACGCCGTATTACAACAAGCCCACGCAGGAAGGGCTTTATCAGCACTACAAAGTGATTGCGGAATCGATTGGCCTTCCGCTGGTAGTTTATAGCGTGCAGGGGCGCACGGGAGTGAATGTAGAACCGGCGACACTGGCGCGGCTTGCGGCTATTCCGAATATTATCGGCGTGAAGGAAGCATCGGGCAATATCTCGCAGATGGCTGCAGTAATTCATCAGGTTCCCGAAGGCTTCCTGGTCTTCTCCGGAGACGACGCAATCACGATCCCCATTATTGCTTTAGGTGGCCATGGAACTATTTCGGTGGCGTCGAATGAGATTCCGGGCCCCATGTCGAAGCTGGTGCAATTCTGCCTGGACGGCAACTTTGCAGAAGCCCGCAAGCTGCAACGGAAGTATCTTCCATTGATGGAGATCAACTTCGTGGAATCGAATCCGATACCCGTCAAAGCAGCCCTGGGCTTGATGGGGCGGCTGAATCCCGTGTTTCGTTTGCCCATGGTGCCGCCCCGCGCGGAGAGCTTTCAAAAAATCGAACAGGTATTGAGGAGCGTGGGCCTTGCAAAGTGAAATTGAAGAGCTATACGAAGCGAAGCCCGAGTTCTATCACGTTGCAGATCAGCAGGTATTTTTCCGGTTCAAGACCGCGCTGAACGAAGGCCGCATACGCGCGGCCGAGCCCGATGCCGCTTCGCCGACCGGATGGCGCGTAAACACCTGGGTGAAAAAAGGAATCCTTCTGGGGTTCCGCATGGGCGTGGTTGTGGATCAATCCATTGATCGCGCGAAGCAGCCCTTCTTCGATAAGGATACTTATCCCGTGCGGCAATTCAGCGCTGAATCCGGCGTGCGCATCGTGCCGGGCGGTTCTTCGATTCGCGATGGCTGCTTCATCGGGAAAAGCGTGACGTGCATGCCGCCCATGTACATTAACGCCGGTGCCTACGTGGGCGATGGCACCATGGTGGATAGCCACGCGCTGGTGGGTAGCTGCGCTCAAGTAGGGCGCAATTGTCATATCAGTGCGGCGTCGCAGTTGGGCGGGGTGCTGGAACCAGTGGGGGCCATGCCGGTGATTCTGGAAGATGATTGTTTGGTGGGTGGAAACTGTGGCGTGTATGAAGGCACTATTGTGAAGCGCGGAGCCGTGCTGGGCACCGGCACCATCCTGAACCGCTCTACTCCGGTTTACGATCTGGCGCGGAATCAGATTCACCGCGCAACAGAAGATTCGCCGCTGGTGATTCCGGAAGGCGCCGTTGTAATTGCAGGTAGCCGTGCGGTTACCAACGGGCCGGGTAAGGAGTGGGGCATCTCTATTTATACGCCGGTGATTGTGAAGTATCGCGATGAAAAAACCGGTACGCGGGTGCAACTAGAGGATCTTCTGCGGTGATTGATCTCTCAGGAAAAATCGCAATCGTCACGGGTGCGGGGCGGGGCATTGGGCGCGCGATAGCAGGTCAACTCGCGAAGGCTGGGGCAACGGTGGTTGTGAACGATCTCGATGCTGGTCCTGCGGGCGAAACCGTGCAGGCGCTTGGGTCTTACGCTCTCGCCATTCCCGGCGACATCACCGCTGCGGATTTCCCGCAACATCTGGTGGACCGCACCATCGCCGAACGCGGCGCGATCGACATCATCGTGAATAACGCGGGTTACACGTGGGACAACGTCATCCAGAAGACAACGGATGAACAGTTTCAAGCCATGCTGGATATCCATGTCACCGCGCCCTTTCGCCTGCTGCGCGCAGCTTCCGGCTACCTGCGCGAGACTGCAAAGCGTGAAGCCGCCATGGGTGTGAGAACCATGCGGAAGGTTGTGAATATTACCTCCATTGCCGGAACGGATGGCGGAGCGGGGCAAGCAGGCTACGGGTCAGGCAAAGCGGCTGTTATCGGGCTCACGCGCGTTCTATCCAGGGAGTGGGGCCGGTACAACGTCAATGTGAATTGCGTTGGTTTCGGGCTCATTGAAACGCGGCTCATTCAACCGATGACAGCCGAAGCGGAACCGCTTCACATGCACGGCCGCGAAATCAAGATCGGCGTGCAGCCGGCGCTTCTGGAGGCGGTGAAGACCGCGTCGCCTCTGGGGCGCCCCGGTACGGTCTCAGAAGCAGCGGGTCCGGTTCTCTTCTTTTGTTCACCGCTTAGCGACTTCATTACGGGCGAAGTGCTCATGGCAAGCGGCGGCATGCATTTTTAACGAAATTGCCATTTGGCGGCTTGATGTTGCAGAATGGCAGACTGCGGTGCTATTCTTTGTCCATGGGAACGCTTGTCACCACACCCACTGAACTGCTGCATCACGGGGCCTTGGGGTCCAGCATCGGTCTTGCCATCAAAGAAACGCCTGAACTGATTCATCAGGTGGAAGAAGGGCTTCCGTTCGAAAGCCTGGAAATTCTGGCTCGGTTCACACGCCAGTCCATTTTTGAAATCGGTGCCATCATCAGCATCCCAGAGCGTACGCTGGCACGCAGGAAAGCGACGGGGAAGTTAACGGCTGACGAATCGGACCGCCTGGTGCGGGTGGCTTCTATCTTTGAAAAAGCCGTTGCCCTTTTCGAATGGGAAGTGGCGCCCGCGGTGCAATGGCTGCTTACTCCTAAAGCCGCGCTATCCGGCGAGGTACCGCTTCGTTACTGCCGCACGGAACTGGGTGCCCGTGAAGTGGAAAACCTGATTGGCCGCCTGGAACATGGCGTGTTTTCGTAAGGGCGCGCCACCATGCCCACTGCTTGGCGCATCGTCAAGCGCAAATATGCCCGCGATGCGTTCAGCGGTGAAGGCTCCCGCATTTACGGGGGCCGCTGGAATAACCCGGGAACCCCGCTGGTTTACACTTCGGAATCGCAGTCGCTAGCCGCGCTGGAACTGCTGGTCCATCTGGAATCAGCGGACCTGCTGTTCCACTACGTGGCCTTCGAAGTTACCTTCGATACAGCCTTGGTAGCCAACCTGGATTCCGCTCTGCCGAAAGGTTGGGATGCCGATCCCATCCCCAGCAAAGATAGGGCACTCGGCGATTTGTGGGCTCGCGCGCGAAGCTCTGCCATCCTTCGCGTCCCAAGCACTTTGATTCATAGCGAACACAATTACATCCTGAACCCGCGCCATCCGAAGTTCGCGAAAATCCGCATAGGAAAGCAGGCACCGTTCCGGGTACACCCGCGCCTGCTACACAAACTCAAATAGACCGCATCGCTTTATCCACAGCTTCGACGAAGAAGTATTCGCCCCACATCACAGATTCATTAACCCCCAACCCTTTGTGGATGTGATACACGCCGCCTTTCAGAATACCTTCCCAACCGGAATCCGCCTTGGCACAATAGTGCTTGCACAGGCTATCCACTATATGCCGCGCTGCCGCTTCATAAAACCGGCCCTTCACGCGGTCCGCACTCAATTCCGCAAGCTGAAACAATCCCGAAGCTGCAATGGCGGAAGCAGATGTATCCACTTGACGGCGGCTCTCCAGCGGTGCATCGAAATCCCAGGGTGCCACGCCATCGGCAGGGACGTTTTCGAGGAAGTAATCCGCGCACATTTCGGCGGTCTGCAGGAACCGCGGATCGCGCGTGAATTCGTAACAGGTCCCGAAGCCATACAGCGCCCAAGCCACGCCGCGCGACCAGCCGGAATCGCCCCGGAACCCCTGATGGGTGGTTTGCTTAAGAAATTCGCCGCTTGCCAGATCGAACATCCCTTCATGCGATGTGGAGCCATCGCCGCGCACAATCACGCGCCGCGTGGTCAAGCAATGGCGCATCGCGAGATCCAGTAACTGCTCGTCACCGGTTTCCAGCGCGGCATAAAAGATGATTCCGACATTCATCATGATGTCGATAAACAGAGAATCTTCCGATACAAACGAGCGTAGATACTGGCCCTTTTCACGGAAGCGAAGTGCCATTGTGCGGCCAGCCTGAATCAGCACGTCATTCAAGAATGGCTCTTCCGATATTTCGTACCAGCGGTGGTATGTGGACATGAAGATAAAGCCCAGGTCGTGAACGTTTCGGTCATGCTGGCGTGGCTCCAGCGGCTTCGAATAATGAATCGCCTGATCGCGCCACCAATGCGCCTCCGCACTGCCTTTGTGCTGTTCTTGCGCATACACAATCCACATCATTCCGGGTAGAAAGCCGTCGCACCAATGGGTCCAAGCCTCGCCTTCGTGCTTCCATTTACCTTCCTGCGTATACATCGGGTAAAAATCAGGATGCTTCTCCACCAGCGCGCGTATCTGGTGCCGCACGGTATCCATCGTTTCGTTCAGCAAGCCGATGCCGGCCCGCGCGTTCAATTCAATCACGTTGTCTCCTGGGGAATCCACAATATTATATCGGTGCGTCAGCTTCATCCAATCGTTTACAATCTGTGACAATGCCATCCAGCAAGCCGGTCAGCCGCACTGTCAAGAAGGTCAAGCCGGCCATTAAAAAGGTTCAGTCCAAGGCACGAAAGAAGGCCCCCGCACCTGAGCCGGAACTGGTACCGGAAGTGATTGCGTTCCGCGCCCAAAAGCCCCGCATCGATTCTAAGCATGCCCAATTCAAAATTTGTATCAAGAAGGGTGGCATCCACCGATACGGAATTTTTGCCGGTGAGGATATGCCGAAAAATCGCAAGGTGACCGAATACACCGGCGAGCGCATCAACCGCCGCGAAACCCGGAAGCGTAGTGAAGAGCAAGGCTCCATGATTTATCTCTTTACGCTTGATAGTTACTGGACGCTCGATGGTGCCGTAGGCGGCAGCGGGGCCGAGTACATCAATCATTGCTGCGACCCCAATATCCGCGTGCTGGTTACAAAAGGGCATATTCTCTACATGACCAAGCGCGCCATTCGCAAAGGCGAAGAGTTGACTGTCGATTATCACTTCTCAAAGGAAATTGAGCGCATCCCTTGTTATTGCGGCTCGCCCAAGTGCCGCGGCACCATCAACGTGAAATAAACCTGAGACAAGCGCCCCCATTCCGCGACTAGCTAATTTCAAACGCTTAGGAACGGAGATTTAGCCGGATGATTGCTCAGAGCCCCACAGGCCGCAAGGCCGTAGTAGTATGCGACACCCAACCTGTATCGATGGAAGGTATGAAAGTGCTTCTATCCACCTGCCCGGATCTGAAGTATGCCGGCGGTGTCTGCGGATTGCTTGCCACCATGGAGTTAGTAAACGGCTTGAAACCAGCCGTCGCGCTGGTGGATAAGGCCGTTGGGCTGCAGGCTATCTTAGACTGGCTCCATTGCGTGAAAAACTCCAAAACGGCTGTTGTCGTGTGGGGTACCAATATCGGCAACGCGGAAGCATTGCGGCTAGTGCAGGCCGGTGCGCGTGGCGTCGTGCACAAGACTGCTGAGTTAGACCAGCTCATCTCCTGCCTGCGCACCGCGGCTGGGGGTGCCACATGGATGTCCGACACAATCTTCCAGACTCCGGAACGTGACCAGCAATATCGTTCTCACCTAACGGCGCGCGAACACCAGGTTGCCGAACTGGTGGAACGGGGCCTTCGCAATAAAGAGATTGCTGGAAACTTAGGAATTCAAACCGGCACCGTCAAAATTCATCTGAAGCACATCTTCGAAAAGACCGGTTGCCGCGGCAGGTACGGGCTGGCACTCTCCGGCCTCCGCGATAAAGGCCAACTCAACCTAGCTGTCATGTAAAGCGCGTCCCGAAAACCTGCCTGTTCCAGGCAGCGTGATATCTTCAAGTTATCTTGCGTCTTGTCAGGTTTTTGGGCCTGATGCTCTGCTGCACTGCAGCATTAGCGGCCCCTTCCGGCGTTGTCCTCAACACGCTCTCTGAAGAATTACAACGTAACTTCATCGGCCTGAAGCAGAAGGCTGACCCGCCGCCGTACTTCATGTCTTATGAAGTCACCGAACAAGAGTTTCACGTGGCGGGTGCGTCGCTTGGCGCTCTAAACGGCAGCGGCGATTCGCGAAACCGCTATCTGGATGTTTCCGTCCGCGTCGGCAGCCCGAAACTGGACAATTACCACCGTGTGCGCGGAGAGCGCGTTCAGTTTACATCCGGCACCAATCTTTCCATCGACGATAATCCGAAAGCAATTCAACAGCGTCTCTGGCTGGAAACCGACCGCGTCTACCGGCTTGCGGCGGAGCGGCTCATCAAAATTCGAACCAATCAGGAAGTGAAAGTCGCTGAGCGCGATAGCTCCGACGATTTTTCCGCGGACCCCGTTTCTTCCCACACCGAAGCCGTTCACGAAATAAAGTTTGATCGCCTGAAATGGGAAGAGCGTGTCCGCCGATTGTCGCTGGCGTTTGCGCAACACCCGGCGCTTTTAAATTCCGGGGTGCTGGTTTCTTCTCAGGGAGATACGCGCTATTTCGTCAGCAGTGAAGGCGGCCGCGTGCAGCACGGGCGCGGCTTCTCCCGCATTATCATTTCCGCCCAAGGCAAAAGCACTGACGGTATGGATCTGGCGGACGCTGAATATTTTGATGCAGTGGATGCCGCCAATCTGCCCAAAGACGATGCGCTGCTAGCCTCCGTAGCGCGTGTCGCCGGGCATGTGGAAGCGCTCCTCAAAGCTCCTGTAACGGAACCCATCGTCGGACCCGCTATCTTCTCCGGCCGCGCTTCCGGCGTTTTCTTTCATGAAATTTTCGGCCATCGCATTGAAGGGCATCGCCAGAAAGACGATACCGAAGGGCAGACTTTTACCAAGAGCCTAGGCGAGCGCGTGCTGCCCGAATTCCTCTCGGTCGATTTCGACGCCACGCTGCGCAAAGTGAACGGCATCGATCTGAACGGCTGGTACGAATACGACGATGAGGGTATCGCCGCCAAGCCCATCCGCCTGGTGGATAAAGGCGTCTTGAAAGCCTTTCTCATGTCGCGCTCTCCCATTGATGGATTTGTGCATTCGAACGGTCACGGCCGCAGGCAACCTGGGCTCGAAATTGTTTCAAGGCAATCGAACCTTCTGGTCAACAGCACCAAGACGGTGCCAGCCGCGCGCCTGCGTGAAATGCTGATTGAAGAAGTGAAGCGCCAAAGCAAGCCTTATGGCCTGTATTTTGAAGACATCACCGGCGGCTTCACCACCACTGGCCGGTCTGGCCTGCAGGCGTTCAAAGTGATTCCTGTTATGGTGTACCGCGTCTATCCCGATGGCCGCCCCGATGAATTGATCCGCGGTGCGGATATTGTGGGAACCCCGCTTTCCAGCTTCTCTAAGATCCTGGCCACCTCTGACAAGGTGGATGTTTTCAACGGCTACTGCGGTGCCGAATCCGGCAGCGTTCCTGTTTCCGCGGTCTCCCCGGCAATTCTCATTTCCGAAATTGAAATTCAGAAAAAAGACAAGTCTCAGGAACGCCCGCCCTTGCTCCCGCGTCCGGAATCAGGACCCACCAATTAAATGAAGCTTCCGTTTCTGTTGTTGTTCCTGGCCCTTACTGCGAGAGCCCAGGACGATACCATTCTGAGGGCGATGCGCGATGAACTTGCCCGCTCACTCACGCTTAAACTGACGAATCTCGAGTCCCCGTATTACATCGAATACGAAGTGGATGACGTAAAGCAGTACACGGCAACTGCCAGCCTGGGCGGCCTGCTGAACTCCTCTGAGGGCCGCTTTCGTATACCTCGCGTTCATGTCCGCGTGGGCAATTACGATTTCGACAACACCAACTATGTCGGCAGCGCTTTCAATTTCGGCTCGCGATATGACGTACGGCTGCCGCTCGATAACAGTTATCCCGTCCTGCGCCAAAGTCTCTGGCTGGCGACAGATCAGAGTTATAAATCGGCGCTTGAAGCTATTTCTCGAAAGCGCGCCGCCTTAAGAAACGTTTCTGTTTCGGAAAAGCTGGCGGATTTTACGAAAGCGACAGCGGTTCATATCCTGGAACCGGTAACCGCGAGCGCAATCGGTTTTGATCCGTGGCTGAAGCGCACTAGAACGCTTTCGAATATTTTTTCTGATTACCCAAAACTGAAAACTTCATCGGCCGAGTTCTCCGCGATCGATGGCACGCATTATTTCATCAGTTCGGAAGGCACTGAAGTCCGTCAGCACTCGAACCTGGGTGTGGTGCGGCTGCGCGCCGGGGCCCAGGCTCCCGATGGCATGTTGCTGCGCGATGCCGCAGTGTTTCAAACTTTGGATCACGCGCGCCTTCCTGGCGAAGCAGAAATGGAACGCGCGGCGCGCGCCCTGGCGGAAAATTTGAGCAAGCTGGTTCAGGCTCCCCTAGGCGAAACATATTCGGGTCCTGTTCTGTTTGAAGGCGTGGCAGGCGCGCAGATCTTCGCCGAAGTGCTGGGAAAAAATCTAGCGCTCACCCGTAAGCCCGTGCTGGAGCCTGGCTCACCCGGTTCCGTTCCCGCTAGTGAACTGGAAGGCCGCCAAGGCGCGCGCGTTCTTCCGGATACGTTTCAGGTTGTGGATGACCCCACCCAGACCGAGTTCCAAGGCCACAAACTTTTCGGCAGCTTCCAGGTTGACGAGGAAGGCGTCCAAAGCCAGCCGCTGACGATCGTAGAAAAAGGAGTCCTGAAAAATTTCCTGCTAACGCGGCAACCCGTGCGTGGCTTTGGTGTTTCCAACGGGCGCGCCCGCTTGCCTGGGGCTTACGGCGCGCGCACCGCAGCCATCTCAAATCTGTTTATTCAGGCTTCTGAAACTCTGCCGGCAGCTCAGTTGCGGCAGAAGCTGCTGGACGCCTGCAAGCAGCGCGGCAAACCCTACGGCATCATAGTGCGGAGAATGGATTTTCCGTCGTCCGCGTCGCTGGACGAAGCCCGGCGCTTGCTCTCGAGTGGCGGGCAGAACGCGGCCCACGCTATCAGCCTGCCTGTAATGATTTATCGCGTTTATCTTGACGGTCACGAAGAACTGGTACGCGGCCTTCGCTTTCGCGGGCTGAATGTCCGTTCGCTTAAAGATATTATGGCCGCGGGCAATGACACCACGGCTTTCGATTACCTGGAGAATGGCTTTCCATTTGCGCTGATGGGCGCGGGTTCGGAAGCCGCTGAAGTGACTGTCGTGGCGCCCAGCATTCTGGTGGATGACCTGGAACTGCTTCCCCTGGAAGATGAGCTGCCCAAATTGCCGATAGTGCCACCGCCTGCTTCGTCTCGATGAGGATTCTTAGCAGGTATGTTTTCCGGGAAGTGCTCTTCAGCGCCATTCTGGGAACGTTGCTCGCCACCTTTGTTGTGTTCCTGCAAGGGCCCGCGAAACTGCTGCTTGAAGTGGTTGTTCGGGAATCCATCACCACGGAATCGGGCATCAAGCTCTTCCTTTACGCGCTCCCCCGCGTTCTTCCGCTCACCATCCCCTTCGGCGTTCTTGTCGGCATCCTGATCGGCCTCGGTCGCATGGCCTCTGACGGCGAAATCACTGCCATGCGCGCAAGTGGTATTTCCAGCCGGACCGTCACCTTCCCCGTCATGGTGTTCTGCTTCCTGGCTGCTTCCATCGCAGCCGCGGCTTCGCTCTGGCTCACGCCGCTTGCCATCCGGAATAGCCTCAAAATTATGAACCGCGTGGCTGCGGAGCAACTCACTGCAGAGGTGCAGCCGCGCGTTTTTGAGGAAAGCTTTCCCAAGACCGTGCTGTATGTCAGCGACGTGAAACCCGGGAAGCCCACCGTTTGGAGCCATGTCTTCATGGCTGACCTGACGCCGCCCGAAGAGCGACCTATGGTAAGCGGCAAGCTGGCCGAAGGGCCGCGCATCACCATCGCGGAACGCATCATCGCGGTCCCTGATATCGCTCACAACCGCATCCAGCTATCGCTGCAAAATGGCAGCAATCATGAAATCGCGAAGGATGGCCAGGGCTATCACCAGATCTATCCCCGCAGCGAACAAATACTCGATGCCTCGCCTCCTTCTGAGGTCAAAGCGTCCAAGGCTTTCAGCGAAATGCCCACGCCGGTTCTTTATCGCTTCGTAAGAGCAACGGACCGGAAGTCGGAAGAGAGCATCGAAGCGCGCATGGAATTGAATAGCAGGTTTGCGCTTCCACTGGCTTGTGTGGTGCTAGGGTTGATCGGCGTTCCTCTGGGGGTCCAATCGCGAAAAGGCGGAAAATCGGGCGGTTATGTCATGGCCATTTTCCTTTCTTTCTTCTGCTATTACCTTTCTTACATCAGCTTGACCGGAATGGCGCGCCAGAGGGCTATTGGGCCGGAACTGGCCACTTGGCTGCCTGATGCAGTGTGCCTGGGAATCGGTGTTGTTATGCTGGCCGTGCTCGAACGGCCAGGCGACCGCGACCTGATCGGCATCGTTCGCGATTCTATTTCCGCGTTCTTCCGAAAGCTTATGGTGCGTCCCGTCTGCGCGCCCCGCACTTCCCGCACCTTCAGTTCGCGCTTTCTTCTGTTCCAGATTCTCGATTTCTATATCCTCAGCCAGTTCCTGTTTTACTTTAGCGTCCTGTTGGCCAGCTTTGTCGCCATGGCGCAGATCTACAATTTTTTCGAACTGCTCAGTTACATCATCAAGAACAAAATTCCGTTGCTGAAAGTTTTCACGTTCCTTGCGTTCCTTACTCCCAAGCTGATTTACGATACGTTACCCGTGAGCGTGCTTGTTGGCGTACTGGTCACGTTCGGGGTGCTCACCAAAAACAATGAAGTGACGGCCTTCAAGGCCAGCGGCGTCAGTGTTCGCAGGCTAGGGTTGCCTGTTATTCTGCTCAGCATCGTCTTAAGCGGAGGCCTCTTCGCTTTCGATCATTACTACATTCCCAAAGCGAACCTGAAGCAGGACGCAATCCGGAACGAGATCAAAGGCCGCCCTGTCCAAACGTATCTACGGCCTGACCGCAAATGGATTTATAGTTCCGCCGGTTCGCGAATCTATTACTACAAGCTTTTCGATACCGCGCAAAATGTCATGGTGGGCGTGAACGTTTATGAGCTCGATCCAGCCACCTTCCAACTGCGCAAGGAAATTTCAGCCGAGCGCGCTCTCTGGCAGCCCTCCTTGAAGAGTTGGATCTTTCAGGACGGCTGGTCGCGCGATGTGCGCGGCGTGAGCGAAAGTAAGTTTGAAGCGTTCCAGGCTACTACCTTCCGTGAACTGGATGAGCCGCCGAGTTACTTCATCAAAGAAGTAAAGCAGGATAAGCAAATGAATTATCTGGAGTTGCAGCGTTATATCAAAGACCTGCAACAGAGCGGCTTCGATACAGTCCAGTTGCGCGTCCAGCTTTACAAAAAGTTTTCCGTGCCCGCGTTCGCCCTTATCATGGCGATGATCTCCATCCCCTTCGCTTTCCTGGTGGGCAACCGCGGGGCAATGGCGGGTATTGGCGTGGGCTTGGCTGTCGCCATGGCCTACTGGGGAATCGACAAGCTTTTCGAACAGGTGGGAAACGTAAATCACCTGCCCCCCGCGGTTGCCGCATGGGCTCCGGATGCGCTCTTCGCGCTTGCGGGCATGTATCTTTTGCTGAGAATGAAAAGCTAAATGTCTGATCGCTTCGGCGCCATCATCATCGGTACTGGGCAAGCCGGACCTTCGCTCGCACGCACCCTGGTCAAAGAAGGGCTGTCCATCGCAGTCGTAGAGCGCAAGCGCTTTGGAGGCACCTGTGTAAACACAGGCTGCATTCCCACCAAGACGCTCGTAGCCAGTGCGCGCGCGGCATGGGTAGCGCGTAACGCAGCTGCATACGGAGTCGAAATCGGGGGCCCGGTTTCTGTCGACATGAAGAAAGTTCGGGCGCGTAAAGATTCTGTCGCGGGCGCATCCGAGAGCGCGATTCATAAGTCGCTACAAGAACTAAAGGGCTGCCGCGTGATAGAAGGCCACGCGCGCTTCACTGGGCCCCACACCATTCAGGTAAACGGGCAGACGCTCGAAGCGCCTCAGATTTTCATCAACACGGGTGCGCGCGCCTCCGTCCCACCCATACCAGGGCTCAGCCAGATCCCCTATCTCACCAACAGCGGCATGGTGGATCTTGACTTTTTACCTGAGCATTTGCTCATCCTGGGCGGTAGTTACATCGCCCTCGAATTCGCCCAGATGTACGCGCGCTTCGGCAGCCAGGTCACCGTGATCGAACGCGGGCAGCATTTGCTTTCGCACGAAGATCCCGATATTTCCGAAGCCGTACGCGAAATTTTGGAAAGCGAAGATATCCAGGTAGTTACCGGGGCGCAGGACATCCGCTGCGCAGGGCCAGCGCCGTTGATTTTGTGGAAAGGCGGCGAAGTCAAAGGTTCCCATCTCCTGATCGCCCTTGGCCGCACCCCCAACACGGACGATCTTGGCATTGAAGCCGCGGGTCTCAAGCTCAACGAGCACGGCTTCATCGAAGTGGACGACGAACTCCGCACCAACGTCGCGGGAATCTGGGCCATGGGCGACGCCAACGGCAAAGGCGCTTTCACCCACACTTCCTACAACGATTTCGAAATAGTCGCCGCCAACCGCGCCCAGTCCGGATCGCGCCGCGTCTCAGACCGCATCGAAGCCTACAACGTCTATATCGATCCCCCGCTTGCCCGCTGCGGCATGTCTGAAACCGCTGTTCGCAAGTCAGGCAAACCGGCCCTGATGGCCATCCGCCCCATGACCAAAGTAGCGCGCGCTAGTGAAAAGGGCGAAACCAAAGGCTTCCTTAAAATTTTGGTCGATGCCGAATCGAATCAGATCTTAGGTGCTTCTCTCCTTGGCGTCGAATGCGACGAGGTAATTCACTGCATTCTGGACATTATGTATGCCAAATCGCCGTACCAAACCCTGCAACGCGCTATGCACATCCACCCCACTGTCTCCGAACTCATTCCAACGCTTCTAGGCGATTTGAAGCCGCTATAATGGCAGGTTGAGGATATTCTCTAAGCAGTAACCCATGATCGACATTAAGAAAAAGATTCAGGACGAAATCGCGGCGCTCGAAATCGAAATGCGGGTGGAATTGCCCAAGCAGATTCTCACCGCCCGCGCTCATGGCGACCTGAAAGAAAATGCCGAATACCACGCCGCCAAAGAGCGCCAAGGCATGGTCAACGCCAAGTTGAATCAGCTCAAAGGCCGCCTTGCGGAAGTCAGCATGATCGATTTCACCCGCATCCCGACGGACCGCGCAGGCCTCGGCTCTCACGTGGTGGTTCTCGATCTGAAGAAGGACGAAGAATTCACTTACATCCTGGTCATGACCGAAGAAACCGATGCTACAAAAGGGATGATTTCGACAGGTTCCCCGATCGGCCGGAGCCTGGTCGGCAAAGAAGTGGGCGACGTCGTTAAAGTGCAACTTCCCGGCGGCATCAAAGAACTGGAAATCTTGCAGATCAAAACAATACACGATCTGGCATAAGTTTGTATGACAGTCACACGCAGCATAGGCGCGGTTTGCGGCAAGATTCTGGAGGCGATCGTCACTTCGCTCGCGCTCTCCCGCATTCATCCGAATGTGCTTACCTTCATCGGGCTCCTGATTAATGTGTGGGCCGCATTCTGGTTCGCCGCTGGCCGATTCCTCCCCGCGGCCTTGGTCGTCATCGGCGCCGGTCTTTTTGACATGGTTGATGGCCGTGTAGCCCGCGAAACAAATCGCGTCACGCGCTTCGGCGGCTTCTTCGATTCCGTACTGGACCGCTATTCCGACCTTGGCCTCTACTTCGGCCTGCTGGTTTATTACGCGTCCATCAATCGCTTCTTCTACATCGTGCTTACCGCCATTGCGATGACGGGCTCAGTGATGGTGAGCTACACCCGCTCCCGCGCTGAGAATGAAATTCCGAAATGTAAAGTAGGCTTCCTCGAGCGCCCGGAACGCGTGGTGCTCATCATCATCGGTGGCCTGTTCGACCGCATGGCCCCCGCTCTTTGGGTGATTTCGATCCTATCGAACTGGACCGTAATCCACCGGATGCTCTACACCTGGCAGGAATCAAAACGCCTGGAAGACGCGCAACTTCGATCCGTTCGTGTCATGCGCTAACGCGTGCCGGAATACTCATGCGCGCCATTGACCAGGGCGCAGATCCAGGCAGAGATCCCGTTCGTACTCTCCTTGCTAGCGGACACGACAAATGGTCGAGTGACAGCGATGTTCGGGTGGGGCTCTTACTCGTATAACAAATATAAGAAGTTGACGATCCCACTTCCTAAGCTCACCGCGTGGGTCGCCGCGTGTGTGGAATCCGGCATTTTCAATCCGGGGGAAGACGATCTGTATCTTTGGGACGTCGAGCGGCTATTGAACGTGCACTTCTACCATGAAGCGGGAATCAACATGACTACCACTCACAAAGCGCTGATCGAGCGTTTCGTGGAACGCTGGTTGAGCAAAGGGTTTCCCATCATTCGGCAGGATGGTGACCCGCCCACCTCCCTGACTTGGCACACCGTCCAATCCGTCGCGGATGCCATCGCCTTCCCTGCAACAGCCGAATGAACCACCTACACCGATTAGTAACTTATACACAGAAATTCGAAGATTCCTGCCCGATCCTGATTCGAGAAAACATGGTGTACGAATCAATTGCTGATGCGTTGATCGCACCTTCAGGTGCGGTGTCGAAACTCTTTCCAGGCAAAATACAAGCTCGTAACTAAACCTGCCAACATCATCCAGCCCGCAATAATTCGGAAAGTGGTGTGGGGCATCGCACTATATTGATCCACAGTGCCATACAGAAATAGCGCGATCCAAAATAGCCTTTTCAGCAGCGTGGAGGATCGCATAGCCAGGACCGACCTCTCTTCAAAGCCTGATCAGCCACTTCTTCCGGTACAGCACATAACTAAACAGGAAAACCGCCGCCACATTCGCAACCGCATACAGCACCGAAGCCCGCTTCGGTTGCGCCATCGGCAGCAGAGCATTGCGATACACCCAGGTCTGCAAAGAAACAGGACGCCCGCCAACATCCGGCACGCGCATTTCCTCCATTATGCGAGCAATCATCCCGGAAAACACAAACGCAGCCAGCGCGTTCTGCCCGTAAATCACAAACGACTTCGCCCATGTCTTGTGCCCTTGCACGTCCACCAGCCAGTAGAACAGCGCGAAGATGCCGGTGGACATCCCGGCCATAAATACCGAATAGCTGCTGCTCCACAAGTTCTTATTAATGGGCATCCAGATATTCATCACGAGCCCGGCGAGCAAGAGCCCGCAAGACCCTGTAAACAGCCACGCCGTCTTCTCTGGCTGCGAACGGTTCGTCTTCAGAAACATGCCCGTCAGAATTCCGAATAGCGTAGTCGCAATCGCAGGCAGCGTCGAAACAATTCCTTCCGGATCCCACGTCCGCGTCTGCCGCCACATATGCCCATGCAGCACCAGCCCATCGATATATTTCGCAAAGTTTCCCTCGCGCGTCAGCACTCCGGGGCCGAAGCCCGGTACCGGATACAACGTCATCAACATCCAGTAACCGGTCAGCAGAAGCACCACCGCCGCCACCACGCCTTTGCGCCCGCCGAATAGGTAAATCGCCGCCGCAATCAAGTAACAGATCGCGATGCGCTGCAACACTCCAGGCAGCCGCACATCGTCGAACTTAAAGTAAGGAAACTGATTCAGCAATAGCGCGATCAAGAAAATCAGCCCGCTCCGCCGTAGCGAATGCAGCATCAGCTTGCGCCGCGAATGTTCCTGCGCCATGCGCTTTGAAAACGAAAGCGTCATGCTCACGCCCACCATCCACAAAAACGAGGGGAACACCAGGTCTGTAAACGTCCAGCCGTCCCAAACGCTATGGTCCAGTTGGCTGTAAATCTGGTCCCACGAACCCGGATTGTTCACCAGGACCATCGACGCTATTGTCGCTCCCCGGAACGCGTCGAGCGAAGTGAGCCGCTCCACAGCTAATTGCCGCCAGTGGTAACCGGAATAATTGCCGGAATATTCTGGTCGCGCACCAGCTTATTGAACGCCGGCAAATCGCGCTTCATGATCTCGTCCAGCCGCCGCAACTGCGCGTTAATGCCAGTCGAAAGATCCTCATACACCTGCTGCTGCTGCGAAGTCGGCCCGCTGTCCGACATCTCGAGCGCCGCCAGCACGCCGGCCACTTTGTTATTCAGCCGGATAGGGTAATTCAGCGGATCTTCATTCGCCTTGTTCTTCGTCTGGTACAGCGCCTCTTCCACCTGCGTCAGGTCCTTCGCCAGCGCCTTCGCCCGCCCCACAATCAACGAGGCTTTGGTGCGCCCCGCAAGCTCTTCAATCTGCTTACGTACATCGCGGATATCCAGCACAGCCTGATTTGTCCGGCTCAACTTATCCCGAATCTGCAGCTCCAACTCAAGCTGGCTCAGGAACTCCTGCTGCGTCGTCGCAATGCGGGGATCTTTCTGCACCATAAAGGTCTGCGTCTGCGCTTTGCCATCCACCGTCAGCCGCACCGTATATTTCCCCGGCACAATCGCAGGCCCGCGCACTGTTCCCGCCCAAAGAATCATCCCCGGAAACTTGGTTGCATCCGGATACCGCATATCCCACACGAACTTGTTCAACCCCGCTTCCACCGGCACGCGCGTGGACCCTGCATTGCGCGGCACAAACTCTTCCTCTTCTGCACTCGCCGCGGGTACCTCATGCTTCTCTTCCAACTTGCTTGAAAATTCACGCACCAGCTTGCCTTGCGAATCTAAAAACTCCAGCGTAGCTTCGCCCTTCGGCTTCTCCTTCAGCGAATAATAAATCACCGCTCCCGATGCCGGGTTCGATCCCACCGCCGCGCGCCCGCCGCTTCCCCGGAACCCGCCGCCCGAAGGCAGACGATAAGTATCCTTCGGCTGAAACAACCGGACACTCTCACTCCCGCCGGTGCCCATTTGATACAGCATCGCAAGATCGTCCAGTATCCAGAACGACCGCCCATGCGTCGCCACCACCAACTCCTTCTCGCGCTTATGAAACGCCAGATCCGCAATCTGCACAATCGGCAAGTTCAACTGAAACTGCTGCCACTTCCCGCCGCCGTTAAACGAAACATAAATCCCGGTTTCCGTTCCTGCAAACAACAGCCCCGGTTTATTCGGATCTTCCCGCACCACCCGCGTGTAAGCCGTCGCAGGGATGCCATCGTTAATCTGTTTCCAGCTCTTGCCGAAGTCTGTCGTCTTGTAAAGGTAAGGGCGGTTATCGTCCCACTTGTACATGGTCCCCGCGAAATAAGCCGTGCCTGCTTCATTCGGAGATGCTTCAATCGAATTGATCTGCATCCATTCCGGCATGCCCTTCGGCGTAACATTCTGCCAGTGAGCCCCGCCGTCCTGCGTTACATGCACCAGCCCGTCGTCTGACCCTGCCCAGATCGTTCCCTTCTTGATCGGGCTCTCCGCAACTGTAAAAATCGTGCAGTAATATTCCACGCTCGTGTTGTCTTTCGTGATCGGGCCGCCCGATGAACCCAGCTTCGCTTTATCGTTCCGCGTCAGGTCCGGGCTAATCGCCTTCCAACTCTGCCCCTGATCATGGCTCGCGAACAATACGTTCCCACCCGCATACAGCAGCTCAGGATCATGCGGCGAAAACAGCAGTGGAAAATTCCATTGGAACCGGTACTTCATTGCTTCCGCACCCGCGCCCATCGGGTTATCGGGCCAGATAGTCACATTGCGCATCTGCTTCGTCTTATGGTCGTAGCGCGTGATCAACCCGTCATACGATCCCGCAAAAACAATGTCCGGATTCTTCGGATACGGCGCTATCCATCCGCTCTCTCCGCCGCCCACCGGATACCAGTCCGAAGCATCGATTGACCCCGTCAGCGTCCGGCTCGCAATCTTCACCGTTGTGTTGTCCTGCTGCGCGCCATAGATGTTGTACGGAAATTCGTCATCGAGCGTCACCCGATAAAACTGCGCTGTCGGTTGCGCCAGGTCCGTCCAACTGCGTCCCCCATTGGTCGAAACAATCGCGCCACCGTCATTCCCTTGCACCATGCGCTGCGGGTCAGAAGGCGCAATCCACAGATCGTGGTTGTCCCCATGCGGCGTTGCGATGGCCTGAAACGTCTTCCCGCCATCGCCCGAACGGAAGAAGCCCACGTTCACCGCATAGATCACATCGGGGTTCTTCGTGTCCGCAAATATGCGGTTGTAATACCACGCCCGCTGCCGCAGCTTGCGTTCCTCATTCACCTTTACCCACAATTTGCCGCCGTTGTCCGAACGGAACAGCCCGCCATCTTCGGCCTCGATCATGGCCCACACCCGCTCCGGGTTTGCGGGTGATACCGTCACACCCACCGTCCCCACCAGGCCCTTCGGCAATCCGGGCGACCGCGTCATATCCACCCATGTATCACCCCCGTCAATCGAACGGAACAACCCACTCCCCGGCCCCCCCGATTCTAGCGTCCAAGGCTTGCGGTACACCTCCCAAAAGCCCGCCCACAACACATTCGGGTTCGATGGATCGAGCGTCAGATCAATTGCGCCCGCCTTGGGCCCGCGCGTAAAAACCTGGCTCCACGTCTTCCCGCCATCCCGAGTGCGATAGATCCCGCGCTCCGGGTTCGGCCCCCAAACATGCCCCAGCGCCGCCACATACACAATGTCCGGATTCTTCGGATGCACCCGCACCCGCGCAATCTGCCGCGTTTCCGTCAACCCGATCTGCTTCCAAGTGCGCCCCGCATCGGTCGATTTATACATGCCATCGCCATGCGTCACATTGCCGCGAATGGGAGCCTCCCCCATCCCCGCATAAACGATATTCGGGTCTGAAACTGCCACATCGATCGACCCGACCGACCCCGTGCCGAACGGCTGCCCGTCAGACAACGATTCCCAATTCCCGCCGCTATCCGTAGTCTTCCAAATCCCCCCGCCGGTCGCCCCAAAGTAATAAGTGCCCGGCAGCGAATCGACGCCCACCACCGTAGTCACCCGGCCGCCCCGATAAGGCCCAATCGACCGATATTTCAGCGATTTAAAGAGAGAAAGATCCTGCCCCGAAATCAAAACAGGCAGCAACAGCGGAAGCAAAAAGCGCATGGCCCATTGTAGACAACGTAGCGCTGGCCCGTGGCCGGCAAACGGTGCGCAAGCACCGCTGCAGTCTCGTCAGTAAGCAGCCCCCATCAACTGAAACTCAAACCGCGCAACATCAAGTCCCCGCGCCTGCAATTGCCGAATACACTCCCGCGACGAATCCCCACAAGCTTCAATCGTCCGCAAAGGCAGCGTTTCCGGAGTGTACACTTCAAGCGCAATCCACTTGCCCGTCAAAGCCACTCGCTCCTTCAGCGAAAGGCCATCGAGCGATTTCCCCACCCACTGCGTCAATTGCGATTCAGATCTTGAAGCAAAGCCGTCAAGCCTTTCTTCTTATACAAATCTGTCAACCGCTGCTCCTCAGGCGAAGGCGATAGCAACTTGCCCAAATGCGAATTGCCCAACGCCTCGCGAGTCGGCACCCAAGCCCCGCCATCCGCATACTCCACTTGGCTCACAAACCCCGTCATACTCGCAATCGCAACCGGATCTTTCCGCCCATGCGAAAACTTCAGCGTGGTCTCCTGCAACATCTCGCCGCGCTGCCCCGGAGGCAGATACATATCGCTCTCCGCCGAAGGCAGCGACCCCGCCATAAACTCACGCCCGCTGTTATCCTTCACAATCCAACCCACTTCCACATACTTCACCGGACGCCGCGATTTATTGTCCAGATGAATCCGCGCATCCCTCGCCTCGTTCCCCGAAATATCCGCCCAGCCATCGATCAATTCCACCGGAGCCGAAGGCACATTCAGAAACGCAAAGTGCGCCATATGCTCGGGCCGAGCTGCTGCCGCAACCGCGCGTCCGCCACGGCTTACCTGCACATCAAGCCCCGGCCGCTCCGCCTGCCGATTCAAACTATCAAGCATTTCCTGCTGCAGCGCGCCAGCGCCCCGTGCGGCCAGTACCTGCTTCAGATAGGTGCGGTCCCGCTGATTCTGCATCTCCCAAAACGTCATCGTCCGCCGCGAATTCAATTTGTTCGGCCCGAAAAACTGCAGCCCCTCAAACAGAATCCCATCCAGCGATACCTCTACCAGCGGGCCCGCCCCACCCTGCACCGGCCGTATCAACTGCACATCGATCTTCAGCGGAAATGTCTCTCCCGGTCGCACATCTAAAGTGGGCACAGAATACGAAGCCCGCCCGCCCGGAGCCGATTCCTGCGCCGAAATCAATACCGTAATCCCACGAATCCGCTTCGAATCCTGATTCCGCAACGAGAGCGAAATATGCAGATCCAGCACCAGTGCGCCACCACGCGCTGTCGCCCGCGAATCCCCATAAGTTGCCGACATCATCGACACCGGCGAGTTGGGCGGCAAGTTAAATTTGATCGAACTATAAGGATCTAGCGGACCCTCCTGCGCGAACGCAAGCGATCCAAGCAGCGCCATCCCCACCACCGCAAACTTATTCGCCATAAACATGTGTAATCGCCACGTTGCCCGTTTCCGGATCCAGCGAACGCGCCCGCAATTCACCCTGCGCGCCCACGCTATAAACCACATTCATCGCCGTTGGGTTCAGAATCCGCAACGTCTGCCGGGTACCGCGCACCTGAATGCCGCTGCCCGATCCTTCAAGCACCGTGCCCGAAGCTGTGTGCTGCAGCGAGCCAGATGAAATCCGTTGCATAAAGTCAGTGCGCAAAGCAGGACCGCCCACCCATACGCCAACCGCAAACAGCACAGTCAATAAGCCCCCTGCAAAAACTAATCGCTGTCCGGAGACGCTCGCCCGCTGCACCGGCCCGAAACCAACGCACTCACCGGCCGCAAGCCCCAGGCGAATATTCGCTTTCATCTCAAGCGTCATCCGGTTCCAATTCACTTCCGGCAGTGAATTCCGCATACTGCGAATTTGCGAAAATTCCCCCGCCGCCTGCTGACACTCACTGCATTCGCGCACATGCCGGTTCACCCGAAACTGTTGCAGCCATCCCAGATCGCTGCCGGCATACAGCGCCAGATCCGCTTCGGAGGGGTGGGTCACGTGTCGGTTCATCGTTTTCGTCTCGCCATGTACTTCTTCAACTTGATCCGCGCATTCGCAATATGGGACCGCACCGTTGCCTGCGAACACCCCAGCCGATGCGCCACTTCTTCCGCCGGCAGATCCTCCAAATCCCGCAGCACAAACGCCGACCGTTCCCGCGGAGTCAAACTGCCTAAGGCATCCTGTAGATACTCGTGATGTTCGCTCTGCAGCAGCAAATCTTCCGGACTATCGCAATGACTCTCCGGAGCCTCATCAATCTCGCAAAACGATACCCGCCCATGCCGCCGCAGAAAATCGAGAGCCGTATTTGTCGCAATCCGCGACAGCCAGTGCGCCGCCTTCTGTTGATCCTGCAACTGCTCCTGCCGCTGCAAAGCTTTGATAAACGCTTCCTGCGCCAAATCCTGCGCATCCGCCACATTCCCCACCATCCGGTAAATCTGCAGGAAAATGCGGCGCAGATTGTCTTCTACGAACCGGCTGCGTTGTTCTTCGGTAGAAAGGGCCGCGCTCGTAATCGCGGTTTTCAAGGCAAGATCCACTTTTGGTCCCTTAAACAAGGTTGACGCTCCGCCGCGTAAAACGTGGAGAATAGTTTCGGCTTACCGCACCGCAATTTCCGTGGATTGCTGGGCCGAATGGCTCTGTTTGTCCCACGCGCTCAGTGTATAACGTGTGGTCGCCTTCGGGGAAACGTCAAAACACCGCGAAAGCGAAGGCCAGACCCGCTCTACCGGAGGCGCCAGTTCCACCTTCTCCGCATTCGCGACGCCATAGCAAAGCTGCGCCGTTTGCCCCTTGTCGATCACGTTGGGGGTGGCATAAAAACTCGAAATCTTCATCCCCGGCCCCCCAATCCGCCTCAAAGTGTCCTCATCGGAGGCGCGCTCTTTCGCCACTTCCTCCCGCTGCAGGCGCTGATCGCTGTCGTGGCGCGTATAAAACGTATAAGCCACGTAACCCCCCGCAATCACCACCGCGATGGACAAATAAGGCAGCACTTTCCGAATCGGTTCGACGGTCATGTACCCCAGATGCAGCAAGATGAGGGCCTTCCTCCTCTATCCAGAAACAAATAAAAATAAATACCAGTTCCCGTGAAGCGGCTTGTAAACCGCCCATCCCCCAGGAATGTTTTCGCTGTCGGATATGTCGTACCTGTCCAGATCGGTTTTGAGATTCCGTGGCGGTAAGGTCAGGTATGCGTAACTCTTTATAGAATCCCCATTAAAGAGTGATGGGTTAGCGACCCGAAGCTCGATTCTTTCATCGGATTTCATCAAAAATGTTAAGCCCAACAGACGAAGTCGCCTGTTATACCCTAACCAGCGTTCGCGTGTAAAACCTAAACGCTCCACTCTGCTCAGATCATCCCCCGAAGAGACTTCGGTTGAGCTCTCTCCGTTCCTGACGTAATGCAGACAGATTGCCTGGAACCCTGCGTCTGACTGGACTTCGCGCAAGAGAGCATTGAAATCAGCCTCGTGCCGGTAAAAGTAACGCTCCAATTGCAAGTCGGCCGTGTAGTGCCTGCCAACAGCACAACCCGTCAGGAGCGGTAAAAGGCAACAGAGAGAAGAGGTAAGGGCTGTCCTGAACAGGGTCATTCTACTCTGACGCTTTCCGAATCGGCTCAACGGTCGTTACCTATCCTAAAACTACTGAACTGCCCAATATCCCGCCCGCGTACTCGCCTTCAGTTCCGGCCTGTTTTTTACTGAAACTCTGATGGAGTGAAAAGAACCGGTTCGGTCCGCCTTCGGCTGAAAACTCAGGATATACTGTCGATGAATCTCTTCCCCGATCAATTGGACAGCCTCCTCCAATGCACCCTTCTTCACAAAATTCAGCACCCGGCCGCCGGTTGTCTTGGTAAACAACATGGAAAGATCAGGCTGCGAAAGGCGCATCAGTTCACTCAAGGCGTAGATTCCTCCGCCCGGTCCAATGTCGAACGGGACAGCCGTTTCATCCGGACCCGGGCAAAGGGCACACTTCCTGAATTTGAGTCGTTCCGCTTCCGGTTTCAAGTCCTCCCCAATCTTGTTCTTCACCGTGAACGGCTGCAGGAAAGGCGAGTAGGTGATCCAATAAACCGCTGTATTGAATCGCTGAAGTGCCTCAACGGCCTCTACCAAGTGCGTTTTGCTCCCCCGGTCGCGCTTTTCCGCAATCATGAAAATGATCCGTCGGCGTCCTGGCGGCCGCGCATCCAGCATCGTTTCTGCCAAGCGCAACGTATCCAGCACGTCAGCATTGCGGCCTTCCTTGCGCAACATCTTGATCGCATGAGTCACTGCATCCGGATCGCCGGTAAACGTTTGATGAATCTTGACTTCGTCGCTGAAAGAGATCACCGCCGTTTCGCCTGCATTCGCGGCTACCAGTTGCGTGAGCAAAATTCCAATCCCCCCCAACTTGTCGATCACGGCTCCGGAATTCGCGCTGGTTTGCACAGCCACCACTAGGTCTATCGGATATTCCATCCATTCCATCCGTATCTCCTGCTGCACATTGTTGTCGAAAAGGGCCAGGTCTTCCACCGCCAGACCATCCACATAAGCCTTGGCTAAATCTCTCACAACAGTCGGGGCAATCACCAAGGAAGTGGAGCTTTTAAACTGTGCCTGGCCCAGGAAGCAGAACACCGTCACCATGACAATCAGGCGCATTACGGTGTAATATCGCAAGCTCCATGCCATTCAACAAGCGGCTTGGCTGAAGCCCACCCCGGCTAACGGCGCTCGTGCTAGCCTGCAGGGTTCATGCAAAACACTTACTTTGATCTGGCTGCCGCCGCCCGTTCCGAAATGCTCAATGATGGGTTCGAGCCCGATTTCCTCCCCGGAACAGAGCAACAACTGAGCGCCCTCCAGCTTGCCCCCGCCCTTACTCCCTCCCCGGACCTTCCGGATCTCCGCAATCTCACCTGGTCTTCGATCGATAACGACACCTCGCGCGACCTCGATCAAATCGAAGTAGCGGAACGCACCCCCGCTGGAATCCGCGTCATGGTGGGTATTGCCGATGTCGATGCCGCGGTTCCCAAAGGCTCAGTGATTGACCAGCACGCCGCCGAGCAAACCACCACCGTCTACACGCCCGGTCACAACTTCCCCATGATCCCGGATGAGCTCTCGACCAACCTCACGTCACTCAACGAAAAGGGCGACCGGGCCTCGCTCGTGATTGAGTTCCTGGTTGCCGCCGACGGTTCTTTCTCCGCGCCCAAAGTCTACCGGGCGCTTGTACGCAATAAGGCGCAGCTGACTTATAACGCCGTAGGTGCCTGGCTTGAAGGCCGCGCCGCCCCGGATCCGAAGGTCGCGGCTTCGGCTGACCTGCAAGCCCAATTGAAGCTCCAAGACGAAGCCGCCACCGCTCTCCGCGCCCAGCGTCACCGTTTAGGCGCGCTAGAATTCGATCGCCCGGAAGCCGAAGCCATCGTCACCGACGGACAGGTCCAAAGCGTTACCGCCCAACAGAAAACCCGCGCCAACAGTCTCATCGAAGATTTCATGGTCGCCTCGAACGAAGTAATGGCGCGCACCATCACGGGCAGTGGCGCTTCGTCCATCCGCCGCGTCGTAAAATCTCCGGAACGCTGGGCTCGCATCGTCGAACTCGCCAAACGCTATCAGGAAACCCTCCCCGACAGTCCGGATTCCGGTACCCTCAGCGCTTTTCTCCAGCGTCGCCGCGCCGCGGACCCGATCCACTACCCAGACATCTCTTTAGCAGTGATCAAGCTAATGGGCCCAGGCGAATACGTGCTGCAACGCCCCGGCGAAACTTCCCAAGGACACTTCGGCCTGGCCGCCCAGGACTACACGCATTCCACCGCCCCGAATCGCCGCTTCGCCGACCTGATCACACAGCGCCTCATCAAAGCGCTCATGGCGAAACAGCCGCCTCCCTATTCCGATCAGGAACTCTCCGGGATTGCCGACAATTGCACTGCGAAAGAAAACGCCGCCCGCAAAGTGGAACGCAACATGATGAAGCGCGTCTCCGCCGTGGCACTCCAGCCCCGCATCGGTGAAACGTTCAACGGAGTGATTACAGGCGTCAGCGACAAAGGCGTTTTCGTCCGTGTCTTCGATCCGCCCGTCGAAGGTCGCGTGATGCGCAATCAAACCGGCCTCGATGTCGGCGATCAGGTCAAAGTCACGCTGCTCAGCGCTGACCCGCAGCGCGGCTTTATCGATTTCAGCGTGGCGTAATCAAGCTCGTGAATCGTGTGTGCCTTCGAAGTACGCCTTATCTAAAGAAATTGGTATTCAGACGTAAAATCGATCTGCCTCACGTTCTTCTATCAGTAGGTCAGCTCCAGCAGGATTCGATCACCAAAAATCGCCCGAGCCCGAGCCCGAAAAACCGGTAACTCCACCTCCCGTTTCGTGTCCGCGGGAACAATCCGTCCCAAAACCGGGCCCCGCATTCAACAGTCTCTCCTGCCTCTAACGAAACTTGTAGTTGTCGTATGTTTCGCAGTTGCCGCAAGCTAATACAAAACACGCCTAAACTGCGTTAGGTAAAGTGACACGAATGCCGATTGTGGGAGCCAATCTACTCTAATCTGTTCCAGATAAAACCCTTGATCTTTGCGCAAAAATAATTGTCAATCCAGATTGGTAGAATCGGTTTGGCGTGGCAGGGTTAGCAAAGGAACGCCCGGATTACAGATCAAATTTGCAAGCTTGTAGTATATAATCAACAACGTGAACGGAGTTCTCCAGCAATCAGTCCTCGCCGTGGCGCTGTTTGCTCCATGCTGCACCGGACAATCATCGTCGGCTGCAAGCGCAACAATCACCTCAGGTGATCGATTGCGGATTGGAACCAGCCGTGACGTGGTCGAGATTCAGGGGGTTTTGCTTTTGGCGTCTCAGGTGGGCCTGCCGTCTGCGCCTGTACCCGAAGATAAGAAGTTGGGACCGCAAGGCCAGCTCCCGAAGTCACAAACTCCTGAACCACCCAAGCGAGTTTTGCCAAAAGCTTCGGAAGATCCGATTCGACAGCATTGAATCCGCCGTTGACGCGTTGTCCGAATTCAATTAGGGCATTTAAATCGTTGAACCATGTTGTGGGATTTTCGGAAATAACTCCAATAACATCTCCGTCGTCCGAGATCACGGGACCACCTGAAGCCCCCGGCGTTATAGGCATTTGAATTCGAAGTACATCATAGGTCGGAAATAAGGGCTTACCATTAATTACCGCTACCGGTATCGGCAGATGTCGATACTGAGCGCTGATGAAGCCCTCGTAAAGCGCGGCATTTGGGGCGGAAAGCGGAAAACCTATGGCAATTACGTGCTGTCCTATTCCAGCATCTGAGGGATGGGGACTGATCGTCAAAAAACAAGGCGTTTTTAAGCCAGTCCTTAAAACCACAAGATCAGATGTTGAGCGAGAAGCATCATCGCTACTTAGTTTCGGTAGTTTGAGCGGCGAGGTTTCACCATTACGGGTGATCCGTAGGCCGGATTTATAATCGATATTAATCTGAAATTGACCGGGAGCTGGCTCGGAAAAAATCTTGTTGAGCGCCACATGGGATGCTGTTAACAAGTCTCCAGTGGCCGAAATATAGAAGCCGGTTCCAGAACCTCCATCGTGGGTAATCTGGACAACGGCGCAAGACGCGCGTGTATATCGTTCTCCCAACGTAATAGGCTTCTTCCCGAACCCAGGTGCGCACAGCGTTATTATGAAAAGTGGCAGGATAATTAGTTTCATGATTCCATCTGTAAAACGTGTCGTTACTCGCGAGTACTTTAACTTCGCGCACTCCACTGCGGTGTTCGTTTGACGCCTTCCCAGACATCGCGGCCATGTGCCGTGATCTGAAAGCCGCCACTTCCGACTTGCTCAACCTCGTTACGCTCATTCGCCATTCCGCTAAGAACAGCAGAAACATTACTCGCAAAACTTCGCGCGGTAGATGTAATTCCACCCTCGGTCAGGGCCTTTGCAATCTCAGCTCGCCCAAGTGCTTCGCTTGAATTCTCAGCAAGAAGATAAAGGATAGCCCACCGTGTACTGAGTCCAGAGTAGGAGCCAACGGTACGGGCAGCGGTTAGCGCGGTACTCTCGAACCCGCGGCGAGAATTTTGGAACGGGAGGCTCTCTTGCGTTGATTTACAGAATTGTCGGAGGTGTATTAGCGTTTGGGCTACGGCGCCTTGCTCTTCGGTTAAGCGTTCGATCTCTTCAGTGTAGCGACGGTGACGAGCCTCTAAGTCCCTGAAAACAATATCGTAGCTCTGCTCTGTTGACATAGGCCCTTCCTTCTATCTCAATGCGTGTTAATATTAAATGGTGAGATAGGACGGTGTATATAGACCGTCCTTTAGGTCGCGCTTCCTCACGAAGCGCTC
>JAABUK010002784.1_pt1 | contig 30769 bp, 30 predicted proteins | sample 5559141 | NCBI WGS metagenome assembly JAABUK01 (sample SAMN10711869, study PRJNA513367) | rock metagenome | isolation source: Antarctica rocks | place: Antarctica: Victoria Land, Pudding Butte nord | collected 2016-01-03
GAGATGACTACAGCGTAGACGGCGGATACGTAGTTCATATCTAAATGACACACAGAGATGGAGAGGTTAGGCTATGGATGAGTGAGGGCGGAGGGGCTCTTAGCTAAGGGGAGGGGGGGCCGTGGGTATTTAGAGCACTCACTGTTAGCGGTGGCGGGGTAATAATACGGAAAGCTGTACATGATGATGGTGAACAGGGTCCAAGCGAGCAGGACGTAGTTGGAAAAGGCGCCGAAGGGACCGAGCCAGAAGGGCCCGTGGAGGATGGTGTTGCGGCCGCGGATTAGGAGGGCGATGACGGGGATGGCGTAGGAGATGTAGAGGAGGACTATGGAGGCTGTGACCATGCTGTCCATCATGAATCAAGCTCGTTAGCGGGTAGGACGAAATCTTGGTGGGAAGTGTCGCGGTTGTGGTTGTAGAAAGTGCGAGAGGGGTTGGATGAATTGCAGACTTACGAGTTGAAAGCAGCATATGACCCGAGGTACAAGAGTCCGACGCAAGCGACGATAAAGCAAGACACTCCATGTGCAATTACGGGGACGTCCAGTCCGGGGTGGACTTTCCGGAGGTATTGATGTCCCGGAAGACCTCGATCTCGGGCAAAGGACCAGGCCAGCCTGCTCTGCCACGTATGGCAGGCGATCAAACATCCAATGCCCGTTGCGATGATGAGGGCTTCCAGCACGATAGCGCCGGCATTGTTCCCGATAGCTTGATAGAATAGCTGCAAGATCGGCACATAGGTAGCAGTGCCGGTTATAGCCTCCAAGTCGTTCAAGCTGAACATCATGCTGATGCTGAAGAACCAGGCGGTCACGAATCCAATGGCAACCGTGCCCATGATGGCGATGGGGATCATCTTCTCCGGTCTCGGGACCTCCTCGGCCATATGGGTTGCGCAGTCCAGACAAGCGAATGCCCAGTTGCAATTGATGAGACCGACGATGAAGGCGATGCCGTTCTGGTGCCATCCGGTGGAGTTGATAAAGGTCGCAAAGACGAATTTGGCGGTCTCGTGGGTGGGGGCTTTGGCTGGGACGGTGATGAGGATGACGGCGAAGGAGACAAGGGAGATGTAGAGAGTGCAGGTCGCGAGGGCGGGGAGGATGCGGCCGTAGCAATTCAGGAAGAAGGCTAGGAAGTTGATTATTTCGTAGGCTATTATCACATGGTAGGGTTGGATGACGCTGGAGGGAGTTAGAGAAATGCAAGAGAAAGGTTTGGAAAACGCACAATTCGGGATGTGTGAGCTGCCAGCATCCCACGACGGCAGAGCCCATTCCCAAAGCAACGGATGCGGAGGTGAAGATGCTACCTGCCCATGCGAACCAACCGGTAAGGTAGCTGGCAAAATTGGCATATTTCTTCGGTGCAAGCTCGTTTGCCCAGAAATATTGACCTCCTGCATTGGGCAACGCAGATGCCAATTCTGAAAGACTGATCCCGACACATATCGATACTAGACAAATGAGTATAATTCCATAGACCAAAAGAGCGGGCCCTCCCGAATTGATGCCGGTGACCATAGCCAACGATATTCCGAACCATGAGTTTGTCAAGGAAAATCCCACGGCGAGGACCGACCAGACAGTGAAGTTTCTTTTCATGTCCTGGGTGTAACCCATCTCGGCCAGTTTAAGGGCATCTTCGTCAAAGGGCTTGGAGTCGGAAAGGGAGTCGGGAGGAGAGGCCGGGGTGATCTTTTCTGGGTCGTCGTGTAGGACCATGGTTAAGGCTTGTCACTGAAGAAAGGTATTTTGTTTTGCGATGATCAAAGGTCACAGCTAAGCTGAGTCGATGGAGCAAAATGAAAGGAAGGCGTAATGATGGTGCTTCCAGCGCTGAATGGTATCAAAGGCCTCTGGCGAGGACGACACTCGGTATCAATCGAAGGTCGCAAACTCTGCTTTTTCCAAACGGGTGGGGAGAGCACCTCGGAGCTTGGACTTGGGGTCGCTGTGAGCTAAGGTATACTCGTAGATAGGTCTATGAAAGATAAGAAGCGCAGGATGAGCGAGAAGGAGCAGGAGCAGGAAGCAGAGCACATCCACTGAGTACTCACTCCAGCGCAACAGTGAGAGCTGAAGACGAAATATTACAGACTGTGTGCAACAGTGATGCGCTGTGTTCGAGAAGGCGGTATCCAATTCTCGGATTGGCCAGCAGATAGAGATAATCGAGGACCAGTGGTATCGACGAAGATATCTGCACTACGGGCACGACGTACCCGTTGTCGATGGCGGCCCTTGTCCATTAAGGGCGTTTGAGGAAGGGAGGATCAGCCGCGCTGGGAGGGGGGAGGCGGCGGAGGAGTGATGTCAATGGACAGTTGGCGGAACTAGGTTCGTTTGACGAGAGACGAGCTTCCTAAAGCAACGAGGTCGCGAGGATGCGATGGGAGAGCTGGCGTGCCAAGGAAGGGCAAGGCACCACTGGAGCGGTGGTCCAGAATTGCCGAAGGATGAGCGCTATCAGAATTGTGGAAAGCAGAATCATGGTCGCATGGAAGATAACCGACCATGTGGCAGACCGTACGGAGTAAACAGACGCCACCGGTACTCCTCCTCGTAATCTGTGCTGCTGTCTGCTCTCCGCTGTCTGCTGTCCTTCGGTCCTTTCGGGTTGTCTCCAGGCCGATGCTGAAGTAGGGGAATCATCATTCGTATCACGGCAACTGCCCTAGAAGTCGTCCAGCATGCTCGAGTAGGCGGTGATGGGTGCTTCAAAAGTAGCGGGTGCAAGGATCAGCGTAGGCCAAGCGAAGTGGAGGTGGACTGCAAGAAGGGAGATACACCAGCCTAGAGACAAGATGGGATAGATCATAAGCAATCTCCTGTACGATAACTGGCCTCAGCACACCGACAAGGGGTGTCCAATGTGTGCATATCGATGAGATCGCTGCTGGGTAGGGGGTTCCATGTCCATGCGGTCAACGTGCATATTGCTTTGCCAGTGCCACCCCTCTATTCTACTTACAGCCAACGAAAGAGACTCCATCAAGGCGATTCCGTTCGGCCTGGTGCAGCGTATCATTGGGCACGCGACAACCATGGAAGCTCGAGTTGGTGGCTGCCGATTGGCAATCCGGGAAAAGCGTAGGAATATCCGCGATAGAATGGTGTGGCATGCATGAGTTGGATCAACTTTCAGAAAGTGGTTGGATGCCGTGCACAAGGCCATTTCAGAGCTCAATACTTCCCTTCCTTGCATCTCCATCTGCGCTCCGTAATGTGATGGATTGCATTCTAGAAATGACTGTCCTTCTGTGGGGCAGAAGTCGCAGGTACCACAAAGGAGGACCCAGCCAGGGGGGAATCTTGGGACGATATTAACCTTGGACCGGATTGCTGTACTTGCTTTCAAGTGCCGCGCGGTTGACAACCAGTTAGTTGAATACCAATGTCAACGACGGTCTGAAAGGGCAGCTGATTGCCCCTGGTTGCCCCTGATTGCCCCTGATTGCCCCTGATTGCCCCTGATTGCCCCTGATTGCCCCTGATTGCCCCTGATTGTCCCTGATTGTCCTCCCAGGATAAGAGTCCCATGCAGGCGGAATCCTCGCTTCCTTCGTTGACCAAGAGGGAAGCAGAAGAATCCGGCCTCTTTGGCATTTCTTGCCATCGGGTCACCTCAACCGTGCGATTCGTCCTATTTGGGGTCTATGTAAGAAAGAGGCACCTGCACCACCTGACCTCACGATATTGGTTGTGATCAAGGTAGGCGTAGGATGCGACATGAGAGCTGGGCCAACCGTTGGACGACTGCGCTGCCGGACCGCAAGATTTTGACCGCAGATGCCATGTCTTCATGCTTCCTGTGAGGATGTATTTCATACGGACGGTCCTACCCAGAGCGCAGCGAGATGAATGTGATCATTGTCCAAGAAAATCACCTTTCCAAGCTCTGCCCTACCACTTGCAGATGACCGGAAGGCCTGTGCATGAACAAGCCCGCCAGATATGCTAAAGATGAACATGTTTGATCTAGCACCGTATGTTGTGGCATGAGGGCGAAAATGGCGGTATCACTGTGTGACAGACACCAATCATGGTGGCAATATCCCTCATGCGTGAGCACTTGACCAAGACCTTCCCGTTTAGGTATGTTAACGTGCATTCGGAATGAATCTATTGCCATCGCCCAGCAGCTATCCCAACCCCTATCAAGCACGGCCTTGCCGAGTGTCCCAATGGTGCCTATAGTCTGGTCTATCCTCTATAATGCATTGTCTAAGCCAGAAGATAAAAACGCCACGCTTCCCGCTGCTCGTTCGCGAATGCACTTTTGAACTCTCTGGTCAGCTTCCGTCAGTAAAGCCTTCACGCCTCGTCATCTGTGTTTTCTGGGACGGGCGTTCCCTTGGGGCTGTTCAGCCATTCAATATGTCTCAGCCTTCTTCTGACCTCCCTCTCTTTCAACTGGGCTCGGGTAAGCTTCTTCTTTTTCTTCGATTTGAACTTCATGTCACTGGTGTCTTCTGCTCCGGAGTTCACCGCTGATGCTGCCGCGCTGCTGACTTGCGAGCTCACGTTGCTCGAGCCGGGACGTGAGTCCTCGAATCGGTCGAGGGAGATGGCTAGGTGGCCTTTGTGAGTGACTCTGCCGTCAGCGACATGCCATTGCTCTGGGCAAAGAGCGCCGACGAATTCTTCGTTGTGACTTATCATCACCACGCCGCCTCTGTAATCACGGATCGCAACCGCAAGCCCGCCAAGGGAATCGCGGTCCAAGAAGTTGGTGGGCTCATCAAGTACCAGCAAGTGCGGATTGTTCCACATGGCACCCGCCAGTACCACCTTGACCTTCTGTCCACCACTAAGACCCGAAATTTCACTGTGGTTGGCAATGTCGGGATCAAGGCCAACATCCTCGAAATGCTTGGAGATGACTCTCGGCTCAAGGATGCGGAAGCCAAGTCCTTCCCGGGATGCCTCGTGATCATCAAACTCTTGCACCAGCTTCTGAAAGCCCCAATCCAGTAACGTCTCGCGTGACACTTGACTGTTCTGCTTTGGAAGCAAACCGACCCATTTCCTGGCACAAGCAATCAGCATATGGCAAAGTCAGCCGAAGATCGGAATCAAACTTACACTTCGTATTGGAAACTCTTCTTCCACTTTTGCCGACCCATGACATTCTCGACCTGTCGTCCGCCCTTGCCGTCGCCAAGATCTACATACTTCTCCATTTGTGCTCGGTCTTCATCTGTTAGAATGCGTGTTTGCTTCATGAGCACTTCTCGATCATCGCCATTGGCATATCGCCACTGTAAATACTGATTGGGCGTCTTCTCCATATGCATCTCCACATGTTCAAGAGCGTGCTGTTTGATGTATCCAATACGTAGATTGGGATGCTTCTCGACTTTTCCTGTTTGCGGAATGGTCTCACCCGTGAGCAATTTGATGAGCGTTGATTTGCCGGCACCGTTGCCACCAATGATTGCGACACGGGAAGACAGCGTGAGCTGGCAAGAGACATCCATCAGGCTTGGTTTCGACGCACCAGGATAGGTGTAGGTACAACCTGTCATACGGATGATGGACCGAGTGTTGGACTTTACACCGGTCAATATTCCCGGTGCAGGGAACTTGAATTGAACCTGTGAAGCTGACAGAATATAATAGCTCTTGGCTTCAGGTTTGACCTTGACAAAGTCTGCCAGATTTCCTTTGTAGCACACTAGTTTCTTCTGCTCGTAGTGGTAGATATTAGTGCAAACCTCGTCGAGGAAGGCAGAGTCGTGGGAGACGATCAAAGAAGTGATCTCGGTATGCTTCTTCAAATATTCTTGCAACCATTTGACATTGCCCACATCAAGATGATTCGTGGGTTCATCAAGGAGCAAAACGTCAGCACCCATCAACATAGCTCTGGCCAGTGCAAGCTTCATCTTCCACCCACCGGATAGCGAACCGACTTTGTGTGATTGGCGACCCTCAGGGCCCGCGGTAAATCCGACCTCACTCAGAACCGTCGACATGCGTTCTCTACCTTGAGCAGCAAGCTCCGGGTCCTTTGAGACGAATTCCAAGATGCTCAAGTCAGCATCTTCACCTTGATTGTGCTCAACAAAGCAAGTCCTCAACTCATCCTTGCTAGGGAATCCTTCAAGCTTGCCTTCGGCAATGCTGCGCATGAGAGTGGACTTGCCAGCTCCATTACGTCCGCAGAGACCATAGCGATGGCCCTTCAGCAACCGCAAATTCGTGTGCGATAGAAGTAACATACCTCCATATGCTAGTGAGAAGTCCGCATTGACAATTTCGACTTCATCCGTGACTGCCTTGATTGGTTCGCCGTATTTGCGATTATCCTCTTCCACAAAATGTTTGTGAACGCCTTCTGCTATGGCTTCACAGTTGTCTCGTGGGAGCAGGTACCGCATATAAGGCACAACACGAGAGTGGATTCGGTGCAGCGCTCTGGCATTAACGTCTTCGCGGACCATCTCGGAGACATAAGTCTGACCTGCTTTCCAGATAGCACCATCCTCACGGTGTACACCCCCTTGACCCCGAATTTGACTGTCAAGGACTTTGAGTACATCGTCAGTCGTGGTTCGCGCAATCTGTCCATTGGTCACGCCATCTTTGTCGTCACCCATTGCTTTGTTGATCACATCAACAGCCCTTGTAGCTAGCTCTCTGACTTCGGGCAGCGAAGCCCTGTCCTTCACCTGTTGCACACCGGGCTTCAATTTGGGTAGAAATGCACGAGCCTCAACTGGGTCATGCACAAGCTTTGTCAAGTTCTCGACTACAACCACGGTCTGTCTTAGGACTTCTTGGGACGTGGATGGTGTATTAAGAGAGCGCTCGAGGAGAGGCGTGAGGAGTGCGAGAACAGGGGAGGTGACTATCGCAACAAAAGTAGTCTGAGATAGAGCATGGATGGCTTTCTGCAGCGTTTGTGCAGATGGGTTCTTCATTGTGTCGATGAGGAGCGGTATTCGTGGAGCTACGTCGTCGTTCTGTAGAAGGGTAGTCAACGAGAGCATGGTTTTCGCAGCTGCTTTGGCGACTTCGGCTTTTAGATCGTGCATTCCGCCTTCCACCACGGGTATTGATTCTTTCAGCGTCCTACCCATCGACTCTCTCAACACATCTTTAGCTTGTTCCTCTTCTTTGCTGCCGGTTCCCATCTTTGCCTTGTCTGCCATTTTGCCTATAAGGGTGTATGCGCCAGCAGTGCCTTGCCATTTCCCTGTAGGTTTTGACAGATATCTTTGCAATGCCGGAAGCATGCCAACAACGAGGGCTTCTGGGTCCAGATTTTTGAACAGCTCGTCTACTGCGTATTGAGCTGACTCTCGGACGGACGAGCCTTTGTCGGCAAGTCCGTCCAGTGCGAGTGAGAAAAGTCCGCCATCTTGCAGCAGAAAGACAATCTCGCTGAGAGGTTGCTCGCGCGGAAATCTTTCGAACAAAGCCCCGAGGACGAACATTGCACTTTCTCGTTTGGCACCATTCTTCTTGTCATTCGCAGCCTTCTTGATCTCGGACGTCAAATTATAGGCGAAAAGGCCCCTGACACCGATAGTCTTCATGAAGGTTTCCGTCAGGCCATAGGCAGCGTCTAGCGAGTCTTGTGCCTTCTCAGCATTGAAAATGGTGTGGAGGATGGTTGCGACATCTTCAGCAGGTGGAGGAATGCCCGAATGATTCGATGACTTGGAAATCATGGTCGACATTGCGGGTACGCGAACAGGAGATAACTGGTGTGGCATTCTTTGGAACTTTTCACCGGGTCTGAAAGGCTCAGGACCAAGCGCAAGAAAGTCCCAGTGAGCAGCCTAGGCCCCTTCGCTGTAGGTTTATCAGCGGCGATTCGGGAGGAAAATCGAATAGATATTGAAGCGCAAACCGCGAAGAGAAGGGAGGAAGCGGCGCCAACTTATAGTGTTGCAAGCCGGAAAATGTTGAAAGCAGGCATATTAATTTGCGACGGAGAACCTCCGTAACAGTGGGGGCGTTGTTGCAGTGCCTTCAGCCCATCGAGGAATTCTGCGCTAGCTAATCGATGAGGAATTTCTTGGGTGCCGGTGAGGCCAGTGCCAAGTCCCCCGTTCCGCCCCCACAAACCAATTCTCCTCCTGGTGCAACGGTGTACTATGCTTGTGGTACTCATGTCGAGGAGCCATGCGCTGATTAAGACATCCTCCGTGTTTGAAATTCTATACACTGTCTTGTCTCCTAGTGCGTCATGAGACAAGCACAATTCTTCCATTTACGTAAACTCCGCCATCTTCGCACGACCTCAGCATGTGACATTTTAGAGACTGCGTCAGATAGCCCTTCCAATATCTTCAACATTTGGCACCTTGCTTTCCTTTGTACTATTGTAGACAATCACCCCATTTTCCATTCGAATCTCATCCCTATCACCAGAATAGATGCCACCAGGCGTTCTTGCGCGCTTATAAAGGCTTGCAGTGGGCTGTATCAGACAATGATGGAAGAAGGACCTCAGTGCAGGAGCAGAGGCGGCAAAAATGGCCAGTGTGAACGGATCAGAGAGTCTTTTGTAGAACAGCAGAATGCCAAACTTGACGCTTGCAGATGCAAGGACATAGCACTATTCGGATGACCAAGTCAACTAGGCATCGTTAGCATACGATCTGGTCACAGTGAAAAAGCTGCGAGCTCTGACCAGACGATTTGGCGTCGCCCAGCTGATAGGCACGTCCCAGATATGGCGTCCTGTTCCATATTCTTTACTGGCTGAATACGAGCGGTTAGAATCAGTGCGTGACGGATGGAGGTAGATATTGCGGTACCAGTTACTATCAGAACGGCCAGAGCAATTCCTCGCGTCTGTATAGTGAAAGTATCAGCTCCGTTGTCGGCACTGACGTTCACAAACTTACCAGTGATATGATACATAACAGGTCATCGAGCCCCACAGCCTTCGTGATCAGAAATCGAGCATAGATGCGAGCCGACACGAGAAAGAGTGAAAGAGTGGTAAAGATGATGCAGACGTATGTCAGAGCTAGACCTTGAGTCTTTGGATTCTCATAATTCGGATGTGGCCAAGAAGCGATAACCTCTGGCGGTGCTGTTCAGATTTGACCAGTCAGCATAGGCGAACAATGGACATAGGCGAGCAGTGGGAGATCAATAAGATTTAGTGGGTACTGACGGTGGAGACTGTTGCCCATACTTGTTGCACATATGTTGGGATCATCAAAAACACCATCGTTGTAACATTGGTGAATGCGACCAGAAGTCAGAGCATCGTGGCAGGTTGGAAGGCAACGTCTTATGTTGCATGGAAACAATCCCAGTGTGCCGAAGCCAAATGTACACCCATGTACTTCATGCGGATAGACCTCAAGGTTCTGACGACCTACAAAAATGATCTCAATTTGTCCTGACTTACAATATGACGCGAATCAGGAGAAAGACGGAGGAGTAGTCCCCGATCTTCCTATTAACCAAACCCCCAGATATATTGGTAGACAAACAGCAAGCAGAAGGTTTTTTCTGGGTCTCGGATAGCCCAGCTGCAACGCTGAATCGTCGATTGATTGACGACAGAATGCACACCCTTGAAAGGGAGAGCTCTGTGAAGATCCGAGATGGACAACAAGGATCAGCGACTTCCAAAGGCGGCCTTCTCGGCCCTGAAGATCGGATCCATTCTTGCTGCAGCAAGCTGGAGCTTCGCCACTCATTGTGCATACAACGGAGCAATCACTGGGTGTGCTGGCGGATAGGTGGAGCCTATTGAAATGGAGAGCTTTGCTGTCGGATCAACATCCTAGAAATTTGAAGCGATGAGACAAGCAGGTTGTGCATGAAATGCATCCAGAGCTTACTGGTAGAATGGCCGCTAAAGAAAGAACGGATCCAGGCCATGGCCATAACAGTTCGACAGTGCGAATTGTAACGGCAAGCACTTTACACGCCATCGGCAGAAATGGAAGACAGCACAGAGGATATCATGATGACTGGCAAATCTGGATCTTGACGCGGGCCGGGAGTTGCTGAATAACAAGCATATCTAGAAGCGTTCCAGCATAAGGAAGGATTTTAGAAATGTAGCACGCTGGATGGAGTGATATATATATATGAATCAACCACCAGTCGTAAGGAAGAGAAAGCGTCTGCTGCTTTGGGGGCGAAAATATACTTGGGTCTGCCCTTGTTTGCGACTGATGCTCTCTCTTTGAATGCTCAGGAATGTTCAGGTCCGATTGGACCGACTTCCAGCTTGCTTGTGCTCGAAGGATAGGGTCAGTAGAATCTCAGGAGTAACTCTTGGCAGGAGTGGCAAATCAGAATGACTTATATGTTCACCCGCTCTATCAGTGGACAGCTAGGAGGATTCCGTTCATGAAGGCAGACTGTTACTCCCCATGAGGCCTGCTCCATATGAGAGTGAATTCGTGAGCCAAAGAAAGGAGAAAGGCAGAGTCCTGCCGGAGGTCTCGGGAGACCCGAACAAAAGACGTGACGAGGCGAAATGTTAGTATATGTGACTTGATCACTTCCATCATCGTCAATACTATATGCTGGGTAAATTGCCGGTTCGTTACGACCTTTGTATGCAGTTGGCTTTTCGAACGAGGAGTTCTATTAGGGTGTGTTTCCGCGTGCGTCGCTGGCATCGCTAAAGGCAGAAGCTATGCACGGAGCAATGCCGTTTACCTGATTCGACGATACAAAGGCCTCGCTTGTGCTCTCATTGCGGACCAGTGTTGTATCGTTCTGCTGGATATCCGACATTCAGCTTCCAAGTAGAGGATAACATTGCGAAGGCTAAGTGTCCAAATGCAATGGAACGTGCGAGCAAGTGAAGCAAGAGCAATTCACATAGTCCAAACTCGGTGCAAACGGCATGCTCATCTGCGGTGAAGGTAAATGGATCTAGGCCTTTTTATCCTGAACATAGAATTTCGACAAGGGGCGCGACTGAGTTGAAGATACTTTGTTGGATGGGAACCAGCTTTGGGCAAAGATGATGATCCGGCTGCGGAAGAAATTCCGCCGAACGCCATCCACTTCGCGGAGATCTTCCTCCAGGTCAGTCGGTCCTATCGACATATATCTTCCAGACATGGCAGCACGGAAAGTCTGGGTAAAAAGAGCAAATGCGTCTGCGACACAAGTGGCTGTCGGTCCAGACGATCTTGTCGACGATGTGCGAGACGCGGTCATTCGAAAATACCTCAATTCCCTCGGCCGAACGTTCGATGCTCCTGATGTCTCGCTTAGGATTTGCCCCCGTGAGCAGACAAATAACGCTGGGAATGAGAGAACACTGGCACCCGACGAGCCCATTATTCGACTGGTTGATGCCTATTATCCGGGAGGACAGACAGTCGAGGAAGCTCTAGTTATCGACGTGCCCCAGAGGCGAACGCCCAAACCATCACCGCGGCCAGGGTCTCATATGCCATCTTGCTACACGCCTCAAGAGACAAGGCCAGGAGAAGCTGGCGACTACTTTCCTCCCATGCCTGCTCTGCAGTCTCCTCACCTCAATGCACTTGGCGGGCTTCCCACCTCACATCCCGGCAACAGCCACCTCCACTCCATGGCAGTCCTCACAACTGGCCAATTACCTCCTCTCCCCTCGCCTGGTGGCCGCTCTAACAGACATCGACCGAAAGCTGGTCGACAACACACATCCTCACCGACGACAATACACTCCGTACAAGCGAACAGCCACCTCTTGGGTATGGATTGACATTATTCACTCCTATCCTTGGCTAATTAGTTCTCAACATACAGATCACAAACAACCCCTCAATAGCACAGGACCACCTCCCGCCCCTTCGCTTCCCACTCCTCCCGCTCAACATAGCGATTCCCGCACATCCTCGACCACACCTCCCGCCCGCGTATCCTCCCCTCAGCCAAGTCAAAGGCAGAAGAATGGTCGACTAAGAGGACCAACGAACAGTGTTGAGCAAAATAGCAGCACTAGACATCAGAACAACCTCAGCCGTGTTCCACCGGCTGTACCTGCATCGGCAGGCGCCCTCGATACCTCGGTTCCTCCTATCAACGTTCTTATCGTCGAAGACAACGTAATCAACCTGAAACTCCTAGAGGCCTTCATGAAGAGGCTGAAGGTTCGCTGGAAGACTGCAATGAATGGCAAGGAGGCGGTAGCCATGTGGCGGACTGGCGGCTTTCATCTAGTCCTTATGGACATTCAGTTACCTGTCATGAACGGCCTCGACGCAACGAAGGAGATAAGAAGATTAGAGGCTCTGAACAAGATCGGTGTGCTGAGTGGAAGTCCGCTGGACAGTCTCAGGAAATCACGGTTGAACGGCAGCGGTGTCAATGGCGAATTTGCGGACGAGGAAATGAAAAGCGAAGACAGACTCGAAGACCGAGAAGCCATGTTCAAATCGTCCGTCATCATTGTCGCCTTGACAGCTTCCTCGTTGCAAAGCGATCGCCACGAAGCGCTGGCGGCAGGGTGCAATGACTTTTTGACCAAGGTATGTAATACTCATGCCTTCCGATCCAGCCCTTCTCATTCATCTTCCAACCATGACATTTTCATTGTAGCCTGTGAACTTCCTTTGGATGGAGCGCAAAGTCACCGAGTGGGGCTGTATGCAAGCGCTCATCGACTTCGACGGCTGGCGCAAATGGAAAGGCCTCGCCGCTCAAGAAGAGGCGAATAAAGCACCGAAGGGAGAGAGTAAGGCGGACCAGAAGGCTGCCCTTAAAGCGATGTTCAGTCAGCCGCCGAAGACTAGGAAGGAGAAAGAGAAGGAGAGAGAATTGAAGGAGAGGGAGAGTGCGCAGGTTGGTGGGCCGGTGCCCCGTGCGGCCGGGGCTGTGGGTGCGGGAACAAAAAGGCTTGCTAATGTGAGGATGACGGTCGGCAAGATCAACACGATGGATCTGAATGGAAATGGGTACGATGGTGGTAAGAGTGATTCGAGTACAAGTGGCAGTGCGGTGGTGCTGGAGAAAAGATGATCACCAGAGCTGGGGGGCCTTCCACTTTTTAATTTTCTCAATTCTGAGTGTTTAATTTTGACTTGAGCGTTACAGCGACTATTTTCAGGGTCTTTTCTTGCACGAGGATCTTCAAGGATGAATGGACGGGCTGACTGTATAATCGTTCGATTCGCAAGCATATCCAGGGTGCGCCTATATGGGGATGGTTTTTGCGTCTACGAGAAAGGGGTCAGGGGGGTCTTCGTGAATATAAAGGGTCCCAATTTCACCATGTACTTCCCCGGTCGAAGCGATCTGTCCTTACGTCGGAGAGGCCTGGCTTTGCCATCATCGGGTTAGGAGGCGTTGTTTGTCCTGTATACTTCTTTACCATGTTTATCCACGCAATGTAGAGGCCAATTTTCGCTACGACAGGCTGTTTTGAAAATTGTTTCACTATGTACTAGGACTCTCCATTTTTGGCTCTCAAACCTAGTACAATCCTACGAGAGAGGCTTTGCCTTCGTCATCTTCGACGCCACGGTACTAGCTGCCGCCTCCTCTCGACTGAGTACCCACATAAAAAACAGCTGGATAAGGTACGAATACACAAACAGGAATTGTGTTCTTCGGTTCCGCTGGGCTCGGGCAATTGTGTATGAATTTCCACCACGGATTGTTGCGTCGTTGGATGAGTCTGGGAGAAGGACGTACTTAAGGGAGCGGAGCTGGAAGAGAGGTTGTCAGCATGCTGAAGAGGAATGCTCGGTGCAGGAAAAGTCTATTACCAGGAAGAAAGCATTCGCAAGGAAAGTGTAGAGGAAAACGGTCCACCCTATCCAGCCTGTAGTCCCTCTGCCTCCGCTCAGGATCTCTGAGACTGCTAAAGTGACGATAATACCGACGAATTTGTAGCCGGAATATGCGACGAGGTCGAGGAGCTGCGAGTCATTGCTAATGTTCAGGATGTACATGGCCACTTTGAGTACCACGATCTCGAACAATACGACCGCGAGGGCTGTCGATGTGATCGAACCCAAAAGCTCGGGTTTGAAGCTACCCCGAAGGCCTGCTAAAATTGTAGAAAGAAGAATGTATGTGACGAACGCCATAACGGGAATGTACATGTCAGGCGAATTTAGGTCGTCTCTGGGGGGAAGGAAAATAGATGTGTATTCTGCTTGCCCAACCTGGCCGCTGGCGGAGTTGGTCGAGGTGTTGAGACGCCCTTGCTGGCGTGACCAGGGTTTGTGGCGCCAGGGAAAGAGAACGAGGAGGATTTTGGAGAGAACGTAGGAGTTTGAGACGTTGAAGTAGTGCTTCAAAGCTGGTATTGACACATAGCGGTTGAGCTGAAATCGAGGGCGTCAACGATCAATCAAATGCCCTCGTTGCAAGCTTCAAGTAGTAGCTCACATTCTGTTCCACGTAGTCCTGACCTGCCTTAGCGACGCCCTTCCCGACCTGAAAGCCCATTTGGGCGGTGGGATCGTTGATGAAGCCTCCGAAGCCTGGGCCGAAAGCTCCGTTGGCGCCCTGCCCAGCTTGGGGTTGGTAAGGATTGCCATAACTGTTAGTTGTCTGCTGTTGCTGAGATACGGGTGGGGGAGGAGATCTCATCATGGGAACGGTCGAGACATGTTGGGGAATAGGATGATGCAGCGGAGGTGACTGCGCAGGAGGTGGTGCAAATGTTGAACGGTGCATGGCAAGGCGAGAGAGTTTGGCGATGACAACTCCCGCTGGAAGGCCAATAAAAGGTTAGAGCGTCAAAGTGCTTCAGAGGAACATGGCCTGTAAGCTTTTGTCGTAACAGTATGGAGTGCATTGCGGAAAATTATAAAGTTCGCCAAGACTGGATTCTCCACGGTGTCGTAAAAACAGGCTGCTTGTCAACTCGCTCCTTTGGTCAGTACAAGCCTTCGCAGTAGACGATACAAGTCAGAGACGTCTTAGGATGAGCATACCGAAAGAAAGAGTGCGTAGGAGCAAAATTATCCAATAAAAATGGCTGCTCTTTACCCGGTTCGCATGAGTGACCTTAGGATCTGCAATCCCGCGCTCTACCACTGACGGAAAAGAGCTCCTTAGGCGAGGCATATGGCCGAAAATATTATATAGCTTACTTTTGGAATACTTCACTCTGTATCCATCGAGCCATCCAAATCGTCCTTCAGAGAATCGATTGTGCCATACTAAAGTTGAGCACCTGTGGCATATGCTATAGCTGAACCGCGTGCGAGATATCCTGCACATGGTCACAAGATGCTGGACACCTTCGAAATACTGACAACTTCTGGCATTGTGCTGTGGTCGAGGTCTAACGTCGATATTAGCTCTAACGTCGTCAACAGCCTCATCAACGATGTCTTCATTGAAGAGAAAGTACGACCCACCACATCACAAGTGGATGAGAAGACTTCCAGTCAGCGGATCCCCTCCTACAGATGTGAGAAGTACACATTGAAGTGGACACTAGTAAAGGACTTGGGGTTGATATTTGTGGTATGGCGAGGCGCCCAATCTCATTAGAAAATAGTTGCTGAACCATCGCAGGCTGTCTACCAATCATTACTCCATCTGACCTGGGTCGATCAATTGCTGGATAACCTTCGCACCATATTTGTCGAGCTCTATAAAGACCAGCTGGTCAGACCCAATACCGCGGTCGCCAAATATGCCTTCGATGAATATTACGACCAGCAACTGCGGGAGCTTGAGGCTAGCATGGGGCCGGCAGTATTGGCTGAGCCTCCAAGAATCTCCACAGACAAGAAAGAGGAGCTACAGGAAGGAGACACAGGAGGACCACCACCTCCACAAGTACCTGGTTTGCTCAAGGTGCAGCCAATGGCTGCACTGACAATTGGAAGCTCTGCTGATAGCACTCCTGCCCAATCTCCCGAGTTGTCAAGACCGACGACGCCGATACCTAGCCATTTGCTGACGGCTAAGAGCGGACCCGGTGGACGTGGGTCTCGAAGGTCTCGAAAAGTTGCTAATGTAACTTCAAATCCGTCTTCCGGCGATGAAACTCGAAAAGGCAGACAACAAAAGTCGGCAGCCAAGAAGATGCGGAAATGGGATGCTGATGGTCTGGCGGACGAGGATGATGGAACAAATCTGGACTATTCGACCAACAACGTCGACAACGAGGGCGAGGAGAGCATCAGATCACCTCCCCTAGAATCTGTCTCGCAAGAAAGCTGGGGAAGCAAGACAAGCAAAGGTCAATTCATCCTCAAGGACCTAGACGACGAGGTATCAAGCATATTGCAAAATGCAGATGCACTGATGGAGAAGGAGACAATTTCTAGTACTCTTGTTGGGTCAAGCTTTGGTGCCATTTCTGGCTACTTTCGCAACATTGTTGGTGGGAAAACATTGACGAAGCAGGACTTGGAAAAACCTCTGAAGGCGATGGAGGACCACCTGATTCAGAAGAATGTTGCCCGCGAAGCCGCGCTTCGACTTTGCGAAGGTGTTCAACGAGAAATGGTCGGCAAGAAAACTGGCTCGTTTGAGAGTACCGAGAAAGCTCTGCGACCAGCCCTGGAATCATCTTTAAGGAGGATTCTAACTCCAACATCATCCTTGGATCTGCTTCAAGACATACAATCCATAACAGCACCAACCGTCAAGACAACCTCTCCACGACCGTACGTCATCAGTATCGTTGGTGTCAATGGTGTTGGCAAGTCAACAAATCTCGCAAAGATTTGCTTTTTCCTTCTGCAAAACAACTATCGCGTGCTGGTTGCCGCTTGCGATACCTTCCGATCAGGCGCCGTCGAACAGCTCAACCACCATGTTCACAATTTAAAGGAGCTTAGCGCACGTGAAAACGTAGGAGAAGTAGAGCTTTATCAGAAGGGTTATGGCAAAGACGCCGCTAACGTGGCTAAAGATGCGGTCGCATATGCGGCCTCCTACAATTTTCATGTCGTCCTCATTGACACAGCTGGCCGACGTCACAACGATACCAGATTGATGTCGTCCCTAGAAAAGTTTGCTAATCTTGCCAGGCCAGACAAGATACTGATGGTTGGAGAGGCTTTAGTCGGCACAGACTCCGTTATGCAAGCACGAAACTTCAATGCGGCTTTCGGTCCTGGCAGAAATCTCGACGGCTTCATCATCAGCAAATGCGATACAGTTGGTGACATGATTGGTACGCTTGTCAGTATGGTACATGCAACTGGAATTCCCGTCGTCTTTTTAGGGGTTGGCCAGCACTACGGGGACTTGAGGAACCTGAGTGTACCGTGGGCTGTCAATCTTTTGATGTCTTGAATGAACATGCTTAAATCTGTCTTAGCAACTGCAAATTCCTGCTTCTGGCAAGCGTTGTGATGTGGCTCGCTCGAATCAGGCCGAGCTGCATTTGCAAAGGCTCGAGGCCTAGTGACAACAAAGATGACACGAATTCTGACGCCGGTGCCCGGCGTGGTGTCTCATCATTGCTGTCACCAGGCCTTGGGCTCCCAGCTTTGTCGACCGCCAAGATTACGCTTCTGGAAGAGGCCTTCAAGTTCTGCATTCCTCACTTCTTACCCCAGGTTCTCTTTGCTCAAGAGCACGCTTCGCTGTTGATCTCACTTGGCCAAATGCTCTCCCTCAATTGTTGGTAGCGTGGTGCCGACCTAGAGCTGATCAAGCAGTCAAGGAGATTGAGCGAGCTGTTATCATAGTCGAATCGCGCCATGCCGCAAGAGGCAATCTCTGTTGGAATGCTAGAAATTGTTGTTGACACTGGCGCTTGCAAACACCGAACTTATAAAGCGCCCTCCTCTTCCACCTACCTTCATCCTCTCGTCCTCTGTCGCTCCTTAAGAGTAGATGTCCCTGTGTTGCTGACCATATACATTCGTTTGTTGCAATCTCACAATCTTTCACTATGAAGACATTCTCTCTTGTCCTTCTGCTGGCAGGCTATGCCGCCTCGCATCCGCTCGCTCGTAAAAGTGGAGGCTATGATGATGTTGCTATTCTCAATTACGCTCTCACCCTTGAGCATCTTGAGGACACCTTTTATCGTCAAGGTCTTGCAAACTTCACCCACCAGAATTTCCTCGATGCCGGGTTTGCCGACCCCTTCTACCAGAATTTGGTAGAAGTTGCCAAAGATGAGGCAACTCACGTCCAATTTCTCACTTCTGCACTTCAGGGTGAGCATACTTTTGCAGGAGAGTCGATCGCTAGATGTCATTGCTAACAAATTCACAGCCGCAGGCGCTCCAGCGACTGGCGAATGCACGTACTCTTTTCCCGTGGCTAATGTCAAGGTTCGTTCATTCCAGTACATACTGCCTGACAATGGAGAAACTCACACCTGGATAGTCCTTCGTTGCGCTTTCGGCGGTCTTGGAGGGCGTCGGGGTCTCAGCTTACTTGGGAGCGGCGAAGCTTATCGACAACAAAGACTACCTGACAGCTGCGGGAAGTATATTGACGATTGAAGCGCGGCATTCTTCGTATCTTCGATCTTCACTCATGCAATCACCATTCCCACAAGCCTTCGACGACCCACTGTCCGTGAACGATGTCTACACCCTTGCTTCGCCCTTCATCAAGTCATGCCCCTCGACCAATCCTCCGCTTCCAGTGAAAGCATTCCCAGCTCTTTCTTTGGCGACACCTGGACCAATCAAAGCAAATAGTACCATTGTGCTTCACACGCCCGGCTACGTTCTTGCAGACCCTTCCGCTACAGATAGCACGCAGCTATACGGTGCCTTCATTACGGTCACTGGACCTATCTTCGTGAGCGCTACGCGAGTGACAGGAGGATACAGCTTGGTCGTCCCTCAAGGTGTCAACGGTCAATCTTACCTTGTGCTTACCTCTTGTCATGAGCAAGTGACAGACGCGACAACAATTGCTGGGCCGGCGCTTGTTGAGATCTCGAATTGAATTGGTTCAAAGGAGAATACTGTTGGTAGATGTAATCGTAATCTCTAATTAATATCATTCTAAAGGTGTCCTGGACTTATTCTGCTCGATGCATGCCCTGCCACTTTCTGCGGAGATATTCCTTGTCGGTGCTGCTTGTGTTGTAGATGGAGGTGACAATGTTTATGCGCATAACGATTAGATACATACTGTGTGTACAGCAGGGAAGGTTGCATGTCAAAGTAGCCAGTAAGGGTGTTGTTGACGTCAGCAACTAGCGCAGCCTTATGGTGAGTTACTCCTCTTGCGCCTGAGCCTCGACCAAAGAAGTGCGGCCCAGTCTCAGGCTGCTCGACACCTGAGCTGCCGCAATCTGCCAATCCTCCGGCACAGTCTCCACACAGAAAGCCTCAAACAACGACGAGTGACGCTCGCCACAACCCAATCTACAACCTGGAACAGGTTCGCTTGCTGCGCCGAATATCGAGCCACCTCCCGATTTTCGAATGGCCATGGGCCTTTTGCACCAAAAGAGCAGACAAGGACATGGGGTTAAGTCCACCGCGAAGCAGGGCATGTGAACATTAATCGTCGTACGGGAAGACCATCAATCATCCCTCCTCTATCTTTCGACCTTGGTCCATGGTAGGCAGCCAGATACGGAGGAAGAAGCTCCCAGGCGGCGAACATGTCGACCTATTCAAACGGCCAGAATTACTATGGCCTCCCCAATGAGAAACCACAGACCCACCCGCACCAATACCCAGGCTATCCATCCCACCCAGAATATCAACAGCAGCTGCTGCGGCGCACATCAAGCTTTGATGCTGGCGACGACATGACGTCTCCCGACAGTTCGCAGTTTCAGGACAGCCACGGACCTGCAATAGTGGGCGCAGGAGCATATTCAGCATATGGGCGCGCGAATAGTCAAGGATCGCAGCATGGTCACTATTCACAGGCCAACAACGAGGCCTCCTTGCCAGCTCGAGCGTCTTCGAGAACAACCCCTCTGGCTGGCTACCAGCATCAATATCAAGCAGTCTCCCCACCCCAAAATCCATCACCTTATAATCCGTCACAATATACCCAAGCACAGTCGCAATACAACCCACAAGCCTACGGTAGTCCGCCAACTTCTTATAGCTCACCCGGTTATCAGGAGTATAACCCGGCAGCATACCAGTCGCCAACAGTGCGACCTCGATCAAGCCAGTATTATGGCCAACCTGCAACTTACGAGAGCCACATATCAGGTTATGCGTCTGAGCAGCCACCAGCACCACCTCCCCCTCCTCGTCATAACGAACAACCGTACATTACCCACACCCTTTCTCATGGCAGCTATCATGACACCCAATACCAGCAACAAACAGATGCGTCTAATCCCGCAACCTCGTCGCCACTGCCAACACAAACCTCACCGTATTCGCCTCCGGCACCGCTCCCCCCGCCGCACGACCCTTATTTGGCAGAATATGCACATTCCGAGCAGCCGAGACCATACTCGCACACGCCGTTGTATTCTTCTGAGGGATATAATGCGCCCGCAAGTCAATTGCCACAATCTGAGCATCACACACCGCAGACCCAGCCGTTATATCTGGAACGTCATTCGTCATTGGCAAGTCGAATCAGCCCCAACTCTGCCGCTCAGGTGCCCTCTCCGCAGCCTTCATTGCCCTCACCGACCAATTCGCATCCACCACCACTCATGCCCCATCGAGCTGGAACTATTGGTCGACATCCTCAGTATAGACCTTTACCAGGACCTCCGGCCGAATCGGGCTCGGACCATGACTATTTTGGACGCCAAAATGGCGCACAAGTTACATATACCCAGAATCACGACGAGTCTGGGTACGATGACTTGATGAGAGAAGTGGATGCTGCAATCCATCAAGGAAGGACTAGTTCAAGGCAGCCGGGGCGAAGTCCTCAAAGTTTCCGGCCAAGCTCTCACAACACGATCAGTGAGCAGCAGGAGCAGGAGACCCCAAATTCGGCATCTCCACACATAGCAGTGTCCCCTGACGAAAGACCAACACATATCAATGGTGGAGCTGCACCGATTGGTGAACAACACACCAACTCCGCTGCGTTTGGCGACGACAGCGACGCGGAAGCTGCCGCCGGACTTGCTGCGATGCAAGCTGCTGAAGAACAGGAAGCCGCAGAAGAGGCGCGGCGTAGGAGCGGTAGTACATCTCTCTTCAGCAGACATGACTCGCATCGTGAATCAAGGTCGCGGCAACAGGGGCAGGACGAGAGCAGCGACAGCGATTACGCTAACGTGGACATGGGCTTAGTCGGAGGAGGTTACGAGGCGACCATGTCGTATGGCGACGAGCCGCAGTCTATCTATGCCGCCGCAGCAGCCATCCCGCACATAGACCAGTCCCAGCGGTTGAATCCTCGCATGGATTCTCTTCGCAGCTCGGGCCGGTCGAGCGATGGGAGGAGCTCACAAACAAGTGGCTATGATTCAATACCTGCCCAAGACGCCATTCATCCATTTCCACCGTTCAGACATGTGGATGTTGCACGAGTAGATACTGGTGGAACCGGCGGCCTCACGGAACCTAGTCCCCATCCGCGACGGTTGAGTTTCGAGGATGGTGACGAAGCGAACATGGTGGACTCGGAAAACGGCCAAACATCAGGGAGCGTAAGCCCGTCAAAGGATAGCATGCCAGACCTTTTCTTCTTTCCAGGCATGAGTCCACAACGGCCATTACCGCCTGCTCCCTCTGCTTCCGATCCGGGGAGAATACCTTATCTCATACCGGCGGGAACCTTTCCGTCTATACAGGGCTCACGCTACGACCCTAACGGACGGCCTTTCCCAACTGCCCCGAATAGCTACGCGCAGTCGTATTTGAATCCATCCCAAGTTCCGCGGTCAACATCACTTGCGAGCGCCCGCAGTGCACCTCGAGCTGAGCAGCCAATTCGTTCCAAAACTGATGCTGATCGCGCAAAAATTCTTAAGCAGCAACTCGGAAGTCGGCCTGGCTCGGAGATTTATGAAACCAGTGGCCCCTCCAGCAGCGTCGGGTTGGATTTACCTGCTATACCCCGGAAGAAATTTAACCCAGCAAAGCTTACAAAAGAACAGTATAAGAAATGTGATGAGCCATGGGCATTGAGCTCTATTGTTGCATGGATACGGGATCTGGCTGAAGAAGAAACAGACCTGAAGGAACATGCACTTGTGCAAACCATCATAGCGCTTTTCACCTTTGCAGTTCCCACCATGAACATGACGGATGCTGAGTCCCTGGGAGACCGGGTGGTGAAGGAGATGCTTTCTACTGGTGCACTTGTGAAGGAGGAAGAGTGGGTGAAGTTCGGAGGTGGAAGCGTAAGCGGCGTTCTGTTTCAGCTTACCAAACAGGGCTGTTATTCCTGGAAAGTGCACGAACCGGAGATGAAAGGCAAATGTTACTCCTTCCACTGCATGAGAACTTTGAGAAAGGTGGATCTAAGCCTCGCGATTGAGTCTGAGAAGACATCTGACGATTGGGCAACCTTCTACAAGATGAAGAAGGAGGATCTTTCTGGTCGGGACAAGAAGGAGGTTGAGCGCCAGAATGTGCTACACGAGATCGTCACAACTGAAATGTCGTACATTGGAAGTCTGGACATCGTTAGGATTCTCTACCGCGACTCTTTGATTCACGCCCAACCACCTGTCATTCAATCAAAACGAGTGACAAGCTTCAGCCGGGATGTGTTTGGTAAGATTGACCAAGTGAAAAAAGTCAATGAGGAGTACCTGCTCGCTCAGCTCAAATACCGACAGAGGGATCAAGGCCCTTGGGTCGTTGGATTTAGCGAAATCTTCAGAGAGTGGATTCGCAAGGCGAAATCGATCTATATCAACTATGCTGCAGGCTTCCCGCATGCTGACTTTCTCGTGAGGAAGGAAGCCAGTCGGAACATTCTTTTCAAACAGTTTCTCGATCAGGCTCGGGATGATAGGCGATCAAGTCGCCTCGCATGGGACACTTATCTGAAATCACCAATCACGAGATTGCAACGTTATGGTCTGTTGTTGTCGACAGTGCTTAAGAGCACAACCAAGGACTCGGAAGAGAAATTAAACCTTCAATTCGCAATAGACGAGATCAAGGCGGCTACTTTCGAGTGCAATGTGAAAGTGGCAGAAATGGAGAGGAAAATGGAACTCTTGGAATTGAAGGACAAGCTAAGACTGAGAAGAAACATGGAGAAAGAGGTTGTGCTCAATCTCGATCATCTTGGACGAGAGCTCATCATTCGTGGAGATTTGCTGCGTGCCGGTGGGAAAGGTTTCCAGTGGGTTGATACGCATGCCATACTCTTCGATCACTACCTTGTGCTTGCCAAAGCTGTTGTAGGAAGGGATTCCGCCGGTGGAGCAAAGTATGAACACTACGACGTGTCCAAAGTGCCAATTCCAATGGACTTAATCGTCCTCGAAAGCTCAAACGATGATCCGGTGGTGAAAGGGTCCGTCAAGAGCATTGGAGGTATTAGCACGATGGCAGGAACACCGAGGGGAGTGACCGACCCTCGGTTAGCGAGAACGACTTCTACCATGAGTGGGGGGTCTGCTCCTGCTGCTGTGGTCACTACAAGCAGCTCGTCTACGAAAGATAGCAACAGTATCAACAAGACCATGGTCACAACGACAATTCTTGAATCAAATACCAAGGATGAAAAGGTCATCTACCCTTTTAGGATCAAGCACCTGGGCAAGTCGGAGATTTACACTCTGTACGCTCCTTCTCAGGCAAGTCGTACGGATTGGTGTGAAGCCATTGTTTCAGCAAAAACCAGTCATGCAGCAGCGCTTTTTGCACAGAACGCAGAGCCGTTCCGATTGAAAGTTCTTGCAGATACAGCTTTTGGCTATGATTCACAGTCCGGAATACATCGTCGAACTGTCATTAAGGGTACGCCGCTCGATCGAGCCATCAACGAGGCTGAGCGGAAGTACGACGGGCAAACCCGACCAGGACCTGTGTGCAGAGCGGCAGTGAATTGCGCGACTGCTTTCAACCATCCTCCCGGGAAGTTGATGTGTGCAATTGGAACAGATTACGGGGTTTACTTCTCGCCATATGACAACCCCAGGGGCTGGTCACGGGTAGGTCTTTCCCTCTACTTGATCGGACTAGGTACTCATGAAGGGCAGGTTATTCAAATGACACGTGTAACCCAAATCGCCGTTTTTGAAGAGTTCAATTTGTTCCTACTCATATCAGATAAGTCGCTCATTGCATATCATCTCGATGCAGTCTGCCCACCATCAGGCCCTGCACCTCCACCCAACGATGCATCGGCCAGAAAGGCCCCTCAGAAGCTCTCGGGAAATAAGGATGTTGGCTTCTTTGCTACAGGGAGAATGAAGGACAGAGCGCTGGTCTTCTACAAGAAAAGAGATGGGATCTCTTCTACCTTCAAAGTCCTGGAACCAATCCTGCAGAAAGCAACCACTACCCGCTCTCGCTTCTTGCCAACTCCGGCACGCCGAGGCCAGACAGACTTCTTCCGCGAATTCGACGAGTTCTACATCCCTGCCGAGTGCTACAGCATCAACCTGTTTCATTCGAGCTTAGCTGTCTCAACGGCCAGAGGTGTCGAAGTTTTAACTCTGGACAAGAAACAGCCTTGGAGCGTGCCCAACCTGCAAAGTGAACAGGCCGAGACGCAAGCTCACCTGAGCTCCATCGCCGGTCGTATAAAAGATTTGAAGCCGCTTGGCATGTTTAGGTTGAGCGACGCTGAGTTTCTTGTTGCGTTTGAAGAGTGCGCGGTCTACGTGAACAAGCACGGCGATGTGTCACGTGGCGTTGTGATGGAGTTTGTTGGAAAGGCAACATCAGCATGCTTGTACGGCCAGCACTTGATCCTTTTTGACAACGACTTTGTGGAAATCAGGAATGCCATGAATGGGAGGATGAAACAGGTGATAGCCGGGAAAGACATCAAGATGCTTGACGATGGCGGAGGGAGCAATACTATACGATCCACAAACGGGGGACTTGGGGGGGGGCTGAATGGCCTTGGCCTGCAGGGCTATGGGGCAGCACCCCGGACTGTCAAGATCAGCATGCAGCATCCTGAACATGAGCGGAATGTGGTGGTCGTGGAGCTGATCGAGAACGAGGGCACCAGGGACTAGGCATGGACGGAGATAGCGATATACATTGTTTTCCTGGCTCAGGTTGGAGGAACAGCGATCGATATGAACAAAGGCTAGCTAATCAGGGTTGGATTGGATTGGGAAAACGGCTTTCTCGCGGAGGCGTGTACGAGTATATTGCCACAACGAGAGGGAGACGCAAGTGCACAGGAATTGGCAAAGTTTCATCTCTGACGCCCGTTGAATGCAGGCAGAATTTTCAAGGCTTCTACCATCCCCTTCTGTGAGGAATCGCCATTAGAAGTATTCCTTGCCAGAAGAAACGACGTTGAATGTCACTCGGTACTGGTATGGTGGCATGTGAACTTCCTCCCTTGCAAATGCATGAACGCCTGAAACGAGCTCAGCTCCCACATGGTCATTAATGTCCCAGGCTCGCCTGCTATCCACAACCGCACACCTTGGGCAAGCCAGCAAGCAATCGGAATTTCGCGCTCCACACTGGAGTACCACGAGATTATCTGACAGATCTTCGCCCATCAAGATCATGCATCCAGACGGTTGGGGGTCGACGGGCCATCTGGTTGTGGGGTCACGCATCTCTGTTCCAGAAGGACGGTGGCTGTCCCGCTCTCCGGCATAAGCAGAAGAATACGTCGATCATGCCTACAAATGCTACAAGGAAAGCGGCACGGCTTGTTTACCCTTGTCGCTATACCGCTTGCTATTATGCAATGCGTTGAGAGTCCGACATCTGATGGGAGATGAAGATATATAGTCTCTCGCCGGCTGTGGTTCGCCCTTCTAAGGACCACAGGGTGATCAGCACCAATGTCTCGCTTGTCCTCGCCAGATCTCAGGAGATGGGCAACGTGGTCCGACCACGGTGATGAGCCTCCTCCGCCATACTCCTCAGAAGACCCCAAGTCCAAGTGTATCCTTGACAGCATTCCAGGCACATTGATGCCCTGGGCGGAGAAGGCCTTGCCTACCCTACCGGCAACGTCGTCTTCGCAGAAACCCAACTCCTGGTCAGCAAAAGCGAAGCAGCATACTCGGAGAACATCTGAACCCCTCTTCCATCTGGGCCCAATCACTCTTTGGGTGGGCAGGGATAGATACTTCTCAACTGCGTATTTGCTCAAAATCAGGTCGAGCAAGACAATCACCTTGTTTCGCTCCGACTCCAATCCGACTCCAGCTAGCAGCTCTAGTAGGACACCGGAAAAGCCAGCCCTGCTGCCCAAGGTCTGCCCTGTCTACGACATTATTCGTTCGGAGCAGGGTAAGGGGTCCTCTGTGTCTCTCGATAGCAAAACAAAGGACAATCTTTTCTCTGAACCTTCCTCAAGACTCAAGCTCGATAAAACAGAAGGTCTAGAAACCAACAATGTTTGGGAATTGTATTATCACCGCAACTATGACTTTGAGTCATTAGTCGGTGTGCCGGCTCCAGGCCCCCAATTACTGCTGGTCTTCGATAAGTCATCAACCTGGCGGGAACGCGGTGGAAGGGTAGTTGCTGAAGAAGGAAAGACGGGCATCTACCAGAATCATCGAGGACTCAAAGCAGGAGCCGACTACACAAGGCTACCGAGGATTGACATATCCGGTGGACTCGATCAGCGGTTTGTAGACTTGATCGTGGCATGCTGGGCCGCGAAGGCATACTTTGCATAGGATCGAATGTCCTGAAGTTCCCGAATCAAATGGTGCTGTGCTTGAGGGACAAGGCGATATTGATCCTGCTTTGGCATTCAAAATTATGGATTAATACTTCTTGGAGACTACATGCTTTCCCTTTAGTTTCCTGCGTAAATTTGAGAGTGTTGAACAGATCTGGACGCCTCTCTCCTGTCTTAGAAACCCTCAGCATTAGGATGAGTAGTCACAATCTTCTGAACGCCAAGCCACCCGATTTGGGGTATTGAACGCTCGACGCTCCTGTTGAATTCGACGCTGGCGACTTCAAAGGCATTCCAATCGACATTGTTTCAGCTATTTATTTCTTAGTTGGCTCCCCAAGGCTGCGCCTGCGGATGGCAGTACAAATGGGCAGCAAGCTTCGGCAAGATCCTGTGGGCATACAATAACACTCCTCCTAATCCTTGACCACGATGTTCCAGTTCAGCACCCTTGTTCAGAAAGCGCAATCGCTAATCGACCCCTCTGTCGCGGTTCTTTCGCCTCTTGTAGAACGCAATCCTTCGAAATCCGTGCTCTTCCGCCACCAGTTCCGCCTTCCTGACTCGCAATCACCCCTCCGCGAGATCACCGCAGAGCTGCTCATTCCCACTTCATATTCGACCTCCGCTGAGTCATCTGGAAAGTCAAGAGAAGGTGGAACAAAATATGTCGGAGAGCTCCATCTGAGTGAGAGTTTTCTCTGCTTCTCGACACAGCGAACCAGCTTTCTTCCAAATTCAAGCTTCAGTGCTTCCAGCAGTTTCACGGGACAGACGCATGGCACTGGGCCAGCAGGGAGTGGCTTTACCTTGCCACTGTGCGCAGTGAGGCGCGTTGAGAGATTGAAGAGTCAGAGTCATGTCTTTTCTCTGGCGTTGACAACATGGAATGGGATGCTCATTCGCTCTGCTGGGAAGGATGCACCTATAGTCCCTCCTCAAAGGCTAATCATACACCTTGAAGGCAGCCAGCAGGCTTGCGAGAGATTTTGTGACGGCCTGAAAAAGGGACTAAGAGAGGCCACTAAAGAAGTCGAGAGCCTACGGACGGTCGTCTCCAATTGCTACTCGGAATACCTGCTTGAGCGGCTCCTTGGCCCAGGCAAGGGCATTGAAAAGGAAGACCAATCCAGAAGAGAGCCGCCTGATGCTGGACTAGGCATGCTTTTCAGATATCCTGGAGATGCGAGAAAGCTTCGGGACAGAAGTAAGATGAGGTTATGGGGCGAGTACTTCAGGGAGAACGGGCGCAATGCTACTTTGGTGCGACAGCCGACTTTTCACAAATTAATACGAGTGGGGCTGCCCAATCGATTACGTGGTGAGATATGGGAGATATCTTCTGGTAGCCTCTACACAAGGCTGCGAAGTCCAAACCTCTACACAGAGACGCTGTCGAAGCACTCTGGAAAGGACTCGCTAGCCATCGAGGAGATAGAAAAAGACCTCAACCGAAGTCTACCAGAGTACCCCGGATTTCAAAGTGAGGAGGGCATTGGTAGGCTGAGGCGGGTTCTGACAGCTTACAGTTGGATCAACGAAGAGGTTGGTTACTGCCAAGCTATGAACATTGTGGTTGCGGCCCTTTTGATCTACCTGTCGGAGACGCAGGCGTTCTTTGTCTTATCTGTGCTATGCGATCGCCTCCTTCCCGGCTATTACTCCATCACAATGTACGGCACTTTGTTGGATCAGAAGGTGTTCGAATCGCTGGTCCAGAAGACGATGCCTGTTCTATGGGACCATCTGGTCAAGTCTGATGTGCAGCTTTCAGTCGTCTCACTACCTTGGTTCCTCTCTCTATACATCAATTCCATGCCACTTGTGTTTGCCTTTCGAGTTCTGGACGTGTTCTTCCTGGAAGGTCCAAAGGTCCTCTTTCAAATTGGTCTTGCAATCCTCAGAATTAATGGGGAAGAGCTATTAGATGTAACGGACGATGGATCTTTCATCTCCATCCTCAAGTCTTACTTCTCGCGTCTTGACGAGTCGGCCCACCCGAAGTCAGAAAATGAGAAGCTTCGGGCAATCACTCGATTTCAGGAATTAATGGTCGTGGCTTTCAAAGAGTTTGCTGCGGTCACCCATGCCAGTGTCGCTGAACAGAGGGCGAAGCACAAGGACGCCGTGTTGGAGAACATCGAAAGCTTTGCGAAGCGGACTTCAATACGCAACCTTGGACCTGAGAGCAAGAAACTAGAAGTAGGGGACCTTGGTGCGGTGTATGATCGTTTCTACGAAATTTTGTACGAGCGTCAAGCGAAGGACAAGGCCGAAGATGACGAAAAGAAAAGGCAGGAAAGACAAAAGCTTCGACCTAAGCTCCTGACTGTCAACTCGATGGCCCCACTGGAGGATGACACAGGACCCGGCAGAGTAGGCATGGGCCCGTCGCCTTCAATCATGGATTATACTGATTTCCGGAACTTTCTGGCGAACACTGCCAAATGGGCTGTAGCAGATTCACCTGCGTCCCCTCTGAGGGCGGAAAAATTTAACTCACCCCAGCGGCAACGGCGAAAGTCCGCTTCGGCGTGGAGTGATAACCCGATCGCCGCGGACCATGATTTCATACAACGCCTCTTTAGACATTGGGATGAAAAGGAACAGGGAGGACTCTCTCTCCAAAATGTGGTAGATGGGCTTGCGAGACTGAAAGGCACGGGTGACATAATGGCAACGATTAGCTACTTTTTCAACCTCTTCGACGACAAACGCACTGGCAGAGTCGATCGCGAAGGTATTCTTAGCATGTCTGAAGCGCTTCTGTTCCTTTCACGAAGGGGCTTTGAGGGAACTCTGACCCCGAGCGATACTTCCAATGCAGTCGATGAGCTGGCATCACCAACAGAGCCCGACATCAGGAAAGACCCCACGAAGGCTAGCACAAGCGAGCGCTTTCTTGGAAGTGTGAGTGCATTCATACGACGATGCTTTGAGTATGCCGACCCAGACCATCCGGCCAATCAGAAAGAGAGCGCTCCTTCATCTGCTCAAGAAGTCGAACAAAAAGTAGATGCATTTACCATTGGCGACGACGAGGACGACGAGGATGATCTTCTCGACTTCCTCGAAACGCCTGCAAATACAAAAAGTTCACTTCCCAAAACCGTGTCCCCTGTCACTGTCAATTCAGACCCTCTCTCAGATCCCACACCTCCCGGTTCGCCTCCATTGACTGCTCGACCGACACTAAAGACATCTGACTCCAATAACAGCCATTCGCAAACACGCGCTGCATCACATAACCTTGCCCTTGACCCCGAAAATCCCCTCCACATCACTCTTCCTACCTTCCGAATGGTCATTCTCGCCGACGAACTCCTAGAGCAGTTTTTCGAATCCTTCTTCCCACAATCGTTTCATCTGTCTGACGTACCAAACACTAACGCAACCACCTCGCCCGCCTCAACCTTATCCGGAAACCTCACCACTTTCACCAATCTCGGCACACCGGTCAAAAATCTCATATCAGGCGCTTCTGCTGATAAAGAAGGCTTCGTCAATGTCGGCCGTGCCGGCGGGGTCGTCGAGCCTGGTAGTCGTGGCTTGAGAGGCGTGCTGGATAACATAGTCAACGACGGCATGAGGATGGCAGCTGAGATGAGGAAGAGGATGGATGAAGCTCAGAAGGAATACGACCGGAACAATGTTGGTCATAGGAGGGATGAGGATGAGGAAGACGAGGAGTTTGACGAGAAGGCGGGAGCACCACGGGATCAGGATCTTCTGGAAGGGGCGGAGGTGGCGAGCATCAAGACGGCGAGCATCAAGACGGCGAGGAGTGATACGGCGACCTTGCAGTCGGAGATGAGTGGAGAGACGAAGCTGGGGAGCGAGGAGGCGGAGGCGGAGACGGAGGCGTCTCTATTGGATACCAAGAGCGTGGAGTTTGAGTCTTGAGCAGCTTTGAGGAAGTAAGGCCTTGAAGAGCAGTCTGATCACACATAATGCAAGCACTACGGCCTTGTTGGGGACAGCATCACGCATAGTCCAACACATTAAAAGATTTGCATGATAAGTCTATCGCTTAACACCACCGCAGCAAGACCCATATAGCTCTCGTCTCACCACAGCAATGGCGCATACGCATCCGCATCCGCACCTCGTTCCACCTCCCCTTCACCCCCCTCCACACCCCT
>JAABUK010002786.1_pt1 | contig 30759 bp, 30 predicted proteins | sample 5559141 | NCBI WGS metagenome assembly JAABUK01 (sample SAMN10711869, study PRJNA513367) | rock metagenome | isolation source: Antarctica rocks | place: Antarctica: Victoria Land, Pudding Butte nord | collected 2016-01-03
AGCGGGTTATTGCCCGTCGAATGAGTCGTAAATTCCTGGAAACCGAAAGCCCGGCCTGGGTGGCCGAGGGCCTCATCAGCGAGGCGCAGCGCGCGCGCCTGCTGGCCCGCTACCCCCCCGATGCCGTACAGGCCGTGGGCCTGCTGCCGCTGCTGGGTAGCATTTTGGTGGGCCTGAGCGCCCTGAGCGTGGTGGCCGCCAACTGGCAGAGCCTGCCCACGGCCGTGCGGCTGGGGCTGCTGCTGGGCAGCCTGCTGGCCGCCTACGCGGGCGGCGAATACTTTTTGCGACGCGGCAACCGCCGGGTGGGCCACGGCCTGCTGGGGCTGGGGCTCGTGCTGTTTGGGGCCAGCATTATCCTCACCAGCCAGCTCTACCAGCTGGTGGGCTACGACGTGAGCGGCCTGCTGGCCTGGGTAGTGGTGGGTGTGCTGCTGAGCTATTTATATGATAGCCAGGTGCTCACGCTGCTGCCAATTGTCATCGGCGTGGCGGTGCAGACCTACTGCACCCAGGCGCTGGGCGTGTTCAGCTACGCCACCATCGGGCTGGTGGCGCTGGGCAGCGGCTACCGCTGGTGGCGCCGGCCCGATACGCTGGTGGCCAGCCTGCTGGCCCTAAACCTGCTGTGGCAGGTGGCGCTGTGGGTGGCGCTGTCGAAGGCCAAAATCACCTGGTTTTTTGTACCGGCCATGCTTCTTTACGCGGCCGGCGACTGGCACCCCAACCGCGCCGCCGGCCGCGCGCTGCAAGGGCCGTCGCTGGTGGCGGCCTACCTGTTTGCCCTCGGCCTGGCGCTGTTTGGCGAAACCGACCAGTACGCCGACCGGCTGCGCCCGCCCGTGCTGGCCTACCTGGGCGCGCTGGGGGCGGTACTGGCCTTTTCGGTGGCGGGCAAGCGGGCGTGGGGCACCCTCGCCTCGCTGCCCGACTGGCTGCTGCTGCTGCCGGGCTTCTACCTGCCGAGTGGCCTGCCGCTGGCCGTGGCCACGCTGGTGGTGCTGTACGCCCACGCCGGCTCGGTGCTGGCCCGCGCTCACCGCTCGGGCGAGGCTGAGCAGCTCACGCTGGGCACGGTACTCTTCGTGGTGGCCACGATGGTGGCGTATTTCAAGCTCACCTGGGCTTTCCTGGATAAGTCGCTGTTTTTCCTGATTGGCGGCGTCCTGCTGCTGAGCCTGAGCTGGTACCTGCGCCGGCGCAATGCCCAGCGCCTGGCAGCGGGCGCGGCGGCCGTGGCTTCACCGGGCGAAACGCCCTCTCCTTCCTAGCCCATGCTTACGCGCACATCTTCCTCTCACCGCCTGCTGCTGCGGCTGCTCGTGGCGGCGCAGGTGCTCTACGTGCTGGCCGTGGCCGGCGCGGGCTACGCCACCACGGCCTACGGCCAGCACATCTGGCTGGCTACCGCGCCCGTCGATTTGCACGGCCTGCAATACGAAAGCTTCGTGCGCCTGCGCTACACCGCCGCCGAGGCCCCGCTCACCGCCTGGCGCGGCCCTACCCCCCCGCAGCGCCGCCAGGCCGTGTACGTGCTGTTGGCCACCGCGCCCGGCCCCGACAGCCTCGCCACCGTGGCCGGCATCTACGACCACGAGCTAAAACCCGCCGCCGGCCAGGCCGTGCTGCGCGGCTGGGTCACGGAGGTCTATAACCACAGCCTGAGCCTGCGCTACAACCTGGAGCGCTACTACGTGCCCGGCGACAGCCCCCTGCGCCTCGGCAAAACCAGCCCCGCCGTGCGCGTGCGCGTCAGCATCGCGCCCTGGGGCCAGGCCCGCATTGAGGATGTGCGACTGCTTAGGCAGTAGCAATTTGCCCTGGTTGTAGAAGTGGTGCCTTCCAGCGGGTCGGCCTGGGGAACCTCACCCCCTGACCCCCTCTCCAAAAGAGAGGGGGCACCGGCTCGGAGCAAATTACACCCGCTGTAAAAGAGATAATCTTTTGTTTTACAATTACTTGTTTTCCAGTCAATAATCATCCGAAGCATTTTCGGTGCCCCCTCTCTTTTGGAGAGGGGGTCAGGGGGTGAGGTGCACGCGGAGGGCGACCTGCCAGAACTTAATAGCGGGGGCCGGGTCAGGTACGCACCAGATTACTCCCGCTCGCCAGCCGGTAGCAGCTGGCGGTCGGCGGCGCTCAGCGGCACGATGGCGTACTGCTTCTGGTCGGTGATGTTCATCTCGTCCAGCGCGTTCACCATGTCCTGGTACTTGGCTTTGGGCGTGGTTTTGATGAGAATAACCGGCGCGGGCTGTCGGCGGCCCCGCGCCAGCAGCGCCTGCCGAAGGCCCCGCGGCCCAAAGTCGGTGCGGTGCAGCGTGGGTATTGGCACGCTGGGGTCAGCGGGCGCATTCAGCCCACAGTAGTAGAACGCCTGGTGCCCGCTGCCCAGGATAACCGTCATGGCCCTGTGCGCCGCAACGGGCGTCTCTTCAGGCGACTTCACCGGCATCGTCAGCTGCATTACGCGGGGCTTGGCGAAGGTGGTGGTGAGCATGAAGAACGTGAGCAGCAAAAACGCCAGGTCCACCATCGGCGTCATGTCGAGGCGAAAATTGTGCTTGCGGGCGCGCGGCTTTTTGCCGGCTTTAGCTTGCGCTGACCGTTGGTTGGGGGCGGGTTGGTCAATGGCGGCCATCGGAGAAAAAAGGGGGGGTAGGCGAGGGCAGCCACCCGCGCCCTACCTCCCGGCCGGGCACTACCGAAGGCAGCTGCTACCCAGCCGATGCCGGCCCGCTAAAATTTCCACACACCGCCCGGCGTGAGGCAGGCGTGCAGCGGCACGTCGGTGGGCAGCACGTCGGCCAGGGCGGGCACGGGCGCGTCGTCCAAAATATTCAGCCCAATAAATAACGCATCGGGCCGGCACTGGGCCAGAAACCGGTCGTAGAAGCCGCCCCCGTAGCCCACGCGCTGGCCCTGCGCATCGCAGGCCAGCAGCGGCACCAGCACCGCGTCGAGTTGCGCCGACGCCACCTCCGTGGCTGGGTCGGCCACCGGCTCGGGGATGCCCCAGCGGTTAGCAGCCAGTGGCGTGGCTGGCGTCAACTCGTAGTGTTCCAGCGAGATGCCATCGGGCTGCACCACGGGCACAGCCAGCCGCACCGGCAGCCTCTCGGCCCAGATGCGGCGGATTATGGGCCAGGTATCGGGCTCATTCTTGCTGGCGAGCGGCAAAAAAACGTGTAGCCAGCGCCACCCGGCAACCAGGAAATGCGCAAATAGCTGGTCACTCAGCTGCGCGCTGCGGTGGGCTACTTCGGCGGGCGTCAGGGCCTGGCGGCGGGGTAGGGCGGCGCGGCGCAGGGCGGCTTTGGTGGAACTAACCACGCGTTGGAGGCTCATCCATCAATAATAGATTTTTTACTACCAATCGCTGAGCCGTAATAGTGCCCCCGACTCCGTAAGACGGGCTAATGTCACAGGTTATTAAATCATTTTCACGCCGAAAGTTTATTTCAAAAACCACGTTTTGATGATTGAACCCCTCAATTTCGTTGTCCTGCACTCCATGAAATTCCAGTTCAAGTAAGCAATGCCGAGTCTGCTGTAATACACCAACTGATGAGTGTTTAACTGGGCCGGCTAACTGAATTTTGAGCGAAATAATAGGCCAGTATCCTGCCTGGCCTCGCTCAAATGCAAGGCTCAAAATTTCAGCATCGTGAAAGGAGGGCCAATGACCGAAATATTCGGTTACTAACTCTTGATTTTCAATACCAAGCGAACTAGCGGGTTGCATAATGATTCCAAGTTACTCCTCCTGCACCACCGCAAACTCCAGCGCCAACGGCTCAAAACACGCCAGCAACTGGCCGATAAAGCCAGGGTTGTTAATCAGAATGCTGAGCACATTGTCGGTGCGCTCCTGCAAGCCGCCGTCGGGGAAGAGCTTGTCTTTGAGGGCCGTAAGCTGGGCGTAGGCCGTTTCGTGCTTGGCCTCGGCGGCTTTGCTGAGGCGCTTTTCGAGGCCGGCGAGGCTGCCGGCGGCCTTCTGAGCCTCGGCGGCTACGGACTTTACCAGCGTGGGGTCGAGGCGCTGGGCCAGCTCCTGCACCTGCCCGAAGGCGGCGGCCAGCGCCTGCTGCTGCGCGGCCAGGCTGATTTCCTCCTGCCCCAGCTGCGCGCCCACCTGCTTTTTCAGCTCCGGCAGCGGCTTGAAGATGTCGGTAGCCGAGAGGCCCAGCTTGGCGAGCTTGCCGGCGTTGGCGCGGCTCAGGTACATGGCCGAGTTGCGGGGCAGCACGAGGGGGTAGGGCAGACACAGCGCCGCAAACACGTCTTTCAGCTGAAACCAGTACGCCACCTCGGCCCCGCCGCCGATGTAGGCCAGGTTGGGCAGCAGGATTTCCTGGTACACCGGGCGCAGCACCACGTTGGGGCTGAAGCGCGCGGGCTCGGCTTCGGCCAGGGCCAGCAGCTCGGCTGGTGCGTGGGCGTCGGGCTCCAGGCGCTCGCGCTTGCCTTCGTCGGTGATAAAGAAGAGGTTGAGCGGGCGCGAGTACACCTGCGGCTTGTAGCCGGCGGCCGTGAGGCGGGCATTGGTGGCCTGCACCGCCTGGTTGGAAAACTGCTCCTGTATCTCTTTCGCCAGCAGTGGCTTTAGCGCCTGCTTCAGCGCGGGCCGGTCGGCATCGAGGCACACCAGCCCGTACTCACCAAACAGGCTGGTGACCAGCCGGCGCGTGGCCTCGCTCAGGTTCTGGCTGCCAGTGTAGGCCTCGCGGAAGGCGGCGGGCACCTCGGGCGGCAGCTGGCTTAGCAGCTCCTCGTCGAGCCCGGTGAGGGGTAGGCGACCCACCGGCCCACCCAGGCCAGCTTCGCCGCCAGGGCCGGCCCAGCTGTAGGTTTTGCCAAAGAGCGGGAAGCTGTTAATTTCGGCAAAATCGTGGTCTTCCGTGGCCAGCCAATATACCGGCACGAAGTCGTGTTGGGGGTAGGCGGCCTTCAGTTCCTGACTCAGCTTAATAGCCGTAACTATCTTATATACAAAGTACAGCGGCCCCGTGAGCAGGTTAAGCTGGTGCCCGGTGGTGATGGTAAACGTGGTGTCGCGGGCCAGCAGGTCGAGGTTGGCGGCCACGGCGGGCGGTACCGCGCCGTTCAGGCCGCCCAGCTCGGCGTACTGGGCACGTAGGTCGGCTACCAGCCGCTGGCGCATTTCGGGGGGGTAGGCGGCTTGTTTTTCGGCAATCTGGGCCGGAAACGCGGCCAGCTCAGGCCGGCGGTGATAGAAGGGAGCCAGGGCCGGCGAGCCGGCGATATAATCAGTAAGCAGGCTGGAAAACGCGCCGGTGGCGGCGTAAGAAATTGTCTGAACCACGGATTCGGTGGATTTTTCGGATTGGTCGGATTTCGTAGGTGGCGCGTTGCCGCCCGGTCCTTTCGCTCGGCAAAGGTCGGCAGTAAACAAAAAAGGCAGCCGTTTGGCTGCCTTTTCGTCAAATTCTATTCTGCTGCTATGTAATTAAAGCCGTCCACAACCGAAGGACAGCGTAGCTAAAATCCGACTAATCCGAAAAATCCGGATGAATCCGTGGTTCAGACACCAACTACCTCGCCGTACAAGTCAAAGTCCGAAGCGCCCGTGATATGCACGTTGGCGAAGCTGCCCTGCGGAATGTGCAAGTCGTTGGTAGCCAGCACCAGCACCTCGTTGTCCACTTCCGGCGAGTCGAACTCGGTGCGGCCCACGTAGTAGCCGCCTTCGAGCCGGTCGAAGAGCACTTTGTACGTCTGGCCCACGCGCGACTCGTTGTAATCCAGCGATATCTGCTGCTGGATTTCCATGATGCGGTCGGCGCGCGCCTGCTTCACCTCGGCCGGTACGTCATCCGGGAGCGTATGTGAGTGCGTGTTTTCCTCGTGCGAGTAGGTGAAGATACCCAGGCGCTCAAACTTCGATTCCCGCACGAACTCGCACAGCTCCTCAAAGTCCTGCTCCGTCTCGCCGGGGTGGCCGGCGATGAGCGTGGTGCGCAGCGCAATGCCCGGCACGCGGTCGCGAATCTCGCGCACCAGTTCTTTGGTGCGACGGCTGGTGATGCCCCGGCGCATGGTTTTCAGCATGTTATCCGAAATATGCTGCAACGGCATGTCGAGGTAGCGGCAGACGTTTGAGCGCTCGCGCATCACGTCCAGCGCCGCCAGCGGAAACTGCGAGGGGTAGGCGTATTGCAGGCGAATCCAGTCGAGGCCGGGCACGTCGCTCAGACGCTCCAGCAGCTCGGGCAGCTTGCGCTCGCCGTAGGCTTGCAGGCCGTAGTAGGTAAGGTCCTGGGCAATGAGAATCAGCTCTTTAGTGCCCTGAGCCACGAGGCGCCTGGCCTCGGTTACGAGGTCCTCCATCGGCCGGTCCACGTGCTTGCCGCGCATCAGCGGGATGGCGCAGAACGAGCACGGCCGGTTGCAGCCCTCCGCTATTTTGAAGTAGGCGTAGTGCCGGGGCGTAGTAAGCAGGCGCTCGCCCACCAGCTCTTTTTTGTAGTCGGCTTCCAGCACTTTCAGCATCTGGGGTAGCTCCAGGGTGCCGAAATAGGCATCGACCTGCGGAATCTCGACCTCTAGCTCGTCTTTGTAGCGCTGCGAGAGGCAGCCCGTTACGTACAGTTTTTCGAGCTTGCCGGCTTCCTTCTCGTCGGCGTAGCGCAGAATGGTGTCGATGCTCTCCTGCTTGGCGTTGTCGATAAAGCCACAGGTATTGATAATGACGATGTTGGCGTCCGATTTTTTGGCCTCGTGCGTCACCAGAAAATCGTTGGCCTGGAGCTGGCCCATGAGCACCTCGCTATCGACGAGGTTCTTGGAGCAGCCCAGCGTTATAACGTTGACTTTGTTTTGTTTAAGGGTTCTAACTTTCACAACCGCAGATTCAAACTGATTTAACTAATTAAACGGATACGGGGCTAGCGCCCCTGAATTATTCTTACCTGATTGGCTGGGAGCAGGCTCAGCTTAATAAGCTCAGGGCGAAGCGGAAGCCGGGCAACACGTCTTCGCCGTTAAGGGTTTCGTCGAAGCTCTCTATCACGGCCACCGCGCCGTTGGCGCGGAAAACGCGCACGGTCTGGCCCTTGGGGTCGATAAGCCACGCCAGGCGGCAGCCGTTGGCGATGTACTCGTTGAGCTTGTCGAGGAGGTCGGTCAGCGAATCGGACGGGCTGGCCAGCTCCACCACAAAATCGGGGCAGAGCGGCGGGAATTTTTCCTGCTGCTCGGGCGTCAGTTGGTTCCAGGTTTCGGTGCGTACCCACGCCACGTCGGGCGAGCGCACGGCCCCTTTGGGCAGCCGAAAGCCAGTCGAAGAATCGAACACCTCGCCGCTACGGGCGCTTCGGTTCCAGAGAGTTAACTCCGTGATTAGTTCAGTGTTACGGCGGCCCGTGGTTCCTCCGGTCATGTCTAAGGATTCAATGGTGCCATCAGCGCGACGCTCAAATTTCAACTCGGGGTTGCGGCGGCAGAAGTGGTAAAACTCATCTTCTGTCATCGCATTCAGGCGGTCGGCCAGGCTACGGGACTGGCTGGTGGCCGCTGGCATGGGCGTAGTGGCAGGCGGCAAAACAGGAGGCAACAGGCTCGTATTCATAGAACTGCTTAACGATAATGAAGACCAGATAAATTCAGCCCCTACCCCCCTTACAATGCCTCGAACTGGCGCAGGAACCGCACGTCGTTCTCGGTGAACAGGCGCAGGTCCTTCACCTGGTACTTGAGCATGGTGATGCGCTCGATGCCCATGCCCCAGGCGTAGCCCGAGTACTTCTCCGAGTCGATGCCGCAGTTTTCGAGCACGGCGGGGTCCACCATGCCGCTGCCGCCGATTTCGACCCAGCCGGTGCCTTTGCAGATGTTGCAGCCCGCGCCCTTGCAGATAAGGCAGGTAATGTCAATCTCGGCGCTGGGCTCGGTGAAGGGGAAGTAGCTGGGCCGGAACCGGATGTTAATATCCTCACCAAACAGCTCGCGCACAAAGTAGTAGATGGTCTGCTTGAGGTCGGCAAAGCTCACGCCTTCGTCAATATACAGGCCCTCTACCTGGTGAAAGAGCATGTGCGCCCGCGCCGAAATGGCCTCGTTGCGGTACACCCGGCCCGGCATCACGCGGCGGATAGGCAGCGGCTCATTTTCCATCACGCGCACCTGCACGGTGCTGGTGTGGGTTCTTAGTAGGGCATGAGGGTGGGAGGGTAAGGGGGTAGGAGTTGGCGTTATTGGGGCTTCCTCGCCTTCTTCTTTTGTCCTTTCCCTTTCCTCATACCCTCCTACCCCCTTACCCTCAAACCCTTCCAAGAAAAACGTGTCCTGCATGTCACGCGCCGGGTGGTTTTCGGGAAAGTTGAGGGCCGTGAAGTTGTGCCAGTCGTCCTCAATCTCGGGCCCCTCGGCCACGGCGAAGCCGATGCGGCTGAAAATGCGCAGCATCTGCTCGCGCACCAGGCTCAGGGGGTGGCGCGTGCCCAGCGCGTGCGGCACGGGGGGTAGGGTGTAGTCGAAGGTGGCGTCGGCCGGCTGGTTGGCGCTGGTTTCTTCCAAAACGTGCTGGGCCTCGTCAAAGCGGGCCTGGGCCTGTTGCTTGAGGCCGTTGAGCTGCTGGCCGATGGCGCGGCGGTCGTCGGCGGGCACGGTTTTGAGCTGGTCGAACAAGTCGGCCAGGTGGCCCTTGCGGCCGAGGTAGAGAAGGCGAAACTGGTCGAGGGCGGCGGCGGTGCTGACGTCGGCGGCGGCCACCTCGGCGGCCAGGCCCGAAATAGATTCCTGCATGATACCCACAAAGGTACGCCGGCCCTTGTGCCGACTTGCGCCCCCGGTGAGGGGGTAGGCATACTAAACCGCCAAAAACAGAGTTGCTACATCTGCCCCAGGCCCAAAGGATATGCGCGGGCGCGGGCCTCTCGAAAAAATTGGCACCGCCTTTGCAAAAGCCTTTTCAACCTTGAAATCCTCTCACTCCTTTTTCCCCTCTTTTCCCATGCTACGCCGTCTGATACTCCCGCTGCTGGGCCTCGCCCTTTTCTCCACTGAGGCTGCTTCGGCCCAAACTACCTCGGTAGCCAAGCCCGGCTCCTACACCCGCGCCGAGCGCCGCACTGGCCGCACCCTCACTGCCCGTGAGAAGCGCGCCGCCGAGGCCGCCGCTAAAGCCGCCGCCGCGGCCACCGTCATCCCGGCTCAGGAGGTAGCTACCGCCACGGCCAGCACCTGGAGCGGCTGGAGCAACGAGGCAGCGCCGGAAGTTATTGAAGTGGGCAACGGCCAGCACCGCCCGGTTACCAACGTGTCGGTGGCGCCGGGTATGCCCCTCAACCAACTGGGCCACGGGGTGAGCACCGACTACAACGGCCGCCCCCTGTACCGCACCATCACGGCCAGCACCACGCTGGCGCCCGGCCGCTAGGCCCCGCTTTTCTCCCCTTTTTTTCTGCCAATACGGTTGCGGCCACGGAAGCTAGCCTTTCGTGGCCTTTCTGCGTAAAGTAACGCAGCCGCCCACCGCGCGGCGGCTTCTCTTTGATTTTCTTATTTCCCTACTAATGACTGTTTTCCGCACTTTCGGCCTGTCCGCCGCCTGCCTGCTGCTGGCCCTGGCCGCCGCCGCCCAAACGCCCACTACCCACCTGCCTACCCACCGCGTGAAGCGGATGCCCGCCGCCACGCCGCGCACGGTGCCCAGCACCTCGCCCGCCGCCCGCGCCGCCGACCCGCTGCGGGGCACCAACAGCAACGGCCAGGGCAACAACGTGTACGCGGCCCCCGGCGAGCCGGTAATTGTGAGAGACAATGGCAAAAACACGCCACCATATGACGGCCCCGCCGCCGGCCACGATGCCGGCACGGGCCGCACCAAAACCAGCCTGGCTACCCCTAAGTGACTAATGACGAGTGGCTAATGTCGTCCAAATCGGAGAAATGACATTAGTCACTCGTCATTAGTCACTATCCTAGGACTTATGCAAAAGACGTTTGTCATTGCGAGCGCAGCGAAGCAATCGCCCCAGAACGAGTCGTTCGGGTGTCGTGCGGGTGCGATTGCTTCGCGTTGCTCGCAATGACAAACGGATTTTGCGTAAGTCCTATATCCATTACCCATTACTCCTCCGCCTGGTAATAGAGGGTGCTGCAATTTTCGGGGCGCAGCACCAGCTCGGCGGCGGCGCGCAGGTCGGCGGGCGTCACGGCCTGCAGTTGGGCGGGCTCCTCGTTCACGAGGTTGGCGTTGCCCAGCAGCTTGCCGATGGCCAGGGCCAGCGCCCGGTTCAGCAATTCGATTTCGCCAAAAACCAGGCCCGCTTCGGCCTGGTTTTTTACTTTTTGCAGCTCATCGGCGGGCACCTCGTCGCGCAGCAGCTCGGCCACTACGGCTTCCACGGCGCGGTCGGCTTCTCCGAGGGCCACGCCGGCGTTGAGCTTGCCGCTGACCACGAACAGGCCGGGGTCGAGCGCGCCCGTCACCGACGCCGAGATGTTATTAAACAGCGGAAGGTCTTTAACTAAGCGCTGGTGCAGGCGGCTCGACTTGCCCCGGCCCAGCAGGTCGCCGAGCAGGTCCACGGCGTGGTAGCGCGGGTCGAGGCGGGCGGGCATGTGGTAGGCTTTGTAGAGCGCGCTCAGCGGCACCGGGGCGGTGATGGTGGCGCGGCGGGCTTCGGTTTGCACCGGCTCCTGGGGCAGCTGGCGCGGCTGGCGCACCCCGCCGGGGATGGGCCCAAACCACTTTTCGGCCAGGCGCCGCACTTCGGCCAGCGAGGCGGCCCCGGCCACGACCAGAATGGCATTCTGGGGCGCGTAGTGCTGGCGGAAAAATGCCCGCACGTCGGCCATCTCGGCCTCCTCAATGTGCCGGATTTCCTTACCGATGGTGTTCCACTGGTAGGGGTGGGTAGTGTAGGCCAAGGGCTTGAGCTTCAGCCATACGTCGCCGTAGGGCTGGTTGAGGTAGCTCTGCTTGAACTCCTCCACCACCACCTTGCGCTGCACGTCGAGGCCGGTGTCGGAGAAGGCCAGGTCCAGCATCCGGTCGCTTTCGAGCCAGAAGCCGGTTTCGAGGTTGGTGGCCGGCAGCGAGAGGTAGTAGTTGGTGATGTCCTGCGAGGTGAAGGCGTTGTTTTCGCCCCCCACTTTCTGCAGCGGCTCGTCGTAGCTGGGCACGTTCACCGAGCCGCTAAACATCAGGTGCTCAAATAAGTGCGCGAAGCCGGTGCGGTCGGGGTTTTCATCGCGCGAGCCCACATCATACAGGATGTTGAGCACGGCGAGGGGGGTAGTAAAATCTTCGTGCACCAGGCAGCGCAGGCCATTGGCCAGAGTAAATTCCTGAAATTGAATCATAGCAAGTGGAGAGGGCGAAAGCAGCTGGTTGCTGCGGCAAATTTAGCGGCGCGACCGCTGAAAGTGGTGTGCGTACCGACTATTTTGCCGCGGATGGTCGCGGGCGGGCTGCTGCCGGGGGCTGGGTGGCTGGCGAAGCAGGCGGGCTGCCGGCAGAGGATTGGCTGCATATTTGAGCTGCGATTCCCGTATTCCTCCATTTACTCTTTCTTGATGCAGAACCTGTTTGCTACCCCCATCCCGGCCGCTGACCTGGCCAAAGCCCTCGACTACGTGCAGAAGGCCGCCGCTCTCATCCAGCCCTATTTCACGCCCCTCACCCCCGATGAGCGCCAGGCCATGCTGAAGATGGGCCCCGCCTCGGTCGATTTCGTGAGCAAGGCCCGCCGCTACGCCGAGCAGAACCCCGCCTTCCGGCCCGCCTACCTCGACTTCGATGCCTTCGTGGCCGATGCCGACGCCCTGGCCGGCCTGGCCCCCCTGCACCAGCTGCTGGGCTCGCTCGCCCTCGACACCGACTCCACGATGATGACCGCTGGCTCCGATGCCTACCAGGAGGCCCTGCAAGTGTATAACTACGTGAAAATGCTGGCCCAAAACGCTACCCCCGGCGCCCAGGCTGCCTACGACGACCTGCGCCAGAGCCTGCCCGGTGGCCAGGGCCGCCCCAGCCGCCGCAAGCCCACCGCGTAAGCGGACCCCGGAAGCCCTAAAAAGCCCCTCTCAGCTACTTTTTAGTAGTCGGGAGGGGCTTTTTAGGGCTTCCGGACTACTAATAAGTACCTCCGAGGTACTTATTAGTAGTCCGGAAGCCCTCATAAGTACTTCGCAACCCCTCATAAGTACCTCCGAACTACTAATTAGGTACCCCCGAGGTACTTATGAGGGCCTACTCGCCCGTGTGGGGCGGCAGGCCCTTATAGCGGCTGCTATAAATGGCTTGTACCTGCGTCGAGAAGGCTTCCAGCCGCAAGGGCGAGTCGGGCTTAGGTGCCGTGGGGCTGATTTCGCCGGTAGCAGGGTCCCAGATGACGAGCGCCGCTATCTCGGCGCGGTGCATCGGGTCGCTCACGCTTACGCGGCCGGTAAGCCGCTCTAGCGTTTGGACAAGCGCCGTCAGGCGGGCCGCGCTGATGCTAGGGGCCGGAATGACGACCAGCAGCGCCACCACGGCGTGCGGAAATCGGGTGTGGACGGTAGTGGCCTCCGTAGCCAGGTCGTTTACCATATTCTGCCAGTTCTTGCCCACGCTTTTGGCATCGTTCAGCGTCTTGGAGTCGAAGGCGAACCGAATACCGTCGGGCCGGTAGCCCACGTCAAAGTTTTGCGGCCGTACCCCGCCGATTACCCGCACCGGGCCCACTTCCACGCAATCTGGATGGGCCGGCTTGAGGGCCGTGGCGCTCGGGCGATAGTCAATTTCAATGCCGCCCAGCATTACGGCCAGTGCCCGGCCCACGGCCTCATCAAACACGCGCCCTAAATCACTGGACGAAAAAGGCGGGGTGCGCCCCAGACTGTTGCCATTGGCCAGCCATGCCGCCCCAAACTGCTTAAGTTGAGCCGGCGCAATGTTAAGCGCTGGCATAGGTTGAAGGGATGCCATTAAGTTAGAATGCGTCTTGGTTTTTACGAGGCCCAGCTTTGCGGCCAAGGCGACGTTCTGAAAATTTGCGCCAAATAGTATCGAGCCGATTTTGGTCGCTTTTGTCTAGCCCCAACTTATCGTGAAGTAAACGGCTTGTAATAGCCAATATGGCATCCGTCTTACCTGCGCGCTCAAGTGCATCCAATTCGGCTACATCAAGTTTAACATCAGTAAAGAATGGTATTGGTAGATGCAATGCCTCCCGAGGTTCTAGTTCTAGAACTCCGCCACCGTAGGAGCGCCCTACTATCTCAGCGAAAGCAAACGTTAGTACGTTGCTAAAGCTGGCTGCTAATTGGGTTACGTCGAGCGGTTGCCGTAGGCGCACCCGGTGCACCGTATCCGTGGAAGTAGCACCCGCCAGATTTGCAACTAGCTTAGGTGCACGATAAATTTGACGGTACAAAAAAGCGTCTGGCACCCATATACTCGGCACAGCATACCAGGCGGGGCGAATTCGACATTTGTAGCCGGTATGCACTTTACCCGCCTCACCTATTCTAATGTAGTGTTGTGCTTCTCCTGAAAGTGATTCGTGGGAAGAAGAAGGAAACTGCAAAAGCCAGCAGCCAGCATTAGTATGGCGTTGCGCGGCGTGTTCATCAGCAGTATAAACTAATCCGGGCAACTGCGCGGTTCTTCCAGCTAATGGAATGACATATTGACGAAGCCCACGTGCTATAATATCAGCCTCGCGCTGGACGAAAAAATTATTATTGCCAGTAACTACCCCTACTTCTACCTTTGCTAAATCTCCCAGTTTCGGAATATCGGCACGAGCGGCGAGCAATTGTACCAATTCAATCTCCTTTGACTCTAAAAAATAAAGAGTCCATTTTTCTTTAGCCGTTATAAGGGGTTTATGAGAGCGATGCGCCTCAACACGGTGAGCTAAGTCAGCAAGCGCGGTACCATCATCAAACTCTAGAACATCAATAACGTGAGCAGCTGTTTCGCCACGCTCCGCTAATAATAATACTACTTCTTGCTGAATGCCTTCAAATACTAGCTTGCGAAAGGTGATAATGGTAATCGCGGAAAAGTAGCGCGCCAGATATGCGCGGGTTTCGGCTGCGTAGCCTACTTGTAGAAGTTCGGCAGGAATAACCATCGCCAGGCGGCCAGTTAGTTTCAACCTTTGCGCGCTAGCAATAAGAAAGGGCACCCAGGCATTCGTCAACCGACTAGGATTAAGTCCGGCTTGTTGCATTTCTTGAAAAGCGCGTTGGCGCTGTTCTTCTGGAAAGGTTTGGTAACGGATGAAGGGGGGATTACCGATAACAGCATCAAAGGTGGTATCATATAAGTGACCACTACCAGAAAAATTTAGCCCAGTAGCAGGACCCAGCGCCTCAAAAAAGTCACCCGTATGAACTACTTGTTCCGCATCTACACCGAAGTGCGCTAGTCTTTGCCGAGCTTGGTATGCTTCAGATTCAAATAGCTCGGTGGCCCGTATTTGCTTGCCCACTGCGCACGGAGTAGCGCCCAGGTGGAGCAGCCGGCGTGCCGCGGCGGTTACCAGTTCGCCATCGCCGCAGCTAGGCTCCAGCACCGTATCGGTGGGGCATTGCACTACCCACTCGGCCAGGAACCGCGCAATGGCGGGCGGCGTGTAATAGCCGCCCCGCAACTTGGGCGCCAGGGTTTCTTCTACAAAATCAGTTAGCATAAAAACACGCATAAGGAGTGGCCTCCTGAGCCGGCACTCGCCACTAAGGTACTCCCACCGAGCACAGTTTGCCAGCGGCAAACGCGGGATAGCCAGGAAGCTAGCTCAGCTTAGCAGGCAGGTAGGGCAAGTGGAGAAGGCTACTGCCCTGGCTATATCATTGGCCCACATTCGCACTACCCGGCTGCCGCTACCTTTGCCCGCCCCGACCCGCCCTACCCCCCGCCATGACGTTTGACCGCCGCGACTACCCCAACGACCTGCTCCTGCGCCGCTACCGCGAGCTGCTAAAGCCGCGCCTGATGGAAGAGAAAACACTGATTCTGCCGCGCCAGGGCAAGGTCAGCCGCTGGTGCTCGGCCCTGCGGTTGAACTCCCGGCGGCGGTTGTCGTCGGCGGTGCCGAACACCTGGTTGGGGTGGGTGATAAACTGCTCCTTGCGGGCGGCTTCGGAGTTGGCGGTTTCGAGGTAGCGCAGAAAGTAGCGGGCGTGGTCGAGGGGGGTAGGCGCGGGCATGAAGCGAAGATACTGGCCGGGCGACGGCCCCGGCCCGGCTAACAGCTCAGCGCGGCTTCCCGAACGTCACACCAATTCTTCATGTAACCACCTGGTTTCGTGCGGCGTACAAGCCCAACATTTCTCATCTTTCAATTCCCTACGACCATGTCGAAGAAAGCAGCAGACAGCCACAAGAAGGCCGCCGAACACCACACGGAAGCCGCCAAACACCACACCGAGGCGGCCAAGAGCCACGAAGCCGGCAACCATGAGAAGGCTGCCCACCATGCGCACACCGCCGCCGCTCACAAGGACCATGCTACCGAGCACGCGACCAGCGCGCGCAAGAGCCACGCCGAAGAGCACGGCAAAAAGTAGCCCCACCGGCCACTGACGCCAACCTAAGCCGGTTCGCTTTCCCGCAAGGGAAGGCGGGCCGGCTTTTTGTTACACCACCCGGATGCCCGTGCGCTTGATTTCGGCCACGAAGGGATTCCAGTCGGTGAAGTCTTCGGGCCGGAAGGTATGGGGCTCGATATCGGCGTGCTTGGTCAAGGCCGGCGACATGCGACGGGAGTTTTCGGGCCGGAAGCTGCCAAACTCCTCGGCCACGATGGCCAGGTCAATGTCCGACCATTCATGCTGCTCGTTGCGGGCAAACGAACCGAACAGAATAACCTGCTGCCGGTGGATACCCAGCGCGTGCAGGTCGGTTACGAAGGCTTGGGCTTCGGTCAGGGCAAACTGCTGAGTAGCCATGTGCGGAGGGCGGTAGGGTGTATTATATACCTCGTGAAGTAGGTGCGGGGCTTGCCCCCGCCCGTCGCTGCATGAATCCAGCGCGAATTGCTCAACGACAGGCGGGGGCAAGCCCCGCACCCTACTTCACGAAGGCCGCGTCATCCTTCCAGTAGATGATATAGTCGGCCTTCGTCATGCCCGCAGGGTAAGGCAGCGCCTTAAATTACCTTTGCCCGGCACCCGCTCTCCCTGCCCTACCCCCCCTTATGACCTTCGACCGCAAAGACTACCCCAACGACCTGCTCCTGCGCCTCTACCGCGAGCTGCTGAAGCCGCGCCTCATTGAGGAAAAAATGCTGATTCTGCTGCGCCAGGGCAAGGTGAGCAAGTGGTTTTCGGGCATCGGGCAGGAGGCCATTTCGGTGGGCAGCACGCTGGCGCTCAACCCCGACGAGTACATTTTGCCGCTGCACCGCAACCTGGGCGTGTTTACGGGGCGCGGCGTGCCGCTGGGGCGGCTATTCGCGCAGTGGCAGGGCAAGGCCACGGGCTACACCAAAGGCCGCGACCGCAGCTTTCACTTCGGTACCAACGAGCACCATATCGTGGGCATGATTTCGCACCTGGGCCCGCAGCTGGCCGTGGCCGATGGCATCGCGCTGGCCGATTTATTAGATAAAAAACCCCGCGTGACGCTCACCTACTCGGGCGATGGCGGGGCCAGCGAGGGCGACTTTCACGAGGCCCTCAACGTGGCGGCGGTGTGGCAGCTGCCGGTCATTTTCCTCATCGAAAACAACGGCTACGGCCTCAGCACGCCTAGCAACGAGCAGTTTCGGTTTGCGTCGTTCGTGGATAAAGGGCCCGCCTACGGCATGGAGGCCGTGCAGCTAGACGGCAACAACGTGCTCGAAGTCTATGACAAAATCAACACCCTGGCCCAGGACCTGCGCCAAAACCCGCGCCCGGTGCTGGTGGAGGCCCTGACGTTCCGGATGCGCGGCCACGAGGAGGCCAGCGGCACCAGGTACGTGCCCGCCGAACTGCTGCAGGAATGGGCCCAGAAAGACCCGGTCGAGAACTACGAAAAGTGGCTGCTGGCCGAGGGCATCCTCAGCGAAACGGCCCGCGTGCAGGTGCGCGAGGGCATCAAGCAGGAAATTGAGCGGGGCTGGCAGGAATCGGAAGCCGCCCCTGCCCCCCACGCCGACGCCCAGGCCGAGCTGGCCGATATGTACGCGCCGGTTTCAATTACCAATTATCAATCATCAATTGTCAACAGCAAGGAGCCAGCGACGGAAGGTCAGGAACTGAAAACTGATGCCCAAGCACCAAGCAGTGAGCACCAAGTACCAATTCTGCGCTTCATCGACGCCATCCAGCAGGGGCTGCGGCAGAGCATGGAGCGCTTTCCCGAGCTGGTGCTCATGGGCCAGGACATTGCCGAGTATGGCGGCGTGTTCAAGATTACTGAAGGCTTCGTGGCCGAGTTTGGGAAGGGTAGGGTGCGCAACACGCCTTTGTGCGAGTCGGCCATCGTGGGCGCGGGGCTGGGCCTGAGCATCCGGGGCAAAAAGACGATGGTCGAGATGCAGTTTGCCGACTTCGTAACCTGCGGCTTCAATCAGATTGTCAATAATTTAGCTAAGAGCTACTACCGCTGGGGCCAGCCGGCCGACGTGGTGGTGCGGATGCCCACCGGCGCCGGCACCGCCGCCGGCCCCTTCCACAGCCAGAGCAACGAGGCGTGGTTTACGCACGTGCCGGGCCTGAAAGTGGTGTATCCCAGCAACCCGCACGACGCCAAGGGCCTGCTCTGCGCCGCCTTCGAAGACCCCAACCCGATACTGTACTTCGAGCACAAGCTGCTCTACCGCTCGCTGAGCGGGCCGGTGCCGGCGGCTTATTACACTACCCCCATTGGCCAGGCGGCCCTGGCGCAGGAGGGTAATGAGTTGAGCATTATTACCTACGGCATGGGCGTGCACTGGGCGCTGGCCGCCTGCCGGGAGCTGGAAATCCAGGCCGATATCCTCGACCTGCGCACGCTGCTGCCCTGGGATACCGAGGCCGTGGGCCGCTCGGTGCGCAAAACCGGCCGCGTGCTCCTTCTGCACGAAGACACGCTGACGGGCGGCCTGGGCGGCGAAATCGCGGCCTGGGTTGCCGAAAACTGCTTTAGCAGCCTCGACGCGCCGGTGCGCCGCGTGGCCTCGCTCGATACGGCCGTGCCCTTCGCCCCGCAGCTTGAGGCAGGGTTTTTGCCGCAGCAGCGGCTGCGCGAGCAACTGCGGGCGCTGCGCGACTATTAGCGCGGCCCGAATTAGCCTTATCTTAGTTAGTTAACGTCCTATTTATTATTCGTTGTGAAGGCTTTATCAACGCCGTGGTTGCGGGTGCTGCTGCTGCCCGTGCTCCTGGGGCTGCTGGGCGGCTGCGCGGTGTACGACCGCGTGTTTCATCCACACCGGCTGCCTACCCCCCCCCTGAGCGCCACCGCCAAGGCCAAGGCGCGGGCTGCCGAAAAAGCGCGCCACAAGGGCACCTCGCTCAAGGCGATGGAGGCGACCTCGGCCACGGCTACCGATGGCGCGGGGGCCGACCCCGCCGCGCCCGCCGACGAGAAGAAGAAAACGATGTCGTACAGCGACTTGCCCGAAGGTACCAAGCTTAAATACGACAAGCAGGGCCTCGTAAAAAAAGGCACCCTGGACCGCCTGGAGGATAACCGCCGCAAGCTGCACCACTACGACACCCGCCCCCTGACCCCGCGCGAGGCCAGCCGCGAAAACCGCAAGCTGCGCAAGAAAGGCCACCAGGACCACAAAGGCGCCAAAGACCCGGCTCCAACTCGTGACAAAGAGCAGCCCGCCGAGCCCGCCCCCGACCCCACGCGGCCCGCCGACCCTACCCCCGCCCCGGCCCCCAAGGCAAAGGAGCAGAAGGCGAAAGATAAAAAGGTGCCTATTCCGAAGCCCGACCCCACGCAACCCGCCCCTGATGGCAGCCACCAATAGCTTTCCTACCCCCTCTCCCGCCGCTCATCATGCTTCGTCTCTTGCTTGGTAGCCTGCTACTGCTGGCTACGACCGCCCAGGCGCAGATTGTGCCCACCAGCCCGGCCCGCCAGCGCGCCGACAACCGCCGCGCCCTGCGCGAAGCTCATCGCACCGACCTGCCCTACCAGGACAGCCACCTCGACGTAACGCCCCAGCAGCTGCGCCGTGGCAGCACCGCGCCCGGCCCCCGCGGGGCTGGCGAGCCGCGCTTCGACCGCCACGGCCGGCCCCGCGGCAGCGAAACCGGGTTTCTGGGCCTGCGCCGCCGGGCCAAAAACGAACCCAAGCCCTAGCTGCGTAGTTAAAGGGCCTAACGTGCGGAGTTATTACCCCACTAAGTGTATATAAACCTGATTTTTAGCTTCTAATTTCTATGGCTACCCCCTGGCTTCCGCTTACCGACGCTGCTCAATTACAATCCATCGTGCAAGAGTCGCACGAGCACCCGGTGCTTATTTTCAAGCATAGTACTACCTGCTCCATCAGCGCGGCGGCCAAGGCCAAGGTTGAGCGCCAGTGGCCCGATGCTTCGCTGCCCGCCGATGCTACCATCTACTACCTCGATTTGCTGCGCTACCGCCCCATCTCAGGCCAGCTTGCCAGCGAGTTCAGCATCGAGCACCAGTCGCCCCAGCTGCTGATGATTCAGGATGGCCAGGTGCGCTACCACGCCTCGCACATGGGCATTCGCCTCAGCGAAGCCGGCGCGGCCGTAGCTGCTAAGTAGCCCCGAGCCTACCCCCCGAAAAAGCCTCCGCGTTGACCAACGCGGAGGCTTTTTCGGGGGGTAGGGCGACGAGGTTAGGCTGGTTTGAAGCTTCTCAAACAGGCTCAGGTGCATTCGCAGCGTGGGCACGGTCTGTTGCGCGAAGGCCTTCACCGTTTCGCTCACGTATTCCTTGGCCAGGTCAGCGCCTTTTTTGGTCAGCACGTCGTTGTAGAGCTTCTGCTGCTCATCACCGGGTGCGAGAGGCAGCGTAACGTTCTTTTTGGCCGGTAGATTGAGCAACTATCCGTAAAGGCCAACTGCCTACATCTTCATGCTGGCGTCGCTGGTAGCCATGTGCAGGTGCTCAGTCACTACGGGCAGCGTCGAGGTAATCCAGCCGCTGAGGGCAGCGTTTTTGGTCATCTGCTGGTGCGCGGCTAAGGTGTTAGCCGTCATCTGGTGGTCAACTTCCATCTGCTGCAAGTATCTGCCCTCAAAGTCTTTGCCCGACAGCTGTTGCATAGTCTTGGCAATTTCCTTGTGCTTATCATCCATATCAGTGGGTAGGGTCACGCCGGCTTTAGCAGCGATGGGCTTGAGGGCGGCCGTGCTCTTGGTGTGGTCTGTTATCATCTTTTCGGCAAAGGCTTTGGTATCGCCCGTCACGCCCTTTGCCAAGGCCATTTTGCTGAGTTGCATTTCGTTCTGGTCCGAGTGCGCGGCCGATTGCATAAACTGGGCATCGGTGGCGTGGGGGGCCGTGGGGCCGTAAGGGTCAGGCCGGCCCTTCGTAGGGGCCGAACCGGCGGACGCCGGCATATCGGTGGGCTTTTCAGCGCCCTCGGGCATAACGGCGGCGGGCGTTTCGGTAGCGGTACCCGGCTTCGTGGTTTCGGAAAACCCCTGGCCTTTGGTGTCACTTTTAGAATTACAGGCTGGTAGGGCGAAAAGGGCAGCCCCCAGCAGGGGCAACAGGAAACGGTTCATAAGAAGAGGGAAAAGTGGAGATTAGGCTAATAAGTAGTCTGACTACGAACGAATTAGCCAAAGGTTTTGGGCGATGTGGTAACTGCCTGATGGCCACGGTCACTTCGTGTTACTGCGGTTCAGGCAGTGTAGCATTTTTTTAGCTGCTCATTAAACCCCAACCCGCCGCGCGACTCTCAGCTACACCAAAATCCTATTTCTCTTTTTCATAACTGCTTCATGCGCCCCTTCCCTACCCTCCGCTCCCTGGCTTATGCCGCGCTGGCCAGCGGCCTGCTCCTCACTACCAGCTGCCACCGTGCCGACGTAGTGGCCGACGATGTTACCTCGGCCGAAGATATGGGCCAGGGCAACGAGGAAAACGCCACCACCGCCGACCTCGTGGATGCCGCCGCCCCGCAGGATGCCACCGACTCGGCCAGCCCCAGCGTGGCCGATGCCACCGAACTGCCTGCCCTGCTCTCGGGCTGCGCCACCCGCACCTACGATGCCGCTACCCGCACGCTCACTATCGACTTTGGCCCCATCAACTGCCTGTGCCGCGACGGTCGCTACCGCCGGGGCAAAATCGTGGCCGTGTTCAGCGGCCCCTACCGCCAAGCCGGCGCCATCACGACCGTCAACCTGCTTAGCTACTTCGTGAACGACAACCAGCACCTGGGCACGCGTGTGTTCACTGGCCTCGGCAGCGGCTCGTTCGATTTGAGCGTGCAAAACGCCAGCATCATCTTTGCTAATAACGGCGGCACTGCCTCCTGGACTTCGCAGCGCCGCTACACCCGCACCGCGGGCTTCGGCACCCGCACCATCCTGGACGATGCTTACAGCATCACGGGCTCGCTCACGGGCACCAACCGCCGCAACACTACCTTCGAAGCTACTATTCAACAGCCGCTTATCAAAAAATTTGCCACCGGCTGCGCCCGGCACTTCGTGGCCGGCACGGTAAATATTACCAATTCCAAAGAAAAGGCTATGCTGCTCGACTACGACCCCACCGGCACCCAGGCCTGCGACAACATCGCTACCGTCACCGTTAACGGCCACACCCGCACCATCACCCTGCGCTAACGACCTCACCAAAACATCCCCTTCTGCTCTGTTATCCTAATTTTTACGCACCAGAAAGGCCCGCCGACAGCGGGCCTTTCTGGTATAGCAGCTTCCTGAATACAGGCAGGGGTAGGAAGCCTAAAGCCATCCACAAAACCCGTGAAATCCGCTAAAGGCCAGATAGTCCGTGAGCTAGAAGTGCCTCGGCCAGTAGCAGGTCTTCGGGAGTCGTGATTTTCAAATTGCGATAGTCGCCCTCCACCAGCTGCACGGGGTGCAGGTCATCGACCACGCTGGCATCGTCGGTAAAGGTAGGCAGCTCGGGCAGGCGGTAGGCGCGGCGCAGCAGCGCCAGGTCGAAGGTTTGGGGCGTTTGCATCAGGCGCAGGCGGCGGCGGTCGAGCGGCGACGAGCCGGCCGCGCCCAGCATCCGCACCGAGTCTTTGGGCGCCACCGCCACGGCCGCCGCCCCGTGGATGGCCGCCGCCTGGTAAGCGGCCTCAATCACGGCCGGCGTAATGAGCGGGCGCACGCCATCGTGCACCGCCACCAGCGCGCCCACCGGCGCATCGGGGGGTAGGGCGGCCAGCCCGGCCTTCACCGAGGCCCAGCGCGTGGCCCCGCCCGCCACCAGCTGGTTCGGAATGCTAATAGCCTGTTCCGCGGCTAGTTGCCGCCAATAGTCGAGCTGGTCAAACGGCAGCACTACTACCAGCTGCGCCACGCCCAGCGCTGGCTCGGCAAAGCGCCGCAGCGTGTGCAGCAGCACCGGCTCGCCCCGCAGCAGCAAAAACTGCTTGGGCCGGTCGGCGCCCATGCGCAGCCCGCTGCCCCCGGCCACGACGATGGCGTAGCGCGGGGGGGTAGGGCTTGTAGAAGAAGACATGAAATCGCCTGTCATTGCGAGCGTAACGAAGTGGAGCGCGGCAATCTTTCCTTCTCGCCAGGGTTAGTAATCCGACGACAAGGACGACAAGGAAAGATTGCCGCGCTCCACTTCGTTACGCTCGCAGTGACAGGCGGTTTGTTAACCTAAAGCTTACAGAATCAGCATCGCGTCGCCGAAGGCGAAGAAGCGGTACTTCTCTTTAATGGCTTCCTGGTAAGCTGCCATCAGCAACTTGTAGCCGGCGAAGGCTGAGGCCATCATCACCAGCGTACTTTCGGGCAGGTGAAAGTTGGTTAGCAGCGAGTTAGCGATTTTGAAATCGTAGGGCGGGTAGATGAATTTGTCGTTCCAGCCCGAGGTCACCTTGATGCGGCTGTTGGCCGACACCGAGGCATCAAGCGCCCGCATGGTGGTGGTGCCAATGGCGCACACCTGCTTTTTGGCGTCCATGGCCTTGTTGACGACCTGCACGGCTTCGGGGTTCACGAAGAACTGCTCCGAGTCCATCTTGTGCTTGGTGAGGTCCTCCACGTCCACGTTGCGGTAGGTACCCAGGCCCACGTGCAGCGTGATGTAGGCTTTCTCTACCCCCTTGATTTCCATGCGCTTCATCACCTCGCGCGAGAAGTGCAGGCCGGCGCTCGGCGCGGCCACGGCCCCGATATTCTCGGCAAAAATAGTTTGGTAGCGCTCCTTGTCGGCGGGCTCGGTTTCGCGCTTCAGCACGTCTTTGGGCACGGGCGTTTCGCCCAGCTCATGCAAGGCCTTGCGGAACTCCTCGTCGGTGCCGTCAAACAAAAACTTGATGGTGCGGCCGCGCGAGGTCGTGTTGTCGATGACCTCGGCCACGATGTCCGACTCGCCAAAGTAGAGCTTGTTGCCCACCCGAATTTTGCGGGCCGGGTCCACGAGTACGTCCCACAGGCGGCCTTCCTTGTTCAGCTCGCGCAGCAGAAAAACCTCAATCTGAGCGCCAGTGCGCTCTTTTTGGCCGTACATGCGGGCCGGAAATACCTTGGTATCGTTGAAAACGAAGACGTCACCCTCCACAAAATAATCCAGGATATCTTTGAACATCCGGTGCTCAAACTGGCCGGTGGCGCGGTTTACCACCATCAGGCGCGACTCGTCGCGGTGGCGGGCAGGGTGACTGGCAATCAGCTCTTCGGGGAGTTCAAACTTGAACTCATGCAGTTTCATCGCCATGATGGGCAGTACTAGGGGGAAGTTACCGAAAATTCGGGGGGCAAAGGTACGAGTTTTTTTTGAGGGTAGTCTTTTATGTAGGGTAAGCTTTAGCTTGCCGGGCGAAGGACTGGTAATTTTCCACCACCTTCGCGGTAGTAATAGCGAAACGGCGGCGTTCGCTTGTTGTATTCTTTCGGCGGCAGGCTGAAGCCTGCCCTGCATTACCCAGTAAGCTGAAGCTTAACATAAAGCTAACTTAGTATGTTTCTTACTATTCGCCTGGTACTTGAAAGCTTCGTCTTTGCCTGGCAGGCGCTGCGGGCCAACCTGCTGCGCACCATCCTGTCGCTGCTGGGCGTCACGGTGGGCATCTTCTCGATTATCGCCGTTTTTATGGTGGTCGACTCGCTCGAAAGCAACGTGCGGAGTAGCATGAACTTCCTGGGCGACAAGGTGGTGTACGTGGGCAAGTGGCCCTGGGTATTCGACCCCGACCGCCCCTGGTGGAAGTATTTCAACCGCCCCGTACCCACGCTGCGCGAGTTCCGGCAGTTGCAGCGGATGCTGCCCGCCAGCAGCCAAAAGGGCATCGCCATCTTCGTGCCTAAGGGCGGCAATACGCTTAAGTCGGGCATCAACTCGGTGAGTGACTGCGCCTTGCAGGGCGTAAGCTACGACTACCGCACCATCGCCAGCGTGCCCATCGAGCAGGGCCGCTACTTCACGGTGCAGGAGATGGACGGGGGTAGGCCGGTGGCCATCATCGGGGCCACCATCGCCGAAAATCTCTACCCCCAGGGCGAGCCGGTGGGCCGGCAGTTCAAGACCCACGGCCGCTACTTCACGGTCATTGGCGTGATGAAAAAAGAGGGCAAAAACCTGCTCGGCACGCCCAGCAACGATGCCAACTGCCTGATTCCCTACGGTTCGTTTGCCAGCATCTTTGCCATGAGCAGCACCGGCATGGGTGGCCCTTCGCCGCAGCTCGGCGTGAAGGGCCGCGACGACGACCCCGGCCTGCTCAACCTCGAAGCCGAGATGCAGGGCGACATGCGCATCATCCGCGGCCTCAAGCCCCGCGAGGAAGACAACTTCGCCCTGAACCGCCCCGAGATGCTCGCCGACATGATTGGTAAGCTCTTCAGCGTCATCGGGATAGCGGGCGGCATCATTGGCTCGTTTGCCATGCTGGTGGGCGGCTTCGGCATTGCCAATATCATGTTCGTGTCGGTGCGTGAGCGCACCAACATTATCGGGATTCAGAAATCGCTGGGCGCCAAGAACTACTTCATCCTATTCCAGTTTCTATTCGAGGCCGTGTTTTTGTGCCTGCTGGGCGGCGCGGCGGGCATTTTTCTGGTCTGGCTCATCACCCTTTTCCCGCAGGATTCGCTGGCCCTCACGCTGAGCGCGGGCAATATTTCGCTGGGCCTGCTGGTGTCGGTGGGCATCGGCATTCTGGCCGGCATTATTCCGGCGGTGCTGGCGGCCAATCTGGACCCCGTTATCGCCATTCGGGCCAAGTGAATTAGTGCTTGGGTGTTGGTGCTTGGATTGTTCAAAGCTTTCTAAACATCAACACCCAAGCACCAAGCACCAACACCCAAGCACCATTTTTCCCTATCTTCGCCCCCCTGCTTTTGGCCGCCCCGCTTTTCGGAGCCGGGGCGGTTTCGTTTTCCCCCCTGGCTAGATATGTCCAAACTTAAAAAAACCAGTAAGACCAAGTCTTCCGACGAAGCCCTGAACGCGGGCTCGGGCAAGACCATCGTGCAGCCCAACGTGAACGATAACAAGCTGACCAGCATCACCGAGCTGCGCCAGCAAACCGGCGGCGTGGCCAAAACCGGTCAGGACCCCGACGAGCAGCGCATCCGCAAGGCCTTTGTAGATAAAGACTGGAACGAGATAAAAATCGCCGATAGCTGGCAGATTTTCAAGGTAATGGCCGAGTTCGTGGAAGGCTTCGAGAAGATGTCCAAAATCGGCCCCTGCGTGAGCATCTTTGGCTCGGCCCGCACTAAGCCCGACAACCAATACTACCAGCTGGCCGAGGAAATCGCCTCCAAGCTGGTCCGCCACGGCTACGGCGTCATCACGGGCGGCGGCCCCGGCATTATGGAAGCCGGCAACAAGGGCGCCCGCGCCGAGGGCGGCAAGTCGGTGGGCCTCAACATCGAGCTGCCTTTCGAGCAAACCCACAACATCTACATCGACCAGGACAAGTGCATCGATTTCGACTACTTTTTCGTGCGCAAGGTGATGTTTGTGAAGTACGCCCAGGCCTTCGTGGGGATGCCCGGCGGCTTCGGCACCATCGACGAGCTGTTTGAGGCGCTCACGCTGATTCAGACCAAGAAAATCGGCCGCTTCCCCATCGTGCTGGTGGGCTCGGCGTATTGGGGCGGCCTGTTTGAGTGGATTAACAACGTGATGCTCAACGATGAGCACAATATCTCGCCCGAAGACGTGAACCTCGTGCAGATAGTGGACGACGCCAGCGAAGCCGTCAAAATCATTGACGACTTCTACCACAAGTACTCGCTGTCGCCCAACTTTTAAGCCCTACCCCCCCCTCATCACGGGCGAAGCCGGACGGAAACGTCCGGCTTCTTTGTTGGCTGGCTGTGCCGCTGGCTATTTCCGTAGTTCTCCCAGCCCGACCTTTGCCCGACCATGCCCGATATTACCCCTACCCCCGCCAAAAAGCTGTTCCTGCTCGACGCTTTTGCCCTCATCTACCGCTCGCACTTCGCGTTCTCCAAAAACCCGCGCATCAACTCGAAGGGCGTGAACACGGGGGCCGTGCTGGGCTTTACCAACACGCTGGTAGAGGTGCTGCAAAAGGAGCAGCCGACCCACATCGGCGTGTGCTTCGACGGGCCGAAGAAGACGTTCCGGCACGAGCAGTTCGCGGCTTACAAGGCGCAGCGCCAGGCCATGCCGGAGGATATTGGCATCGCCCTTCCGTATATTAAGCAGATTATCAGCGCCTTTCATATTCCCATCCTGATGATGGATGGCTACGAGGCCGACGACGTTATTGGCACCATCGCCCAGCGGGCCGAGGCCCACGGCTTCGACGTGTTTATGATGACGCCCGACAAGGACTATTGCCAGCTCGTGACCGAGCGCATCAAAATCTACCGCCCGGCCTTCATGGGCAACGCGGCCGAGGTGCTCGACGTGGCGCACGTGCTCCAGCGCTTCGAGATTGAGCGCGTGGAGCAGGTAATTGATATTCTGGGCCTCCAGGGCGACGCGAGCGACAATATCCCCGGTATTCCGGGCATTGGGGAGAAGACGGCCAAGACGCTGATTCAGAAATACGGCTCGGTCGAAAACCTGCTTGCCAACGTGGACGAGCTCAAGGGCAAGCAGCAGGAAAACGTGCGCAACTTCGCCGAGCAGGGCCTGCTGAGTAAGGAGTTGGCCACCATCCACGTCAACGTGCCCATCGACTTTGAGCCCGAAACCCTGACGCTGGATGCGCCCGATGAGGCCCAGTTGCGGCAGCTATTCGACGAGCTGGAGTTTCGGCAGCTGGCGGCGCGGGTGCTGGGCGGGGGTAGCAGCCCCGCGCCCAGCGCCGGCCGCGGCCCGGCGGCCCCTACCCCCCGCGGCGCCCGCCGGCCCAAGGTGGCCGCGCCCGCTTTGGGCCAGGGCTCGCTGTTTGGGGAAGGGAGCGCGGCGGTAGTCATCGCGGCCGAAAATGGCGAATTTGGCCCCGACGACGCGGGCGAGTACTATACCGGGCCCAGGAAAACGCTGGCCGACGTGCCGCATAATTACCACCTGGTCGATACGCCGGAGCTGCGCAAGTCGCTGCTGGCGTTTTTGTTGCAGCAAAAAGAAGTCAGCTTCGACACTGAAACGACGGGCCTCAATACTATGACGGCGCGGCTGGTGGGCCTGAGCTTTTCCTGGCTGCCGGGCGAGGCTTACTACGTGCCCGTGCCCCAGGACGAAACCGCCCAGGCGCTGGTGGAGGAGTTCTGCCCGTTTTTCGAGAGCGAAACCATCCTGAAAATCGGGCAGAATATTAAATATGACCTGCTGATTCTCAAGAACTACCAGGTGCGTATTTCGGGTCCGTTCTTCGACACGATGCTGGCGCACTACCTCATCGAGCCCGACATGCGCCACAACATGGACGTGCTGGCCGAAACCTACCTGCACTACACGCCGGTGCCCATCACCGACCTTATCGGGCCCAAGGGCAAGAACCAGAAAACGATGGCCGACCTCGCCCCGGCCGCCGTCAGCGACTACGCCTGCGAAGACGCCGACGTGACCTTGCAGCTGCGCCACGTCTTCGAGCCAATGCTGAAAGAGCTGGGCCTGTTGGGCCTGCTCAATGAGGTGGAAAACCCGCTGGTGCCCGTGCTGGCCGCCGTCGAGTTTGAGGGCGTGCGCATCGACTCGGTGGCGATGGGTGAGTACTCAGCTGAGCTGCAAGGCTACGTGCAGGAGCTGGAAACGCAGATTTACCGCGAAGCGGGCCAGGAGTTCAACATCGGTTCGCCCAAGCAGCTGGGCGAGGTGCTGTTTGATAAGATGGACATCGGCAGCGGTAAAATCAAGAAAACCAAAACCGGCCAGTATGCCACCGGCGAGGAAATTCTGAGCCAGCTGGCCGCCGACAACCCGATTGCCGGCCTCATCCTGGAATACCGCCAGCTCAGCAAGTTGCGCAGTACCTATGTGGAGGCCCTACCCCAACTGGTGAGCCCCGTCGATGGCCGGGTGCACACCAGCTTCAACCAGGCCGTGACGGCCACCGGCCGCCTGTCTTCGACCAACCCCAACCTCCAGAATATTCCCATCCGCACCGAGAAGGGCCGCGAAATCCGCAAAGCCTTCGTGCCGCGCGATGCCGGCCACGTGCTGCTGGCCGCCGACTACTCGCAGGTGGAGCTGCGCATCATGGCCGACTTTTCGGGCGATAAGACCATGATTGAAGCCTTCCGCCTGGGCCAGGACGTGCACGCCAGCACCGCCAGCAAGGTCTTTCACGTGCCTATCAGTGAAGTAGATGGCGAGATGCGCCGCAAGGCCAAAACCGTGAACTTCGGTATCATCTACGGCATCTCGGCCTTTGGGCTGGCCCAGCGCATCGGCATCAGCCGCAAGGAGGCTACCGATATTATCGACACCTATTTCCAGGAATTCCCGTCGGTGAAGCAGTTCATGGATGACAGTATCAACCGCGCCCGCGAACTGGAATACGCCGAAACCCTGCTCAAGCGCCGCCGCTACCTGCGCGACATCAACTCGCGCAACGCTACCCTGCGTGGCTACACCGAGCGCAACGCCATCAACGCCCCCATCCAGGGCACGGCCGCCGACATCATCAAGCTGGCCATGATTAACATCCACGACTGGCTGGAAAAGGAGCGCCTCGGCACCAAAATGATACTGCAAGTGCACGACGAACTCGTGTTCGACGCCGTGCGCGAGGAAGTAGACTACGTGACGCCCAAAATCCGCGAGCTGATGACCCAGGCGCTATTGCTACCCCACGGCGTCCCATTGGAGGTGGAAGTGGGAGTAGGGGATAACTGGCTGAAGGCGCATTAGGCCAGCGGTTCCCGTTTTCGTCCGACCTTTGAGCCGCTCCTCGACTAGCCTGGGAGCGGCTCTGCTATGTTAATGGAATCCTTCGAAGTCGAGAATTTTCGCAGCCTGAAACACTTGAAGCTGGATAAGTTGGCGCGGGTAAATTTGCTGGTGGGAAAGAATAATTCGGGGAAGACGAGTGTGCTGGAGGCACTTTATGCGATTATAGGGATTAGTACGCCTGTTTGGTTTGAGAGTATTATGAGAGAACGGGAATTGTCTTTGAACAATGCTGACTTTCTGCAGCTGTTCTATAGACTTGATAGTTCACGAAGTATTAAGTTACTATCGAAATACAATTCTCTGCCTTCACCAGAAATTTATGGTATGTGGTTGGAGGTTATTTTACAAACAAAAGGCTCAATCACACGTCAAGTTTCAGAAGATTTGGAATGGGGTTCTGATGAATCTTTTCACCGAGTAAATCGAGGGGAAACTTTAGCTATTGAGCTACGAACTGATTCGATGCATAAGGCGGCATACTATGAACTAGTGCCAAACGAAAGTAGAGGTTTGCGTCGCTTTAATTTACAGGAAATTGATTCGGGTTCTTTACAAGTTGCAAGGGGTATCCGTAGTGTCGGGCTCTTTCGTTCGCGTGTTGCGTATGTTTCTAGTCATCCGCGTCTGCGTAATTCCAGTTCATCTATTGAACAGCTAAAGATTATAAAAGCAGATAATGAATTAGTAGATGTACTGAGGCAAGTAGACAGTCGAATAGAAAGAATTGAGCTTGTCAGTGGCGGAGTATATTTTAATTTAGGTCCAGATTTCCCCAATTTATTGCCTGCTAACTTGATGGGAGAAGGGATTCAGCGCCTTTTACTTATTGTGTCAGTAATTATTAGTAGAGCTGGCGGACTTATCTTAATTGATGAGTTAGACAACGGTCTGCATTATTCTGCTTTACGAGTCCTATGGAAAGCCATTCTATATGCGGCACGCAAACACGATGTGCAGGTAATTGCCACCACGCATAGCGCCGAAGCTCTACGTCACCTCACATGGGTGTTGGATGATGAAGAGTATAAAGACTACCGCAATGACGTAGCCTCCTATACCCTGATTCGCGCCAAAGATGACACCGTACGCAGTTACCGCTATGACTACGAACAGCTGGATTTTGCAATGGAGCATGATATGGAAGTTCGCAACTGATTCGGGCGGCGTTATGCAAATCAATATTATGGTGGAGGGCTACGACGACCAGGAATTGGTTGCGGCCCTGCTCGTGAAGCTGTAAGCTTCCCCTGTAAGTAGGCCAGTTAAAAGTAGAGAGAAGTAGTAACTTTTCACTTTCTCTATTTTTAGCTGTGTATGAAAAAGAGTCGTTTCAGCGAGGCCCAGATTCTGGGCATTTTGCG
>JAABUK010002787.1_pt1 | contig 30755 bp, 24 predicted proteins | sample 5559141 | NCBI WGS metagenome assembly JAABUK01 (sample SAMN10711869, study PRJNA513367) | rock metagenome | isolation source: Antarctica rocks | place: Antarctica: Victoria Land, Pudding Butte nord | collected 2016-01-03
AGGGACAGCTGAAACGGCTTTGATCTGTAGGCACATAAGGGTCTCCGGCGTTAGAGATGAAATAAAAGATGCCGGAGAGTTCGATATGTCTCGTGGAAGTCCCTGCTTAATTCGCCAACAGTATCGGAGCGTTTGAGCAACGATTATGTCCCTCAAATACAACTTTGTGACTAAACGATCATTTGTGCAAAACTTGCGTTGGAAGCTTTCTCAAAATATTTATAAAATATTTTTGAGAAGTTCACCCTTTTTTGATTTTTTGTGTTATCATGGCTTACACCTTTTGCAATTACGCTACAAGCAGCGAAGCAAAATGTTCTTGGCATGGGCGATCGTTATCGGCAGTTTACAGCCCAACCTTCTGCACGTCTCTCTTTGAAACTACGCAGTATTCCTGAAGCAATTTGGACTGTCTTTGTCGTGAACGCGCTTTTCTGCTCATTGTTATTTTTGCTAACTATGGCTTCTGCTGCTTGTGCTTCTTGAGAGGTTCCTAGCAATCTGTCAGGCAAGGCAAGTGTTTTCCCAAAGGACTTTCCTGGGGGGCGTTTCAGACAGCCCTCCGCTAATTGTATCGTCTTTTAAATTATCGTCTTTTTTGCTGAGCTTTAGCCCCATGTGGGCCGTGAAACCGGGAGACAACCGATGGCAACACTTCGCCGCTGGCGCACCTCGCTGCTTGCTCGCACACTGATCTGCTTTGTGGCCGCTTCAATGGCCTGGCTGCAAGTTGGACCTGCTTACGGTCTGAGCGTTAGCGCCCGCCGCGTGGCCGCCCAGCGGGAAGCGTGGCGGCTGGCTCATCTTCCTCATGTGGCGCTCCCCCCCGGCCTTACCCAGACGCCCGATGCGTCTCTCCAAAAGAAAATTAATGCCAAGCAGGCCGCCTTGGCTAAGCCTGTTGCCGATGTGCGCCCGCTCTCAGCCCAGGAAATGGGCCGCGCCCGAGGGCGCGGTGCGTACCGAAACCCTTACTTTGCGGGAGCGCCCATGCCCTGGCAACGGTCGTTTCGGGATGTGAACCTGTGCGATGGAAACCTGTTTAAGTCATTCACAGACGTGCAGGTCGCCCCGGCACGGGGTGCGGGATTAGTCTTGCAGCGTACCTACAACTCTAACGAAGCGCGTGTCGGTCCATTTGGAGTCGGCTGGACGCATGCCTATGACATCCGCATCCAGGAGGCTGCCGATGTCCGTACACAGTCCGGCAACCCGTCCGTGGATAACAATACCGACGACGTGCCGCGCACGGACTTCTTCGGTCACAAGCACACCTACCACCGCGACGCCGACGGCCTCTACTCTCCGCCTGCTTATATGTATGATGAGATGAACAGCGACTACAACAAGGCGCTGGTCAACGGCCCGATCCAGGTCATGGACGATACTGAGACTGGAATGGATGGCACGGTCAAGCACTACATCAGCGTGGTTACCAAAACTGATGGCACAGTGGGCAATGAGCGGGCCTGCGACTCCATCCAGGACAGGCACGGCAACAAAACGACTCTGACCTACGGCCTTTCCTATGTCCAGCCGGACAGCAGCACGCGCAAGCTGCTGACACAGGTGACGGACCCCAGCGGGCGGAGCCTTGTGTTCCACTGGACCAACCTGGGCACCACCGGCCAGCCCGCTTACCGGATCACGCAGGTTGACGCGCCGACCGACCCCGCCACGGGCAGTCCCGTCTACCGCGTTCTCTACAGCTATTACACCGATTCTTCAGAGCCGAACGCCGCCAACGACCTGTATAACCTGAAGTCCGTCACGCTGGACCCGGACGGTCTGAGCCGCACGACGACCTACACTTACACTTCCTGCGGCCCGACCAACGGCAGCGGGAGTGCGACCGGTCCGGCGGAGACGGGGCTGCTTGCCAGCATCAGCGACCCGCTTAGACATACGGTCTCGTATCAGTATATGTTCAACCACCCCAACTGGGGAAACGGTACGAGCCAGACGCCGACGAACACGATCTGGGTGGATCAGGTCACAGAGCCGAGTGGCACTGGTCCCCACACTTGGACTGGATTTGTCGGCGGAAGTATTACCGACGCATTCATTTCAAGTCTTGGCGGTGGAGTTCCCAACTACAACTATGGCTTTGGGGCTTCTCCCGATGCTCTGTTGCGTGTAGCGGAAATAGATACGGGTGATGGGCACAACGATCCTCTCTACCAATACACTTATGATACGCAGAACAATATCGTTGATGTTCATCAGGACTTAGATGGCGCTGATTGTTTGCCGTCGATGACTTACGGCCCACACGGGAATGTGCTTAGGCAGGGCTTTCGGTATTCGGATCAGGGCGGTAATACGCTTTATTCTAAAGGGACAACCAATACCTACTACAACGCCGATAAGTATTTTCAGAAATCGGGCATGACAGATGCACGGGGCCTGACGACGGCGATGGACTACTATGACAACCAAGATGCCAGCCTCGGCAACCGAGGCGAAGTCCAATGGGTGCGTGATGCCGGGTACAGCGATCCGGCCTCTCCGAGCTACGGCAAGCAGTTCACCTACACTTACAATCAGTACGGCCAAAAGACCAGTGAAACCAACTTGAGGGGTGTCGTCACGCAGTATACCTACGGCGACCAGTGGGGCAATCTGACCCAGGTGGTGCAGGACCCCGGTGGCACGGGACATCTGAACCGAATGACGACCATGCAGTACGACGTGATGGGCCGCGTCCTGCAATCCACCGACCCAAGCAGCCAGACCAGCACATTCGCCTACAACAGCTTGGGCCAGCCCAAGACCGTCAGCACGCCCGCCAAAGGCAGCACCCCTGCGGAAACTATTTCCTACATCTACGACGGCAACGGGCGCACCCACAGCGTGCAGGACAACCGGGGCACAACTACTATCGCCTATCAAAATGGCACGGACCTCGTGCAGAGCGTCACCGATCCGATGACGGGCACGACCGGCTATACCTATGGGTCCTGGGGGGAGCGGCTGACAATGACCCTGCCGGGCGGCGGAACGTGGACGTATGTGTATGCCACGATGTCCTACAACGACCCCAGCCACGACGGGTCGATTCCTTCAGGCGAGGGCAATGTCTTTTACTCGTTCCCCGATCCGAGCAACATAGATAGCATCCATCGCACCTGCAACAAAATTGTAGACGATCAGGGGCGGCAGGTTACGTTTGGTTACACCGATGCGGGCGTCCTCATCGCCGCTAACTCGGATCAGGTCTTTGATTCCAGCGGATACCGGGTAGGGTGCTTCCAGAGCGTTTATGAGCAAGACCAGATCAACAGCGGCCACCGGCCAACTAACAACGGTGTGCCGCTCTGGACGCCAAGCGCCGAACTGTTATCGCTGACGACGACCTGGTATCAAACTCCCAATTCAAGCGCATTTCCTACCTACTCGCGCATCCTGAGCCAGAATGCCTACACCTACGATGATGATTTGAACCGCAAAACAAACACCGTCAGCGTTCAGCCCGCCAATCCCAACGGCAGCGGCCAGACGGATGCCAACGGCAACCCGGTTTTGGCTTCCCGTACCGAGAGCTACGCCTACGACAGCCTGAACCGGCTGTCCGCAGTGAACTACGGGGACGGCCAGACGCAGGGCTACGGCTTCGACCCGATGGGCAACCGCCTCCAAAAGCAGGACTCCGTCTCCGGGACGACGGCTTCTACCTTTGACGCCGCCAACCGCCTGCTGACTGTGGCCCAGAACGGCGGAGGTGCGTCCGCCATAACGAGTGATGCCAATGGCAACACGCTCACCGACGCCAGCGGCAGAAGCATGACGTGGGACAGCCAGAACCGGATGGCCTCCTGCACCAAGGCGGGCGTCACCAGCACCTACACTTATGGTGCGGACGGCCTGCGAAGAAGCAGCACTGTCTCCGGCGTCACCACCTACTACGTCTACGACGGCCAAACCATGATCCGCGAGATGAAGAAGAACCCGACTACGGGCGCACTGTTCAACACGGCCACCTACTTTCAGGGGCCACGCGGGGGCGAGTACCGCCGCGACGACACGCAGACCGAGCTAGACAGCCAGGGGCGGCAGGTGAGCGTGTGCCGCTGGTACGTCTACGACGGCCTGGGCAGCGTGGTGGGGGAAGTGGACCCGTCGGGCAATCTCACGTCCTCGCCCAAGTACGACGTGTACGGGGCGGTGCGGGCTAACCCCGGCACGGCGTCCACGCGGCAGGGGTTCGTGGGGGGGCTGGGGCACGTCTCAGACACCGAGACCGGGCTGGTCTATATGCGGGCCAGGTATTATGATCCCAGTAATGGGCGGTTTGTCAGTGAGGACCCGGCCAAAAGCGGAATGGATTGGTTTGTTTACTGCGACAATAACCCGGTTAATATGGTAGATAATAATGGAAAGACAGTAGAGCACGCCACTGAGGAGGCTATAAAATTCTTCGCAGTATGGCTAATAACTTACGCATCGGTGCTCGTCGCTACAGGATATGCAGGAGTAGGCGCTGGTATGGCTGTGATTAGATATGGAGAGACTATAAGTGCTCTTGGAGACGTTGTCTCAGGCATTTCACCTCAAGCGGGCGGTGCTCTAGCCTTGTATGGTGCTGGAATACAGATTGGCGGGGGGGCTACGGCAATAGGAGGAGCCGCACAGTTTGGGCTAGGGCTGACTCTACTTGGAGTCGCCTGGTTCTGCCTTCTTGACAGTGATGATGTTTCTTCTGCTGATGTAGAGTATTACTCAAGCCTAATGTCCAAATCTTGACGGGATCAGGACAGATGAACGCACCGTCGGATACTAAAGCATCTCACAAAGATAAGCCGTCAACACTGCCGGTTTGAAACGGGTAACTTCATATGACAATTTTGTACACTTTCCTATTCGTAGGCACTGTGCTTTGCATTTTAGGAACAGTTTTAGCAACGCGCAGGATGTTTGACAATGTTCGGCGTACCAAAGAGTTCAAAGAAAAAACCAAAGAATGTGAAAACACAATTCGCACCTTGGTTCAAACATATGCCCAGGATGATAAGAAAGTGTGGCCTCCTCCTCCACGGTGAAACACGGCGATGGACAAATGCAGAGCTACGGCTTTGACCCAATGGGCAACCGCCTCACCAAGAGCGACAGCCTCACGTCCGGGGGCACGACCACGACGACGACCACGGCTTCCACGATTGATACCGCCAACCGCCTGTTGTCTGTGGGCCAGAAGGGCACAGCTGCGTCTGCTGTTACCTCTGACGCCGACGGCAATACGTTGACGGACACCAGCGGGCGCACGATAACATGGGGCAGCCAGAACCGAATGGCTTGCTGCTTATGCCCGTCCGGTAAAGGGCTTGTTCCCATACGTTTATGGAGCACTATCCGAGGTATGTAGTCCGCCGGGTCCCACGACCAGCAACTCCCCGTGCCAGACCGGGCTGAGCTGCTCTAACGTTATTGTACGCTGCCCCAGCGCCGGGTCCGCTAGGTACAGTTGCAGGCTGCGCTTGCCCGCCACGTCTCGCACGCCAGTCAGCACGGCGAAGTGGCCGGGGTGGAAGAACAGGATGCAGGGGCGCGGGACGTGGGGCAACTCGCCCAAAGTCGTCCGCATTCCCTCGGCAGTCAAACCCTTGGCACGGGCAGCCGCCTGAAGCCCAAGCATAGACGTGCCCTGCCGGGTTGTCCCGGCTAGCCGCGCGATCTCGGCCTCGCTGGCTGGGACTCTGTAGTGGCGGCAGACCGCCGCGAGGGCCGCCGGGCCGCAAGTCCACGCTGTCTCCTGCTTCCTGAAGACCTGGGGCGACCAGACCAGCTCCCGCGTCGTCTGTTTCTGCCGGATAATGACTGTGCGCGTCCACAGCGCCCCGCCGAGAAAGGCAAGGCCGAGCAGACTCGCCATGGTGATTTTTGCTAGAGTAATTCTTCCCCGGCGGCGGCTGAGATTGGAGGTGTCTCGTCTGAGGACAGGGATGTTTGATGCCCGGCTGGCAAGACTTTGCGTGAGGAGGCCAGCCAGCAGCCAGAGCGGCGCGAGTATCTTGCTGGCGTGATGGAGCAGCGAGGTGGCGGGCCGCCAATAGGCCTGGGGGTCCTCGTTGTAGCCCAGGTCTGGTAGATCGTACAGGACAAACAATCCGGGCAGCGCGCTGACCAGGAACGGCGGCAGCCAGAGCCAGGGGCTGTAGCGGCGCAGGGCAAGTAGGACCAGAGGGGGCAGGAGCAGGACGTAGTGGTGCTCCCAGACATCCTTGTAGGTCAGTAGGTAGGCGGCCGAGCAGGCCGCGTATAGGGCCAGTAGTCTGTCGTCTAGCCTGTCCTCGCCATCCAGCGCTGGCCTGTCTGCGTTCCACCTAAATATCAGTTGTCCAAGCAGCGACTGTTTGAGTCTTGATTGTCTGAGTGGGAATTGTCTGAGTAGCGATTCTCCAGGTAGAGCCTGCCAGACACGGTACGTTAGCCATGCTAGGGCAGTCCCCGTCAGAAGAAGGGTGATGACGCGGGCGATGAGGAATGGCTGCTGGCGCTCAGAAGTGGCGTGGTACAAGAACGCCATTAGCCCTAGATTACCCGCGTGCCCCGCCGGGGCGTCCGAGGCATTAGTGGCCGCGAAGACAGCCCAGTCCTGAGGGAACCGGGCGAAATAGAGCGTGCTGCTGACTGCCAAGATTAGCACGACCACCAGGGCGGCTCTCCACCGACCCCGTAGCAGGACGATGGGCAGATACAGGAGCGGCATCATCTTCAGACAGACCGCCACGCCCCAGGCGGTGTCTGCCCAAGAAAAGACTCCCGCCTCACGGCCCGCTCCGCTCGTCCGCCCCCGCCAGCCCAGGTATGCCCAGAAGACGAGGCTCGCGGTGATAAAGGTGAACTGCCCAACGAACAACTCCAGGTAATAGGGAGTGAATAGCAGCCATAGGGCTGCCGCAATTTGCCCAGTGCGCCGGTTGGGGGCCGCCTCCAGGGTCAAGCGGATATTGCGAAGCAGGGCCAGTTCGCAGGCGATGAGCCAGGCGGCATAGGCGGCGACGGCAGGCAGGCAGGATAGGGCCGCGCCCAGGGTGTAGGCGACGAGGGGAGCATACCGGAAAGCATACGCGTAGGGAACGGCCCCCATGTGGCCGCCGATGGTATAGACGGACTCGCCAGCACGCGCCTTGACGCCAGCGGCGTAGATGGAGAAGAAATCTGCGCCTGGCCCAAAGCGGTGCATAGTATCGTCGAAAAGGGGATTGAGCCAGCCGAAGCGCAGGGACAGCAGAAAAAACAAATGAACGCCGACGCCGACGAGCAGCAACCCTGTGGCAGGTACGTCCGCTAACCTTGGGGCAGGTACGTCCGCCTCTGGAGCAATGGGCGCGTCGACCACGTCAAGGTGCGGAATGTTGCGTTGAACGATGTGATTAGCGCGAGGCCTTGAGTGACGCTTTCTCGGCAATTTTTTGACTCCCCGACAACATTTTGATCTTACGGCATTTTCTGATTGATCTTACGGCATTTTCTGAGCGGCGACTTCGGCCTGGTTGATGTTCTGGTCCCAAGTAACGCTTTGGTGTGGGTTAAGCGGCCTGATGATGAAGTTGTTACTGGAAAGTTAGTGTTTGCATCCGAAAATTGAGATTGGCTCAGCTTATGTTGCTGCGTTTCCTGCTGCGACAAACGTTCGCGGAGTGTGGCATGCCGTAAAAAACGATTCAAATTATCAATGACTGGTTCAAATTGTAGATAATAGGTGGCGTCAAATAATAGCACTCCTCTGCTGAGTTGTCAATCATTTGGTTATGCAGCTTGTGAAAAACATGATTTGAAATCCAGTGTTAAAGATATTTTGTAAATTGACGCGAAAAAAACAAAAAAAAACACGTTGACATTGTGATTTTTTAGTGTTACACTTGCTCATCCTTACCGCTGAATAGAGTGGCTGGTAGGCGAGAGCTGATTTCTTTGTCTGAGGCGCAATTCAGAAGTATTAAGAGCTTGATTCAAAACAATACTGCAACATTGGTTTCGCCGTGATACTTTTTCGCTCACCCAAACTCGACTTCGTTCATCCTGTCGCTTTTTTGTCTCCTGCTCACTTCTGCCCGCCCTCGCTAGAACATAGCCCACTCGCACTCCTTCGGTGCGATTGTGGTGTCAGGGCCACAAGGCCACATAAGATCATTTCGTAAGATTATCTCGTAAAACCATCGTGTATCTGCGAACGTCCCAATGCCAAAAGACCGGTTGATTAGTAGACCCAACTCAGTAGACCCAATTGTGAAGCTCCGTTGAAGGAAGCCCCGACTGCATGAAGGAAGACCCTACGGGATGACTCCCCAAAAGCCCGCCGCGTCCGTTGCTTCCGCTAATACAATCGGCTCCGCAACCAAGACCCCCGTGAAGCGCCGACCCAATGTGAAGCGCCGACCTGAAACGGATGGGCGGGCGGCCCGGCAGAAGGGCGCTGCCAGTGCTTTCTCCAGCAATTTCTCTGGGAGACAGGTTTTCCAAGGCATAAATCAGGAGCGGGGCTTCGTTCTCGCCAGCCTCCTGGCCCTAACCGTGCTGTACTTCTGCCTTGCTGCTTACCTGAACGGCTACCATGCCTTTTGGAGTGCTGACTCCGGTGCACGGTTCGCCGCCATCGCAGAGTGGCGTCGGGGCGGTAGCCTTACGTCGCTGCCCTACGGCAACGCCGCCGTGGACCCGGCAGGCAGGCTCCACCCGCTGCAGTTCTACGTCATGCACGGCCCTAGGGGCTTTACCCTGATGTATCCGCCCCTGTTTCTATGGCTTTGCGGCCAAGCCTACGCCGTATTCGGCTTTGGTGGCCTGACGCTTTTCCCGCTGCTGTTCGGTGTCGGCACGCTGTGGGTCACCTACGCTATCGCCGTGCGGCTGGGGCTGCGCTGCCGAGCTGCGCTGCCGCTGGTCTTGGGCCTTGCGACTCCGTTGCCTATCTATGCGGTTGTGTTCTGGGATCACACCCTGATCATGTTTCTGGCAGCAGCGGCGACGTACCTGCTGCTTACCGGACTCCAGAGCGGGCGTCTCTGGCTTGCTGTCCTCGCTGGCCTGACCCTGGGCCTCGGAGTTTGGGTCCACGAGCTATTCCTAGCCCTGTTCGCGGCTGCGCTGTTAGAGCGTGTTGAAAAAGTCGAAATTTCCAATGCTGGGCTGGAATTTGCTCGTCTGAAATCGGGCATGGCTTCTAAAACGCCAGCCTCCATTGATACAAAAAAACGTCGTTAGACACCAGAAAGCCGACTTTTTCAACACCCTCTTAGGGTTTGTGCCGCTGATGGGTCGCCTGTTCGTCCGCCGTGTGATGCTTACTCTGACCGCTTCCTTCGCGGTCAGTCTGCTGCTCTGGCTGGTGGGCAACCATATAATGTACGGCCTCTGGGCTGGACCGCACCTAGCAGGCAACGCCGGACATAGTCTCCGCCCAGAAGACCACGTTGCAACCGGAAACGCCCTGGCCCTCAGTCAGTTGCCGTTGCGGGCGATGCTCCAGCTCACGGGCGGTGGCCCGGAGAGTAACCGGGCCGTTCTGCTGCTCATGCTGCTGGGAGCAATCCCACTTGCCTCCAGGGCGGGGGATGCCGCTCGTTATGCCGTGCCGCTCCTCTACGTGGCTGGGTGCATCCTGTCGGCGCTCTTGTTGCGGTGCGCGGTGCCATCCAGTGGTCTTTTTCAGGTGACGCCCCTGCTCCTGCCAGTCCTAGCGTTGCCTCTTCTAAGAACAGTGACTTCGCTCAGAGCAGTGCCTTCGTTAAGAACTGCGCCTGTCACAGCCTCTGCGTCTGCCACACCGCCGAAGCCTTCGGCCATACCGCCGAAGCCTTCGGCCATACCGCCCAACCCTTCAGAACCGGAACTTTGGGGTCCGGACACTTCAGATAAGGAGCCTCTCGTAATGTCTGTCTTTTACGCCTGGATGGGCCGCGTCTGCGGTATTTTCATCCTCTTGGTCCTGCTCAGCCCCGTGCTTCCCGGTATGGACTGGGGCAGCCGCTACTTGCTGACTGTCCTGCCACTCCTGGCTCTGCTGGCCGCACGCGTGCTGGAGGGCCAGTACCGTGCCGAGAAGCTCCAGTCCTACGAGACTCAGCCACAGAAATTTGCTCAGGCCCAGAAAGTTAATCAGGCCCAGGCACTTGGTGGCGCACGCTCCTTCGCCTTCGTCGTGATTGGTATGCTCGGCCTCAGCATCGCCTGCCAGTGCTGCGGGCTGGCAGCCGTCCGCAACGACCTAGCCTACAGCCGGGAGCTAAACCGGGCAGCGGCCGCAGCCGCCCCAGCCACCCTTGTCACGGACCTCTACTGGCTGGGGCCGGAGCTGACCACTTCCACACGAAAAACCGCTTCCACACGAACCGGACCCGTGCCCCGCCCTACGCAGTTCCTGGTCCGGTCTGAAGACGACCGGCGACTGCTGCTTAGTCGCCTGCCCCGCGACACGGCTGGGTTCACGTTCATGGGGACCGACGCTGGACTGCTGGACCTGACGCACGATGCCACCCACAGAGCTGCGGCTTTCCATCAGGTCAAAGCCTGGCACGGTGCGGGCCTGCAGCTCGCCCACTTCGCCCCCCAGCCGCCCGCCCCGCCGCGAACCAAGCACGTCATGGCCCTCTATTACCCCTGGTATGGTACCCCCGAGCGCACTGGCCGGTGGTCGCACCAGGACGGGGTGAACACCCAGAACAAGACGATCTTGGACCACACACACTACCCCGCCATTGGTCCTTATGACAGCACCGACCCGGCCGTGATTGAGCGCCACTTAACGGAGGCCAAGGCAGCGGGCATCGACACCCTGGTTTGCAGCTGGTGGGGCCAGAAGGACCTGACCGACGACGCCACCCGGCTGCTGCTCAGGGGGGCAGCCGCGCACTCAATAAAAGTGTGCGTGTTCTGGGAGCGGCTGAGCGCCCCTGATGATCCCAAGGCGGCGCTTGCCGACCTGTCCTACCTGCTCGGGACGCTGGCGAAGAACCCCTCCTACCTCCGCGAGGGCGGCAAGCCGGTAATCTTCTTGGGCGGGGGCGTCAGCCAGGGCCTGAGCCTGGACGCATGGGCCTCCGTGGCAAGCCAGGCGAGCGCGCAGACTCCGCCGGGGGTGCAACTGATCGGCATCGGCCAGTCGCCCTCGGATGTGCTGCTGTGCGATGGATTCTACACCTTCAGTACGATCCGCCCGATTGCCGGCGCGAGTATCGAGGACGCCGTCCGCATCCAGGGTGAATCGTTCCGCCCGGTGATCCGGCTGGCGAAGGACGCAGGCGGCGTCTCGGTTGAATCCATCGCTCCCGGCTTCGATGACCGCCGCGCAGACCGGGGGGCACTGGTGGGCACGCTATCGGACCGGCAGAACGGCAAGCTCTACAGCGCGATGTGGCGTCAGGCCATCAAAGACAATCCAGACTGGGTACTGATAAACTCGTTCAACGCCTGGCAAAACGGCACGGAGATCGAGCCGTCGGTAGAGCTTGGGGACAAGTACCTAACCCTAACGCGCCAGTTCTCAGACCAGTTTCGAAGCGGCGTCCGCCCACCCCCATAGCGTGCAGGCACGGCTGGGGCTGATGTGCCGCTATGAAAATGTGCCGCTATGAAAATGCGGCGAGTCCGAACAGGTAGCGAGTCAGAATGGGCGCGGGCAAAGTGGGCTGGACCAGAATGTCGAACTCAAAATGTCGAACAAGGTCTGGCCTACCAACCGCTCCCGTTGCCTTGCGCCGGGCATCATATCAGTCTGCACTGCATCTGGTACAGTCTGCACTGCATTTGGCATAATCCGTGCTTCTCTCAAGCCTGCCGGTGACGGATATTGCTGGAATGGTAGTAGATTTGGCGGCCCAATGATGTTCTCTTGTAACGCTTTCTGAGAAAGTGAACAATGGCTGAGATGACAACTAATCCTGCCGGTGCCGTCGTGATCATCGGGGCTGGCCCAGCGGGGCTGACGGCCGCCTACCTGCTCGCCAAGCAGGGCGTCCCCGTGACGGTGCTGGAGGCCGACCCTCACTACGTCGGCGGCATCTCCCGGACAGTGGACTACAAAGGCTTTCTCTGCGACATCGGCGGGCACCGCTTCTTCTCCAAGTCTCAGGTCGTCGAAGACCTTTGGACAGAGCTGCTGCCGGACGATATGCTGGTGCGCCCCCGCTCCTCGCGGATCAGCTATGGCGGCCACCTTTTTGCCTATCCACTCAGGCCTCTAGAGGCCCTGAAAAAGCTCGGTCCGGTCCAGTCTGCTCTTTGCATTCTCTCCTATCTCAAAGCAAAAATGTTTCCAGTCGCGTCTCCCAGCAACTTTGAGGACTGGGTCACAAACCAGTTCGGGCGGCGGCTTTTCCGCATTTTCTTCAAGACCTACACGGAGAAAGTGTGGGGAATGGACTGCAAAGACATCTCTGCCGACTGGGCTGCCCAACGCATCCAGGGCCTGTCGCTGGGCAGCGTCATCCGGCATGCGCTCCTCCCGCACATGTCTGCAAGCCGGAGGTCTGCAAGCCGGGGGCAAGGAGAGCGAGGGGCCGTTATCAAAACGCTGATCAGCTCGTTCCGCTACCCGCGCCGGGGTCCCGGCATGATGTGGGAGGCGGCGGCTCGGAAGACACGTGACCTCGGCGGACATATTCTGCTGGGCCACACCGTTACCGCCCTGGAGTATGACGAGTCAGGGCAGACGTGGGCCGTCCACTGCCGGACCGCTGAGGGCAGCCGCCGGATGGTTCCTGCCACGCACGTCATCTCGTCGGCCCCACTACAGCAGTTAGCCGCCTGCCTCAGTCCCGCCGTTAGCACGGGGGCCTGCTCCGCCGCCCGCGCGCTTAAGTACCGTGACTTCCTGGTCGTAGCGCTCATCCTGAAGGACCGAAATCTTTTTCCAGACAACTGGGTCTACATCCACGACCCTACCGTGAAAGTCGGGCGCATCCAAAACTTCAAGTCGTGGTCGCCGGAGATGGTGCCAGACCCGTCTCTGTGTTGCTACGGCATGGAGTATTTCTGCTTCGAGGGTGACGGACTGTGGACAATCTCCGACGGGGACCTGCTGGCGCTCGCTAAGGCGGAGCTGACGCGGCTGGGGTTTGCCGCCTCCGAAGACGTTTTGGACGGACACGTCGTGCGCCAAGCGAAAGCCTACCCGGTGTATGACGCTGAGTATGCGGCCCATGTGGAGTCCATCCGCTTAGAGCTGGACGAGCAATTCCCATCGCTGCACCTGGTGGGCCGGAATGGGATGCACAAGTACAATAACCAGGACCACGCCATGATGACAGCTATGTTGACGGTGAAGAACATCCTGGCGGGCGAGAGGGTACATGATGTGTGGGCCGTCAATCAAGACGCGGAGTATCACGAGGCGCGGGCGGGCCAGGCTGACGGCAGGACGGACGGCGTAACTGGGTTGGGTAGCGGACTGCGCGCCGTGCCGACGATGGCGAATGGGGGATGAATCGGAAGATTGCGAAGAGCTGCTGGTTACGAAAAGTTGCTGGTGCGAGGGGCAGCAGATGCATACGTTCCAGCGTGCGCCTTCTCCCTCAACCGGTGGGCTGGCAGGAGCTTATTGAGAAAGTTGAGAAATGAGGTGCAATGGAAGACCTACAACAGAAGACCTGCAACAGAAGACGTACAACCGGTGGCTCGGCCAAGGCTCGATAGACTGCAAAAGTTGCTCACGAAAAATAAAGTTTCGAAAACCAAAATTATGCTTGACAGACACAGCGGATGTGTGATACTATGAAAAATCACTTTTGGTAGTAAATGCTCGGTCGCTAGCCGGATACTCACTGTCACCACCGTCTAATACACTCTAGTACACTTTCGGCAAGCCGTCTCGGCAGAATGTGCATAGCTAATTTAAAGCCACAGTTAATATCGGGATGGATGCTCTGCTACAGCGGCGTTCATGTCATTCCGCGTGATCCAGAGCTTTCGCTGAGAAACCGTACAAGAGCTTCATCAGACTGCGTTACCCCTTTGCTCTTTTAATTCCGACCCGCAGCCTTCGAAGTTAATCATTCACTAGTTGTTCGCTAGTTGTTCGCTAGTTGTTCAGATGTCGTGATCGCCGCTCCGCCGGCGCTGGCCTTTAGCTAGCGGTATCAGGGTCGGCCAGCTTGAAGAGGAGTCCCCGAATGTGGAAACGATGGACGGGCCAAGCGGCCCGGAACTGTTCACGCTGGCTGCCTAGTTGTTCGCGCTGGCCGCTGGGGGCCCTGGCCCTGTCGGGGGCCGTCGTCCTCGTCCTACCAACGCAGCAGATCCGCCTCGGTGCGAGCCAGCTGCAAGGGCTGATCGGCGGCTATATGTATGAGGTGGACCTGCCCGTTGACCAGAAGGTGACCGAGCTGCGCGTAGCAGACATCTACCTGCCGCCGACCATGCGGACCGAATGGAACTACCATCCGATGGGCAGGGCCGTGCCCCAGTTCCAAGTAAAGCGCACCGGCGGCGGTACCTCCGCTAGCTTGCAGACACAGCAGCTCTTCTGGAACGACGCTTTCCCCTTCCAGTACGGCACCACCTATACCTACCAGGTGACCGTCGCTTTCGACGAGAGCGCTCCCAGCCTGGGGCTGTCAGCGCCGCCCGCCGGGGCCAATGCCTCCGACATCTACTACCGCTCCTATGCCTCCGGCCAGCCGCCGGTGACGATCACGGCGATCCCGATGCAGACCATCGCCGCCGATGCTCAGACAGCGGACGCCCGCTATGACCTCCGCTATAGCACCTACACATTCCTCAATCACAACTTTGGCACCACCACCTACCGGGGCGGCCTCTACGCCGGCAACTCGACGGACCCGGCCCGCATCGGGCGCAGTTACCTCCGGTTCCGCCCGGCCGCCCCGGCAGCGGGTCAGTCCTTCTGGACGGGAAGTGTGAACGCTTACCTGACGAAGGCCGTTGCGAGTGGGAGCTGGCAGGTCGGGTGTCAGCCTGTGGCCGACAACGGCTGGACGGTGCCAACCCTCACTTGGGCTACTGCCCCGCCGCTGGACCCGCTGTCGCCGCTGACCGTTGTCCCCGTCACCTACAGCACCGTCAGCCCGACCCCGGCCTGGCTGCACTGGCCGATGCATGATGCGACGCTCACCTCCGTAATGGGGTCTCAGCCGCTCTCCGCCGGGCTAGCGGTGACCAGCGAGGCCGCCGACCAGCAGGGCCACGCCGACAGCTGGCTGTACTTCGCCAAGACCGAGTACGACCCGGTTCTCGCGCCGCAGCTCATCTACGCGCTCTCCGCTGGCCCTGTGGCCCCGCCTACTCAGGTCCAGAGCCTCGCCCTACCAGCTACGGTCAAAGGCGGGACCTCATTCACCGGTTCAGTCAGCCTAAACTATGCGGTGCAGCAGGACTACTGGGTACGCCTGAGTAGCAGCGGCGGGATCGTGACTGTCCCCAGTGGGGTCTTTGTCAAGGCAGGCACGAGCAGCGCCTCATTCACCGCCACGGCGGCCACGGTCTCCACGAACACGGCAACGGGTCTTACGGCGACCGCTTCCGCCGGTAGCGCCTCCGCTACAGTCACGGTGACACCTTAACCGCCGTGCTCGCGAGGAGAAGTACGCATCCGAGGAGTGGCAGGATTAGAGGCACGAATGAAAGTACGAGAACCTATGAATACCCAGGAAGTCGAGGAGGCCGGGGAGGCCCCGGCACAAGCCGCTGCTACTAAGCCCTGGCCCCCAATGGTCAGCAAAAAGCACCGGACACTGGCTGGCGTCGGACTGACGCTCGCAGCCGTTGGCATCGGCGGCTGGCTGGCGTTGCGTTCTCACCCTGCGCCGCATCGCACTCCAAAAGGCATGACCTATACAGCCAGCGGCTACGGCGGCTTTGTGTTTACTCCTCAGCGCAACGCTCCTCATCCGGCCCGAACCCTTCCCAACCATGGTGCGAATGCTCTTCAGTCCGTCGATCCTGTTCACTCTCTTGATCCAATTCAGCCTCTGCGGGACGCCTACAATGCAGGTCAGTATCAGGTTGTGGAAGCCGCCGCCTTGCGTCTGGTGGCGACAGCGCGGACGAGCCGGATCGTGGCTGTCCATGAGCGAGCCGTAGAAGCTCGGTCTCTGCTGGCTTATTCCGCCGCCCGGCGGCATGATCTGACACTGGCCCGCGCCAGGTTTGCGATGGCTTGGCAAGAGGCCGCTCTGCTGCCGGACAAGGGCAAACAGGCCGCTGTGGCGGGGCAGCCGGAACCGACATTGGAAGAAGATGCCGCTTTCCAGCACGCCGTCTGCACCGGCGCACTTAACGACCTAAAGGCGGCCGAGGCCGAGTATCTGGCCTTCATGAAGCACTACCCGGAAAGTCCCCTAGTACAGGCCAGCATCAAGCGGATTGCCCGGATGCACGGCGGGGATGTTCCTCCTGCGGCTGAGGCTGTGTGGCGGCAGGCGGGACTGGTCGCGCAAGCCCAGCAGCGGGCGCGAAACCGGGAGGCGTCGTTGTGCGGCCCGGCGTGCCTAGCGGAGCTTCTGCGCCGCCGGGGCGGGACCGTCAATAGTTCAGCCAGCGTTCACGCGCTGGCCGACGAGATGCACACGGGGGACCGGGGCACGGCGCTGGCGGACCTTGCGGTTGCCGCCAACAGGCGCGGCTTTGCGGCGCGGGGCCTGGCGCTGACGCCAAAGGGTCTGGCGGCGCAGACGCTGCCCGTGATCGCGCTGGTGACGCCGGGGCACTATGTATTGGTGGACGCAGTTTCGGCCCAGAGCGTGACGGTCTGGGACCCGGACGCACGCGGGCCGGGGCGCGGCGGGAGGCTTACCATCCCTTTGGCCCAGTGGGGGCGTGAGTGGCGGGGCGTCACTCTGGCCCTGTCCCCGCCAGACTCCGTGCGGACTGACCGCCGCTGACACAGCAGACGTAATATACTTTGTCCGTGACTTGTTCTTTAACTTTTTTAGTCGCTTCTGTTCAGGCCGTAAGCCTCTGGAGACTCACCGATGGCAACTCTTCGCCGCTGGCACACCTCGCTGATCGTTCGGACGCTGCTCTGCTTCGTGGCCGCCTCGCTGGCCTGGCTTCAAGTTGGACCTGCTTACGGCCTGAGCGTCAGTGCGGGCCGCGAGGCTGCCCGCCGCGAGTCGTGGCGGCTGGCCCGTCTGCCGCACCTGACAGCCTTTGCCACCCCCGCTCAGAAGGAAGTCATCCGGCGCAAGAGCCTCCCCCGTCCGGTTGCCGATGTACGCCCTCTTTCCGCCTCGGAGATGGCCCGTGCGCGGGGCCGGGGCCTCTACCGTCGCCCGGAATACTGCGGCACTCTGCCGTGGCAGCGCAGCCTGCGTGATGTGAACCTGTGCAATGGCAACCTGTTCAAGTCGTTCACAGACGTGCAGGTGGCCCCGGCGCGGGGCGCGGGGTTGGTCTTGCAGCGCACCTACAACTCCAATGACGGGCGCATCGGGCCGTTCGGGGTGGGCTGGGACCACGCCTACGACATCCGCATTCAGGAGTCTGCTGACGTGCGGGCCGAGGAGAGCCAGGCTACAACTTCCGCTGATCTGGACCAGGTCCCGCGCACGGACTTCTTCGGGGCCAAGCACTCCTACCACCGCGACGCCGACGGGCTGTACTCGCCGCCGCCCTACCTCTTCGACGACATGAGCAGCAGCTACGACAAGTTCCTCGTCACCGGCCCGACCAAGGTGCTGGACGACACCGAGAAGGGCATGGACGGGACGGTCAAGCACTACTTCAAGAATGGAAATGAACGCGACTGCGACTACATTCAGGACCGGCACGGCAACAAGACGACACTGACCTACAGTACGGCTATTACTCTCCCCGACGGGCATCACCCGCTGAGTTCGGTGACAGACCCTAGCGGGCGGGTGCTGACCTTCGTGTGGGCAAACCTAGGCATGTCCGGCCAGCCCGCGTGGCGGATCACGGAAGTGGACGCGCCGACGGACCCCACCACGGGCAGCCCAGTCTACCGCGTCACCTACGCTTACTACATCGACGCGGCTTCCGCGAACGCGGCCAACGAACTGTATAACCTGAAGTCCGTCACGCTGGACCCGGACGGCCTGAGCCGGACGACGACCTACACTTACACCTCGGTCAAGGGCGACGCGGCAACGGAGACGGGCCTGCTGGTGAGCATCAGCGACCCGCTTGGCCATAGCGTGTCTTACGCCTACGACTATGTCCAGACTTACGCTGGTGACTTATACACTCCCTCGGTCCCGGCTCACACGCTTGTTAGCCAAGTCATTGAACCGGGCGGGCAGGACGCCCTCGGGAACTCGCGTGTCCATACCTGGACCATGAACATAGGTTCTGGACAATACACATACAGCAGTCAGGGGCCGAACCTTTTCTTTTACAGAGCCACAGATACCCGTGGGCGCATGGTCCAGATGGAGCCGGAGGACGATCTAGTCTCCGGCGTGATCTATGCCTCCGATTATGACGCGAGCAACAACCTCCTTTTGCATGGGAAGAAGGACGGCGCGAGGACGGACGGTGGAATAGACGTAGACAGCTTTACCTACGGCCCCCACGGCAACGTCCTGACACATCGGAAGGTGAATAGTGGGATAGGCGGCGAGTGCCATATTGATTCTGTCTATACTTGTTTCCCCGGTACAGAAACCACGACCTACTATAACATCGACAAGTATTTCCAAAAGCAGAGCGTCTCCGACATGAACGGCCACATAACGGCGATGGACTACTTCAACAACCAGGACGCCAGCCTCGGCAATCGGGGCGAGGTCCAGTGGGTGCGCGATGCGGGCTACAGCGACCCGTCTTCGCCTAGCTACGGCAAGCAGTTTATGTACACCTACAATCAGTACGGCCAGAAGACCAGCGAGACCAATCTGCGGGGCGTCGTCACCCAATACACCTACGGCGACGCTTGGGGTAATTTGACCCAAGTGGTACAGGACCCCGGCGCGGGGCATCTGAACCGGACCACGACAATGACCTACGACGTGATGGGCCGCGTCTTGCGCTCCACCGACCCGGCGGGCCAGACCAGCACGTTTGCCTACAACAGTCTGGGCCAGCCCCAAACCGTCTCCACGCCTGCGAAGGGAGTGGCCCCCGCTGAGACGATCTCCTATGTCTACGACGGCAACGGGCGTACCCATAGCGTCCAGGACAACCGGGGCATTACCACGATGGCCTATGAGGCCGGGTGCGACCGCGTCCGCTCCGTCACCGACCCAATCACCGGAACAGCGTCATACACCTATGATCTGCTCGGGGATCGCCTAAGTATGACCCTGCCCGGCGGCGGGACTTGGACTTACAAGTACCTGACCCTCTCGCCACAGAACTCCAGCAACCCAAACGGCTACGATAATCACGTCTCTATGCCAGACGACAACCCCGACCACATCACGCCGATCCTGAGTTCCATTCAAGATGACCAGGGCCGGGTAGTCAATTACACGATCAACGCAGCGGGGCAGCTTTATGGGTCATTTAGCCCCATCTCCTCAAGAACTTCCCTCGCAACTCAGTATTTGCATGATCTAGCAGTAAAAAACTCGAATACTTATACCCATGGCTGGCTTTCGGAGGTCAAGACGGTCTGGAACGGGTCGGGGCCAAGTTCCGGCATCAGCCGCGTCCTGTCACAGAATGATTACACCTACGACACCATGGGCCAGCGCCTAACCAACACCGTCACTACGCAGCCCGCCAGGCCCGACGGCAGCGGCCAGACTGATGCTAATGGCAACCCGGCTCTGACCTCCCGCACGGAGTCCTACGCTTACGACAGCCTGAACCACCTCTCTGCCGTGGACTACGGCGACGGAGAAAAGCAGGGTGACCCGACCAGTCCGGCGGCCAACCCCGGCTACACGTTCGACCCGATGGGTAACCGCCTCACGAAGTCCGACAGCCTCACGTCCGGCGGCACGACTACGACGAATACGACGGCTTCCACGTTTGATGCCGCCAACCGCCTGCTCTCTGTGGCCCAGAACGGCGGGGGTGCGTCGGCCGTCACCTCGGATCCCGATGGTAACACGCTCACCGACGCCAGTGGCCGGAGCATGACGTGGGACAGCCAGAACCGGATGACCTCCTGCACGAAGGCGGGCGTGACCAGCACCTACACTTACGGCGCGGACGGCCTGCGCCGCAGCAGCACGGTCGACGGCGTCACCACCTACTACGCCTACGACGGCCAGACCATGATCCGCGAGATGAAGCGCAACCCGAACACAGGGGCGCTGTTCAACACGGCTACGTACCTGCAAGGGGTGCGCGGAGGCGAGTGCCGCATCGACGAGACGCAGGTAAGCGAGAGCTACACCGACCCGGCGACCGGCAACACGGGCATCCGGGGCAAAACAAGCTGGTATGTTTACGATGGCCTCGGCTCGGTCGTGGGGGAAGTGGCCCCGGACGCGATGGGGACGATGACTTCCTCGCCGAAGTACGACGTGTACGGAGCGGTGCGCGGCAATCCCGGCACGGCTTCCACGCGGCAGGGGTTCGTGGGGGGGCTGGGGCACGTCAGCGACAGCGAGACGGGGCTGATTTATATGCGGGCCAGGTATTATGATCCCACGCAGGGGAGGTTTGAGAGCGAGGACCCAGCTATGGATGGAGGAAGTTGGTTCGTTTACTGCGACGACAATCCGATCAACAAGATCGATGATACAGGTAAAGCAGGAAAGTGGGTGACCGTCCCAGGTACAGATTGGGAGTTCCGCTTAGAGAGCGACAATGATCCAGGAACAGAACACATACACCTTAGAGATGGAAAAGGGCGAGATATGGGTGGATACTGGAAAGAACCTAGAACAGAAGTTTGGAAGCATGGAGATGGGGGAGGAGTAAGCAACAAGGTCAGAAAGGGGATGGCAAGGGCTGGGCATCCTATACCGGCTATGGATTCTATATCGGCCAGTTTTGACCAAGACCCACTCTTCGTTATATCTCTTATGTTAAGTGCATCAGGAGATGATGAAGACGCAGTGAAGGTTGATAACTTTGAGGCATCACTATAAGGCTGGTACAACCTTGATCAACACTGAAATCACAAAAAACATGGTCCTTGTGCCATCTGGTAACTTCATCATGGGTTTCCAACACGAGGAGAAAGAAATTTGGGAAGACAAATTAGGCTCGGGTGAATTCGATAGCCTATTGGAACATGAAGTGTATCTGCCCGACTACTACATAGATGTGTACCCTGTAACTTGTGAAGACTACAGGCGATTTACCAATGATACAGGTTATGGAATACCGATGGTTCCTCCACATATGCCTTTGATGAATTATAGCTGGAAGCGTACACAAGGATGGCGCGAGATTGTTGATAGGGATGAAATAACCACTGTTTATGGCTTTGAAGACGTTTTTCCCGAGGGGACGGGCAACTACCCGGTCGTCTTTATCACATGGTTTGATGCAATGGCCTACTGTGAATGGGTAGGCAAGCGGCTTCCTACTGAAGCAGAGTGGGAGAAAGCTGCTCGTGGAACTTCGGGGCAGCGTTATCCATGGGGAATGGACGCGAAAGTCACCGACCATTGTTATGCAAGAAGTTTAGGGGCTTCTGTTTCTGAATTTCCTACAGAAGAAATGCGGCCAGTTGATGCATATCCTAGCAGTATAAGTCCGTATGGGTGCTACGATATGCTAGGAAATGCAGCAGAATGGTGTTCAGATCGCTACTTAACTTCTCGTCCGAGCCTGGAAAAACAAGAACGCGGAAGAGTTGTAAAAGGAGGAGGGCGATTTGATTCGACCGATCTGCATTGTGCATACAGGGAGTGGAGCTATCCGTGGCTAGAAGATCGCGGTATCGGCTTTCGTTGCGCTTATTCTGTCTAAAGCAACGCTATACATTTCAAGGTTGTTGGGACATTGTCAAAAGGCACGACTACGACAGCTTCCCCGTTCGATGCCGCCAACCGGCTGCTCTCCGTGGCCCAGAACGGCGCAAGTGCGTCTGCCGTGACCTCCGACGCCGACGGCAACACGCTGACGGATACGAGCGGGCGCACGATGACCTGGGGCAGCCAAAGCCGCATGGTATCTGGCTCATGCCATGTGCTCGTCAAATGTCCCTTTGTGGAACGCTCCAGTTGGTCTGCTCCCCATATTTCCTTTCGCCTCTTTCTGCGTCCCACTAACTATCTCGAAATCAAATCGAAATTCAAGCTAACTTTGTTGGATAAAGATTGCTGGATGCTCGAAGGAAATCGAGCCGTGCAAGCCGAAATACCTGTGCAAGTCGAATTTGGAAGCATCAGGTCAGGCACTCATTGTGGGCACGGGGATTTTATCGGGGGTACGTGGTGAAGATAGCATTCGAGGATGAATCTGAAGGTCTCTATCAGCCGAGTCTTTGGTCAAACCGGCACCTATGGCGCGAAATTTTATTCAACGCTCGCCCCAACGCTCAGTGCGAACCCTTTCAGGACGGGCGCGGCCAGACGCACTGGCTGGCGGTCAATCACTCAGGAACAGACGTAACGCTGACTGTTCATCACCGTGGGGGAGTAATTGCTCTGGCAGCTATAGAATGGGTTGAGCCTGACGAGGCCATTTTGCAGTTTCTCCATGTGGCCTGTTCCTGCCGGAAACATGGGCTGGCAACTCATCTGGTGAATCGTGTGGTTGCCTTGGCGGGACAGCATGGAGCCAGATACCTCACAGGCAGGATAATTCGTAAGCATACAGAACGCACCCCGGCCCTGCTGAATTGGTATAGGCAGCGCGGCTTTGTGGTTGAGCCGGTGCTGGCCGTGCCGTTGGCCGGACCACTGCGACCGCTGAGCAAGATCGCTCAACAGTCGCAGCTTGTTTTCGAGACGGTGGCAACTCTCAGCTTAAATCTGGACACTACTCGATAAAATTAGGCACACTTAAGAAGCAGTAGCCTGCTTCCGGCAGTCGCGTGTTTGACGGCGAGTGCTACCACAGTAAAGCTTTTCCCCTACAATAAAATTTCTCGCCTTTCAGACCGGTAGCCATTCTTCAGATTGGCAGCCAGTCCTGGACGGTTTGCCACTGCTCTTCGGTGACCGCGAAATTGGTTGCACGCGGGCAGCTAATAACACCGAGTTTTTGCAGAACAGGATCAGTCATCAAAAATGGCTTCCTGAGGGGAGCATCGGCAAAGATGTGATCAAAATGTACCAAGACACGAGGGCGCGGTGGGTTTCCGCTCGATGGCGGACGCCAATAGGGAGTTGCCTCCGGCGCATCAGAGCGAACAACTGGTTCTGTGATTACTGTGCCCACTGCGTAGATACCTGCATCGTCGCCGGAAACCCAGATCAGGACGCGGTCGCCGATATGGACTGACTTGGCGTGCTGATTCAGGTTCCAGTAATCTTCGGCTCGCTCTTGAAGTGCTTCTAAGATGCGATACTTGCTTGGATTTGCTTGAAATATCCAGACTCGAGGTAGTGCATTGTTCTGCTGAGAATTGTTTGTCATCTGCTGAGAATTGTTTGTCAATTGGTTGTGTGGCCTTCCGCCCAGTCATAGTCAAGGGTCCCGTTCCGCTGAACATAGTGCGGGTAGGGGAGGGATACCTTAGTTCCGTAGAAGTGAGCAATCTGTTGTTCTGGTGGCACACGTAGGCCGGCATGAGGCAAAGGTGGAACACCTCGCCCCGCCTCAACATCAGCCGTCCACAGCATTCCTGATGTCAAATAAGGATCGTTGGGCAAATGATATTGATGCAGCCCGTTCGTTTTTTCAAGGATTGACCAGCCATGCGTCAATAGGAACAATTCAGTCGTCCGCATTGCGGGCCGGGTCCATGGCCGCTCTTCGTCATCAGGCAATATGATGCAGCCACAAGCCCCGCCTTGTCCCTGACATAGCTCAATGCCACGTGTGATGAACAAGCGGGCGCTTTCGCCCTGGTTTGAGCTGCCGTAGGGCGGGTTCGTGTAAAATACGTCAAACTGACCCAATAAGTCTGTTGGCACCGGATCAAAAGCGTTGTAGGCTCTCACGCTGAGGCGGTGAGCATATCCGTAATTTCGGGCGAGTGCTTCTGCCTGACAAAGAACGCGCTGATCAAAATCCAGCAGAAGCATATGGGATGGCGCGTCGCTGCCAAACGTGCCCATCAGACCAAGCACCGAGGAAGTCGCATCGTTGTCACCCATAAAAACGACACGTTTGCCCGCCAGGCGTGGGCGGACAAGCTTCGCTTGGCGTGCTAAGTCTCCTGCCAGCATGGGGATTTGGTCAAATGAACGCAAAGCCTCCGGGCGGGTTTCAGCTACAATTTCCGCCGCTCTCAAATCTTCCTCGTTCAGATCAACTTCTAAAAAATCTGACAGCCCGATTCCCGCGCCCGAGAAACCCATATGATGGCTGCTCCATCTGGAGCCGATCCCGTGGCCGGGAGTCTTACCACGCCGGACAATGCGAGGGCGCAGGCGGTCACGTCCAGCCACCATGGTCTCAAACAATGCGGGCTGAAATAATGTAGTTTTCAATCCAGCCAATATATCCCCATAATCTCCGTCAAGAAAATTGCCCATACTTACTCCGTTCCACCCGTCACTCAACTCACTCCGGCTGCAACTCCTGTAATTCACTCCGGCTGCAACTCTTGATGGCGCTGGCGTTTCTGGTACTCAGACCACAGGCGCAACGTCTTGATGCGGAACTCTGCCAATTCTGTGCTCGTCCCATATCGCTCGGCGATTTGCTTCGCCGCTAAACCTTCCCACACCGCACGACCAATAGCCTGCGTCGGTAACAGAGCGGCTGCTGCCAGCCAGTAAGCTTCCCGTTCAATAACTGGATCAAATTGACGGTGGACACCGCCGCCGTCTGACGACACCAGTGTCACGGGTGTATGACCGAAATATGCGTGGGCTACTTCTTCCATGACTGTTACTCTGGCACGCTCCGGCGTCTGGTGCGGATTTAGCATTATCAAAAGCTTCCCGTCAGGCAACGGGTATCCCATCCCGGACCACTGCTTGGCCGATAAGGCAGCAACTTTGCATTGGTCTTCGTCCGCCGCATGGGCGATGTCTGCTGGCTTCACAAAAGCTAAACCAAAAGAGGGCGCGACGGCCCAAGGGTCCAGCCGTTCCTGCGGGCCAACGCCCGCCTGCCGACGCAGGATTTGGGCATGTGGATCAACGAAAGCAATCAGCTCCTTGGCAAGGCGCGGATCGCGGGGCACTTTTCTCGGCTCAGTGATCTGAAACGACATAACAAGACCTCAATGACCTCTAACAATCTCGAAAATAATCTCGAAAATAATTTCTGCTGAAACTGTTCTCTCTTGAGAACTGACTGTTATTTCTCTGGCTTACCGGTTGCTTTGCTGAACTAGCTCTGGACCTCTTCTTGGCTGTCGCGATTCTGAAACTCCTTATAAGCCAGACGAAACATTCTGCCCAGAGCGGCGGCTGCCTGCGGGTCGAGATTACGGTCAGCACGCAGGTGCGCTTCGATCACGTCCGGGGTGTTTCCCCCGGTCATTCCAGCAGCACCATCTGATAAGGCAGTATCAAGTACGCGGCCCAGCGAAACGCCTAGCCATTGCGTGACTGCGCCAAGCGTCCCGGTGTCAGGTTCAGGAAGCCGTCGTTTAGGATCAACGCCTGTAGTTGTCTGCTGCTCAAGCCGCCATAAAGTGGCTGAACTGACACCGCATTGGTGTGCAGCTATTTCTAAGGTCAATCTCTCTTTTTTACGCTTCGCCCGGATAAGTTGTCCAAGTTCCTCTCGCCTTACGACAGGAGCCTGCGTCTTGGAGCTGTTCTCCGATTCTGTTCTCATGCTTTTGTTCTCATGCTCATACTTTCAGATTTGGTTCAATTCTATTTTTTGCTTTTTTATTTGTTGCTTCATAGCCGGGTCGCCATTGATGTTCTCTCAGTCGTGATTTTCTGTTCACGTCCAGGTTGCAGATGGTGTGCACGAATTATACCATATTCTGTGAAAGATTTAGTCTTCTGTGAAAAATTCCGTTTCGTCATACATTCCCTTTAGCTACCGATAAGCTTTCATTATCGGAAGTTAGGAGGAAACAGGGCAGGGGACGGCGAAATAGGCACAATGAGCCTACTTTTACTCCCTGTTGATCAGCAACCAAGCGACAAACAGCCAAACGACGAGCAGCAACAGGAACAACAGCAAGCCGAACCCCTTAACCTGCCGGTCAGCCTCGCCGCGTATGCCAGCCAGGCCAAAGACTACGCACGCCAGGCCAAATCCCACAATACACGCCGCGCCTACGCTTCCGACTGGGACGACTTCGCACACTGGTGCCAGCCCTACGGCTTTGTCCCGCTCCCCGCACGCCCCGAAACCGTCGCCCTCTACCTGACGGCTCTTGCCGATGCCCTCAAGCCTTCTACGCTCGGACGCCGCCTCGCCACTATTTCCCAGGTTCACCAAGCTGCCGGTCACGACACCCCCACGAGCGCCGCCGCCGTCCGGCTCGTCTGGGCAGGCATTCGCCGCGCCAAAGGGACGGACCAGCAGGGCAAAGCCCCCGCCATCACCGCCGAGATGCGCCGCATGGTGGACGCCCTCGACGACCGGCTTATCGGCGTGCGGGACCGGGCGCTGCTCCTGCTGGGCTTTGCCGGGGCCTTCCGCCGCTCCGAGCTGGTGGGACTGGATATCAAGGATGTGCAGGCGGGGCATGATGGCCTGACAGTCCATATCCGAAAAAGCAAGACGGACCAAGAGGGACAGGGAAGAAAAGTGGGTATTCCCTACGGCTCCCATCCGCACACCTGCCCGGTTCGGGCCATGGCCGCCTGGCGCGAGAAGTCTGGACTAAGCGAAGAATCAGGAGCGTTGTTCCGGGCCATTACCCGGCACGGCAAGATGCAGTCCGGCAGGCTCTCTGACCGGGCGGTGGCTTTGATCGTCAAGCGGTCGGCAGAAGCGGCGGGGCTGGACCCCACGAAGTACGCAGGCCACTCCCTGCGGGCGGGCCTGGCGACAAGCGCGGCGCAAGCGGGCGTCTCCGAGCGCTCTATCATGGCCCAGACCGGACACAAAAGCGTGATGGTGGCCCGTCGCTATATCCGCGACGGCTCGCTCTTCCGAGACAACGCAGCGGCACAGGTGGGGTTGTAATTTTTAGACTGATCTGATCGCAATATATCGGTCCCATAAAATATCCACTTAGAAGCAAGTGTCAATCCTGCTCCTGAGTGGATATGTCGACAATCCTTTTGATATGATAGGATCGTTGTCAAACGAGCGCAAGAACTGTGGGCTGTTGTAGGTCAACAGTGTCCATGTTGACCAATTTTGTGCAGGAAATATCAATGGCAATATCGGTGTCGGCGATATTGGCAAGTGAAACTCTCTCAGGAACTATCAACCCGCTGACGAGGGTTTTGAAAGTCTTCTCGCCAGCAGATTTGATTAAAGTCGTCGATGGTCCTACGAATGGCAGCGGATCAAGCCTGCCGTTTTCGAGATCAATCGATGCAATCGCATGAGGCTTGATGCAGCCCGATGCTTGTCCAAGGATGACGATCTGAACGCTCAATTCCAAACTGTTAGTCAGCCCGGTTATTTGAAAAACCCGTCCATTCCCGGCGAGCAAGATTTTCATTCATTTTTGCCTCCCAAATCATTTGTACCAAAAACTACATACTAGCAAACATAGTAGTTTTTAGTGTAGGTATAGTATTATGTTAATCTATGGTATAATTTAGATCAAATAAACAATTACGAATTGAGATGACAACATTATATGTCAGATATAATCCACAATGAAGATTACAAAGTAGGTACCAATCGTGTTGACCAGGATGATTTAGAAATAAATAATCTGGAGCCGGACGAGGCAGATGACAGTGAACAATCCGCTGATCTTGTTAAAGATCTCCGAGCTCAGCCGCGAAGCAGTTCATCTGAGGCAGAACGGTCTAACCAGTGGTTGGATTTCGGAGTTTATATGCAAGCTGAAAGGGACCGCCTTAAACTCACTCAGAAAGATGCTGCTCTTCGCGCTGGCATTAAAACAAATACCTGGTGGCGCTTAGAGAAAGGAAAGAACGGACCACAACCTGAAACTATCAGAAAAATTGCAGCCGCATTAGATTTAGACGAATTTGTCGTTTATCAAAAAGCGGGCTATAACGTCTCAAATGAGACAATTGAAACGACGCACGAAACCAAGCAGTTAGGGGGACGGCTTCGGGCCTGGCGACAATATCGTGGGCAAGAGCCTCAAGTTATTGCTGATCGGTTGAACATTCGTCTAACAGAGTATCTTCTGTACGAGGCCGGGACGGCGGATATTAGTGCCGTTCTACTCAAAAAAGTTGCCGAAATTATCAACGTTCCGACCAATGATTTACTTCATGAGGGTCCCGTCCTTCCGCCGAAGGTGCAAGACAGCGATTCAGAGATGTTGACCAGGGCAGAGATGATTCAGTGGCATGAAAGGGTTCTTGGGGAGCTTTCCGAGATTAAACGATTGGTAATCAAGACTGGTAGTAGCAGGTGTGGCAGTCAGCCAGAAGATGTAGTAACGGAAGTCTAATATTGGGAAAAGCTAATATTAGACTTTAGACTTGATATTAGGCTTGATGTGGGTTTTCAGAGAGCAGACACATCTGCGATTCGTCAGATTATAAAAAAACTCCGCAAAACACTGTGTAATGCGAAGTAGAAAGTAATGCGAAGTAAAAAGAGCTTTTCGGCCAGCTATAGACAATTCCCCTCAAAAACCAACCTCAATGTCCTGGTTTTCAACTTGCTTTTGGCCGAGTTTATCCAGAATGCTTTTTGCAAGCCGCTGAATCAGCTTACTTTGATAGTCCAACTTTCTTTCTAATGTTTGCTCTAAATGCTCAAAATCTTCGCGCGTCACCTGGCCTTTGATTTCGAGTATAACCGCTTCTTCTGGCAGCCATTGCCTGGCTAGAAGTAAGGCCTCCTCAAGGTCTGCATTGACAGCAGAAACGAGGCGTAAGATGGTTTCGCGCCGTGGATGGCTCATGCGTCTTTCAATCCGATACCAGTGGTTTTGCGAAATACCTGCTCGTTTGGCAGCTGCGGGCTGGGTAAGATTAGCCTGCAAACGTTTTTGCTTAAGCCATTGACCAAATAACATCTTTGGAACTTGATCCTCGGCTCGCTCTTCTTCTGGAGTTTCAGAGCCGGTGTCTAGATGGCAAGCTGACGCCACAGATGCAGATTGAATTTCCTGGAGGAATGTGGATTCAGGGATGGAACAAACGACTTTGTTCATGAAGATAGGTTCTCCTAATTCTCAGAGGCGCACTCTGTCGGGTGTTTAGGAGATGAGAAATTGCTTGGAATAACCCGAGGTAAGTTCTCGGTTCTCCATTTGCAAAGTTTCTTTCGAGGTGAGTGGCAATAAATTTGCCTTCCGTCCCATTGCTACATATCATATTGCGGGTTCTGTTGTAAACCCCTGGTTTACATTCGCTTTATTAAGAATGGAAACGACTATGTCGATACCCACCACTCGAAAACCCATTGTCTCTGAGCCGATGGTCTCTGAAGCACACCTCGCATCCTTCGACAGAACAATGCAGCTAATGGCCTTATTGGAGACCGAGGCGCAGAGCTTGCGAGAGCATGCCTACCGTGTGACCGACTTAGCAACATCTTTGGCTGTTGCCTTGCGCCCCGATGACGCTGATTTGGCGGTGAAGGTTGCTGTTGGTGCTCTGCTTCACGATGTCGGAAAGACGACAATCCCGACACACATTTTGAATAAAACAAGTCGTTTAGAGCCGAGTGAGATGATGGTAATCCGCTGCCATGCTGCAGTCGGCGCGACGCTCCTACAGCCACTTATTGATGACAAAGGAGTGCTAGAAATCGTGCGAAACCATCACGAGCACTGGGATGGCAGTGGATACCCAGATAAACTCGCGGGGAATGCTATTTCTTTAGGTGCACGTATCGTATCAGTAGCGGATGCTTTCGATGCAATGACGAGCGACCGCCCGTATCACCGGGGTATCTCGTCAGAAGCGGCCCTTAAATTACTATATGCCAGCAGTGGCAAGGCCTGGGACCCTGAAGTTGTGGAAGCAATTAGCAGCCTCTACGAGAGCGGACGATGGCCGAGAACCATGGTATAATCCACCTCAATAAAGGCCGATTGACTGTCTTGACAAATAGGACTATCATAATCTAAACTCGTCAAGCAGCAAGGAAAAGTCAGGAGTGTCGATTTTGCATCGGCCCTAGTTTTGGGCTATACTGTGTCATGCCAAGTTCCTCTGAAACCCCAACTACGCCGACGTGTCCGACCTGTGGAGAGACCACCCGCCAGCATCGCGCCGGAGCCAACCCCAGCGGTACGGCAAGACGCGAGTGCCAGCACTGCAAACGCACCTACACGCCGGAACCCAAAACACATGGCTACGAACTTGAAATGCACCGCCAAGCCCTCAAACTCTACGTGGACGGCATGAACTTCCGGCGCATCGCCCGCCATCTTTCGGTCAATCATCAGACCGTCATCAACTGGGTTGATCAAGCCGCCGCCAAACTGCCCGTTCCGCCTTTGCCGAAGGAGCGAAAGAAGCAAGAACAGATCGAGCCAAAGAAAGAGACACTCGAACTTGACGAGCTTTACACCTTTGTCTCCCAAAAAAAGAGCCAGCGTACATCATCACCTGTGTAGACCGGGACACGCGCTGCATCCTGGGCTTTGGCGTGGTCTGGAACCGAGACTGGGATGCTATGCAGCAAGTGGTCGATGACGCCCCGCCTGCTCATCGTTATTTCAGTGACGGCTTCCCGACCTATGCCCAGCTTATGTATCCAGGCACACACAGGGTCGCCCTCGG
>JAABUK010002788.1_pt1 | contig 30747 bp, 27 predicted proteins | sample 5559141 | NCBI WGS metagenome assembly JAABUK01 (sample SAMN10711869, study PRJNA513367) | rock metagenome | isolation source: Antarctica rocks | place: Antarctica: Victoria Land, Pudding Butte nord | collected 2016-01-03
AAAGTGCGGGTCAGGATGCAAAGTGCGGGTCAGGATGCAAAGTGCGGGTCAGGATGCAAAGTGCGGGTCAGGATGCAAAGTGCGGGTCAGGATGCAAAGTGCGGGTAGCCGGAGAACCTGCCCTCCGCCTCCACGCGCCGCATCATCGCCGGCCACTCCAGCACGCCGAACGGCCGCCGCACGCCGGGCTTGTACAGGTGGACGGTCCGCTCCAGCACCCCCTCCGGCGGCATCAGCAACTCGGTCCCGGCCGCCATCGCGTCCACCTGCGCGCGGCACGCCATTTCGAGCTGGTAGAGCGTGTTGAACGCCTGCGGAATGTCGGGGCCGCAGGACAGCAGCCCGTGCGAGCGCATGATCATGGCGTTGTGCTCGCCCAGGTTCTCGACCAGGCGCACCCGCTCGTCGAGGTTGACCGCCGGGCCCTCGTAGGTGTGGTAGCCGATGCGCCCATGGAAGCGGATCGAGGTCTGGTTCAGCGGCAGCAGGCCGCATGCCATCGAGGAGACCGCCATCCCCGCTTGCGTGTGCGTATGCGTCACACAGCCGACATCCGGCCGCGCCTTGTGGATCGCGCCATGGATCACGTAGCCCGCATGGTTGATCCCGTAATCGGTCTCCGGCTTCCAAAGCACGGTTCCCTCGACGTCGATCTTGGCGAGGCTGGAAGCGGTGATCTCCTTGTAGAGCAGCCCATACAGGTTGATCAGCAGGTGCTCGGTGCCGGGGATGCGGACGGTGATATGGTTGTAGATCAGGTCCGTCATCCCATACAGGTCCACCAGCCGGTAGCAGGCCGCAAGGTCGACCCGGGCCTGCCACTCCGCCGGGCTCACCTCGTCCTTGATGCACCGGAACTCGGTCGCGTAGTTCATGTCCCCTCCCAGCCACCTAACTACCTAGCCACCCAGGCGCGAGCCGCCTCGTTCCCCGCAGCTTAGGACCGTCCGGATGCGGTGTCAGCGACATTCTCGGCGATGCCCATTCTCGGCGATGTCCCGTCCGGCCTGCTGCGTTGCCACCGGGCCCGGCGGTCATTAGCCTGCGGGCGAGACGATGGAGATCCGCGCCATGACCGACGCCAGGGATGAATGGGTCAAGGCCTGTTTCGGGGCCGATCCAGTCCCCTATCCCCACCAGTCTCCTCACCAGTCTCCCCACAAGTCGGCGTCGCCCACCCCGCCCGCTGGGAGCGGCGCGGCCGAGCCCGCCGGAAGCGCGCCGGCGCCGGGCGGAACGCCGATGCGCCAATTCAACCAGCGCTACGCCGCCGCCAAGCCCGCGCTGGACAAGGCGCAGGTCCACGCCGTCGTCCCCGCCTGGGCCGCAGCCGAGGCGCAACAGCGCCTGGTCGCCGAACTGGCCGAGATGAACGCCGCCGTCCAGAAGAAGGATTGGGCGGCCGCCCTCAAGCAGCTCGACGCGGCGATCAAGGACTCCGCCGTCGTCCTGCGGTCCAAGGACCCGGCCATGGTCACGCCCCGGCCCGGCAAGCACGGCGACCAGGTGCTGTACGGCAAGGAAGCCGGCGCCCGCAGCCTGCGCGAGTACGCCGACCCCGCGGAGGTCAAGCCCATCCGCCTCCCCCCCGGCACCCGCGCCGCCTTCGGCCACGGCGAAGTCGCCGTGCTCGCCGTCGAGCCCGCCACCCCCGACCACCCCGCCCGCGTGGTGCTCCAGCTTCTGTCCAAGCCGGCGGGCTAGAGCATGATCCGACCACACGGGATCACCCGTCGGATGAAACTTGCTCGTGAAGACAAAGGTTAGACCAGCAATGGCTGGATCAAGTGAGGATGTGATCGACAGCTTGGCCGGCATCCCGCCCGGCTCGGCCCTGGACGCGGTCCGCGCCCGGCGGCCGCACGCGAGAGACCAGGCGCAGGCGAGCTTCCGCGCCCTGTTCGAACCGGAGCATGCCGGCGGCATGAGCCTGCCGGAGCGCTTCGCCGTCGCCACCTTCGTGGCCGCCGTGCACGCCCAGCCGGAGACCGCCGCGTTCTATCGCACCCGCCTGGCCGGCGCCGGCGCCCCGGCGGCGCTCCAGTCCGCCCTCGACGAAGCCGTGGGCGCCGCGGCGGCGCATGGCCCCTATGGGAGCTACCCGCCGGGCCCGTTGAGCACGGAGGACCGCGCCGGGCCGATGCTGCGCATCGCCGAGGCATCCCGCGCCGCCCTTGGCCCGCGCCTGGCCGCCGCCTTGCAGCATGCCCACATGCTGGTGTTCCACCCGCGCGACGCCGCGCCGGAGCAGCTCGAGGCCCTCCTGGGCGCCGGCTGGTCCACCACCGCAATCGTCACCCTGTCCCAGCTCGTCGCTTTCCTGGCCTACCAGATCAGGGCCATCGCCGGCCTGCGCACCCTGGCCGCCCACTCCGGACCCGCGAGGCCCCCATGAGCGACACGATCCTGCACCCGCCCGCCCATAACGCGCCGGCCGCCTTCACCCGGGACCAGCTGGACTGGCTGCCCTGGCTCGAGCCGCTCGCGGCGGCGGAGCTGACGCCGCGGCACATGGAAGCGCTGGTGGACGCCGCGCGCGCCAAATCGCCCTACTTCCGGCTGCTCGCACGCGATCCCGACGTGCTCGAGGCGAGGACCCGGACCGACAAGGACATCTTCTACAACCCCGACGGCGGCTTGCCGCGCGCCGAGCGTGAACTGGCCGCCGCGGCCGCCTCCCGCTACAATGGCTGCATCTACTGCGCCTCGGTGCATGCGCGCTTCGCCGCGACTTATTCCAAGCGCGAGGCCGACGTGCAGCGCTTGCTGGACGAAGGGGTCGGGGCCGACCTCGACGAACGCTGGAACGCCATCGTCGCCGCTTCGGTGGCGCTCAGCGCGACGCCGATCGCCTTCGGGCCGCAGCATGTCCTGCGGCTGCGAAGCGCCGGGCTGGACGACCTGGCGATCGCCGACGTGATCAACGGGGCGGCGTTCTTCAATTGGGCGAACCGGCTGATGCTGTCGCTGGGCGAGCCGGCCCTGCCTCCGCCGGGCTAAGCGGCCCCGCGCCGCGCGCCGTGGCCAGCCGCTCGGCATACTCGATCGCCTCGATCAGGCTCAGCGCGTTGGCGATCCCCTGGCCCGCGATGTCGAAGGCGGTCCCGTGGTCCACGGAGGTGCGGACCGCCGGCAGGCCGAACGCTCGGTGGCGGCCGATGAAGGCTCCGGCGGCGGCTGGGGCGGCGATGCTACTCGGGGCAGCGCTTGCAGCCCATCCGGGCACTGCGTCGACCAAGGCCGCACCCGCCGGCTCCCTCTGCCACGCGCCCGAGGCGGTCCTGTTCACCTGTCGGGTGGGGGCCAAGACGGTCTCGATCTGCGGCCGGCAGCAGGAGCGGGGCCAGGGCGAAGCCGGGGGCGGCCAGGCCGCGGCCGTCTATCGCTACGGGCGCCCAGGCCGCGTCGAACTGGAGGAGACCGACCTGCACCGAGCCTTCGATGGCTGGGCCGGTGGAGGCGAGACGCAGGTGTACGCCGATACCCCAACGCACCGATACGTCGTCTACGACCGGATGGTCAGGACCGGGTTTGACAGGGAAGGGCACCGCCTCTCGCAAATGACGCAAGGGGTGCTGGTGCGGAGCGGGAGACAGACGGTCTCAAGCATGCGCTGCGCGCAGCCCGTGGGCGTCGAACCCCCTGCCTTCGACCAACGGCGGATCGAGGCGCTGCTGCCGGAAGGCGAATACGTGCCCCACTAGCGGCGGCGGGTTGCCGACGATGGCAAGCGGCTACATGGAGTTTAGCCGCCCACGCCGTCGGGCGCCTGGGCACGCGCGGCCGGTACGTCATGGCGCACCGCGAAGTCCACCGAGCCGAGCGCCAGCAGGATCGCCACCCAGAACAGCCCGGCGACCGCGAAGATGCGGCCGAGCGCGGACGCTTGGCCCGCATGCATGAAGGCCAGCGCGACCAGCGCGACCATGACGGGCGGCGCGCCCCAGGCGAGCCAGCCGTGATGCATCGCGGCCGCCAGCGCCTCGATCCCGAGCAGGCCAAGCAAAGCGAGCCAGGCCAGCACCAGCCGGATCAAGGCCGGGCCACCACGTAGAGCAGCGGGTAGAGCACCAGCCAGACGGTGTCGACGAAGCTCCAATACAGGCCGACCACCTCGACCGCGGTGACCGCCCGGACCGAAAGCCCACGTCGCCAGCAACGGCGCGCCACCCAGGCCAGCAGGCCGAGGCCGACCAACATGTGCGCCCCGTGCAGCGCGGTCGCGACGAAATACAGGCTGAAGAACAGCCGCGCGCCCCCCGCATCCGGGCCGTCCGGCGCGAAGCCCGGCCCGGGGAACAGGCCCTCGTGGAAATCGAGCGCCCATTCCACGCCCTTCAGCACCAGGAACGCGGCCCCCAGCAGGGCGGCGGCGATGCAGGCCCAGGCCACGGCGCGCCCCCGCCCCGCTTGCGCGCCCCCCGCTTGCGCCCCCCCCGCTTTCGCCCATAATACGCCGATGGTCATGGCCAGGCTGCTGGTCAGCAGCAGGAGCGTGTTCAGGCTGCCGATCAGCAGGTTGGTGTGCGCGGCGCCGAGCGCGACGCCAGCGGGATGCGTCATCCGCAGCACGACCCAGACATACACCAGCCCGCCGAAGAACAGCATCTCGCTGCCCAGGAACAGCCACATGCCGCACGCCGCCGTCTCCGCCTCGTGCGCCGGCGAGGCATACTGGAACCCGCGCGGCTCAGCCATGGCGCGGCGCGGCGTTCGAGCTGGGCGGGGGATAGTTGTAGGGCCCCTCGGTCACCACCGGGACCCGGCGGAAGTTCTCCGCCAGCGGCGGCGACTCCGTCGTCCACTCCAGCCCGGTCGCCTGCCACGGGTTGCCCGGCGCCCGCTGCCCGCGCAGCAGCGAGTGGCCGAGGTAGAACAGCGGCAGCAGGTAGCCCAGCGCCAGGATCACGGCGCCCGCCGAGGAGAGCACGTTCCACACCTGGTATTCCTGCGGATAGCTCGCGTAGCGCCGGGGCATGCCGTAGTAGCCGACGATGAATTGCGGGAAGAACGTCAGGTTGAAGCCGAAGAAGATGATGGCCGCCGCAACCCGTCCCCAGGCATCCGAATATAGCCGCCCGGTGATCTTCGGCCACCAGTAGTGCAGCCCGGCGAAGAAAGCCGAGACCATCCCGCCCACCATGATGTAGTGGAAATGCGCGACGACGAAGTAGGTCTGCGTCAAGTGTACGTCGGCCGCCAGCGCGGCCACGAACAGGCCGGTCAAGCCGCCGATGGTGAACAGCCCGATGAACCCCAGCGCATACAGCATCGGCGCTTCGAACCGGATATGGCCCTTGTGCATCGTGCCCAGCCAGTTGAACACCTTGATGGCCGAGGGCACGGCGACAAGGTAGCTCAGCAGGCTGAACACGATCGCCGAATACACCGACTGGCCGGCCACGAACATGTGGTGGCCCCAGACGAAGAACGAGATGACGGCAATCGAGATGCTGGCCCAAACCACGAAGCGGTAGCCGAACAGCCCCTTGCGCGAAAAGGCGGTGATCACCTCGCTGACCACGCCGAAGCCCGGCAGGATCATGATGTAGACGGCGGGATGGCTGTAGAACCAGAACATGTGCTGGAACAGCAGCGGGTCCCCGCCGATCGCGCCGTCGAACACCCCCACATGGAACAGGCGCTCGAACGCCAGCAGCACGAGCGTGATGGCGAGCACCGGCGTGCCCAGCACGTAGATGACGCTGGTCGCATACAGCGACCACACGAACACCGGCAGGCGGTACCAGGTCAGGCCCGGCGCGCGCAGCCGATGCGCGGTGACGATGAAGTTCACCCCGGTCGCGATCGAGGAGAAGCCGGAGATGAAGATGCCGACGACCGCCAGCACGATATGGCCGCTGGCGTAGTTGGTCGAGAGCGGCGTGTAGAACGTCCAGCCGGTATCGAGCCCGCCCCAGAACAGCGCCCATAGCGTGATCAGCCCGCCGGTCATGAACAAGTACCAGCTGATCAGGTTCAGGCGCGGGAAGGCCAGGTCCCGCGCGCCCAGCATCAGCGGCAGGATGAAGTTGCCCAGCGTGACCGGCACCGCCGGGACCAGGAAGAACCAGACCATGACCACGCCGTGCAGCGTGAACAGCCGGTTGTAGCCCTCGTGGCTAACCAGCCCGCCTGCGGGCGAAACGAGGTGCAGCCGCATCAGCGCCGCCGCCCCGCCGCCGAGGAAGAAGAACGCGGTGATCGAGCCGAAATACAGCAGCGCGATCCGCTTGTGGTCGGTGCTGAACACCCAGGACCGCAGCGTGTTCTCCTGGTTCAGGTAGCTCACCGGCAGAGTTTCGACGGTGCTGTCGCTCATCGTGCGCCTGCCATGGATTTGATGTAGGCGAGCAATCGCGTGAGGTCGTCCTCGGACACCACGCCGGCAAAGGAGGGCATCTGGTTGGCGTAGCCCGCGACGATCTGGCGCTGCGGCATCAGGATGCTGTCGCGGATATACTGGTCGTCGGCGACCGCCACCGTCCCGTCCATCAAGCGGACCGGCTGGCCGTACAGCCCGCCCAGCGGCGGCGCGCGCACCGTGCCGACGCTGCCGCGCGCCGCCTCGGCCTGGTGGCAGCCGCTGCAGCCGAGGCGGCTGAACAGCGCGCGGCCCTCCGGCACCAAGCCGGGCGAGGCGGCGTTGGCCTCGAGCCAGCGCTCGAACTCCGGCCCCGGCAGCACGACCACCTTGCCCCCCATCACCGAATGGTCGGTCCCGCAGAACTGGGTGCAGAACAGGTTGTAGGTGCCGGCCTGCACCGCGGTGAACCACAGGCTGCTGTAGCGCCCGGGCAGCACGTCGTGCTTGAGGCGGAAGGCGGGAATGGAGAAGTCGTGGATCACGTCCTCGCTGGTCATCAGCAGCTCGATCGGCCGGTCGAGCGGGATGTGCAGGGCATTGATCTCGCCCTGGCCGCCCGGGTGCTCGGCCTTCCACATCCACTGCTTGCCGGTGATCGCGATGCGCAGCGCGCCGGAAGGCGGCTGCAACAGCCGCACGTAGAGGTCGGCACCCCACACGAACAGCCCGAAGAACACCGCCAAGGTCGCCGCCGTCCAGGCGATCTCGATCTTCCAGGACGTGTCCCCCGACCCGGCGCGGCTGGCCTCGGTCCCCTGCCGGTAGCGGACGGTGAACAGCAGCATGAGCCCGAACACGAGCGCCAGCACCAGCAGGGTGCCGCCGATCAGCGCGAACAGCAGTGCGTCGGTCTCGACCGCGTTGGATGACGCCGCCGGCAAGCTCAGCCCGGTGAAGGCGGAGATGGCCCGCGTCAGGAAATCGTGGATCATGCCCGCCGCGCCAATCGGGCGATCGCCACCCCGATCCCCAGCACGGTCGCGACGGCGCCGAGGCGCAGCGCCTCCATCACCGCTAAGCTGAAGCGGCCGGTGATCGGGTCGTAGCTGAAGCAGAACAGCCGGATCGGCTCGGCCGCGGCGAACCGGCCCTCCCGCGCCGCGGCCACGGCTTCGGCCAGCGCCGCGGGCGCATAGCCCACGCCGAGCGCGTAGCCGGACACCAGCCCGGACGCCGTGGCGAGCACGACGCCGGCGGGATGCAGGAACTGGCGGCTCGCCGGGTCGAAGCGGGCGCGGAACCCGGCCGCGGCCGCGATCGCGTCGAGGCTCGCCGCCGGCCCGGTCAAGGCGTGCAGCACGAGGCCGGGATAGCGGTCGAGGATGCCGGCCACCGCCGCGGCCGCGTCGTCCGCCGTCTCGGCCGGGTCGATGGTGACGAGGGCGACCGCGACGTCCCGCCCGGGCCGCAGCCCGCTGGAGGCGAGCGCCGCGAACAGGTCGTCGCGCACGATGCCGCACAGGTTGGGGCAGCGGAAATAGCCGGGGGCAAGGATCAGCGGCAGGCCAGCGGCCGCGCGGCGCAGCGAGGTCGCCCGCCCATCCCCGCCGGTGAGCGGCGCATCGAAGGGCAGGGAGGCGCCGGGATGCTGGTCCCAGTCCAGCCCGCCGAGGTCCGCCGCCGCCGCCGGCAGCGCCAGCACGAGCAGCAGCAGCACGGCCCTCATGGCGCGGGCCAGTCCGGGATGCCGCGCCGGGCCACGTCCTGCATCGCCTGGCCGATCGGCAGGTGGACCCGCCCAGCCGCGCGGGAGGTCCAGTAGGCCGTCTCGAGTTGGCGGCGCTGCCGCGCCTGGAAGGCGGCCATGTCGCCGGCCGGATCGGTTTGCAGCCGCGGCTCGGGGAAGCCCGGCAGCGGCAGCGGGATCGCCTGGTCGCGCACGGAGCCGGGATAGAGCCACAGCGCGAGGCCCAACACCGCCAGCAACCCCGCCGACATCGCGATGCCGGCGATCAGCATGGGGCGGAACGCCACATCCGAGGTCTCGTGCGCCGCCGGCGGCAGCGGGCCCTCGTGCTGCGGCCGCGCCGGCAGCAGCCGGGCGAGCGCGGCGCCGACCAGGCCGACTAGGCCGAGCAGCACGGGCGCGAGCAGGCGGAACCTAGGCATACCGCCCTCGGCGCAGCGTCCAGCCGGCGGCTGCGGCCCCCATGAGCCCCATGCAGCAAAGGTCCAGCACGCCGGGCAGAAGCGGCGGCAGCACGGTCCACCAGCTGCGCAGCACCTCGGCCCCGATCAGCAGCCCGGCGACCGCGCCCAGACCCCGGCGGGACCGTCGCACGCCCGGCGAAAGCAAGGCGAGGATCGGGACGACGCCGTGCGCCAGCGCCACCGCCGCCATCGCCCAGCCCCAGGCGCCGCGGCTCCGCGCCAGGTACCACGGCGTCTGCGTCACCAGGTCGTTCTGCCAAACGATCAGCACCTGCATGAAATCGAGGTAGGTCCACAGCGCGCACAAGGCCAGCAGCAGGCGGCCGATATCGTCGGCCACCTCGGGCGGCGCCTCGGGGCTGAGCTGGATGGCGCAGGCCATGGCGAGCACGACCGCCCCGGCCCCGGCGATCATGCCATAGGCGCTCGAGGTGAAGCGCGGGTCGAGCGACATGGTGAGGTCGATCGCGGCAAACGTCACCGTGACCGCGAGCGCCAGCAAGGCGAAGGGCGCGAGGCGGTCCAGCCTGGCGCCGCGCAGCACCGCCGCGGCGAGGGCGAGCCAGACCGCGAGGTCGATCGCGCCACGGACGGCGAAGCACGCGGGATTGAGCCAGAAGCGGTTCGGCAGCGCCGCCCCTTCGGGCCGCGCCCAGGAATACAGCGCCGGCAGGGTGAGCAACACCGGCAGCGCCAGCACCGGCAGCAGCACCGTAGCGCCCACGCCGGCCAGCAGCCCCGGCCGCAACGCCTCGCCCCAGCGCCCGCCGGTCAGCGCATGGATGAACAGCAGCGCCATGCTGCCCAGCGGCCACAGGCTGAACAGGGTGAAGCCCGCCAGCCAGGCATGCGCGAAGCGGCCCGGCGCGAGCAGCCAGCCAAGCGCGGCAGCGGCCAGCAGGACGGACGCGGCGATCCCCGCCATGCGCGCCGGCCGGGTCACGGTTCTGCCTCCGGAATGGCCTGCCCCGGCCGCAGGTCGTCCGCGCTGCCCTGCTCGCTGCGCTGCAGGGCACGGATATAGGCGGCGATGGCCCAGCGGTCCCGCGGCGGCACCCGGACGGCGAAGGAATACATCGCGCCGTAGCCGTTGGTGATCACGTCGTAGAAATGCTGCGTGGGCGCGTCCCGCAAGCGCGCCTCGTGATAGCTGGGCGGGGCGGGAAAGCCGCGCTGCACCACCATGCCATGGCCGTCGCCAAGCTCGGAGTGGCAGGGCGTGCAGAATTGCCGGTAGCGGTCCTGGCCGCGCTCCAGCAAGGCCAGGCTCAGCGCGGGCGGGCGCTCCGGCCGCTGCCGGAACTCCGCCCGCCCGGCCGGCACCGGACCCGGCCCGGCGGCGGCGGCACGATAGGCCGGCACCTTGGGCTGGGTGATCATGTCGTCGCAGGCGGCCAGCGGCAGCAGCAGGCATAGCCCGAGCAGCCGCGTCATGCCGGCACCTCGCCGAGGCTGCTGGGCCCGCACTCGGCCAGCAGCCGGTGCGCCGCCTCGCCCTCCGCGATGAGGAACCAGCCGTCCCGCGTGGCCGCGCGCAGGGCGTCGCACTCGTCCGCCGGCTCCCAGTAGCGCGGCAGCCGGTTGGCGGCGATGAAGCCGGCAAAGGCGGTCCCCGTCGCGGCCAGCACGCCGCACTCGACGGCCCAGACCAGGAAGCTCGGCCAAAAGAAGTCGGGCCGCCCGCCGATCAGCTGGGGGTAGCTCACCATGGTCGCGTAGCACTGCATCCCGAATGCGCCGGCCACCGCCAGCAGGCCGGCGGCCAGCACCGTGCGCGGAATCCGCGAAGGCCCGTGCTCGTCGCCGGGCAGGGCCACGGGTGTGCGCGTCTCCACCGCCAGCCCGGCATCCCGCAGGCGCTGGGCGGCCCGCAGCAGGCCCGGCGCGTCGGGGAACCCGGCGACGATCACGGCTCGCGCGCCAGCATCTGCCGCATCTCGGCGATCGAGACCACTGGCAGCAGCCGCACGAACAGCAGCACCCCCGCCGAAAACAGCCCGATCGTGCCGGCAAAGATGGCGTAGTCGGTGAGCGTCGGGGCATAGCTGCCCCAGGCGCTCGGCAGGTTGGTGCGCTCGAGGATCGTGATCACGATGCCGAACCGCTCGAACCACATGCCGACGACCACGGCCAGCCCGACGCCGAACAGCACCGCCGCGCGCATCCGGGCGCGGCCGGACCAGAGCAGCAGCGGAACGGCGCAGTTCAGCAGCAGCGTCAGCCAATACACCCAGGCGTACTCGCCGCCGATGCGCGCCAGGAACTGCACCCGCGCCGCCGGCTCGCCGGAATAGAACACGTCGAACGCGTCCATCATGTAGCAGTACGACACGGCCAGGCTCGCCGTCAGCAGCAGCCGGCCCAGCACGTCGAAGTGCCGCCCGGTGACGTAGGCCTGTAGCCGCAGCACCCGCCGCAGCGGCAGCAGCAGCATGATCACCGCCCCGAAGCCCGACAGCGCCGCCCCGCAGACGAAGAACGGCGGATACTGCGTGGAATACCACCCGGGCGTCGCCGCGCCCGCGAAGTCGAGCCCGACGATGCTGTGCACCGACACCACCAAGGGCGCCATGATCGCCGCCATCACGCCATAGGCGCGGTGGTAGCGGCGCCATTGCGGCCCGCTGCCGCGGAACCCCAGCGCCAATATGCCGTAAAATACCGCCGCCCCCCGGCTCCCGGCCCGGTCGCGCAGGCTGGCCAGGTCGGGAATGAGGCCGAGCAGGATGAACATCACCGAGGAGAGCACGTAGGCGGTGATGGCGATGAAGTCCCAGCCGAGCGGGCTGTGGAACTGCGGCCACAGCGCCATGGTGTTGGGGTAGGGGATCAGCCAATAGAAGAACCAGGGGCGGCCGAGGTGGATGATCGGGTAGATGCCGGCGCAGACGGCGGCGAACACGGTCATCGCCTCCGCCATCCGGTTAATCGAGGTCCGCCAATCCGACCGGGTCAGGAAGAACAGGGCCGAGATCAGCGTCCCGCCCGAGGCGATGCCGATCCACCAGACATAGTTGATGATGGCGAACCCCCACATCACCGGCCAGTCGTTGCCCCAGGCCTGGATCCCCTCCAGGAACAGCCAGCCCACCCCCGCGACCCCGCAGCCCATCAGCAGCAGCGCGCCGGTGAAGGCGACCGTCCACCACCGCCCGGGCCGCCGCAGCGCAATGCCAGCGATGTGGTCGGTGACGCTCGCCAGCGTCTCCCCGGGCAGGATCACGGGGGCCGATTGCGTCATGCCGGTCCCGTCCGGTCCCGCACCCGCGCCTCGTAGGTGACGCGCGGATGCGTCTGCTGCTCCGCAAGCAGGGTGTAGTCGAGCGGGCTCTGCTTGCGGCGACGGACGGCGCTGGCCGGGTCGTTGAGGTCGCCGAAGGTGAACACCTGCGTGGGGCACGCGGCCTGGCAAGCGGTGACGGCCTGCTCGGGCGCGCCGTCGCGGTCGTGCCGGATGCGGGCCTGCGCGATCCGCTGGATGCAGAAGGTGCACTTCTCCATCACGCCGCGCGCCCGCACCGTCACATCGGGGTTGCGGGCGAGGGGCGGGCGCGCCTCGTCTTTGGCATAGGGCCCGAAGTTGAAGCGGCGCACCTTGTAGGGGCAGTTGTTGCTGCAGAACCGCGTGCCGACGCAGCGGTTGTACACCTGCACGTTCAGGCCCTCGCTGTCGTGCACGGTCGCCCCCACCGGGCAGACGGTCTCGCAGGGCGCCTCCTCGCAATGCATGCACAGCATCGGCTGCAGCGCCGCCTGCGCCGCATCGGGCGTGCCCTCCCAGTAGCGGTCGATGCGGAGCCAATGCATCTCGCGCTGCTTCAGCACGTTCTCGCGGCCCACCACCGGCACGTTGTTCTCCGCCGTGCAGGCGACCACGCAGGCGTTGCAGCCGATGCAGGCGTTGAGGTCGATCGACATGCCCCAGGCGACCGGCCCCGGCGGACGCACGCGATACAGGCTGTTCTCCGGCGCCTCCTCGTGGAGCAGGCCGGGGTTGGCCTGGAACGCCGCCAGCCCGGCCGTGCGCAGGATGTCGGCGTGTTCGGCCCAGCCGCCGCCGCGGTCCGTGCTGGCGAGCTTTTGCGTGCGGCCGGTCCGCCGCAGCGTCGCCGCGCCCCCTGCGGCCCCCGCGGCGCCCGCGGCCCCCGCGGCCCGTAGCGGATACAGGTCCCATCCCGCCCCGGCGCCGACCCGCCCGGCGAACGGCCGGCCATAGCCCAGCGTCGCCACCGCGCAGCCCGCGGCCAGGCCCGGCAGCACCATCGCCGGCAGCTCGACCGCCTGGGCGCCCGCCCGCACTTCGACCAGGTCGCCATCCCACAGCCCATGCTGCCGGGCGAGCGCGGGGGAAACCAGCAGCGGGTTCTCCCAGGTCAGCTTGGTCAGCGGCCGCGGCAGCTCCTGCAGCCAGCCGTTATTGGCGTGGCGCCCGTCCAGCAGATAAGGGTCCGTCCGGAACAGCAGCGTCATGGCCGGGATGGGCGGGGCCGGGATGGGCGGGGCCGGCGGCGGCCGGCTCGCGGCGGGCCGCAGCTTCGTGCCGAGCGGGGCCGCCGCCGTCCCCGCCACCACCCCATCGGCCAAGGCGGCGAACCAGGCCGCGTCGTCCGCCAGGCGGTCCCGCCAGGTCGCCCGCACCAGCTCGAGCGGATCGCTGCGGTCGTCGTCCAGCAAAGCCAGCACGGCGAGCGGGCTGCGGCCGCCATGCAGCGGCAGGGCCTGCGGCTGCACGATCGCCGCGGTGCCGTCATGCGCGCGGAGGTCGCCCCAGGCCTCGAACGCGTGCGCCATCGGGATGTGCCAGCCGGCCAGCCGCGCCGTCTCGTCCGGCCGGGCGCTGGCGTGCAAGCTGAGCCGCACGGCGCGCAGCGCCTCCTGGAACCCCGGCACCGTATGGGCCGGGTTGATGTCCAGCATCAGCAGGGTGTCGACCCGGCCGGCCTGCATGTCGGCCAGCAGCGTGGCCAAGCTGTCCGCCTGGTCCTCCGGCCGGTGCTCGGCCGGGGGCAGCAGGTCGAAGGTGCGGCCGCGGCCCCCCAGCGCCTCGTTGATCGCATGGACGAGCGCCTGCGCCTCCGCCGGCAGCGACGGCCCGGCATGGACCAGGGCGCGGCCGGGCGCGGCGCGCAAGCGGGCCGCCGCGTCGGCGGCCCAGGCCGGGCCGGCGGTGTCCTCGCCGCCCCGCCCCGCCCCGCCCAGCACCGCCCCGGCCAGCGCCAGCACCCCGGCCTGCAGCTCGGCGGGCCCCGCGGGAATGCGCGCGTCGGCAAGCGCGCCGATGCCGCTGGGAATGGCCTCCACGGCGACGATCCGGCTGGGCGGCCCCAGCACCGGGTTGCGCCGCCCCGCCAGCTCGCGCGCATGGCGCACCCAGCCCGGCGCGCCGCACGCCAGGTCGCTGTCCAGCGCCAGCACGACATCCGCCGCCCCGGCCCGCGGCACCACGTCCAGCGCCCGGCCATAAGCGGCAAGCACGCCCGCGCGCACGGCGTCGCGCGGCTCCGCCTCCGCTTGGTGCCATCGCGCCTCCGGGTAGTGGGCGAGCACCCGGTCGATCGCCGCCCCAAGCGTCGGCGACATCACCGTGGACGTCAGCACCCGCAGCCCGGCCCCATGCCCGGCGGCCAGCCGCGCCCTGGCGGCGAGCATCTCGGCACCCAGGCGCGCCTCGGTGGCCGGGTCGCCGCGGCGCAGCAGGCCGCTGGCCCGGTCCGGGTCGTAGAAGTCCAAGATCAGCGCCTGCGCCAGCGCATCCGTCGCGCCGAGGCTTGCGGGATGCAGCGGATTGCCCTCCACCTTGATCGGCCGGCCGCTGTCATGGGTGACGACCACGCCGAGCCCCGCCCCGCCCGCCAGCGTAGCGGTGGCGTAGCGGTTCGGCAGCCCCGGCACGATCCCGGGCGGCGCCACCACCGCCGGCAGCCACGTGCCGCCTCCCGGCACCGGGTCGCACCCGGCCAGGGCCAGGCTGGCCGCCATCAGCCGCAGCAGCGTGCGCCGCTCCGCCGGCGCGGCCATCGCGCCGGCCAGCGACGGAAAGGTCGCGGCAAGCGCCGCCCCCTCGTCCCGGTCTAGCGGTGGCATATCGAGCAATCCGTCAGGTTGCGGTCGCCCACATGGTATTGCGCCAGCAGGGCGGCCGGCGAGGGGGTATCGGGTCCGCGGGTCCATGCCAGATTGTAGATCTCGCTCGCGGGCCGCAGCTGCGGCCCGGGGTTGCGGTGGCAGGCCAGGCACCATTCCATGGTCAGCGATTGCGCCTTGTACATCAGCGGCATGTCCGCCACCGGACCGTGGCAGGACGCACACCCCACGCCTTTGGCGACGTGGATCGAGTGGTCGAAATAGACGTAGTCCGGCAGGTTGTTGACGCGGTTCCACGCGATCGGCGTGCCGCGGGCCAGGCTGTCGCGCACCGGCGCCAGCAGGTCCGCATTGGTCCAGATCTGCGAGTGGCAGGTCATGCAGGTATGGGTCGGCGGCAGCGCCGCGTTGGCCGCGACCTCCGCATTCTGATGGCACATCAGGCAGCCGATGCCGAGCCCGGCGACGTGATGCTGATGGCTGAACGGCACCGGTTGCCCGATCGGCGCGTTCGTGCCCCTGGCCCAATCGGTCCGCGGCCCCAGCCACCAGACCGCAAGGCCCACCGCCAGCAGGACCGGGGCAAGCAGCAGCACGCTGCGGGCCCATACGTTCGCGCTGGGACGGAAGATCGCAGCCATCCAGCTCCTCCCGCCCCCGTCTCTATCGCGCCAATAGCGGCCTCGCGGTCTCTAGCGCCAAGCGCCGCGCCGGAGTTCCGTGCCGGTGCGCCGGTTGTTGGCGGCCGTTGCCGCCGGGCCGCCCTGCCCAAGGGCGGCCGCTGTTGGTCTGTTGTAAGCCGACCGATTTCGTTGCTATATCGTGTTTGGGGCGCGTGTTCGCCACCTCGGGAGGGGAACGTACAATGGCAATCAATCTGGCGGCAACGCTTGCCTGGACGAAGGCCAATGCCGAGGAGCTGAACATGCTCCAAGCCCTGCAGGGCAACATCCTGAAGGGGCATGGCCGGGACTACACCGCGAACATCTTCTTCAAGCTCGATCCGGCCAAGCCGCTCGACTCCAAGCGGCTGTTGCGCCAGTTCGCCAACGAGAACCTGACCAGCGCCTTCAAGCAGTTGAACGACGCCAAGCAGTTCAAGGAGACCCACGTTGATGGCGGTCCCTTCATGCACCTGGCACTTTCCTTCAAGGGCTACCAGGCGCTCGGCCTGGCCGCCAGCGCGCCCGCCGATCCGGACTTCCACGACGGCATGAAGGCGCCCGCAAGCCTTGCCGCGCTGAGCGACCCGGCCGTGGCCAGCTGGGAACCGCCCTTCCAGCAGGACCTGCACGGCGTCGTGCTCGCCGCCGCGTTCACCGAAAGCGAGACGGCCGCCCTGGCCGGGTTGATTGAAACGCTGATCAAGGACGCCGGCGGCTCGGTCGTCCATACCCAGCACGGCAAGGCGCTCCGCAACGCCGTCGGCGTGGGCATCGAAAACTTCGGCTACGTCGATGGCCGCAGCCAGCCGCTGCTCCTGCAGGAAGATGTCGACGCCGAGACGGAGAGCGCCGGCACGTCCCGCTGGAACCCTGCCTTCCCCTTGAATGCCGCCTTGGTCAAGGACCCCGGCACCACCGACACCTTCAGCTTCGGCAGTCTGTTCATCTTCCGCAAGCTCGAGCAGGACGTCCGCCAGTTCAAGACCCGCGAGCAGGTGGTCGCCGACGTGCTCGGGCTGACCGGAGACGCCCGCGAGCTCGCCGGCGCCAGGATCGTCGGCCGCTTCGAGGACGGCACGCCCGTGACCCTGTCCGACGAGGCGGGCGGCGGCCCGCCGGACAACAACTTCTCCTACGCCGGCGACAAGGGATCCCGCTGCCCCTTCCACGCGCATATCCGCAAGGTCAATCCCCGCGGCAGCGGCGGCGCGGAACCCGAGCCCGCCGAACGCAAGCACATCATGCCGCGCCGCGGCATTCCCTTCGAGGACGTCAGGCGCCAGGTCCATCCGGCCGAGCTGCCGGACTCCGGCTCCATGGCCGAGTTCACCGCGAACGTCGCGCCGTTGCTGCCGACCGGCGGCGTCGGCCTGCTGTTCATGGCCTACAACGCCGTGATCTCCCAGCAATTCAAGTTCACGCAACAGACATGGGCCGACAACACCGGCTTCCCCGTCCCCGGCACGCACGGAATCGATCCAGTCATCGGTCAGGGACCGTCCTCGCCCACCGACCAGAAGATGACCAAGGTGTGGGACGACCCCAACTCCCCGGTGATGAACAACGTCGACTTCCACGGCTTCGTCACCATGAAGGGGGGCGAATACATGTTCTCGCCGAGCCTGACGTTCCTGTTCAGCCTTTAATCGCCGGCACCGGCCAGCCTCGCTGGAGCAGTCTTGCCCCAGCCGGGTGAAGAATGCCAGGCTGCAACGTTTGCCAGGCGGCAGGGAAGGGCGCAACGTTGTCGACATCTTGTAGGGGCCTCATCTTCCCAAGGCTGCGCGGCGACTTGGCCCGCCGCGCGCCGGGCCTGCCGTGGCTTGTGGCCGCGATGCTGCTGCTGGCCACGGCAATTGCGCCCGCGATGGCGCAAACCCCCGCCGCTGACGGCGTCCCGCCCGGGGGCATCAGCGAGTTGCGGTCGGTGCTGGAACGCCTTGCGGCGCCGCTGGCCCGCTGGCCCGCTTGTCCGACGCGGTGGCGAAGGTGGACGGCGCCGATGGCAAGGACGCGCGGAACAACCTGCAAACCGTGATCGGCGGCCTCGACGAGGCCCGGCGCCTGGCGGCCACCGTGGACGCGGCGGCCGGCCGGGCGGCGCTGTCCCGGGTCGCCGAGGACAACGCGGTGTGGGTCATCCTCGGCCTGACCGCCGCCTTCGTGCTGATCAGCACGGCGGTGATCCTCTTCCTGGCCGCCCACGTCCGCCGCTCGTTTTACGAGGGCGCGGCGGGCGAGACGGAAGGCAACTGGCGCAACTACCTCATGCAGCTGCCGCTCGGCGTGCCGGAAGGCTCGGTCCGCGCGCTGCTGTCGATGTATGTGGTCATCTTCGGCCTGCTGGTCCTGGTCATGCAGAAACGCTTGAACCTGCCGAGCGTCGAGGCGATCGCCGGCTTCGTCGGCATCGTCATCACCTTCTACTTCACCTCGCGCAGCAACGACCAAGCGCAGAAGGCCGCCGATGAATCGCGCAAGGCCGTCGGCGCCGCCGTGCAGGCCGTAACCGAAGCCACCACCGCCGCGAAAGCCATCGGCGTCGCCTCGCAGGCGCAAAGCGGCCTGCAGGCCGTGGCCAAGCTCTCCGAACGGCTCGACGACATTAAGGACAGCATCCTCAAGGCCCAGCCGGGAACGGAGGCCGACGCAACGGCCGCGCCCGGCAGCGCCGGTGCTGCCGCGCCCACGGGGACGGGCAAGCTCCGCGAGCTGCAAGCCGACCTGCAATTGACCCGGCAGATCCTGGGCGCGCTAAGGGAACTCGGGGTCGGCTCGCAATTGATCCCGGACGCGGACGCGCTAGCGGCCAAGGCCGATACGGTGCTGGGCACGATCGATGGCGCGGTGCAAGGCGGCGCCGGCGGGCCCGAACTGGCCCAGTTGGCCGCCACCGCCGAGCAACTGCGCGGCACCCTCGGTGAGGTCGGCGTGCCCGGCATGCTGGGCGGCGCGATGTCGGTGATCGCGAGCGTGACCACGGCGACGGCGTCCGCGCCCGCGGGCTTGGCCGCAGGCCCGGTCGGCCTTGTGGCCGCAGGCCCGGTCGGCCTCGTGGCCGGAGGTCCGGTCGGCCTCGTGGCCGGGCTCGTCACCAGCGGCCTGCAGCTGCTCGCCGACAAGGCCCGCTTCGAGACCTGGAAGACCGCCGTGCTCGCCAGGCCCTTCGACCCCGCTTTGCTCCTCCCCCCGGTGGACGCCAGCGCGGCCAGGATCGCACTCGATCTCTCGCCGCTCATGTCCAGCCGGCTCGAAGGCGCCCCCCCCAACGTCGCGACCGAGTTGCTGCAGGCCGCCATCCAGCCCGGCGCCGACGGCAATCCCCCGCCGATCGCCGACCTCGCCCATGAGGTGTTTACCGGCGCCGACCCGCTGGGGCTGAAAACCCGGTTCGCCTCCGAGGCCGAACTGGTCGAGGCGTTGCAGGAATACCGCACCAGCCTGTTCTTCACCCGCGCGCGGGACGCGCTGTCCGGCCAGGTCGGCATCCCCGCCTTGGCCGGCAACCCGGCCGCCAGCATCAGCCTCGGTGCGCTGCTGGATAGTGCGTTCAGCCTGCGGCAAGATCCGCGGGCCGGCTCGGCCCTGGAGAAGATCGTCTACCTCGTCCAGGCCCTCGGCCTGCTGCACCTCGATCCCGCCAGGCTCGCCGCACTGGTGCAATCGGGGCTGGCCGCCGGCGCGGCCATGATGGGCAACAGCCGGACCCTGGAGGATCGCCGGACATGAACGCCCAGCACATGAACGCCCAGCACATGAACACCCAGGTCCCGCGCGGCAGCAAACGTCCCCGGAGCCGCGCCTGATGCCCGCGATGACCCGCATGCTGTTCGCCACCTCGCCCATGATGCGGGGGGACGACGTGCTCGCCTTGCAGCGGCAGCTTGCTGCCGCCGCCGCCGGGCCCGCGCAGGACGGCCTGTTCGGCGACGCCACCGCCGCCACGGTGCGCGCCTTCCAGTCCGCGCACCGGCTGGAGCCGGACGGGATCGTCGGCCCGGTAACCTGGGGGACCCTGTTCGGGCCGGCCGCCGGCCCGCCGCGGCCCAGCCCCATCTCGGCCGAGAACCTCCGCCACCTGCTCGAGCCCCGCCGCTACTACGCCGACGGCGTCACCTGGCGGTTGACCCCCGAAGGCGCCGAGGTCATGGGCGAGGGGCCGGTCTCGTTCAGCTCGGCCGAGCGCACGCAAGCGGCCAACGTGCTGACCCGCTTCCGCCAGGAACTGGTCGCGGCGCTGACCGCGCGGGCGGTACCGGTCGAACTCGTCGTCGCCACGATCTGCGCCGAGAGCGGCGGCCAGCCGGTCGCGCCCCGGATGGAACCGGGCTGCGACCGCGCCGAGCCCGAGAACACGCCGTCCCGGGTTTCCGAGGGACTGATGCAGACCCTGCTCTCGACGGCGCGGCAGGCGCTGCGCCAGCCCGGGCTGCGGCTGGTGGAGCTGCAGCGCCCCGAAGTGTCGATCCTGGCGGGCGCCACATACATGATGCAGCAGGCCCACCAGACGCGCCACGACCCGCCGCTGGTGGCGGCAGCCTACAATGCGGGGTCGCTGCGCTACAATGGCGGGCGGGACAACCGCTGGCGCCTGGCGCAATACCCGCTCGGCACCAGCAAGCACGTCGATCGCTTCCTGCGCGCGTTCAACGCGGCCATGCAGATCGTGCCGTCCGCCGACCTGCCCGCATCGGTGCCCTCGTTCCACCGCCTGCTCCGGGACGGCGCCACCAGCCCGGCCAGACTGCTGCGCACGCCCGCGCCGGGGGGGCCTTACGTCGCGCGCGCCCCCCGCGCCCTGTTGGGGCAGGTCGTCACCACCGGCCAATGCGTGGCCTACGTCCAGGTCTGCGCCAATGCGCCGCATACCGCGCCATGGCGCCGCGGGGTCTGGGTCAAGGGCAATGCAGGGATCGCGGAGGGGACCGTGATCGCGACCTTCGATCCGGACGAAACCTACGGCAACCATGGCGACGGCCGCTCGCACGCGGCGGTGTACCTCGGCCAGGACGGCCACGGCCTCACGGTGCTGGACCAATGGATCGGCCAGCCCGTGCACCAGCGGGTGATCCGCTTCGGCGGCGAGAGGCCGGCCAACAACGGGGACGCGTTCCACGTCGTCGTCTGATGGCGCTCTTCTTCACCAGCGACACCCATTTCGGCCATGCCGGGGCGCGAAGCCTATATCGCCGGCCCTTCGCATCGGTGGCGGCCATGGACGCGGCCATGCGCGCCCGCTGGAACACGACCGTGTCGGCCGCCGACGAGGTCTGGCACCTCGGGGACTTCGCGCTCGGCCTGGGCGTGACCGCACGCGCGGCCTTGCTCGAAGGCCTGCACGGCCGCAAGCACCTCGTCTCCGGCAACAACGACCCGCCGGACACGCTGGCCTTGGCCGGCTGGTCCAGCGTCCAGCCCTATGCCGAAGTCGAGGCGGATGGCCGCGGCGCCGTGCTGTGCCACTATGCCTTCCGCACCTGGCGCAACATGGGCCGCGGCTGGCTGAACTTGCACGGCCACAGCCATGGCCGCCTGAAACCGCTCCCGCGCCAGGCGGATGTCGGCGTGGATAGCTGGGACTTCCGGCCCGTGACGCTGCAGCAGATCGCCGCACGCCGCCGGATCAGGGCCGCGCCAAGCCGGCTGCCGCGGATTTCCACGCCGGGCGGAATCGGCTAGCCTGCGCCAGTACCCGCGCGAAAGGCCCCCGATGCAGAACACCGATGAGATCTGGCGCCTCGTGGACGCAAAGCAGGAGGCCTTCATCGGGCTGAGCGACCGCGTCTGGGCCATGCCGGAGCTGAACTTCCAGGAGACGCGCTCGGCCGCCGAACATGCCGCCATGCTGCGCGCCGAGGGGTTCCGCGTCACCGAAGCCATGGGCGGCATCCCAACCGCCGTCATGGGCGAAGCGGGGGAGGGCGGCCCGGTGATCGCCATCCTGGGCGAGTACGACGCCCTGCCAGGGCTCAGCCAGGAGGCGGGCGTGGCCGAGCACCGGCCGGTGCAGGCCGGCGGCCCCGGCCACGGCTGCGGCCACAACCTGCTGGGCGCCGGCGCCATGCTGGCCGCCGCCGCCGTGAAGGACTGGCTGGCCGCGCAGGGCATCCCCGGCCGCGTCCGCTACTACGGCTGCCCGGCCGAGGAGGGCGGGGCCGCCAAGACGTTCATGGTCAGGGACGGCGTGTTCGATGACGTGGACATCGCCATCTCCTGGCATCCCGCGCCGTTCGCCGCCGTCAGCGAGCCGCGCTCGCTGGCGATCCTGCAGATCGACTTCGCCTTCGCCGGCCGCGCGTCGCACGCCGCCGCCGCCCCCGACCTCGGCCGCAGCGCCCTCGACGCGGTGGAGCTGATGAACGTCGGCGTGAACTATCTGCGCGAGCACATGCCCTCCGGTTCGCGCATCCACTACGCCTACCTCGATGCCGGCGGCATCGCCCCCAACGTCGTGCAGGCCCAGGCCAAGGTGCGCTACATCGTCCGCGCGGCCGAGCTGCCCGCCGCGCAGGCGCTCGCGGCACGGGTCGAGCGCATCGCCGAGGGCGCCGCGCTGATGACCGAGACCCGCATGCAGCGCACCATCGTCAGCGGCATGAGCAACCTGCTCGGCAACGTCCCGCTGGAACAGGCGATGTTCGACAACCTCCAGCGCCTGGGCCCGCCGCCGTTCGACGCGGCCGACCGCGCCTTCGCCGAAGACATCCGCAAGTCGGTGAACCCGGCTGATATCGACAGCGCCCACCGCCGCTTCGGCATCGCCGTCACCGACGCGACGCTGTGCGACCGCATCGTGCCCCTCGAAAGCAAGGGCGGCGGCATGATGGGCTCGACCGACGTGGGCGACGTCAGCTGGGCGGTGCCGACCGTGCAGGCGCGCGGCGCCACCTATGCAATCGGCACGCCGGGCCACTCCTGGCAACTGACGGCGCAAGGCAAGACCCCGGCCGCGCACAAGGGCATGGTCCACGTCGCCAAGGCCATGGCCGGCACCGCCGTGGACACGCTGCGCGACCCGGCGCTGCTGGCCCGCGCGCGGGCGGACCATCAGGCGCGGCTCGCCCAGACGCCCTACGTCTCGCCGCTGCCGGAGGGGCTGGCGCCGCCGCTCAAGATGGCCGGGTAGCAGCGCATCAGCCAAACACCTTGCCGAGGTTGGTCAGCCCGGCCAGCTGAACATGCGTGCCGTCGGTCAGCAGCAGGTTCGCGTTGCCGCCCCCAACGCTCTGCGACTTCACGGCAACACCGGCCAGCACGAGCCGGTCCACCCCGACGCGGAAGCCGTTGATCACGTCGGTACCGCCGCCCTTGCCGCCGATGAACTGGAACGTGTCGGCATTGCCGCTGCCGCCATAAACGGTGGTGTTGCCCGCGCCGAAGATGATCTGGCCGCCCCCCGCCCACAAGGACAGCGACGCCTTCCCTGCGCCGCCGACGAAGCGCATCCCCAAGGCGCCGTCCGTCACCGTGAGCGCGCCCTTGCCGCCGAAAACCTGGGCGTTGGCGCCGTTGATCGAGATGGTCGCCGAACCCGCGCCGCCGCGCACCACGTCCGCGCCGCTGGCCGTCAGGGTGGCGTTCCCGGTGCCGAGCGCCACGTTGGTCGAGACCTTCGCGTCGGTGCCGATGAACAGCCCGTAATCGACCTGGCCGTTGATCGTGGCCGAACCGCCGGTGACGACCACGCTGCCGCCCTTGGCGCCGCCCAGCGTGTAGCGGACCGTCGCTCCCGCCTCCTTGAGGAAGGTCGACGTCCCCGAGTTGATGGTCACGTTGGCGCCCTTCGTTACCGTCACATTGTTGCCGCCAACCCCGTTCAGCGTGTCGCGCCCGCTCAGCGTGACGGTGCGGTCGCCGGTGCCCCCGTTCAGCACCGCGTTGCCATGCACCGTGATGGTGTCGTTGCCGGTGCCGCCCTGGATGGTGTCGTTTCCCCAGCTGTCGACGATGCTGCTCGTTCCGAGCTTGAGCGTGTTCGAGGACTTGGCCGCGGTGGTGACGGTGCCGCTGCCCCCCTGCGCGTCATAGGCAAGGCCGCCCGCCCCGCCTACGATCTGCTCCGACATGCCGCCCAGCACCGTCAGCCGCCCGGCGCCGCCGATCATGGTGATCTTGCTTAGCCGGGCCTGGACCGTGCTGGCCTTGTCGCCGCCATAATAGGTGATGTTGCCGCCTTGCCCGTCGATCAGGTAGGTGCCGCCGTTGCCATATACCTTGGCGCCCTCCGTCGGCACCCCGCGGCCGTAGATCGTAAGCTGCCCGGTGGCGGCATGAACCTCGCCTTGCCCGGCCAGGATCACCGAGGTGCGGCCCGCGCCGGCCCAGATCACGTCCCTCCCGAGGCTGGTCACCTCCGAGGCGCCGTCGCCCAGCTTGAGCACCGCGCCGGTCTTGCCCGGGGCCGTGGCGAGGGTCGTCGTGCCGTCCCAGAGGATGCCCGAAACCGAGCCGCCGGCGATCGACATGGAGATGTGGTCGCCATCATGGGCGCCACCCGATTGCGTGGCGTCGATCGTGACCGCGCCGCCGTTGTTCTGCAGGTGCAGGCTGCCCAGCGCGCCGGTGAACGCCACGTTGGCGGTGGATGCCACCGTCACGAACGGGCCGCCGCCATGGCCGTGGATCGTCGCCGTGCCGGCCACGCTCCATTTGTCGTAGGAGAGGCCCGTATCGATGGTCGCCGTGCCGGAGACCTGCCCGGTCGTGTCGAACATGCCGGTCTTGATGGTGTCGGTGCCGCGGCTGTCCACCGTGCCGCCGCCGTTCAGCACCAGGCTGTTGACCGAGCCGGCCTTGGTCGTGACCTGGTTGACCGCCGAGTCTTTGCCCTCGAGGAAGTCCATCCCGCCTGCCCCGCCGGAGGCGATGACATGGCCGGCGATGGCCGTCACGGTGAGCCGCCCGTCGCCGCCCTGCACGGCGCGGACCGCGTCGGTGAGCGAGAGGGTGTGCGCCGCCGTATCCGTGTAGGTGACGGTGCTGCCGGGCAGGGCGTCGGTCGTGACGCTGTTCGTGATCGCCGCCCCGTTCTTGTCGACGTTGCCGTTCACGGACGCCGGCCCCCGCACGACTTGGTTCGGCGCGACATCCTGGAAGGTGTTGTTGGTGAGGCTGACGGCAATCGAGGTGTGGTTGAGCACGCCGATGGTCGAGCCGGAGCTGTCGTTGATGAAGGTGTTGCCCTCGAGCAGCAGCGAGGAGCCGGCATACGGCAGGCCCTCGCCGCCGAAATGCACCATCGACGTGTTCTGGGCCATCGGCCCCTTCTCGATTACGTTGTTGCGGACTACGTCCACGCCGCCGTTCGGCAGGTCGATCTCGTAGCTGGCCGTGCCGGTGGGACCGTTGCGGAACACGTTGTCCGTGATGGTGTTCTCCAGCGCCCGGCTCTTCAGCTCATGCCCGACGTTGGCCTTCTCGAAGATGCTGTTCGTGACCGTGAGCTTGTCGACCGCGCCCACGTAGATGTTGTGGGTGTTGCCGCTGCCCGAGCCGTTGCCCGAGAACAGCGAGTGGTCGATGACGATCTCATGCGTAGTACCGTCCCCGCCGGCGCCGCCCATGAGCCCGTTCTGGTTGTTGTAGAAGGCGTCGTTGAACAGCACGAGCTTGCCGCCCTCGTAGCGGATGCCGGCGCCGTTGCCGCCCGCTTCGTTCGACACGGCCGCGCCGCTGAACGAGAAGTTCTGCAACATGAGATCGTTGCCGACCGTCAGGATGGCTTTCTGGTTCGGCGGCGGGATCGTGGCGACCATGTTCACCATGCCGCCGACGCCGATCATCGTGATCTTGGCGTAGCTGGTCGCGAAATCGTTGGTGTAGGTGCCGGCATCGACCAGGATGACGTTGCCGTCCCGCGCCGCCGCGACCGCCGCGGCAATGGTCTTGTATTGCTTGTCGGCCCCGACCGTCAGGACGACGCTGCCGGCGGGGTAGGTCGCCGGCGCCACGGCGAGCAAGCCCACCGGGCGGTTCGGGTCGTTCAAAATGAACTCGGTCATGGCGATCACTCCTTGAGTATCGAATATGATGTCTCGAATAAATATTGAGACGTCTCGCCTAATAATTGGTTACCGGCCGTCCATGTTTTCCCGACGGCACATAATCAGGCGTAAGTTTCCGCGCCTTCTGTTAGGAACCGCGCCATGACCCCGCAGGACCTGCGCGATCTGACCGCACCGCCCCCCTCCCGCCCGGCCGTGCAGGCCCTTTGGTGGGCCGCGCGCGGCGACTGGGACCGCGCGCACGAGTGCGCGCAATCCGGGAAGGGGTGCGACGCCGACTGGGTGCACGCCTACCTGCACCGGGTCGAGGGCGACCTGGACAACGCCAGCTACTGGTACGGCCGCGCCGGCCGTCCGGCGCCGGACGGCGCCCTGGACGACGAGTGGCAGGCGATTGCACGGGAACTGCTCGGCCGCTGACCGCAGCCGCGCCGCCCGATGCTGGAACTGGCCCGCGCGGGATGCCACCCTGCTGCAGGTGATCAAGCTGTCGCTCTCGGTCAGCCTGGGCGCCACGGCGGTCGCGGCGGCGCTCGACCTGCCGCTGGGGGCGGCGCTGGCAATGCTGCGCTTTCCCGGCCGCCGTGGTCATGGTCCGGGTTACGCCCGCGATGTTGCCGCCCATAGACCAGGATCGCGCCCACTTCGGACACCGAGCGCCCGAAGCCCGCCAGCACCGCCGTCAGCGCCCCGGCCCGGCCGATGGCCAGCACCGTCGGGATCGCGCCGGCCCGGCTCGCGCCGCTCACCAGCAAGTCGTCCCCGTACTCCCGCCACACCCCCGCCATGGAAGCCTACACCCTGGCCGACCGCGGCACCTGGCTCAGCTTCGGCAACCGGCAGGGGCTGCGCGTGCTGGTCGAGGGCGGGCGGGCGCTGATCAACGTCTACAGCGTGATCCCGGCCAAGGCGGCCGCACAGCCGGCGGAGGCCCAGGCATTGGCGGACCGGCTGCTCTCCGCCGAAGGCCAGACGGCCATCGCCGGCTATACCGTCGGCGGCGCCCGCCTGTTCCACCCCAACGCCGACCCGCTGCCCTAGCTAGATTGATCAGGCTGGCGGCTCAGCGTTCGCCCCACCGCGTCGCGCCATCCCGCGTAGAGCCGCTCGCGCCGGGCCGCGTCCATCATGGGCGTGAACCGCCGCTCCGCCCGCCAGCCCTCCGCGAACTGCGCCGGCTCGGGGCATAGCCCGGCCGCCAGGCCCGCGAGGTACGCCGCACCCAGCGCCGTCGTCTCCGTCGCCGCCGGGCGGTCCACCGGGGCGGCGAGCTGGTCGGCGAGGAACTGCATCGTCCAGTCCGAGGCCGCCATCCCGCCATCGACCCGCAGCACGGTGCCGGACGGCTCCGCGCGGTCGGCCTGCATGGCGCCGATCAGGTCGCGGGTCTGGAATCCCACGCTTTGCAGCGCGGCGCGGGCGAACTCCGCCGGGCCGCTATTGCGGGTCAGTCCGAACAGGGCGCCGCGCGCTTCCGGGTCCCAGTGCGGCGCGCCCAGGCCGGTGAAGGCGGGCACGAGATAAACGGCTTGCTGCGGGTCCGCCCGCGCCGCCAATGCCCCGCTCTCCGCGGCATCGGTCAGCACCCCCAGCCCGTCCCGCAGCCACTGCACGGCGGCGCCGGCAACGAAGATCGAGCCCTCCAGCGCATAGGTGCGCACGCCGTCGAGCTGGTACGCCAGCGTGGTCAGCAGGCGGTGGCGGGAGGCCACGGGCGCCGCGCCGGTGTTGAGCAGCACGAAGCAGCCGGTGCCGTAGGTGGACTTCGCCATGCCGGGCTGGAAGCAGGCCTGGCCGATTGTGGCCGCGTGCTGGTCGCCGGCCATGCCGAGCACCGGGACCGGCGCGCCTAGCACGGCGGTGGTGCCGAACCGCCCGGAGCAGTCGCGGATGTCGGGCAGCATCGCGCGCGGGACGCGGAACAGGTCCAGCAGTTCGTCGTCCCAATCCCCGCGGCCGATGTCGTACAGCATGGTGCGGCAGGCGTTGGTCGCGTCGGTGGCGTGGACCCGGCCCTCGGTCAGGCGCCAGAGCAGGAAGCTGTCCACGGTCCCGAAGGCAAGCTCGCCCCGTTCGGCGCGCGTGCGCGCGCCCGGCACCGCGTCCAGCAGCCAGGCGAGCTTGGTCGCGCTGAAATAGGGGTCCAGCACCAGGCCGGTGCGCGTGGCCACCATCGGCTCGTGCGCGCGCAGCGCGGCGCAGGCGGCGGCCGTGCGGCGGTCCTGCCACACGATCGCGCGGTGGATCGGCCGTCCGCTCCGGCGGTCCCAGACCAGGGTGGTCTCCCGCTGGTTGGTGATGCCGATGCCGGCCACCTCCGCCGCCGTGCCGCCCGCGGCCGCCAGCGCCTCCCGCAGCACCGCGATGGCGTGGCCGGCGATGTCCTCCGGGTCGTGCTCCACCCAGCCCGGCGCCGGGTAATGCTGCGGCAGGTCGCGCCGCGCCGCCGCCACCGGCTGCAGCGCCGCGCCGCGGAAGGCGATTGCGCGGGTGGACGTGGTGCCCTGGTCGAGTGCCAGGATCAGCCCTGGCATCGCTACCCGGCCAGGCGGCCCAGCAGCCGGGCATGGCTGCGCATGCCGTGGCGGAAGCAGGTCCATTCGAACTTCTCGTTGGGGCTGTGCACCTGGTCGCCGTCGATGCCGAAGCCGATCAGCAGGCTGTCGATGCCGAGCAGGCGGCGCAGGCTCTCCACCACCGGGATGCTGCCGCCGCTGCCGATCAGCACGGCGGGCCGGCCATATTCGTCGGCCAGCACGTCCCGCGCAGCCTGCACGAAGGGGCCTTCGTGCGGGATTTCGATGCCGGGGGCGGTGCTGTACACCTCGACCTCGACGCGCGCGCCGGGCGGCCGGCGCGCGTCGATGAAGGCGCGGAAGGCGGCGGCGATGGCGGCCGGGTCCTGGCCCGGCACGAGGCGGAACGACACCTTGGCGCCGGCCTCGGCGGCGATGACCGTTTTGCTGCCAGGCCCCTGGTAGCCGCCCCAGATGCCGTTGATGTCGGCCGTGGGCCGGGCCCAGAGCCGCTCGAGCGCCGGGCGGCCCTGCTCGCCGGCGGGCGACGACAGGCCGATGCCGCCCAGGAACTTGGCCTCGTCGAAGCCGAGGCCGGCCCATTCCGCCGCCTGGGCGGCGGGCACCTCGGCCACGCCGTCGTAGAAGCCGGGCAACTGGATGCGGCCGTCCGCGTCGTGCAACGCGCCCAGGATGCGGGTGAGCGCGTTGATGGGATTCAGCGCGGAGCCGCCGAAGATGCCGGAATGCAGGTCCCGCTCGGCGGCGCGCAGCGTCACCTGCGCATAGACCAGTCCGCGCAGCCGCGTGGTCAGGGCAGGGGTGTCGATGTCCCACATGCCGGTGTCGCTGATGACCGCCACGTCGGCGCCAAGCGCCGCCCGGTGCGCCGCGAGGAACGGCTCGAGGTTGGGGCTGCCGACCTCCTCCTCGCCCTCGACCAGCACGGTGACCTCCACGGGCAAGCTGCCGTGCACCGCGTGCCAGGCGTGCAGCGCCTCGAGCCACATCATCACCTGGCCCTTGTCGTCCACCGCGCCCCGGGCGACGACGCGCTTGCCATGCGGCCCGTCGAGCAGGGTGGGCTCGAACGGCGGGCTGGTCCACAGCGCCAGCGGCTCGGCCGGCTGCACGTCGTAATGGCCGTAGAACAGCAGATGCGGGGCGTGCCCGCCCGGCCCGGGATGGTGGGCCAGCACCACCGGATGACCCGGCGTCGCGTGCAGCCCGGCCGCGAACCCCATGCCGGCCAATTGGTCCCGCACCCACGCCGCCGCCGTGTGGCAGTCCGCGTTGTGCGCCGGCTGCGCCGAGATGCTGGGAATGCGCAGCAAGCTAAACCACCGCTCCCGCGCGGCGTCGAGGTTGGCTTCGATGTGATCGAGGACGAGTTCGGTGTTCATGCCGGCATATTGGCCAATGCAGCGCCGCGCCGCTAGCGTGAGCGGCGAAGAGGAGAGTGCCAATGAAGCGACGCGACCTGCTGGCCCTGGCCGGCGCCCCCGCCCTGGCCGCCACCACCGCCCTGGACGCCACCCTGGCCCGTCCGGCCGTCGCCCAGCCCGCCCGCGTGCTGCGCTTCGTGCCGCAAGGCAACCTCAACAACCCCGACCCCGTCTGGACCACCACGACCATCGCCCGCAACCACGGCCTGATGATCTGGGACACCCTGTTCGCCGTCACCGACAAGCTCGAGCCCCGCCCGCAGATGGTCGAGGGACACGAGGTGCTGGACGACGGCAAGCGCTGGCGCTTCACCCTGCGCGACGGCCTCGCGTTCCATGACGGCGAGCCCGTACGGGGCACGGACTGCGTGGCCAGCGTCCAGCGCTGGGCCAAGCGCCGCGGCCTCGGCCAGCGCCTGCTGGAGCAGACCGACGAGATGCGGGCGGTGTCCGACCGCGTGTTCGAAATCCGCATGCGCAAGCCCTATCCGCTGTTGCCGACCGCCCTGGCCGATTGGTGCTTCGTCATGCCCGAGCGCGTGGCCCGCACCAGCCCCTTCGAGCAAATCTCGGATTACACCGGCAGCGGCCCATTCCGCTTCGTGCGGGACGAGTGGATCTCCGGCTCGAAGGCGGTCTACGCGCGCAACGAGAAGTACGTGCCCCGGCAGGAGCCGCCGGACGGCGCCGCCGGGGCCAAGGTGGTCAACTTCGATCGCGTGGAATGGCAGATCGTGCCGGACCAGGCGACCGCGGCGGCGGCGCTGCAGAGCAACGAGGTCGATTGGGTGGAGCAGCCCCTGTTCGACCTGCTGCCCACGCTCCGCCGCGCCCGCGGCGTGCGCATCCTGCGCAACGACGACGTGGGCGCCATCGCCATGGTCGCGTTCAACCACCTGCACCCGCCCTTCAACAACCCCAAGCTGCTGCGCGCCCTGCTGCCCGCGGTGGACCAGCAGGCCTTCATGGAGGCGGCCTATGGCGAGGAGCGGGACCTGTTTCGCACCGGCGTCGGCGTGTTCACGCCGGGCCTGCCGATGGCGACCACCGCCGGCCTGGAGGCGCTGACCGGCCCCCGCGACCTGGCGCTCGCCCGCAAGCTGGTCGCCGAGAGCGGCTACGCCGGCGAGAAGGTCATCCTGATGTCGCCGTCCGACTACGCCGACCAGCAGGCCTACAGCCAGGTCGTGCGCGACCTGCTGCAGAAGCTGGGTATCGCGGTGGAATACGTCAGCATGGATTGGGGCACGCTGGTCCAGCGCCGGGCCAGCCGGGAGCCGCCGGAGAAGGGCGGCTGGAGCATCTTCTGCACCACCTACGAAGGCATGACGGTCGCCAACCCGGCCAGCCACCTGCCGTTGCGCGGCAACGGCCTCGACGGCTGGTTTGGCTGGCCGACCAACAAGCCGATGGAGGCGCTGCGCGACCAGTGGTTCGACGCGCCGGACCTCGCCGCCCAGCGCCGCATCTGCGACGAGATGCAGCGCCTGGCCTTCCAGGACGTCCCCTTCCTGC
>JAABUK010002789.1_pt1 | contig 30732 bp, 35 predicted proteins | sample 5559141 | NCBI WGS metagenome assembly JAABUK01 (sample SAMN10711869, study PRJNA513367) | rock metagenome | isolation source: Antarctica rocks | place: Antarctica: Victoria Land, Pudding Butte nord | collected 2016-01-03
TTGGTCGGCCGATGAGCTGACCGTCATCGCCGACCTGATCGGCACCGTCCGCCCGCATCCCGGCGAACTGGACCCCGACGCCCCCGACTGGGTCGGTCAGCTCGCCGCCTACCGCCTGCAACTCACCGGCCACTGAAACACCGCCGTCGCCAATCTTGAAAGGCAAACATTCCATGAGCACCGCAACCGCACCCACCGACCAACACACCGAGAGCACCGACGCCCACACCGCCGACCAGCAGACGACCGCCGACCAGGACCAGGGCGCCGCCGCCGCCGTGGTGGTGATCGAGCTCGACCCCGGTCAGGTGGCCCAACACCCGGAGAACATCCGCGACGCATCGCGGGGCATCAAGGAGCTGACCGCCTCGGTGGCCGAGGTCGGCGTGCTGGTCCCGCTGATCGTCGTACCGGTCGCCCTGGTCCCCGGCCGCGACTGGCCGGACACGGTGACCCATGTGGCGGTGGACGGGAACCGCCGCCAGGCCGCAGCGGCAGCCGCCGGCCTTTTTCTGCCGTGCATCGTCCGCGCGGACCTGGCCGCCGCGAAGGCGACCGCCCGGACGATGGCGGTCACCGGTTTGGTCCGCGACGGCCTCACCGCCACCGAGGAAGCGCACGCCGTGGCCGCGTTGTTCGACGCGAAAATGAGTGGCGCGGCGATCGGCCGGGCGATCGGCCGCAGCACCGCCCAGGTGAAAACGGCGCGGCGCGCCGCGCAGATTACCGCCGACGTCGCGGCGCAGGCAGCGGACTATCCGCTCACCCTGGATCAGCTTGCGGTCCTGGCCGATCATCAGGACAACTCCGCCGATGTCGCCGCGCTGCTGGACGCCGCACCACGAGGCCGGATGGACCACGTCGTGGCGCAGCTCGCCGCCCGCCGCGTCGAGAACGCCGCCATCTCCGCAGCGGTCGGCCCGGTGTGTGTGGAGCTGGCGACCCGCAGCATCACCGTGTTGGAGGACGAGCCGAACACCTACGCACCCGGTGGTGCCCGTTCCGTTGAAGACCTCACCATCGACGACGGGAACGGCGACCAGGTGCAGCTCACCGCCGAATCCCACGCCGCGTGTCCGGGTCACGCCGCCTATGTCGATGCCGAGTACTACCCCGCCGACCCCGACGACGACCAACCCGAAGAAGTGGAAGTGACGGTGCTGTACGTGTGCACCGACCCCACCACGTTCGGGCACACGTCGCGGCGATGGTCAGACCGCAACCATCCAGCCACCCCCGGCAGCTCTCCCGCCGAACCGGCCGAGGGAGAAACCGACAGCGACGCCGCCGCCCGGATCACCCGCGAGCGGGAAGCAGCCGCCCAGGCGCAGGAAGCGGAAGCCGAAGCGAAAAAGGCGGAACGGCGGGAGCTGATCGCCCGGAACAAGCAGGCCGACGCAGCCGCCGAAGTACGACACGCGTTCGTCCGGCAGTGCCTGGCCGTGAAGTCCAGACACAAGGCGATGACCGGGTGGGCGCTGCACCAGGTGATCCAACGTGACCCGACGTTCTGCCGGTGGGCCGGGGAGTACTACTCCCGACCGGCGATCCTGGCCGAACTTTTGGGCGGCGACCCCCGACAGGTCACCGCCGACACACCCGCCGCGCGGCACGGCGTGATCCTCTGGGCGCAGGTCGCCACCGCCAACGAAGAAGACCTACCGCGAGACGCGCACCGGCAACGCGCCCCGTCCCGCGCCCGGTACCTGCGGCACCTGCAAACACTGGGTTACGTCCTGGCCGAGGTGGAGCAGATGATTCTCGACAACGCCGCCGACGAACAACCCACCGAAACCAGCGGCGACCAGACCGCCGCCGACGATGAGCCGCCAGCCGAAACGGCTAGCGGCGATCCGGCCGACGCCGACCAGACCGACGACGCCGGGCACGACGCGGAGGGAACCGCTGCCTGACCAACCGGAGCAATAGACCAGGGCCAGCAACTCGACCGCCGAGTTGCTGGCCCTTCCGGCGTTGCAGCGTCCGCCGTTCAGGTTTCCAGGTCGAACAGTGGCGCGGTGTGCACCGTTGGAACCTCGCGGATCGGCGCGGCGCGGGCGTCGAACAGATCGACGGGGAAGTCGTCCGGCCACGCGATCGGCACCGGCGGTGGCGCGTCGAACAGCGGCACCACATTCCGCAGCGGATCACCGGCCGCGACCGCCGCCGCCAGCACCGCCGCCAACGCGGCCTTACCGATACCGGGATCGGCTTGGACCGCCGCGAGGATGGCCGCTTGAATTGCGCGGGACGCGCCGACCACTCCGCGTGTGTCGGGGGCTACCGACCCCGCCGGTGCTGTCCGCCGAATCGGCGAAGGCCCACGAGGCGCAGGCCAGTGCAGCGGCCACGGCACGTCAGGCATCACTGCGGCGGGCGGCGGTCATGCTGGCCGAAATGGACAAGATCACCTTCCCCGTTCGCCCGGCGCCCGGCGCAACAGCGGTATCGGCTGTCGTCCCGACCGATGACATCAGCTACACCCCGACACGCACACCAACCGTCGCCGACCTGGACTACGAGGACGAACAAGCCCAGTACCAGCAGGAACGGGACAACGAAATGGACTGGGACTGATGAGCACCTGGCATCGGCGAGATGGTGCAGCGAGGCGGTCGATGGTGCGAGCGTTGACCGCGCAGCCGCAGTCGGTCCAGAAGCAGATCCGACCGGGTCAGTGTTCCTGGGAAGATGTGAGGGTGGATGCGGGGTCAAATCGGTAGATCGCCCCGGTCCCCCCATCAGCAAAGGTGCGGCGGCCGGCGGTGAGTACGTACCGCAGTGGTCCACCGGCGATCAGCAGCGACGACGCCGGGAGCAGACCGTCCGCCTCGAACGGGTTATCGATGATGCGGCCCCGCCACGGGCCGTCGGCGAACACGAAAAACTCACATCTCATCTCCGCCATCCTGCCCCTGTCGGGCAACGACGCCCGATCACTCCCAGCAGTCTCACGGGCCTGGTCACCGCGGGGCCGGGCCTGGGCCATCAGTGACTGGCCGGCGGCGCGCCGCCGGCGGGCATCAGATGATCGAACGGCGTGGCCCCGGCGGGCCATAGTTGAGTCACCGGAACCAGATCCGGACCCGGTCCGACGCCGTGGAGGAGATCGACCCGGAAATACCAGGAACCCAGCATCACGGTGACGACCAGCATCAGCATGGCCGTTGCGGTGAAGGTGCGCAGCCCTCGGCGCAGCCACACCGGCAACGGCTCTTCGGTGGAGGAAACAGAAGTGCTCATCGGTGACCGCCCTCTTTGGTGTGGGAGGTTTGCCCCGTCTTCGTCTGCGTCAGTGGCCGCACCTGACCGGGCAATTTTCTCTGAAAGTGTCGTGGCGCTGGTTCAGGTGAGGTGTTTCGGTCGGCGCTGGTACAGCACGCACCCCAACAGCACACCCAGTCCGACCACGATGGGAAAGCCACCGAAGATGACCAGGAACAGCCCGATCCAAAACTTGGGGCTGTCGAAGACGACCGACACGTGTTCGCCCATCCGCTGGTTACCGGCTGATCCCCCGACGACGGTGATGCTCTGCCCCGGCGGGTAGATCTTCGGATTGCTGCCCCCGTCCACCGCCAGCGTGTATGCCGGGCAGGGGTCCTCGGCGACGGCGGACACTGAAATGGGCTGCGTGCACACGCCCTGGTAGTAGCCGACCTTCGTCACGGTGCCGGTCACCGTGATCGACGGCGGGTCCGGATGGTTCAAGTCCGGGATCCCCACCCCGAACACCAGGATCAGCCCGACCAGCAGCATCACAGCGCCACCCAGAAACGCCCACCGCACCCCCTTGGGGGCCGACCGGGCGCGAACAAAATGGCTCAAGGTGGTCATCGGTGCGCTCCCCAAAAACGTTGGTGCGGCGGTCTTGGTGGGCGGTCATCTGTCGTCTACCTCTTTGCTGATCATCTGCACGTCGCATTCCAGGAATATTCGGGTGACGGAGTCGTTGTGGGTGCGGCGGTAGGTTTCGGCCAGCACGTCCGCCTGGTCGCGGTGGCCCCACAGGTGCAGCATCGCGATGCACCGCAGCACCGTGGAGTAGGCCCATCTGCTGGCCGGGCCGGGAAACCGACCCATGATCTGGTTCAAGCTTTGGCAGATGTCAAGCGCCGTAGCTGGTGTCGTCATCCAGGCCAGCAACTGTTCATCGGTGCTGCGGCACTGTTCGGAGCCCAGGACGTCGATGATCTGCCGGTGCCGGGCCAGCACGGCCAGCTGCGCACGGCGGGTCACCCGCTCCCACTGCGCGGTGTCCTTGTCACGGAGTTGCTGCTCGGTGATCGGCGGCAGAGTTTTCAGACCCGGGACCAGCTCGGGCATTCCCACCGCGGCGACGGCCGCGGGGGTCAGGATCCGGACCAGCCAGTCGGCTTCGATCGCCAGCACGTCCAGGGTGCCGTTGCCGGTGATGCCCAGCACGATCATTGGTTTTCCCTTTCTTGACAGGGTGAGGGTAGGTGGCAGCGCCGACAGCGGAGGGAATGTCAGTTGGGGGTGCCGAAGTTGTCGGCGGCCACTGCCCAGGTGCCACCGGGCTGGGGGGTGAGGGTGAGGGTGGTGTTGCCGGCGTTGGTGGTGGGGATGGTGCCGGCTTCGCCGAAGGTGCGGGTGAAGTACACGACGACTGCCACCGGTCCGCTCGTGTTCGAAGCGGCGGGGGCGGCGGCCCATTGCATCCGTCGCACGGTGACGCTGGCCTGCACCTGGTGGGTTTGGGCGGTCGCCCAGGTGCCGGCCGAGTTGTTCCGCAGGTCGGCCAGCAGCGCGGCGGTCTTGGCTGCGGTGGTGTAGCGAGCGGCTCTGCGGATCCCGTCACCGGCGTGGGGGTCGTGCCAGCTGTAGGACAGCCGTTGGACCAGGTACGCCCAGGCGACCTGCTGCAGCACGGTGCGGTTGATGTTGTCCACCGGGTACTGCGGGTCGGTGACCACGCCGCCGGCCGGGTCCACCGGTTCGGTGGAAGGTGCGGGGGTGCGCTTGTCCGGCGACGGCGGCCCGGCCGTCGCCGCCGCGGGTGCCGCGGAGCTGGGTCGGGTCGGGGTCGTAGCCGGTGCGGGTGCCGCGGAGCTGGGTCGGGTCGGGGTCGTAGCCGGTGCGGGTGCGGAGGGGGGTGTCGGCGCTCCGGGCGGGGTTGCTCCTGGCGGCGCCGCGGCGGTCTGGGGGGTGGGCGCTGCGCTTGGGGGCGCCGGTGCGGTGGTTGGTGGTTGCGGGGACAGGCGGATGATCGGCGGCGGGACGACAGCGGAGGGCTGGGTGCCGGTGGCCGCGGTGTGGCTGGGAGCGGCGGTGGGTGTGGTGTGGCCGCAGCCGACGAGCAGCACCGCGCCGGCCGCGGCGGTGGCGACGGTTTTGGCCAGTGTGAGGCGGACAAACTTGCGTGTCACGGGCATGGTCACTTGCGCTCCTCGGTGAAGGCGTTCTCTTCGTCCGTTGCTGCTGGTCATGACCGGTTGCCGTTCATGCCCAGTAGCGGTGCAGTTCGGAGTCGGCTGGTTGTCCTTCGTTGTGCCAGTAGGCGGCCCGGATGGAGACGTTCTGTCCTGGTTGGGGTGCTTCCAGTTCGTACCGGACACCGCCGACCAGGAGGTAAAGGGCCACGTGGCCGGCGTAGCCGATGATGTCGCCGGACAGGCCTTGGCCGATGGGGACCGGTGTGCCGCCGCCGCGCTGGCCGCCGGAGTTGTCGGGGATCTGGAATCCGGCTTGGTGGAGCACGTATGCGGTCAGGCCGGAGCAGTCGAAACCGACGAGGCCCTGGCAGGAGTTCAACGAGCCGCCGGCTCGTGCGCAGCCCTGGTCGGGGCCGCCGCCGTTGGTGCCGCCGCCGTAGACGTACGGCAGCCCGATCTCGGCGAACCCGGCGGCCAGACCTTTGGCCATCGCGGCGGTGGGCGCGGTGACTTGTTTTCCGCGGATCTCGGCGGGGACGTCGGGTTTGTTCGGGATCGTCACCGACACCCCGGTCACGGTCACGGACACCAACTGATTACCACCCGCGACACCACCCACGCCACTGCCTGCTGTGGTGGCGGTTCCGCCGCCGGTGTCGCCGAAGTACTTCTGGAACATGAAGAAGTAGTTGCGGTTGCCGTAGGAGCTGCACCGGTCGCCTTCGCCGGGGTACGCAGCGATCGACGCGGCGTTGGGTTGGTACGGGGTGTAGACGTACAGGCTGGCGGTGGCGATGTTCTTGATGGTGACGACGCTGCTGCCGCAGTTGGTTTGCGCGACGTTCCACAGAATCGTTGATGGGCCGACCTTGTACGGGTATTTCCCGGCGGGGACGTCGACTTTCAGGTTGGCCCAGGTGCCGGCCATGCCGTGGAGTTGGTTGATGAAACCGGCGTGCGCCGGGTCGCAGTTCGCCGAGCCGCCGGCGCCGGTGTCGGGGCAGTTCCAGCCCCACGCGGCGTTGTAGCTGCCCGAATCCGGGTTGGGTAGGGACAGGCCCTGGGATTCCAGTTGCAGTTTGGTCAGCATCACCTGCGGGTTGATGCCGCAGGCGACCGCGGCGTCGAAGATCGCCTGCGCGGCGGAGGTGTTGTTCCCGCCGGGGATCGCTGTGCAGGTGGCGGTCGCCGGCGCGGCCGGGTACGTCAGTTTCAGACTTTTCAGACACCACGGGTTGCCCTGCGCGCAGCCGGTGTCCTGCGCGGTGATGAACGCGGTGATCTGCGCGGCGGTCATCGCGGCGGTGTTGTAGAAGACGGCGTCGGAGGTGATGTTCCCGGCGTCGAAACCGGCGTGCCCGCCGCCGATACTCGTGCACATCGCCGCCTGCGTCGCGGGCTGCGCCGCACCAGAGACCGCCGCCGCCGGGGTGGCCGTGCCCCACAACGCCGGCTCCAACGCGGCGGCCATCGGCTGCCACTGCAAAACGTTGATCCCCACACCGGATTCCTGGACGACCTCGCCGATCTCCCAGTCCGGCCGAGGATCGGTGTCATACCCCGGAGTCCGCGTCGCCAGCTGGTCCAGGAACATCCACGCCGACCCCGCCGGGTCGGTGCGGCTGTACTTGAGGTAGATGCCATCTGATGGCGGCGACTGCTGGAACAGTCCGACGAACTGCTGGTTGACCGCGGCCGGGTTCAATGTCGATTCCTGCTGCGACACGGCCACCGCGATCCGCGCCGCCCGCCCGGTCAAACCCATACCCTTGGCGACGGCGACGATCGTCGCGGCCATCTTCTCCTGGCCCGCGGTCAGGGTGACACCGCCGAAAGTCCCGCCGGGCTGCGCCGGCACCGCAACCGTTTCCGGATCGAAAACGCCACCCGCCGCGGCCACCGTGGCCGAGGCGGCGGCGCGCAGCGGTTGCCCAACCGCCGCCGCCATCACCGGGCCGCCGGTCGGCGCCGGCGCGGTCGGCGTCGGCGAGCAGGCACCAGCAGCGGGCGGCGCATCCTCCGGGGTGAGCAGGACCGCGAAAATGGCGGAGCCGGCGATCAGCGCGCCGACGATCAGCAGCACCCCGGCGATCAGAAGCTTCTTCACCTGGTATCGCCCCATCGAAAGTGGTTGCCGTGGTTGCCTGGTTGGCGGAAGTTCAGTGCTCGTACTCGCGGCCGACCGCGGTATCGGAGTAGTAGTTCAACTGGTCCTGCTCCTCCTGCTCGATGCGCAGCGCTTCCTCGGCGGCCGCCGCGGCCCGGGCGGCGGCGAGCCGCTGCATCGCCGCCTCGAACCCGTCGTCGTCGCCGCGGGTGTCGGCCGCGCGAGTGCCGGGTGCTGGTGCGGTCATCAGTTGTCACTCCCAGCGGTCACCGGGGCGGCAACGGCAGCAGCGGGTTTCTTGGTGGCGGCACCCTTTTCCGGGTTCGGTGGTTTCGGGGCGGGCATGATCCTGCGGGTCCGGTCCAACCGGTAGGCCGCGTCCTGCGGGCCGACCTGCTGCCGCCACGACTGGTTCCGCTGCTGCCGCAACCGTTCGTCCAGTGCGCAGCGCTGCATGCAGTTGACCCCGCCCCGCCAGTCCGACAGGCGGGTCTTGAACCGCGCCAGCTCCTCATGCCACAACATCACGGAGTTGTCGCGGGTGTCCTTGCCCCACGCACCAAGCCACGCCAGGTAGATCCCGGCGAGCTCTTCGGCGACGCCGTCATGCCGCGCCCAACACGGAAAGACGTAGTCGTAGAGGTTGTAGGTGTCCACCAGCCACGGCACCCACAACTCCAGCTCCCGCTGCGCCGCCGCCGCCTGCTCCGGGCGCTCGGCCCGCTCGAACCGGAACCGCTGCAACCGCAACCCCTTCGGGTCGTCCTGGTTTTTCGCCAGGTCGGCCACCACCGTCGCCAGGTCCTGCTTGGTTTGGTTCGCGGTCGCCTCGGCTTCCGCGGCCTGCCCACTCAACCCCAGCACCTGCTGATGCAGAACGCCGACCCTGCCGACCAGCTGCTCCACCAGCGTGCTTTCGTCGGTTCCCCCTTCCCCGAGGTCGGGCGGCGGCACTTGGCCGTCAGGGTCGGCGTTCTGCTGCGCCGGTTCGTGGTCGTCGGGGAAGTCGCTGCTCATCGTCTTGCTCCTAATGTGGTGGGGGGTAGGAGTTGTCGGCGTTCGAGGCGGGCCTGGTCGTAGGCTTTGGTGGCCGTTGTGATCTGTGGGGCGTCGTCGCGTTCCCACCATGGGCGTAGGGCCAGTTCGATGGGCGGGGTTTGGCTGGCCAGCATGATCGCCTTGCCCGGTTCGAGGTTGCGGACGGTGGAGGCGGTGCGGACCGCTTCCCGCCGAGAGCCGATGGTGGAGCCGCCGCCGGTGTTAACGCTGTGGGTGGACACTTCGTGGTCGCCGAACGCTTCGGCGAGTTCTTTGGTGTCGGTGCCGCCTTCGCCGCCGCCGATCATCATCCGCACTCCGGACGCCGACCAGATCGCGTCGCCGGATTCCCGGCCGTACCGGCCGCGCAGCAGGGCGCGGCTCTGGATCGCCATCTTCGCCGAGATCCCCCAACCGCGGGAGTCGGCCAACACGCTGTCCCAGGCCGAGAGCTGGCAGGCGTTGAGCGCTTCGTCGGCCCAGAAGTTCAGCAGCGGATCCAGGCGGCCCCCGGCGGAGGCGACGGCCTGTTCGCGGGCTTCCCGCAGGATGTCGGCGACCATGATGGACACGACCTTCTCCGCGCCGGCCATGTCGACCTTGTGGGAGAGCAGATACACCGTCCCCTGTCCCTGCCGCAGCCAGTTGCCGATGGAAAACGATTGGGAGGGGCGGTGATCGATGCCGCGGAGCACCTTCGGGGCGGCCATCTCGTCGAACGCGCCCCGCACCGTCATGTAGGCGCCTTCGCGTTGTTTTTCCGGGGACCGGCGGGCGGCGGCCAAGTTGTCCGCGTACAGCTGGTAGCCGCGGTGCCCGGCGCCGCGGATGATCGTTTCCGGGGTTTGGTCCATCGGGTTGAACACCCACCCCAGCGCCTCGCTCATGGTCGCGTCGGCCAACCCGGCGGCGTGCAAAAGGCCGCGGACCACCCGCCGACCTTCGGCGCGGAACTCCGCGTTCGGGTCGTGCCCGGCGGCCTGCCCGCGGTCGGTCAGCACCCGGCTCCGTCCGTCGGCCAGATCCGGGTCCTGGCAGCCTTCCAGCGGCGTCCACTTCAACGCCGGAAACACACCGCCGGTCAAATTCATCAGGTCGAACATCACGGCGCCGCCGGTGTCGGCCGCCTTGTGCCAGGTGGCCCGGGCGATGTCGACCTTGGTGGTGGAGATCAGCTGCGGACCGTCCCAGTCCAGCACCGACGGGATGATGGTGGTGGTGGTCTTGCCCGATCCGGTCAACCCGCACACGATCGCGGAGGTTTCCGCGTTCTGGTAGAGCTTCTGCCCCGTGCCCTCCGAGATCCCCAGATAGCTGCCCAGCTGCTCCGGACGGATGTCCCTGGCCTTCACGCTCTGGGTCAGGGTGGGCCGAAGCGTCGGCGCCGCCTCCCGCAGAGCGGCGCAGGTGAGCGCGCCGCGGTGTTCCTGCTGCGCGGAGGCCATCCCCTCGACGCCGGGCCGGTGCGGCCGCCGCACCGCCCGGACCCCGATCGCCGCCGCGATGACCACCGCGAACACCGCGACGATCAGCAGCAAGCTGCCCGCCCACACCAGCCAGGTGCCGGGCCGGCCGCCCTCGGCAGGCCAGTCCCGCAGCGGATTCCCGGGATGCGCCCACAGGTGCCAGGTGGCCCACGGCAACCCGGAGGTGTGCGGCCACGGACGGCCGGTGACCACATACGCCACATGCCCGGCCAGCACCGGCCCGAGGCCCAGCACCGCCGCCATCGACGCCATAAACGCCACCAGCGACAGGCAGCCCAACTGTTCGGTGCGGCCGGGCCTCCCCGGCCCGGCGACCACCCGGGTGGTGGTCACATCGCGGCCGATGCGTCGGCGGATGGGTTCGCGGATGCGTTGGCTTCGGTGATCCAGGTGTCCATGATCTCTTCCCAGTCGGCCTGGGAGATGTCGTCGACGCCGCGGACGATTTTCATCTTCGAGTCGGTGTTCACCAAACGCTTCTCGATGTCGGACAGGATGTGTTTGACGACGTAGGCGTGATCGGTGCCGATCTTCCACACCCCGACACCGACCTTGAGGTACCGCAGCAGGTTCATCTGCACCTCGGACAGGCCGTTGAGTTTCCTGGTGATCTCCAACGACGCCTCCTCCTGCCGGTAGGCGATCTTCACACCGCAGTCCTCCAGCAACCCGGTGGCGATGCCCCGCTCCGCGGACCCGGCGTCGCCGATGCCGTCCATGTCGGAGAACCGGTGGAACGCGATCATGTTGGAGATCCCGAACATCCGCGCCAATTTGAACTGCTCCTGCAGCCGCTTCAACAGCTCCATGTACTTCATCACCGCCCACGCCTCGTCGTAGCCGACCAGGCGGCGGCCGGCGTCGGGGTGCATCAACTCCGCTTCCATCGCCGACTGCGCGCACACCATCGACAGCACCGTCGACGTCGGGTCGTCCCGGACCGCCGACAAATCCAACAAAGTGCCCGGCGCCGCAATGTCGAACGCCGCATTCTTCTCCGCGGTGGAGTCGAACATTCCCCGCAAAGAACCGGAGATCAGATCGGCCAGCTCCAGCCGCACGTCCTGCGTCTGCCGGTAGGCGTCCTCAACCGGCACGCCGGCGGCCTCGGCCCGCGCCGCCCACAACGTTTTGTCCACCAACGCGGCGTACAGGGTCGGCAGCGACACCGGCGCCAACCGGTCCCGGACCGGATCGGTGTCGGTCCCGTTCTCGCCGGTCACCGCGTCCAGCGCCCAGCCGATCACCGACCGTTCGACGGAGGTCAACCCGCCGCCTTTGCGCGACGCCGACACCTTGACCCGCAGAATCCCCTCCAACAGGCTGGTCCGGCGCACCCGGTTGGAGTGCCGCCACTGCGCTTCGGTCTGCTCCGGATGCCGCCGCACCATCGCCAACGGATTCAACGAGATCAGCTGCCCGGGGCCGCATTTGAGCGGTTCGATGCCCAACGCCGCGCACAGGTCGTCGTATTCGGGTTTGAGCTGCACCCAGGAAAACCGCACCCCGAACGCCAACATCCGCAGGATCAACGACTTCTGCAACGCAGACTTCCCCGACCCGAGCACCCCGATCAACGAGATGTTCGGTGATCGGACGATTTCCCGCTCGTACAGTTCCCAGATGTCGAACATGAACGAGGACATGCTCATCACGTCCGCGCCGATGTACGCGCCGGGCACCCCCAAACCGGGGTCGACCATCCACGGATAGACCGCTTTCATCATTCCCGACGGGGCGGTGTGCACCGGCAGCTGCATCGGTTTCCCGATCCGCGCCGCCCCCGCCCCCGCCGCGCCGTGCCTGCGCCCCGCGCCCGGGCCGGCGTGAAACGCCTCCGCCTCCTCCAGGTACTTCTGGGCCTGCGCGGAGGTCGCCTTCTGCTGCGCCGCCTCATCCCGGGCGGCGAGACGCCGGGCGACCGCTTCGGCCAAATCCGGGCGGGCCGGCGGGGCGTCCCTGGCCCACTGCGGCACCCACAGGTCCTTACTTTTCGTGAACAGCGCCATCAGTATTTCGCCAATCCGCGCAACGGGGTCAGGCCACGCGCCAGCGGCAACGCGGCGGCGAAGAACGCCTGGTCCTGCTCCCCGTAGAGCACCATCGACTGGCAACCCGATTTGGTCAGCCGCCGCTGCACCGACAGCACCTGCCGGGTCAGGGTGTTCTCATCCGGTGCGGTGACCGTGACGTACAGGTGATACCGGAAAAAGCCCTGCCCGGAGGCGACCGCGGCGTCCTGCTCCCGGTGCGACGCCGCCTCTGTCTGGGACCGGGCGGAGACGAACATCCGCCGCCGCCGTTTGAGCTCGATGTCCCCCTCGGTGGTGGTGCTGGCCTTACGCAGCGCGCGTTCCGCCGACAGCGCGGTCATCGGCTGCGCCACCAACGTCACCGTCCGCGTCACATCCGTCTGCGTCAACACCGGGCGCAGCCACCCGGAGCGGACCGGCTGCTTGGGCAGCTCGTTGCACCACAACGTCCGGGACACCGCCGAGTCGTGCCGGTAGCTCTTCCAGCTCCGCTCCGCCGCCGCCGGACCCGCCAACCGAGGGTCCAAATCCTGCTCCGGCCCCGCCAACATGTCGTGCAACGGCAACGAGTCCGGATCGAACTGGGTGCGGATCAACGCCGCGTACTGCCCCGGCCGCAACCAGCCGTTGTCCTCATCCGGCGCGGTGATCTTCTCCTCCGCCAAAGACTGCTGGATCTCCACCAGCAGATCCCGCGCGGCCGCGCCGACCGCCTCGTCCGACCAGCCCCTGTCCACCGCCTCGATCGCCGCGGACATCTTCGACAAGTCCAACTCCACCACCAGGTACACCTCGTGCCGGCCCGCCTTCGTGGCCGGGCCGGTGATCAGGTCCCGGGTGTTCTCCCACACCAACCCGGAATGGATCACCGCGTTGGCGTACACATGTTTGGCCGGCGCGTTCACCACATCCGGTGCCGTGCGGATCATCAACTGATACCGCGACACCCCCGACCCCTCCTGGCACCAGGTCTGCATAATCGACTCCCACCCGTCCAGGCGCTGCGCCCTGGTCAGCTCATCGGAGGTCACCATCGACTCCCCGAACGTCAACATCGCCGCCGTCGCCGTCCGCGCCCGCTTACCCTCATCGATCAGCAACCCGATCCGCGACACCCCATCCCGCGTCGGCACCGCGATCATCCGCAACCCCGCCAAATCGCCGGGCAGATCCATCCGATGCTCCAACGACCCCGGCGCGAACACCGCCCCCCGGTACACCCCGCGGCCGGTCAGCCTGTCCCGCACCGCGCCCAACCCCGGCCCCAGATAGGCCGTCAAACCCCGCCCACCGGGCCGCGGCAACGGAATCAACGCCAACACCAACGCCAACACCAACGCGGCGATCAGATACCCCCACTGCGGCAACAGGTTCACCCCCACCACCAACACACCCACCGCCGATGCGAAGAACAACAGATCCAACCCGCCGAACCGGCCGAGCAAACCGGCCGATTGCAGCGGCGGATACTTGAACAACTCCGACCGGGACCCCGATTCGCTCACCGATCCTCACCGCCGCCCACAACGAAACCGTGCATAGCCGACTTCCCGGAGCCGAGCGCCCCGATCAGCCAGGGGTTCACCGCACCTGCCGCGGCGACAGCCGCCCCGCTGTCGGCGTGGGTGCCGGCGCAGACCCGCCACGGCCACACCGCGGCCTCGAGGGTCGCCGCCGCGACGTGCACCCGCAAAGGAGAAGGATGCTCGGGCATCAGCTGTGCTCCTCTCTGCCGTCGTCGGATCCAACAGGTGCCGCCGGCGCATCGGCCGCTGTGGGCCGCGGCCAGGGCGGCAGCGGGAAGGTGTCATCGGGTGCGCGGCGCCGCATCCGCGGAGCCTGTTCGCCGATACCGAAAGCGGCCAGGTCCGCCGCACCGCGGGCCAGGTCGACGTCGTCGGCCTGATACCCGAAAGCGGCCGAGTCGCCGCGCCGGACGTCGCCCTGCCAGGGCAGGTCCGCCCCCGGGTCGCCACCGGCGACGGCGGAGATGTTCCCGGGGAAACAATCCGCCAGTCCCTGCGGACGGGGCCGCCGCCACCGACCCGGCACCGGCCGCCGCGGCGGATTGCTGGACTCCTGCCACCGGAAATCCCACTCACTCATCGGACCTGACTGCTCAGTCATTGCTCTGCCCATTTCTGTTGTTGTCGGATCGGGAAGGCGCCGCCGGTGCCGAAGGCAGCGGAGAACTGTCATCGGGTACCCGGACCGGTGGGCGGCGCACCGGTAGCCGCGGCGCCGCCACCGCTGCGCCGCCACCGCTGCTGCTGCCGCCGAAGTCGGACAGATCCGCCGCGTCCCGCGCCGCCCTGGCAGCCTGGAACCCGCCGCCGCCGGCCGGAAACGTGGACGCATCCCACCACTCCCCCCAGCCCGGCCGCGGCGCGGCCGGCTCAGGATCACCGAAGCTGCCGTCCTCCCGATAACCGGCGCTCACCGACGGGACGGTCTGCCCGCCACCGTCGCTCGGCCCGCCGCCGGTGCCGGGCAACAAATCCGCTGCCGGACCCTGCTGATGCCGCCCACCCGACACGGCGGCCACCGCGGCGCCGACGTCGCCGCCCACCGGTGCCGGGATCGGTGCTGCACCGGCACCGTCGCCTACCGGTGTCCCGCTCGGTGCTCCACCGGCGCCGTCCAACACTGGTGTCCCGATCGGCGCCGCACCGGCACCGCCGTCCACGCCTGGCGGCGGGTTCGCCGCTGCGGCCGGTCCAGGCATTCCGGACGGCTCCGGCACACCAGGCACAAGCCCATCTGCATCCGGCGCGGTCGTGCTACCGCCACCGTCTGGAACGGCGCCGATCGGTAGCGGGACCGGGCCCACACCGGACTGGGTGTCGGGCCCGTCCGCGCCGGCCGGGTCGGTCATTGCGCCGCCCTCACCCGGACTCTGGGCCCGGCCGGGCATCGCCTCGCCGGCCGCCGCGTCGCCCCCGGCCGCAGCTGGATCAGCCATCGGATCTGCCACCCCAGAACCGGTATCGGGGTGACCGCCCGTGAACTTCTCGGTGTCGGAGTGACCGTCCGCGAACTGTTCCGCCGACGCGGGGAGAGTTTCCTGCCCCGCACTTTCCGGTCCAGCATCCGGGCCGATCTGGCCGGGCACCCCGGATCCCACCGTTTGCTCGGCTCCCGCCGTTTGGTCACTGTTCTCGTTTCGTCCGCTGGGAGCCGCCGGGTCGACCGCGCCGCTGCCGGAGTTGTTCAGTGCACCGCCGGCGTCACCGTTGGTCGCGGCTTTGCTCAGATCAACCGCGCTGCTGCCACCAGCACCACCGTTGTTGCTGCCGGCACCACCGTTGTTGCTGCCCTGGCTGGTGGGGTCGGCGGCGCCCCCCTGGGCCATCTGAGCGGACTTGCCGATCAACGCCTTCCCCGCCGCCACCGCCGCGCCGGCCACACCACCAGCAGCCGCCGCACCGGCCGCCGCGCCGCCAGCTCCAGCCCCGACCTTGCCGGCACCGGCACCGGCACCGGCACCGGCTGATCCACCCATGGTGGCCTGCGCATCGGCGGTGTCACCACCGGCTCCAGCACCACCGGCCCCAGCACCGCCGGTGTCCGCGCCCGCGCCGCTACCTCCGCCGCCCCATCCGCCCAATGTCACCAGGTTGCTGCCCATCGTGGCCAACGCGCCCCAGGTGTCCCCGGCCCCGGCCCGCAACGCCCGCCCGGCCGTATCAGCGCCGGCCGCTCCAGCATCACCGGCCGCGCTCAAGGCCTGCGAGCTGAATTTCTCCCCGATCGCATCCGCGGCGGCCGACACCCGCCCCACCGTGGAGGACATCACCCCCGACAGCAGCCACGGCGTCGTCGGCAACAGCACCATGATCAACAGACCGCCGAGCACCGTCGCCATCTGCTGGCCCAGGTTCTGCGTCGTGTTGGAGTCCAACCCCGCAACCAGGTTCTGCCCCAGAATCGACATGCCGACCATGAAAAACGGTGTCCAGCACAACGACAGGAGTGAAAAGAACCATTTGCTCAGCCACCCGGAACTGGCCGGATGCACCGACCCCGCCGCGGCGACCGTCCCGAACAGCGCATACCCGAACACCAACGGAATCTGGAACAACAGCACGATGAAAGCGCCCAGCAAACCCAGCAACCCGAACACCGCCGCGAACAACCCGACCGCCGGGTTCACCGCCACCAGGGACGTCGCGAACTTCGCCGACTGGATCGACTCCACATGACCGGAGATCAACAACGTCGTCGCTTCCCGGGCCAGGGTCAGCATGAAATAGGCCAGCACCCCGACCAGCTGAATACCCAGCACGCCTTTGAGCGCACCCCAGATGGACTGCCCCAGCCGACCCCGTTTCCACGCCAAACCCAACGCCGCCAACCACCCCAGAAACGCCAGGCCAAGGATCACCCCGGAGATCAAGTTGTAGGTGTCCACGAACCCACCCGCCAACAGGTTCGGCGTCGTGAAATTCACCATCCAGGAGGTGAACGCACCCCACACCGTCGCCAGGGCGCCGGTGAAAAACGCGACGACCTGATCCATCCCCTTCTTCGCCGCATAATCCACCACCGCACCGAGCACCTTGCCGACCATCGTCAGCACGAACCCGCAGGCCACCCCCACCCACGCCGGGGACGTGATGATCCCAAACCCGACCATCTTGAAAAACAAACCAGCCTTGTCCCAGAACGACTTCTGCGCCGCCTTCCACGCATCCGCCCCGATCATCAACGTCTCGGATTCGCGGTTCCAATCCCGGCACAACGCTACGGCCTTCTTGTCCGTGGCTTTGCTGCAGTCCAGGAAGAACGCGTGCGCCTTGATGTAATCCGTATCCGAATTCTGGCCCCACTTCTCCACATTCATCGGATCCAGGTCCGAGGCAATCTTCATGCTCGCCAGCAGATCGTTCATTTGTTTTGCCGATTCGGCGTCCGGCGCGGCTGTCCAGTTGAATCCCCACACCGACGTCGAATCCGGCACCCCCCACTGCGCCAGCGTGGTCGCACACGCGTTTTTGATCGGCATCGTGAAGGACGCGACCCGCGGGTCATCACCGGGCCAGGTCTGGAATTTGTTGGTGCCGCCGGCGGCGTCGATGAACGCCTTCGCATCCGCGTTGCCCGACTCGGTGCTCTTGGCCAGCTGCAGCATGAACTCCCGCTCATGGGCCATGTAGGTGTTGATGTAGAGGCCCACATTCCCGCCCTTGCCCTTACACGACGGGTCGGTGAACCAGGGGCCTTTTTGGAATGCCGCCGTCCCGACGACCAGCTGCTGCAACGGCAACGGCCAATCCGCGATCGCCGAAGCATCCTTCGAAACCGCCGGCAGCGCAGGCGTATCAGCCGCCGCCACCCCGACACCGCCGGCTAAACCGACCAGCAGTGCCAGCACCAATCCGAACACGCCGATGACACGGCCCCAGCCGCCGCTCACGGCTGCCCCACCGTCAGGACGGTGTAGCCGCCGACCAGCACCTGATAGCCATTCGAGCGGGTCAATTCGAACACAGACTGTTTGCCGCCATTGGTGAAGAGATAATCCGCGATCTTCCAATCGCCCTTCTCCCAGGACAATGCGACATTCTCCAGGTTGCAGTCGGATGTGGCGTTGATCGGCTGGCCGGGCGCGTTCGAGGCCCCACCGGAGAAACACGCCCAGAACGACAGCTGCGCTGCGGTTGCTGAGACGGCGACGACTTTCACCGCGATGGGTGCTTCGTTGAAACCTTCTACGATGCCGGCGGGCAATGGAGCGGAGTTGCTGGTGCCATCACCGTTGATCTCTTTGAGCACCGCCGCGGATGGGTTCGCTGCGGTCATTTGAGTCTGCACCGCGGTAGGGCTGGACAGGCCGCCGTCGATGGACGCAACGGCTTGCAGGAATCCGATGCCGGCGGCGATGGCGCCGTTGCGGTCATGGCTGAACCCGGACGGGATGCCCCCGACGATCCGGGCAGGCCCGGCCGGGACTGTGGGCACCGCGACGTTGACCGCCGGAACATCGACGCTCGCTGTGGCCTGGGTGGCCGCGGTGGCGGTGTGGTGGCCCCAGAGGTAACCGCCGAACACTGCCGCCACCGCGATAATCGCGGCGAGCAGCAGTGTCAGCAGGACCCGGCCGTTCCGGTTTCCGTTCACAGGTGTGTACGCCATGACGCTGCGCCTACTTCCGTTGGTGTTTTAGTGGGTGAGCCAGGTGAACAATCCACCCGCTGCGGTCAGCAGCACCGCACCCGCCCCGGCGCGCAGAATGTCCTGCTTCGCGGACGTCACCGCGTGCTGCCCCAGGAACCGCGAGCCGAAAGCCCACACGGCGATGGCGGCGAGGAACGCCAAAAACGTCAAACCCATCCCGGCGTACAGCACGATGGAGGCGAGCGTCTGCCACATGTCCAATTTCGTCAAACCCCCGTTGCCGGGCTTGATGCCGGTGAAATCCATCGGGGTCCCGCCGCCCGGGTTGCTGATCCCGCCAGGTCCTGGCGCGGGGGTGGGTGGGGCCTGCACGAATACGGCCGTTGCGTTGATGATCCTGGTGACGGTGTGCATCAGGTCTCCTTCTGATAGGTCACTGTGGGAATTGCTGGTGTCGAACCGCCGACGTCGTCGCCGGCGGAAGATGCGGTGGCCGGGACGGCCTGCTGCGGGTTGCCGCGGCGCCAGCTGCGGTCGACCACGGAGTGGGTGATGTCGGCGATCACCGCGGCGACCGGTTTGTCGAGCCGATCGATGCGGATGGGCTGCTCCCGCAGCCCCGCCGAGTTCGGGAGGGTCAGCACTTCGCCGACGGAGCCGGCGAGTTTCGCGGCCGCCCGCACCGTGGCGCCGCCGAACGCGCCGCAGTCAGACAGGACCATCAACACGTCCAGGCCGGCCGGCAGCGATGCCCGCAGGTGCCCCACCGTGACCAGCGCGGCATCGACGCCGGCGGGATCGGCCTGGACGACCAGCACCGCGACCGGCCAGGTCGATAGCAGCCCGGCAAGGTCCGGGTTGTCCAGTGAACCGCCGTCGATGATCACCGACGCGGCCGCCGGCAGCTGACCGGTCAGCCGTTCCAGCTCGCCGCCCCCGTCATGCAGCACCCGCAGACCGGACGCGCCGCCCGGTGCCAACGACAGAGCCGAGTCCAGGTCATGGCCAAACCGCAGTTCCTGCCACGCCTCGACGCTCATACCGCGGGTGTCACCGGTGACGAAGCGGGTCAGCGACGACCAGGGCCGACGGGTCGACTCCAACGCCAGCACCGGCGACACCGACACCGACGCCAGGAACCCGCCCACCGCGGCGACCACTGTCGAAACGCCGACACCACCGCCGGCGGAGAACACCACCGGCCGGACACCGACGTTCGGGTCGGCCGCCCACCCGGCGACCGCCGCGGCGTTGCGGGAAGCGAAACCTCGAGGCAACGTCCGCGGCACCCGAACCGTTACCTGCGGCGCAACGGCGGGAACCACCGGCGCCGGGGCCGGTGGAATCACGTACCGGGTCGGCGGCGGGCGCACCAGATCCACCACGGCCAAGTCCTGAGCCACGACCGGTGTGCGCGCCTGCCACTGCGCCGCGGCCGCGCTCCGGCCACCACCAAAGGTCTGCCACCGCCGAACCGGCCCCACCGGTTGCGCCGAGGGATCACCGGAAATGCCGACATCGGCGTCTTCGTCGGGTACAGCAGGTGAAGGCGCAGGTTCTGGTGCGGTTGGCCGGCGAAACGGTGTCATGTTCAGCTCCGCGCCGGCGTCGTCGGCGCGGCCACCTCGGATCCGCCTCATCGGGTTGCCCTGGTCGGCACGGATGCGGTCTGTGTGGGCGTAGCCGCCATGGCGGGCGCGGCGGGCGCGGGGGCCGAAGTGGTTCTCCTGGTGGTGGTGGTAGCGGCGGCGACGTGCGCGCTGCTCGGCTGGGCCTTGGCGGTGACGGTCACCGTGACCCTGTCGATTGCGGCTTTGGTGATCGTCACCAGCACAGTGCTGGGCACTGTCCGCACGATCGGCGGTGCCAGCGACACGGAGGTGATGAACCGGGTCACCGGCGCCGCCGTCGACGCACTGGTGATAGCGGCGCGCGCGGGCGCGGGATGTCCGGCCTGCTCACCGGCCCACACCCCGACACCGGCCACCGCGACCACCGCGGCGGCCGCCGCCGCGCCGGTTCGGGCCAGCATCCGTCGGCGGCCGCGGTGCTGCTCCTGCGCTTCGGCGGCGATCTGCTCCGCGGTGAACATCGGCGCCGACCAGTCCCGCTTCGGCTCACCGCCGGTCATGACGCCGACTCCGCTTCGTCCGCGGTACGCGGTACCGCCCGTAACAACGAACGCTCCGCGACGCTCACCCCGACAGACGACGGTGTGCTGCCAACCGAGACGGAGGCCGGGATCTGGATCGGGGTGCTCTGCTCGGCGCGGCGGGGCCGGGTGAACACTCCGCTGATGTGCTCGACCATGTCCAGGAACGCCGCCTGCGTCGCAGGTTTCAGATCCGGCAGGTTCATGCGTCCCACCGCGCCGGCGGCGTGGTCGTACGGGACCAGGACGACCCGGCCCACTCCGGCGGCGAACTCGTCGATGCCGTGCTGCAAACGCGGGGTCAATTTCTGCTTCGCGTCGTGGGTGCTGATCACCACGGTGGAGGTGCCGATCAGGTCCTCGAACCCCGCCTCCGCGAGCTCGGCCAGTCCTTCCGAGGTTTGGTTGAACACGGTCAGGTCCATCCGCAGGCAGAACACCCAGTGATCCGCGCGGCTCAGCACCGCCTTCGCCGCCGCCGACACCGGCGAGTTCCCGACGTCCACCGGAACCAGTTGCGCGAAGCCAGTCAGCTTGTCGATCACCGCTGTCCACTGGGCCTGGGTGATCGCGGCGACCGCGTCGGTGTGCACGCCGTCCTTGTGCAGCAGATGCAGCCGGCCCACCGAATCCAGGAACGGCGCCAGATCCATCGGAGTGCGGATCTGGTCGAGACTGCCGATGAACTCGAGCAGCCGGCCGGGTGCGGTCCCGCCGAGCAACCGCTGCCGCAGCAACGGCTTGTCCGGGTTGGCGTCCAACGCATCCACCGGCGCCGCCAACATGTCCGAGAACAGCTGCGTCGCCGCCGCCGCCGCTGTCGTCTTGCCTACCCCGCCGATCCAGCCGCCGAACCCGACCACCCGCGGGCCCGCGCCGCCGTACCTGTCGCACGCCGCCCTCAACACGGCCCGGCGCTGCACCAGCACGCCCTGCTGACCGAAACCCATCATCATCGATTGCCTTCCTCGTCCACTGCCCGACAAATCCGTTGCGCCGCACCCGAACCGCAGGCGGCGCTCACCGCACCACCGGCGATCTCAGCAACCGCCATGTGCTGCCGATCACGCGGCGGAACCACCGCAACGACAACCCCGCCGCCGCCGCTGCCGCCACCAGCACCGCCGCCCCCAACACCCGGCCGTGGAACATCTGCGACAACGACGGCACCACTCCATCGGCGGAAAACGTCGCGGCCATCAGGTCGTGATGCGATGACACGAAGTCCTGCGCCACCGCCGACGCCACCGAAAACCCCGCAGCCGCACCGGCGAAATGCAGCCAGTCGATCTGCCGCAGCCACGGCCACACCGAGCGGGCCGCTCCGCCCGACCGCCGAACAATCCAAATTGCCTTCACCGCAACGGCGATCACGATCCCGACCAACAACACGATCCCGGCGGTTGAAGCCGCGATCACCAACCACGACCCGATCGCCACCAACTGCGAACCGATCACAACCACACCGCCACACCAGCGGGGCCACCACTGCGGAAAACTGAACCTGACGACGAACCCGCCGTCGGAGCGGACCCGGTCATCGCGCAGCGGCCTTTCTCGGCGGACGGACAGTGGCGATCGCCCGCGCGCGTTCGGCTCGGCCCCGGCGGACGATTCCGGCGAGCACTTGAACACCCCGAGCAGCCAGCACGACCGAGGCTGCCAACTCCAGCCACCCGCCGAACCGCGGCACTTGCCCGGTTCGGTATCGGAACGCCAGGGCGTCCCCGGACAGCCATGTCGACGTCAGGCACACCGACGCTGCGCCGAGCAGTGCCACTGGCCGCGCCGGCCGGCTGCCCGCCCGCTTAGCGGCAGCCACCTGCCCACCGGTGACGGTCACACGGAGCGCCTTTATGGTCCCGGCCGTGCTGGCCACCCAGCTGGCTACGACAATGCCGACGGTGGCCACACACCCCAACACCCCCACGACGGCGAGGATCATCGCGGCCCAATCACCGAACCTGGTCATCACGCCGTCAGGCCTGTCATCAGGCGCCGAGCCGTGGTTGCGGGGTCCACACCGGCAGCTGCCGTCAGGTCCGGCCCTGGGCGGCGGAGACCCCTGGTGGTGGCCTTCTCGGATCCACCTTTGGGTCCGATTCCGGTTACCACCCGGGGTCCGGTGACAGTGGGCAGGTCGTCCCGTAACAGCCCTGCGAGATCCTGCGAGCTCGGCGTACATCTGGCCCAGCTCGCGTTCCTCGCGGCGTCATCAGCCAACTCCCGCTGGGCAGCCTGTTCGGCCAGTTCCCTCCGGCGCGACGACCAGTTGAACATGCGCGTCCCCTTCGAATCGAACGTCTGTAACACTTCGTGTTACTTTGAATGTAACAGAAAAGTGGCCAACTTTGGTTAAGAGAGTGGGAGCAGGCAGGATGTTGCAGTGCCTCATGTCGTTTACCGGACAGCGTCGCTGTCCGCCCCGATGACTAAGGCATACGAGGTGGTCAAGGACCCCATTCGACTTTTACTGGCGCAGTGGCTCGCTGCGCATCCCGATTCGCAGGTCGGAGAGATCGTCGAGGGTGTGGGTAGCCAACGGGTGACCATTCATCGGCACTTGAAGGCGTTGGAGGGCGTCGGGGTGGTGGTGGTGTCCCAGGCTGAGGGCACCCGTGAACGCCAACATGTTCGCTACCGACTCGATCGCGCCCGTTGGACGGAGCTGGTGCAGCAGATATTGGCAGCACTGCCGCCCGACTCGTCGTCGGGGGTGTGACGGCGGGTCTCCGGCCTGGGGAGACGTCGGAGCAATGCACAACGCAGACGGCCATCAGGCTTCACCTCCCGGAGAGTCCACTACCGACCACGCTATCACCCGGTTATCTTTTTCTCGTCCGTGTTAACTGCGTGAAGCGTAGCACCGCGCCAGCTCCGGCGAGACATGCTCCGCCGGACCTAGCGCGGCGCTCGAATACTTTTGGTGTGTGCAACGGAAGTCACGTCAGGCCGACCAACAGAGCCAGGGAACGCCGATGTCGCGTGGGGTTGTTTCGTTCCTGGGTTCAGCCGCTCGACGTGCTCGTAGGTTCACCAGGCTCACTGCTGACGCCGTCGCTGCCCGTGTGTCGGCGTCGCGGAAAGAACGGTCTTTCGGTGGGAACGTGGAGAAAGTTTCCCCACTTCGTGCCCAACCACCTCGGGTTTCTGGCCGAGGTCCTGAACGCGGTGGTCGAAGACTTGCTGCCGCGTCGCGCTCCACGCACGCGCACAATGCGAGATCACCGGCACCTCAGCGGGTTGAGTCTGACCACAGTCGCAGATCGCAGCGAGCTCTCACCGAGCCGCTATTGTTCGTCTCGAACTGGGCACGTGCGCTCTTGCTCTGGACGCCGCGTCGACACTTGCCAGCGTGTTTGGCACCACCGTCGCGGAAGTTCAACAGGCCCATGAGAAGACCGTCAGCGTTCGCGTAACCGCGGCTGCTCAGTCGAGTATCCGCCAGTGACATGCGTCGGGTGCCGTTGGCTACCGGACATCAGCCGACTAGATTGGGGTACGGCTCTGGTGGTTACTGTCGCTTGGGTCTTGTTAACCAGCAAAGCGCCGCAAGTCGACCGGCTGCATGAAGGAGCTTCAGATGCCCCCAGAGCGCAGCAGGGCCGACGACTCGGGGGCCGAAGCAAGCTCCCAACCACCTGCCGAGCGTCTTGACATGGTCGACATCGCCGCCCCCGATCCAACACAAGTGGATCAACTCAAGATGGCCAAACGGATCGAGCATCTGTTCGAGACAGTCCCGAACGGAGCCAAGGGGCACTGGACGAACGTTGACCTCGCCGCGTTCTTGACAGCTCGAGGAATACCCACGACCGGCGCTTACATATCGATGCTTCGCCACGGTCGGCGCACCAATCCGAGCTTGGCTGTGATATCCGGAATGGCGGTGGCGTTCAGTGTTCCCACAGCGTATTTCTACGACGATGAACTCGCTCAACGCCTGGATGAGGACATGGAGTTGCTCGTCGCGGTAAAACAATCCGGCCTGGCAAATATTGCTCTACGTTCGAAGGGCTTATCACCGCGGAGTCTCCGCGAACTTGAACAGATCATCGACGCGGTTCGCCGGATCGATGGGTTGGACGAGCAAGCCGTTGAGGTTGACGGAGACCGCACATGACCGGGGGGCCGACACCACCAAAACGTGGTTGCCACCAGGTGCCGCTCAATCAACGACTGCAACTCAAGCGAACGGCCAGGCAGCTCGAACGGCTGATGCCCGATCCTTTCGAGCTTGACGTATTCATCGAAGCGATAGGTGTCAAGCGCCGCCGGCCTATCCACATCCAGAACATGACGTTTTCGGCGGACGGCGGCATTTACGGAGCGTTTGCACCAGCCAAACGCCGCGACCTCATATTTGTAGATTCCTCCGCTACCGGATACAGGTTGATTCAAACCATTTGCCACGAAGTGGCGCACATATGGCTCGGGCACCAGCCGGCCGAGCTCGGTTTCACTGGCGAAGAAGGCGTCGATGCGGTGCTTCCCATGCTTCAAGAGGCCTCCCCGGAGCTTGCCCGGAACTTCCTGTTTCGGCATGACTATGGTTCCCCAGCCGAGAGAGTATCCGAGTACCTTGCGAGCCTGCTCATGATGTCAGCGGAACGAAAAGGCTTACAAGGGCGCCCTATCGAAGAGACCGGCGAATCGTTCGACTGGTGGTAACCGCAACTTCGGGATGGAAGTGTGTACAGATATGCTGATCGCAATCTTCGCACTTGTGGTGATCATCGTTGCTGTTCGGGTTGAACGGATTCGCCGTCAACGGTCGAACCTGACCAACCCCACGGTCTTGTTCACTGTGGCAACGCTCCTAGCGAGCGTCGCTTTCGGGTGCGAACTGTTCCCGCAGGTAGTTGACCGGTCTCTCGGCGCAGCCAACATTTCCGACGTCATCTTTGAGGTCACGGCGCTGCTCATGATGCTGCTCTCGCTACTTTTCGTCTACGTCCTGCGGCGTAGGGAGATCAGTTCCCGCGTTGTTCTCGGCGGCGTGGCTGCCGCCCTGCTGATGTGCGCTCTGGTGGTCGTGCAATGGTCCTTGTCCTCCGATCACGGCGTGGAGACCCCACGAGACGCCGGCTTCTTTCAGGTCAAGACCACCGCGTTGCCATTCGTGACTGTCGCGTTCTTCATCTGCGCTCTAACCGTGTACGGAGTGCTGGTCTGGCAATGCACATTCGGCGCGCACGCCCGGAACACCGAGCGTCGGATATTGCGGGCATCTTCCGCCATCATGGGATGCGGGCTGGCCGTCATGGCTGTGGGGGACGTCGTGATCATCGCCCGCATGCTGGGGCCGGCCGCGCGCTACGACCAGCTCACCGGTGTGTTCTGGGCTCTGGTGGCGATCCAGACCTTGGTGTTCTCACTCGGACTCCTGCTGCCCATTCCCGGCGGCGCTCTTGAGCGGGTCAAGGCTCGACGACTCGACCTGGCAAGAATGGACAAGCTGTGGCGCCACCTGCAACATCTTTTCCCCGCCACCGAGCTCCGCTTCCGTCGTGCCGCGCAGGTGCCGGTGTGGGGGTTAAGCCTGGCCCTTACGCGGATTCGGATCGAGACCAGCGATGGCCTGGGCAAACTCATCGTGCCTATCGACGCCGTCGACGAGATCCTCAACCGCGCTGACCTCCTGCCCGCGCTGTCCGAGTTTATTTGGTCGGTACGCGACGTCGTCGCCGACATCGAGGGAGAACCGGCAAACACGTTACTTCCGGGGAGTAACACCCTCGAACAAGACCGGGCGCAGATATTGGCCTTGGCTGACGCCTTCAACGACGTTTCCAGCAGTCTGGTCATTCGTCCCTAGCCAACGACGAGACCTTCCACGGTGTGACCGGGTTGGGTCGGTACGCCACCGTTCCTGCCGTCATCTTCTGCATCAGGGCGGGAATGGTGTCATCGTGGATCGCGACGTGCATCATCGTCGCGTTGGTGCCCACGCCGTACTGGTCGAGGTCCGCCACTCCGTCGCTGACCATCCATGCCCCGTTCCAATCCTTGATGACTTCCAGCGCCGGTGTCGTTCCAGCCAGGACGCGCACCTGCACCCGGGCCCCGATCCCGGCCGGCGGCAGTAGGCGAGATCGCGGCAGCAACCAGCGCAGCATTTGCAGCAAGTACCTCAACCTGAACATCAAACCCGTCCAGCCGTTGCTGACGCCACGTCTCCCCTGGCCTTAGCAGCCAGGACAGTCGGTCCTAACCGCTGTCTTTCAGGCACCTGCAAGGCCGCGCGCCTGAGACCGCGCAAGGCGATCGTGGCCCCAATATCTGTGGTAATCCATCCAGGTAGCCTGTAGAGCCGTCGCGCCCAGCTGGGCATCAAGCAGAACCCCAGGCTGGCCAGTACCGCCCATCCGGGCTGGGCCGGTGTCAGTGCCCGTAGCTTCCACGACATCGGTGGAGCGAGTAGCAATCTGGCACCGTCCCGTGTTGCAGGCGAACAGACGAGCTCCGGCCGCATCTGCTGCAGGTAGTTCTCGACCTCGCTCGCGCTGTCCGGAACGTCTGCGCCACCCAAGAGCCCGGCAATCTGAACCTGCTCCTGGTAGTACCGATCGACATCTCCGGCAGACAGCTTGAGGCCGGCCCGCTGGACAGCGTTGACGAAGCCGTGGACCTCGGTGACGTGCACCCAGGTGATCAGCTTCGGATCGTCGGCGGAGTAGGTCAGCCCGGTCACCGGATCGGTGCCCCGAACGAAGCTGTGGATTCGGCGCACCTTGGCGGCTACCGACTCGGCCTCGGCGACAGTGCCGAAGTTGACCGTATTGACATAGTCCACCGTGCGCTGAAAGCGAGGCCAAAAATCATCCGCGTAGCTGGAGTGCTGAAACACGCCAGCCATCGCCAGAGGGTGCAGCGCCTGCAAAAACAGCGCACTCAACCCTCCCACGATCACTGCGGGATCGGTTTGCACACGCCAACTCACGCTGTCCGGACCCAACAAGCCTGCTTCCGCGATGTTGTTCACACCTCCATCTTCCTACAACCGCCGAAACAAACCGGCGACCGAGACCCTAGTTACGACCTGTCGCCGACGCGTAACCGAATGGCTTCGGCGTGTCGTGCAGATCCTTCCTGGTTTTGGGTCCCCGGAACGGGATGATCAGCCGATGAGCGCAGGAGCGAAGATCGGACGGCCGCACAAAGGCCCCCGCGAAGTCGTGAAATTCAAGATGAACCCGGCCGAGAAACACGCTGCCGTCGAGCGCGCCCAGTCCCTGGGCATGACGCTGACCGACTACATCACGTCGGTCGTCTCCCGAGATACGGGCGTTGCGCTCACGCCGAAAGGACTGCCATTCGACGCTGTCGCCTAGCCGCCCGCGCGGCGAGGAGCTTCGCGGCCTCGTCCCCGCCTGTCTGAAGGTCGCCGCCGCCGAGCGACGTGCCGCCGAGATGGGCTTTCACATCACGGACTATCTGGCCTACCTCGTGTCAACGGACACAGGTATCGCAATCTTTGGGCAGGAAGGACTTTCGCTTGGGTTGACTGCTTAGCGCTTGAGGACGAGCGCCGCCACAACTCCATAACGCACAAAACCCGTCCCCTGCCGGGGACGGGCGAATGTGTGAATGATCGGCCCCAGTTACCAGCTGGTCCGGTCTGACCCTTAAGGATCTGCTTTGGCTAGCAGCTCTGAGGGTAGCGCATACCCATCGACCTGCCAAGGGTTTGTCGGGTGTGTCGCCGCACCCTCTACCCAGATCGCCCGAAGTATTCATTCCACCGACCGCATGACAGGCCCGGCGGGGTCCCCTGCTGCGTCTGTGGCTCGGGATCGAGCGCTGGCCGCGACTGTCTGGGCTGCGCTGGCTCCGTTGTTGGCCGGCCGGCTGGAGGTGCGGGAGTCCCGCAACGGGGGCGGGTCGTATCGCGGTGGGTGGAGGCGGTCGTTCGGCTCGCATGTGCCGGGGTCGGTGCCGGCGGCGGTGCCGATTTACAGCAACGCCGGCGCTACCCGCCTTTTGGTGGTGGATTTGGACGTGAAGCTCGGCGGCCGCGAACAGGTGCTGACCGACGCGGCAGCGGTTGCAGCGGTGGTTCACCGCTGCGGTGGTGAACTGATCAGCGACGAGTCACCGTCGGGCGGCATTCACCTCTACATTCCGCTGGCCCGGCCGGTTGCCTTCGACGCTGCGCGGGATGCGGCGCGGGCTTTGGCGTCGCGGACGCCGAGCATGGATGTGTCGCCGATGTTGGGGTTGACGGACGGCTTGATCCGCCCGCCTGGCGCCCGGCACCGCTCCGGCGGTTTCCAGGTGCTGCACGGGCCGCTGGACAAGGCTGTGGCTCTCGCGCGGATCGGTAACCCGCCGCGGGTGTGGCAGCGCCTCACCGAGGCCCTGGCCGTCGAGCTCGCCGCACTGACCGCTGCTCCCCCGGTGTCGGCGGTGGCCGCGCCGATCATCGTCGACGTCCCGGCGGCGGGGGCTGCTGGTGTTTCTCGCCGCGGCGGTCCGCGGGAGCTGGCCGGGAACTATCTGCAGATCGCCCACACCGGTGTCTACGACACCGCCCGGTACGGCTCCCCGTCGCAGGCGCGGCAGGCGGTGATCACCGCGGCGGTGTGGGCCGGGATGAGCATGGTCGACGTGCTGGCCCGGATCTCCGACGGCCGGTGGCGCGGCCTGGCGTCGTTCTACGCCCGGTACAGCAATCCCACCTCCCGGCGGGAGGCGCTGAGCAAATTCGACTGGCCCAACGCGGTGGCCTACGTCACCGCGCAGAAGGGCAAAAATCCAGGGCCGGGCCTTGTCCGTCAATCACTCACAAGCCAGTCAACACCACACCGGGGGGCTCCTGAGCAGGCGAATTCCAACAGAAACACACAGAGTGAGTTCCGTTTTCTGCGGACCTGGTGGTCGGCGATGGCGATCGCGGAGCAGGAGCAGCACCAGCTCGGGGATAGGCCGGCGGGGTGGATGAGCCGGCGGATGGTGCTCCGCGCGTTGGGTGAGGCGGCGATGAAGTCCGGTTCCCGGTATGTCCACTTCGGCACCCGGTCGTTGAGCATTGCGGCCGGTGTTGGCCAGTGGACCGTCGCGGCGCAGCTGCGGGCGTTGCGGGACGAAGGCGACGGGTTGGTGGTGTTGATCGACGGCGACCGCGGTGGTGATGGTGACCTGTACGAGCTGGTGATTCCCGCTTGCTTGGCGCTGCGGGCCGGGCGGCAGGACTGGCGCGGCGGGAAACTGCATGCGCTGCGGCCGGTGTTCCTGGAGTTGGGGATTCCGGCGGCGCTGGTGTACGAGACGTTGGAGCAGGCCAGAGCTCCGCTGGCCAGCTTCGAGCTGATCACCGCGTCCGGATTATCCCGGTCGGCGGTGTACGCGGCGTTGGAAACCCTGTCCGCGTTCAACCTCGCCGGCCAGCGCGGCGGCCGGTGGAGCATCGTCGCCGCGACCAGCCTGACCGTGTTGGCCGAGCAGTTCGGCGTTCTGGAAACCATCCGAAAAACGGTGCAACGTCACCGTGACGAAAGAGCCGCCTACCGACGAATCCTGCAAATGGCGGAGGCGAAGCCGCACCTGTCCCCCGGCCCCGCAGAGTGGTCGTGGCCGCCGCCGGACCCGCCACCACCAGAGGACGTCACCGCGTTGGATCTGCTCGAGCGGATCCTGGGCGCACACCCCGTTCCGGCGTGAGCTGAGGTGACCGCTGATCGCCGCGGGTTGTACCGTTGGTGTTGCCCGACACCTGACATGGTCTCAGCGACCACGCGATGCCCCTCGCGCCAGGTGACAGGCCCGCTGGCCGCCTCAACCCCCCGGAGGCGGCCAAGCCCCCTATCCGGAAGCTGGCCTGTGGTTAAGGCCAACTAGGACTCGGACGTCGAGCCGGCGCTGCCTAAAGTGGCTCATCGCAATCGAAGGTGTAGGCCAAGTCTGAACCCGCCAGTTTCCAGGAGCGACTGTGCGATGTAGTTGGTGAGGTTGCGGAACCCGAGCGCTGCCCCGCGCAGGTGCTCGAGTCGTCCGTTGATCGCCTCGGTCGGGCCGTTGCTGGTGCCGGGCCGGTCGAAGTAGGCCAGGATGTCGGCGGCCCGTTTCTTCGAGGTCCGGCCGAGCGTGCGGACCTCGATCAGCGCGGCCGGGACAGCGGCGCTCACGCTGTCGATCAACTGTTGCAACTTTCTTTTGCCGGCGAGAATCAATTTTGCCGGCCCTTAATGGCGCCAGTCAATAGTTCATATCTCCACTTTTGGGGGCCGGTCTCGTAAGCTTACGTGTCCGCCTTAGAGTTGCCTGTAGGAGCAAAATTATTAATGCTAACGAAAATAAATACAAGGCCATGGAAGGTCTGCCCGAGACCGCGGCTAGCGCACCCAGGCCCACGCCGAGACCGCCTGTTGCGAGCAACAACCGCAAGCTCGGCAAACTGTTG
>JAABUK010002790.1_pt1 | contig 30721 bp, 33 predicted proteins | sample 5559141 | NCBI WGS metagenome assembly JAABUK01 (sample SAMN10711869, study PRJNA513367) | rock metagenome | isolation source: Antarctica rocks | place: Antarctica: Victoria Land, Pudding Butte nord | collected 2016-01-03
ATGAAGTATTTGTATGTCCCCGATATTCTATCGCAGACCCTCAAGAGGTGTGAGGCTGGCGAAGCTAATTTTTTAGATACAAGGGCATGTCCTCGCAGTCTACGTCTTCTTCGTGGACGTCAAAATCGTCAGAATCACCACAAGGCACAGGATTTAGTCAGATACAAGCAAGGAATATTGGGGAGGGAGGTGGAGGGCAAGCGATGAGCGTGCTGTTGAGTTGGCACGAGAAATTGGTGGAGATTGTCGGAGTAGGTGGGATTGTGAGGGTAATGTGTGATCGAAGGACTGTTTGAGACATTGCGGCAGAATGATGCAGACATTCGCAGGGGAAGGGGAGGCTCAATATGCTACGCAACTCTGCACACGACGGCCACGGAGCTTCGCTGAAACATCCAAGCTCCGGAAAGCAGAAAAGTGCGCAAGTATCAGTTGGCAAGGGGGGGCTGCATAGCAGATGTATAGACCTGAACTAGTCCAGCCGCAGACGTTAGCCAGCACGAACGGGCTTCTGTATCATCTGGTCCCATTCTATGGTCGATTAAAATCCCCACCACCAAGCAGATCCTTCAAGTTTACCTGTCCACTACCCCTGGGCAGCGGCATTCCCTGGCCAGCTCCTTCTTTCCAACCAATCATATATATGATCCTAAATGTCGCTGGTATACCTTCTCTCCCTTCCTCTCCATGCAACTGTCTATAGATGCCTTCGTTCGCCAGCAGAACATCTCGACTCAGACCACCTAAGCCGCCAGCACTTTTCAGAATTGCATTGCCCTCTCCCATCGCTTGTAGATCCACCATTAATGCGAAAGTGTCCGGATACTCTACCACTATATCATCAATATCAACAGTCAATAACTTGAATCCAGCTCTTGTAAGTAAACCGCCAACATCTCGCACATCTGCCATGGGCGAGATGTGGGGCGAGACTCCACCTCGACGTTCGAGATCGGCTAGTTGTAAGGAAGTGCGGAGCTCAAACACAGAGTCACCACCCATCATTGCGGCTAGGAAGGGAGCGTCAGGTTTGAGGATGGAGTTGATCTGAGCGAGGAGAGAGGGGAGCTCGTTCACCCAGTGAATGGAAAGAGAGGAGAGTACGGCGTCGAAGGTGTTTGGCTCATAAGGAAGGGTTTCGAGAGAGTTCAGAAGTTGCAGTTCGATTGGTATGGAAGAACGGGGCAGTGGATCGCGATGTAGAAGTGTGGGCGATGTTTCGGCGCAGGTCAAGTGGCGGATGCGGGAAGTGAGGAGCTTTGAGGGGTCCGTAAGGTCTGGAGTGGAGGGAGCGTCTGGTGCGGTTGAGGGGTGTGACGAGACGGTGAGGTGGTCAGGATTTGCCAGAGCTCGAGCAATGTTCAAGCTATTGGCACCGAGATCTAACACTGAAGGAAAATGTCGTTGTATGTCCTACGGGTGGTGAGTCAGAGGCGTCTTTCTCGAAATAAAGGATGGACTTTACTAATAATCGCTCACAGAGCCTCTGTGCAACCTCATCTCGAAGATAGTCAACCTTTCTGCTTTGGTCTGCATTTGAAGCTGCTCTCTCCTTCTGCAAGTACTTCATATGCTGGTTGAAGATCTCCAGCGTAGGCGCACCAGGAGCTTGCACAGCATATCTGCGGGAAATAGGAGCTCGCCTTCTCAACGCCGAGGTGGGTAAGTACGGTCGAAGCGAGCATGGCCTCATGATCAAGATAGGCCAGGGTTTTCTCTCATCCTTCACTCAACCCAAAGGCGATGAACTACTCCGTATTCTGCGTCTGGGTGCAGAGGGTGCCCAAACTGGATCAGATCCCGCCGCTTTTATTCCCCGAAACCTGCCGCACCTTGAGTCTATATATTTGTCACGACGCACCCAATCTGCGACCCTGCGACAGAGGCATCACCGCTCGCAAGCAATTCTTGACAGTTGTTGTACCGCTTTATCTGCCTCTCTCTAATCTCTCATCCGCGACAACTGCGCTCCTCGGGTTAAAAATCTCTAACTTTCGCGAACCGCCACTAGTTTCACCTCAATCAAGGTCGATTGTCTTGGTTGGCCCACACCTTCCTCATAGATCGACTAGCGCTGAAGCTGATATAAGTATAAAATCAGATAGAGTATTACTGATCTACAATACATTATTTGACCTTAACAATATCCGCCCATTAATCCAGTTAAGTATTGGCATCCAGTCTCTCCTGAAAAGAGAAACTGTCAAGCATAACGTTATAGATCGCGACAAGATTCTCATCTCTCCCAACTGGGGTTCCTGGGGTAAGATCAGAATCCTGCGCGAAGGCTTTGAAATGGAAATCCGTCGCCAACACCTGGTCAATCGAGATCCAATCTCTAGCGGAAGCGGACTTTGATCCCTCCGCAACCACCAAACAAGCCACAGACACCGGCCCAAAACCCTCCACTGAAGCCATCTCACCCACCTCCAGCGAAGAAGAAGAAACCACCCTCACAATCTTCACCACCTCCCTCCCCGACCCTTCTCAAACTCAAAACCCTACACCTCTTCCGACTCCCCCGACGACATCGTCACGGTCATGGACCCCCAAACCTTCCTAGCCGAGCAATCCCAAAAACTCGACGCATTTCGCCAGGAAGACATCGAGCAGGCCGAAAAACACGCCCGGAAGACTGGACCCTCTGCCATAGAGGAGTTGATCGCGTTGCGGGATCGCAGCGCCGAGGCCGCAAAAGCAATGCTGGATGAGATCGATAAGAGGCCGTATAAGATTAATGTGGGGGGCATCTAGGCGGATGCGGAGGATGTGACGAGGCGGATTAGGGAGAGGGAGGCTGAGAGGGAGCGGGAGAGGGCGACGGATGGGGGGTGTTAGGACACCGAGGAAGGAGGGGGGAGTTGGAGGAGGGGTCAGTGGACAGGGGAGTGGGATCGCGACGCCGGAGGGAGGGAAGGTCCATAATGAGGCGTTGGCGAGTTATTTTGCGGGGTTGTTAAAGGAGGCCAAGGGGTCGAGTGAGGGTCAGAATCAAAGTGAGAGTCCGTACCGTGGGAGTAGTTTGGCTGGGGGTAGGGCGGTGTAGATACTTGCTCTAAATGCCTGGATGGCCTTTCTTCAACGGGGCCTATGTGGCTGCAGGATCAGAGCAGAAAGTCCTCCGGCTGCACCCGTAATGCACATCTCTGACTCGAGGCTGACCTCTTCATGGCAAGAGTCCCAAAGGGCTCACCCTACCTTACCGCACGGCGCACCCTGTTATGCCAAGTTCATATATTGGCATACTTCTTGGCAAATTTCCAAGTCTATTAAGCGTATTTCCTGAATAGGAGTAAAGAATTCATTACTAATCATCTAGATATACATATATCTCCCTCATCCTGGTCTTGATCCCGTAATGTTCCAAATCTCACTGATTGGGTCCCTCAAAGAATCTAAAAAGGCGTTCAGATTCTCATCATCTTCTTTGGCACCAATCTGAGCTTTCGCATCAGCTCCCCCCTTCATCTTTTCGTGAGGTTTGTGCGGTGAAGGCGAGCGCTTCATTCCTTGTTCTTTGCTAGTTTGGCTCTGCTTGACGAATTTTGCTGGAGAAAACAAGTAATCAGCTCAGCTGAATGATTTTTGGAATTCTCAAGGCCTTACCCAGTATTTCCGTAAGCTGAGCCTGCCTCTGGCGAAATCTCTTCTCTTCTTCGGGGGTCATTGACCTCACATCTTCATTGCTTAGCGCAGAATAGAAATCTGCCAGTCGTTCTCTCTCCTTTTGGAACAGGGGTGAGTAGATTTTGACCCGCTTTCCCTGCGACTTTGCTTGACTGGATGCAGCTTTGTCTTTGATCTTCAGTATGCGATCTACCTCTTCCAAATTCTGGACCATGTTGTCTTCTTCGGTATGTTGTCTGTTGGAGGCGGTCTGCTGCTGTTGACCAACGCCCACAGCCTTTCGCTTCTCGGCCCATTCTAGGTAGAGGAAATATGCTCGTCGTTCTTCTCGAATAGCAGGGAGAAGATCGAAAAGACATTCAATTGTCATCGCGATGGACTTCATGTCAGTTTTAGTAGGGTCAGAGTTCCGCTCCTGATTCTGATCTTCTCCCTGCTGGACCAGCAAGCTTGCCCACCTCCCTACAGCCATTTGCACCACTTCGTCGGTTCCTAGAAGAGCTGTTATTTCCGTTTGAAGCTGCTCAATAAACAGGTCTGCTGAGTGCTGAGGCTGCTTTCTCAAACGCGCAAGATCTCGTTCTACAAACGGGTAAGTATAGAACCTGAGAGCCTAACGCGGATCAGTGTTGTACCTTCGACTATAAGAATGTGAGTGAAAGTTTCCAATAAACAGTGCCGCAAAGGAGGAAGGGATCTGGTCGAGCCATTCTTCATGAGCTGATCTAACGGAAGCGGCCTCCCGAAGACTCCTACTCCCCATAGCTTCAGCCTGGATGCCGGATTGGAATATGCCTTCCGTGAGGACAAAGCCGATAGTTTGATTAGTGTGTCGAGACAAAGACGGTAAATGTGATGTAAAGAAGGCTTGTAAGGCTCTATTGAATTGTCATCAGGCTCCGGGGCGTCTGACGCTGGAGCCGTCAATCTCGCTGATCTGACCGGTGCCGGTCCCGCTGTAATTAATGTGGCCGGATTTGTCAAAGTAAACGAGCTCGTCTCCTCCCCGAAAGGCCTCTCCTCCACCGGATAAGTAAAGACGGAGCTGACTGGAGGAGGTTCTGCATAGCCTGCCGGCGTATATGACGGTAGCGGTGGGGCGATTGCCTTCAACGCTTTATTCATCGCTGCAATCGTATCCACGAGATCTTTCAGATCATCATAACCCAGTGCAATAAATTTCACCTTTGCTGCAAGGATCGCATAAACGCGCTTCTCCTGGCTCGCACCAGATGGCTGAATCTTGCCATATTTCTTTTCGGCGCGCTGATAATAGTGTTCCAACTTTTTCAGCAGTACTCTGACTTCATCGTACTTACCAGGAGGAATTATAGAGCGCAGGTCGGCACCGTTCATAATTCGCATCTGATTTGCCCATCCTTCCGTCCGCTCTTTCTCTGCGATAAGTCGATACTAGATTGCATCGACTTTTGGGCCCGAATCCTTCACCGAATGGGCTAATTTGTAGGACTTTTGCACAACGGAGAGCGCAGCGAGAATCAGAAACCCAAGGCTGACTGGGTCGGCCATATTTGTGCTCGGTCAAGTCTCAGAGTCGTTGGGGAAGACGATATTGGCTGACTGGGCTCACATTGTAAAGCTACAACTTCACAATAAACACCTGCTCAGATTGTTTCCTTGCAAAAAGATGGCAAACGCAACGGCTGATAACGGGATTCCGGCGATGAGTTATTGTTATTATTTCTCCTCAAACGTCAGCAATGAGGCTCATAGTGGGGCACGAGACGCCCAACATCCTCGACTCATTACGACTACCGTGTGCACTGCTCAGTACTGCAGGAGTCTGGTAAGAGCTTCAAGCTAAGTCAAGCCATCAGGCAGCACTCAAGGCTTACAGGGGTTGTCGACCAGCCAGAACTTGCTTGCTACTGGTGGAATCACTCTGCCGTTCAGTGTGTCGCTGGGGCTACAACAGACGACCGCCATCATGGCAAGGCTTGCGATAGCCTGTCCAGCGAGGCTGAATGGATCGGGAGGTCGAATGATCTCTCGGATGGGTTGCAACTCTCTCCAACACTTCAAGCATATTGCTCTTCTTGAATCGAGCAATTGCTGATCTCATGATACACTCGTTCTCACAGAATGCCTGAGCCAGTGAGTATGGCTCTGGGCTCGGTGGGCCTGTTCCTGAAGCTTTTTGACCTTTGTGACACTCTTTACCATGCGTACAAGATCACGCGAGCCTTCGGGACAGATTTCGAAGTGGTACAGATTCAACTGCAAGTGCAGTGGGTGCGGCTGGACATGCTGAAATATCGTCGCCTCAATCAATTGAGGGAGGAGCTCGATCCAGATGACGAGAAACACCGGGTGACTTCTGTCGTTCTCCGACATCTTGCTCAAATGAAGCGCTACTTTCAAACCTGCAATGAATTGATGAAGAAATATGACGGCGAAGGTAGGCCCCTTGGACCCTGGAAAGGTGCCAGCGCTGACAGATATGCTAGACAATCATGGACCACTACTGAAGGACGCGGTCTCCCCCGCCACTACCCTTGATTTTAATTCAACACCTCGAGTCGCATCTTCACAAGCTATCTCAGTACCCAATTCGGTGCCCGAATCCACGGAATTTCGCCAAACAAGATGGAAAAGTAAGCTCCCAGGGAAAGTTTGGAAGTCCAAGAATAAAGCTGCTGAGGCTGCGGTCTCTGACGAAAAGGCGTTAGTACGCAACGGTGAAGTGGAGATCTTGAAGTCAGATGAAATAGAAGTGGAGCTAGCAAGACAAAAGCAAGAGGGGAAGGCCCTGAAGAAGTCAACTTGGTTTCATCAAAGAGTTCATTGGCAGCGGCATCACAAAGAGACTCTGCGATCGTCGATCGAGCAAATACGGCGTGGCAACAACGATTTGGAGAGCCTTCTGCAACTCTGTGCTCTGAAAGACTCGTCGAGAGCATTACCCTGCTCTGATAATCTCGAAGACTTCTGGCCGGTGGTGAATCGCATTGAGCAGGCACTTGGCTCTTTGCATGAAGACCTGATGGTGGTGAATGTCAGCACGGAGTCTCACGATCCTTTTGTGTTGAGCGTTCAGTTGAAAGAAGACCACGATGAGAACCGAAAGGACCTTGATCAGGACCCCAAGGTGCGCCTACGACCTGGCTCGTTCGTCTTCAACATTCACCGGTACACTTCGGGATCTGGGGATGGTGGTAGTTCTCTACTGCTCGTAGAGACTGCCCCAGCCAAATCAAGTACCCGACTGCTTACCTCGCAATCGAAGGAGCTGCACAACCTTGACAAGCCGACAGAGCTTGAAGCTTCACCCTCGCCCCAGCTAGTCGAACAGTGGGGATACTTTCCCGCTCAAGGGTCCGAGAACTTGCATATCGTCTATCATGATACACAGGGGCAATGGTCTAGCCGGGCTACTCTAGCGGATATCCTGACGGGAAGAGATTTCCGCCAGCGCATCTCGCCTGTGCAAGTCGTGCAGCTAGCACACATGGTTACCTCCGCCCACCTCTACCTAGGCGCAGTGAAGGGAAAATGCGTTGATCCTCGACCAACGAATTATCGCTTTTATAGAACTTCTGATGAGGAGGACATCTGGGACGATAGCATGCCTCTGGTATTGCGCCCTTGGATTTCGTTCGGATTTGGCCAGCGTCCTCCGCCGCGCAAAATAGGTGGTGGAAGTGGTCCCGCTCGCGCCCCTAACGCCTCGATGATCGAGCTTGGTCTTCTGCTGTATCAAATCGGTTCTGGAGACAATCTGGATTATGGCCTGGGCGCCTCTGGGCTCGCCGCAGCCAAAGCAGAGGCTTTGAAAAGCTTGAACATTCTCGATAGGAGAGTCGGCACTACCTATGTCGATATTGTGAGGAACATTTTGGAGTTCAAAGCACCAGCCTCATATCTTACTACCGGCAATGTGAAAAATGAGGAGACAGAGTATGTCAAGAAAGCTATCTCATCTCTATTAGAGTATGAGCAAGTATTGGAGAACACCGTGGTTGCTCCAGATATGACATTATTTTCAGAAGAGCAGGAGGACGCTTTGGAAGACACCACCACCCACTTGGCACACTTCGCGACTCAGGCAGATGATAATGAAGCTCATGTGCGCCTGCAGCCGCAAGCAGACAATAACGAAGGTGCTGCCAGCTCGGAGGTAACACTAGTGCTGGAAGGCCAGTCCTCGTCCAGCCAATCGACTACAGGAGAGCCACCGGAGCCGGAGATTCTGCGATCGATTGACACGAATGCAACTTTGCGAGCGCCCGTTAAAAGACCTTCTGCGGGGAAGGGAAATACTCAGGTAATGCAAATCATTGAATAGAATAATACTCAAAACTCGGAGCTCGGTAGCCTTTTCACTACTCGTGAGGTATCTCTTATTAATACCATTATCGACGTCGCCTTATAGATCGCCTTGTGGGTTTCTTTTAATGACTGCTTGTCTCTCTTTATAGTGGTTCCTCCATCTTCAATGACTGCTTCTTCACTCATGTATACCATATATAAATCAGCGTGGAAATATGTGATGGCCGAAAAGACCAGATGTTTTATAGAACAATGTTCTTTCTATCTATATAAAGGTCTTATTTTGTGGTAGTTCCTAATTAGATTTCTTCCCTTTTCTCTCTGCCCCGGTCCTACTGGCATGTTCGATTTTGTGACCGCGTTAAGCACCTCGTCGGACCCCCTACTTGCCCGATACCGCCTCGGCAACGTATTAGGCATCGCAGTCTTGAGAAGTCTGATTTTCTTCATTATCACGGCTTAATAGAGTATGTTCTCAAACTCGTTCAGGGCCCCAACCATCTGCCACCTGTAACGATCCCGGCTGACCAGCTCGGAAATCAAGAGTTCTTTAAAGGGGGCGATCGTTGCAAGCGGAATTGGGGGTGGCCACCAGGTAGCATAGAGTGTATGATAGAGAAGTCTAGGACACAAGGTGCTAGATACATGATGCTGTTAGTACTCGTAGATGGACAGGTTGTTCGTTAGGAGCCGTACCCATTGCTTCCTTTCTCACGCTAATTGTTTAACCTACTTACCTGAAACTTCTCTTGCTAACTCTACCCCTTGCCTCTTGGTGATCTTCTCTGCCTACTGATGCTCCGGCCGATCAACGTGCTCATGGGCTATAAGGGGTTGAGGTCGAGTGTAGCCGAGCGCAGACATTCAAAGTCGGTCATGGCGGAGGTCTCTTACACTAAAACTCGAACTGATCGATCAGGGTGTCCATGACAAATCCTGAAGAAGATCTTCGTCAGTGACAGGCAAACGCCTATGCAGAAGGACGCTATCGCCCACATTTGTGATGTCCATCTGGATAGATTCATCTACAAGGAAGCGGGTATGTACTCTGACAGCGGTTCTCCAGGCTTTTGCGAAGGAGAAGAGGGACAACGACGATTTAAGATTTGAGTCCTGGCAGATCCATCATAAAACTGACCTAACGTCCCGCGGATTTTAAAAATAAGCGGACTCGTCGTAGACTTTCTGACGGAATCTCTAAGAGGAAGGTCGAGGAGATGTACTTGGTCCAGCCTCTAATGTTCGCTCAATTGTTGTAAAAGTAGTGCGCGACTACCATGGCTAGGCGTTCAGGTGTCCGTATGTTCCTCTGGTCAGGATCGAGGAATGTGACAAGGGAGCGGCCATTTGATTATTCGGGAGGGGAAAGTGGCTTTTTCAATGTACATCTGCGGGTCCATGGAGTCATCTCGAGAGACTAGAAGGAGGTCGCAACCTGACTGAGACAGCAGGAAAGAGAAGGAAGAAAGCAAGAGAAAGGGAGACGCGTTGCAAAACCGCAGCCACCGTGGGTCGCCAACTTGTGTCGGTGGTCTTCTGCTGGGATGCCAGTCTGGCGCAGGTGCAGAAGGCTGTCGAAAGCAGCGTCAAAGGGACCCCAGATTTGGCACCCTTTTCACTCACATCTACATATCCTTCGTAACACTCGGATGACGGTCGTGACTGCGGGAAGGATCCCATTCCGGAAGGTAGAACGAGACACGCTAATGTCCGGTCCCTGAAAGCTTAACTCCAAGAAGCCTTGGCGCATGATTGCCCCTTTGGGACCGACGGTGCGTCAGGAATTAGTAAATTACCATGTACCGGTAGCACAAGCAAGCAACACCGAGCTGGGCGATGGCAAGTTTTTCGTTGGCTCTACCTATTCAGTCGTGGCCCAAGCTTGTGCAGCAAGTGGACGAGAAGGGTTCTGGCCGTTGATTGTCTTGAGGTCGTCCTGAGCAACATTCATCCATATCATGGGACTCACATTCCCCTACACGTACTTCTCGTGCCCTTGCTCAGATAGGTCCAATGACGACGAGGACTCGAGGCTCCGACCTGCTCCTCTGTTCAACCAACCCCTGTCGTCAGGAGAATCGCAGGAAGATGAGGCACCCTTTGATCCGCACCATCCACGCGCCAAATTTTCTTTGTTTCCTCCTGAGCATCTCCTCTATTGCCAGGAATGTTACGATATAAAGTGTCCTCGATGCATAATTGAGGAACAAGTGTCTTACTTCTGCTCAAGCTGTTTGTTTGAAACTCCTAGCTCTGCTGTACGAAGCGAGGGCAATAGGTGGGTGAGACGGTGATGTCTCGGAGGCATGACGACAACTGATAACTTATAGATGTGCGCGCAACTGCTTCAATTGTCCCATCTGCTTCTCCCAACTCAGTGTCAATTCAATAAACGGAGCAGTGAAAGATGGCCCTTGGATTCTCAATTGCAATTACTGCATCTGGACGTCTCTCGACGTCGCCATCCAGTTCGACAGACCAACGAACATTCGAGCCCAACTCGACAAGATCGCCAATGGCGGGAAACACAGAGCACCTTCTAAGCCTTCAGAAGTCACAGATCTCGGCCGAAGGCCATCCTACCTCAGCCGAGAACCTTACACCCAAACATCTACTGCAGCAGAAGACCCTCCAGCAACCCAAGAACACCCTATCGAACCACCTCTCGACGCTGCAGCGCGCTTCACCGCCCTAAAATCATTCTACAAAAACCAACTCACCACCACCACCGCCAATGACGCCTCAGTCTCCTCTATCTCAGGCGAATTTTCCTACTCATCCCCCGCCTCTCTCGCCCGAATAATGAACCTTTACTCCACCTCGGGGACCTTCGCACCCAAAAAGAAAGCCAAAACGCCCATCATGCGAGAGGCGCTCTACCCCTCTGAAGGGCTCTTCCTGCCTGACCCCACCGCCGCACCAACAACCCAATCCAAGATCTTATCAAGCGACTACTCCAACACCACCTCTCTAGAGCAACGACGTTTCCAAACCGGCCCTGGAGGCGGCAATCCAAACGCCCGCTTCGTTAACGAATTACGCCCGATGCCCGCCCCATTGGCCACGAAACGAGCAAAGCGCTGCAAAGAATGCAGGCACATTCTTGTGAAACCAGAGGCTAAACCCACTAGCACACGGCACAGAATCAAATTAGTTGCGCTGAGCTACGTCCCACACGTAGCATTGAAACCCCTTCCTGGGGCCTCTGGGGCGGTAGCCCTTCCATCATCCGGTCCCTCTGCCCTTCTCGGCGGGGACGTGGTGCTCGACCCCGGAACGCCAACGCAATGGATCTTAACGCTGAGGAATCCGCTTTTCGACGCCGTGAAGGTTAGTATCGCGACTCCGGCCGTCACGCCGGGGAAGCATGGCCACGAAGTTACGATTCTGTGTCCGCAGTTTGAGATTGGGGCGAATAGCGATGTATGGGATGAGGCGTTGAATTCGCAAGCGAGTACTACTAGTGGTGGTCTGAAGAGTCGTACTGGAGGTGGAGGTGGAGCTGCGGAGGCGGGGAAGGTGTATGAGAAGGGGAGGAATTGGACGAGTGTGGTATTGGAGGTTGTCCCTGTCGGGATTGTTGAATCGACGATCCAATTGGGGGAGGAAAGGCAGCTGGAAGAGGACGAGGATGTGCTGGAGATTCCCATCCGGGTTAGATTAGAGTGGAGGCAGGGCGATTTGGATGACGGAGCAAATAAGAAGGCTCAGTTGAATGAAGAGGCGGCGGATGATGGAAGGAGGGAATTGGCCTATTGGATGGTGCTGGGGGTAGGAAGGTTGAAGGTGTGAGACCATGAGGAGAAGACAGTAGAAGTGCAGACCAGGTGAAGAAATTAAAGTGATGTTTTCGAAGGTTTTCAACTTGATGGATGGGTCTAGCTGAGTCTTGATGAAAAGCTAGAAAGCACTTCATGCAGCAGTTTGATCGTGCTAGCAGCAGTAACGTTCGCTTGCCTCGTGGTAAACCTCCAGATTCAACCAGCCTAGTAATCCGACGTAGCGCTCATGGGGAATTCGAACCCAACACCCCTTCCAGTCAACTTCCGATAAACCTCTCCATAAGTATCCAACCTGTAATCCACACCGCCTTTCTCCTTCTCATCGAGAATGACCTTCAACACCTTACTTCCATCTTCCTTCGTCCTCACCCTCTTTCCCACGATTTCAACAGGGTATACCACATCGGCCAAGATCGCATCGTGCACCGCCGTCAAGGTACGAGAGCGAGGTCGTTTCTGAGTCTGAGAGGTTCGGCTGCGGTTGGAGCGTTTGGGACGGGGAAGGATGCGGCGGGAAGCGAGGATCAGGACGTGTCGATCTGAGAATTTCTTTTCGAGCTCGCGGGTGAGGCGTTGTTGGATTTTGTGAAAGCCGGGGAGAAGGGGGACAGGGACGAAGATGATGATGGCTTTTTTTCCGTGGCCGACTTCGAGCTGGAAGGTGGAGTGTCAGTATTGCAGGTGATGTGCAGGTACATTTGCAAGAGCGTGGATTGGCAGCTGTGCGCCCCGGGGAATCGTCGCTCACAGGTAAGACCCAAAAGAAGTTTGGTGCTTACCTCACGAGCAGAGACAAATTGAAGCGGTCTCAGAGCACTCTTCAGGTCTGGGATGTTGGTTTCTAGCTCGTAGAGCGCATTCGCAATGTTTGTCTCCAATTCGGAAGGGTTCTGCCTGGAAGCTGAGCTAGGAGAGATCTTGTTCAAAGCTGCCATGATTACGGTTGATGCGGATACCTGTCAACCAAATCTGGCTCGTGTTGTTGAGTGAAGGTGTGCTTTGTTACATGCGGCTCAATTTCACGATATTTGTGGTGAACTTCTGCAGCTCTGAGAGTGATTGAGGCTAAGCCTATTTAGGGCTCAATTGCCCTTGCCCTAAGTAGGACAAATCAACGCATCAGACAACTTCTGACTCTCAGCGAAGTTGTTGACAAGCACTGCAGCCTGTCGACAGGTACAGCCGACCTCGCACATCGCTACAAGACCGTACAATTGAAGGTTTGATTCAATGCTTCAATATAATGCTCTGCAGACAATACGATGTTGGTTTTCGAGTTATTAAGGGCTGATTTGTCGAGGAGGTTGCACTTGCGTGGGCGCCCCCATATCGTTCGTGTTCAGATCCTTCAACTCCCCGTATTGAATATCTGCTGTTCTAATTAAACGTCTTCCCTTCCGCTCTTCTCCTTTGAACAAACTCCACGTTTGAGCTTTGTGTTAGAGCTCCAGACTTCTCACTCCCGCCTTATTAATTTATTGCTACACCATGGCTCCAAAGATTGCTATAATTGGAGCAGGTCCAGTGGGTCTTACCCTGGCCAGTCTGCTACGAGCGTCCAATGCGACTCTCGATTTGGTCATCTTCGAGAAAGATGCTTCAGCAGCAGATCGGTCGGCGAAAGGGGGCACACTCGACCTACACGATGACACTGGTTTAGCTGCTCTTCGGGCTGCTGATCTTTGGGAGCCTTTCCAAAAGTATGCCAGATATGAAGGACAAGATATGATCTTTGCGGACAAAAAAGCCAACGTCGTGTTTGAAGATCTTCACAATGAAGAGGTAGATCGCGACGCTGCAAGGGCGCGACCAGAAATCGATCGCGGACGATTGACTGAAATCTTGTTCAAAAGCGTGCCTGTCGAGTGGATCAGATGGGGTTCCAGCCTCAAATCCGTCTCCTCGGATGGGATCATGAATTTCGAACACGGCACGGAAGGCCCGTTCGACTTGATAGTCGGTGCAGATGGCGCTTGGTCAAAGGTTCGACCGGTGCTCACAGACGTTCAACCCTCATATACTGGTATCAGTGGCTTCGAATTGCATATCCTCAGTCCAGCTCAAGACCATCCAGAAGTTTCCAAAATGGTTGGTCGTGGGAGCTACTTCGCGTACTCAGATTGCAAAGCATTGCAAGCACAACGACAGGGTAATGGAAGCATCATGGTATACGGATGGCAGACTGGTGCAGAAGATTATCCTAAGAACTTATGGGAGGAAGTCAGTCATGACGGTGAGAAGTTGAAAACGATATTGCTCGAGACTCTCTTTCATGATTGGGCACCCGAAATGCAAGCTTGGATCCGAGCTTCCAGTCCAGACACTGTCCGGCCCTGGCCACTTTATGAGCTTCCAATCGGCATAAGTTGGAAGCATGAGAAAGGTCTCACACTGATTGGTGACGCGGCACACGTGATGTCGCCCTTTGCTGGAGAAGGTGTCAACTCGGGCATGAAGGACGCCTTGGAGCTTGCCAACGCGATCACCGAAAGCATCAAATCAGGCAGTGATCTAGACGCGGCAGTCGAGAAGTTTGAAAAGGCCATGTTCCGACGCGTAAAAGGTGTGATGGAATGGACGATGATGTTGAAGACTTATCAATTTCGAGAAGATGCTCCAGGGGGTTTAATGGAAAAGATGAAAGAGATCATGGGAGCGGAGGGACCGCCGGAGGCGTAGAAACGGTTCAAATGGTTGATCGACATTGCTTCGCAGAAGACGGCTTCTGTTGGTTTCCCTTTGGTAAGCTCGGATGTTCTGATAGATCTCGCCTCTTTGCTACGCTAGAGATCAGTAGATAAACATGTTCGATATCTTCCCACCCGTCTATCTGGCCCTGGGCTGGCCCAAAAATTTGAGAAGAAGGTCAGATGCTCCATCCATTACTTGGGAGATGTATAATGAGATTTATGAATCGATATCATCTTGTGGTAGGAGCCAGCAGCTCTAAGGCTGTGTTGGGAACCACGATTGATCAGAAGATTCAGAGAGCAAAGCAATTGTCTGTGGCCCTGTGGTGAGACTTTGATCCATGTCAAAGACTTCGCTGCAATGACTGATGACCAAATGAACAACCTACCTTTGCTCCTTTTCTTTAGATCTGGCTGGCTTCCTGTCTGGCCACCTGTACTTCAACATGACGGAATTCTGACAACCCAAAGCATGGAAGCGCAGGTTGGGGAGCTGGCACTGAGCATCCCAGATGAGAGACTGTGCAGACCGAGGATGAGGAAAGTCGGAAAGCGCCAGGTGCTGGACAAGACTCTTGAGATTCACTGACCAGTCGCGAAAGTAAGATAGCAACTATAACGTGGCTTGCTGCATCCTTCATGTCGCTCCCCAGAAGAGGGGGGATATTTGGACTGGCTGGAGTCATGGATGGAAGGGATAATGAATGCCTCTTCTGATGAGCTCAAGTACTGCCATGAGCTATTTGTGCGCAAAGCTGAAAAGCCATCTCATGCCGATTTCGTGCAGCCTCGTGACGATCACTTCCATGTTCACATCATCGGTTCCTCTCGCGTTAACACAACGACTGAATCTGGTCCATTGGTACTTGAGCATCGTTTATATAAAGAGCGGCAGCGCCACGCAACATGACAATGTTTAAACAGTTTACGGTCGTCATGGATTCTCGAAACCGCCTTCCAGAAGTAGTCAAATCTGTCAACTTTGATCTGAATGTTTGGTTCATTATATCTAGCCCATAAACCAGATCAGATCATGTACAATCTTCAAGTAAGAGACAGCCGATCGGAATATCGAATCAAGGCTGGAAACGCCGAACAAGTCCATGCGATGCCAAACGCCCTCTGGATTTCCCAATGCCCTTTCTGCGCCGCTTTCTGTCAAATAAAGTACTTATGGAACGCTAAGGGAACCGCCAACTCAACGTCAGATGTGAAAACATCTTGACAAATGTCGATAATATTTACCTAATTCGGTGCTGTAAGAGTGATTGGAGGAAGATTTGTTGGAGGCGTGATTGGGGTAGCAAGTGGTGAAGGTATCCGAGATTCTCCATCTGCTGGTGCTTTGCCACTTTGATCTTCCTCCATCTTATTCTTTCGCAATTTAGAAATAAGGCGCTTTGAAGCCCGCTTGGTAGGAGCCATCATTGCTCGCCAACCTTGAGCGAGCGGATGGAAGACAAGGTGTAAATCCTTGATCAAAGGACGTGAAACGTAATGCGAACCGTTGACAATTGCGTTGAAAAAGGCGCCGAACCATTCATCTGGGAAGAGGCGGACAAGAACTGCCAATAGCAAGCAGGGTAGAGCGCAAAGAAGACAGATAGCCCACTGAACACCATCGATCCTGGTGACCCCGAAAGCACGACCTCCAACAAAGATAATCATAATTTGACCAGCGATCATGATGCAATTGATGCCAATGAACCAGAGATTACGAAGAACACCCTCAAATATGTTGAATTTATTATCCAGACGTCTGTTGTTGAATTCGTTGAAAATCTGCATCCAGACAAATGTATTGAAAACCATGGTCGCCAATTGTGCAACCTGATCGGCATTATTTCGGTCATAACCTAGGATCTCGTATCCAGCGAAATAAAGGACGAAGGTAACAATGAGCTGGTAGATCGCTTGACCAGTAACCATCTTCCACATGTTGATGGTAATGAGAGGAGCTGATTTTGGCTGTGGTGGACGGTCGAGGATCTTCTTTGTGGGAGCGTCGGTCGCAAGTGCAAGAGCAGCAAGTGTATCCATGATGAGGTTGACCCAAAGCAGTTGAACGGCGGTAAGAACGGAATGATAGTCCGGGTTCGAGACTGCGGAGACAAAAGTCAAGACAACAGCGCTAATGTTGACGGTAATCTGAAACTGCAGGAATTTCTTGACAGCGTCATTGACAGCACGACCCCACATCAACGCAGTGATGATAGAAGAGAAGTTGTCGTCGAGAAGGATGATAGAGCTTGCCTCTTTGGCAACCTCTGTACCAGCAATTCCCATGGAGAAACCGATGTCAGCCATTCTCAAAGCTGGACCATCATTTGTGCCATCGCCAGTGACTGCAACTGTCTCGCCAAGATGCTTCAATCTGCCGACAAGGATCCGTTTGTCTTCTGGAGACGAACGAGCAAGAACGCGGAGGTCAGGAAGGACTTTATCCATTTCCTCATCCGAAAGTTGACGAAATTCGGGTCCTTCCATGACAACAGCACCTTCGGTGATGATACCACAATCCGTCGCAATCGCCCTGGCAGTCGAGATGTTGTCACCAGTGACCATTCTGACGGCTACGCCTGATCGCTTGCACTGGGCAACAGCCTCAACAACGCCATCTCTAAGAGGATCGTGAATGCCGACAGCGGCGACCCAGATCATATCGTGGAAGAGATCATCGAAGTCGGCCACATTTTTGTCCTCGTCCATTCGCTTGGCATCTTGCGGTGGCCACTGCTCGAAATCTTTGTATAGCATACCAATGGTTCTAAGCGAGTGGCGTGCATAGTCATCGATGAGCGCCGAGATTTGTTCTTTCGAAGCACTGCTCATCTCCGTCGTGTCAAGCTCCTCGTTCTGAATGCTTGATACTACTTCAGAGGCACGCGTAAGCATGATTTCAGCAGCTCCCTTAACCAACAAACGGTATGTGCCATTGCTTTGACGCACAATGGCGCCCATGCATTTCCGTGATGAATCAAATGGAATGATCTGAGCAATCTCGGCGTTCGCGCGATCTTCTGCGAGATTGACCAGACCAAGGTGGTCTTTCGCGAGGACAAGAAGGGCAGTCTCTGTCTTGGAGCCAATGAATGTGGGAGCGCCCTTCTCTTCTCCTTCAAAAGCAGTGCTATTCAAAGTAATTGACTGTCGGAAAAGAGTCTGTGCCTGCTTTGAGATTCTGCCAAAGATTGTTGCAAAAGTTGGGTCTTTCTGATCGACGTCAGCGTGGTTCGACTGAACAAATTTCTCTTGGACGCCCCAAGCTCCAGCAACTACTGTCATCTTGTTTTGCGTCAAAGTGCCGGTTTTGTCGGAACAGATGGTCGTGGCATTACCCATGGTCTCGCAAGCACGGAGCACGCGAACCAGGTTGTTCTCTTTCAGCATTCGAGTTGTAGCAAAAGCCAATGCGAGTGTGACAGCGAGAGGAAGACCTTCAGGAACTGCAACAACGATAACAGTAACAGCGACGATGAGGATGTCCACAAATTGTTGACCTTTGAGGGTAGGTGAATTGTCGTTGCTTCCGAGCCCGTTGATGAATCGAATGGTCAGGACAAGCAGAAGCAACACTGCAGCTGCTGAGCCAAGACCACCGATCCAATTGGCAAGTCTGCCTAGCTTGACTTGAAGGGGGGTATGCTCAGTGTCGGTCTGCAGACTCATCAAGATCTTGCCGTAAGAACTGTTCTGACCAACACTAGTCACAAGATAGGTACCAACGCCTTCGAGAACTTTGCTGCCCGAGATGATGAAAGGATCGAGCTTCTTGCTTGCGGTACCGTCCAACATCTGTTGATGCACTTCCAGGCCGCTTGTTTTCTTCATTTGATCCGATTCACCTGTTGCTGATGATTCATCGCATTTGACAGCGTGTCCAGAGATAAAGACTCCATCGGCTGGAATGGCGTCACCCGGTTCTAGATGGAGAACATCGCCAGCGGTGATGTCGTGAACAGATACTCGGATCGATTTCCCGGATCGGATAGCCTTGACTTCGCGGTCGTCCTTTCGCTTGTTCAGTTTGATGAATTGTCGCTCTTTCTGCCAATCGTTGGCTGCTCCGACCGAAACAACAATGAGAATTGCCACACATATAGCCACACCTTCGACCCAATCAACACTTGAGCCTCCACTAAACGTTTCGTATAAACCCAATGCAAGCGAAATAACCGCTGCAATGGTCAAAAGTATAAGGATTTTGTCGTAATAAGCTCTCCATATCAGGACCCAAATGCTATCGGCTTTCCTCTCAGGTAACCGGTTATCACGAAAGACACGTAATCGATCTTGATATTGCCTTTCGACTTCTCGGTCTGTGACTTGTGCATCGCTTCGAGGTGGTGGTCTGATATCGATGTCTTTCTGATGAAACTGGTCTGTTGCTTCTGCGAAGGATGCCCTTCCATCTAAATGAGTCTCGTCGACTGATAGACCGGCGGCCAAACTTGTTCTTAAACCCTTTTCGAGACCTCGAAGTCCACCCAGTGCTCTAAAGGCTCCTAATGATTTTGGATTCAACATCTTGTTTAACTGCCCTGGGGTAAAAGCGAATGGGTTGTTTTCCACTTCAAAGTCCTTCTCATGTCCTTTGTCTGGTCCGAGGGCTTCCTCCGGAGAGACATCGTCCAACGAAGTCCTCGAAACGGCTGTATTTGTTGAATTTGCTCTCGTTCGAACTGTGAAATCGCTGGCGGTCTGAAAGGAATTTGATCTCGATCGCAGAGTATCTCCGTCTAATGATTTTGAGGTTGGCGAGGGCGGTGGTCCGGCAAGGTATGAAGCCTCGCTTACGGCTGAGGGTGCAGACATACTGCCAGACCGTGACGAGGACTGGTGGTCCTGCTTCCGACAGTCAGCTTGAGCCCCTGGGGAAGGCTATCAGACGACGTACCGATGTAATAATTGCGATGGGCGGCGCAAGTAGTTTTTGGCCTGCCATCTTCTCTCGCTTTTGTTTGCTGCAGGTAAATTCTGCGAGGGAGATGAGAGGTTATGCAGCTCGGTTCACGAGTAGATGTAAGAGGCTTTGAGGCAACATGATTGCGACAAGCGAGATGCTTTACCGTAGACACACTCACACATCATAGGGCGAAGCGGCGGCAAAACTGCTCAGCACCAAGCACTTCAGTGTGGCAGTGCTGGGTCCACCGTGTGCACGCTTGCACAGTCATGATGCTTGCCAAGCATCTTCCACGTTGTCGACGCAGCTCCTGGTCAAGGGAGAAGGCATCTCCCAGCCGAGCGGAGCCAGAGGATGAAGCTTGGGCCTGGAGAAGGTGTCTTGCGAGTCGCAGTGTGCGCCCCTTGGGCCTTGGCCAGTCCGGGCTGTGTTGGCGAGAAGTACTCGGTAGTGGAGGAGAGTTCGTGATTTGCGGGCGCGGAATGCGGAGCAGTTTAGATGCAAGTTTGATCTTCACGCCAACCGCCGCCCGCCGTTTGCGCTGGAAGATTCAAAAGCAGTCAGCCTCGCAAGAGTGAAACGCGATGGCGGCTCTATCAGCCTGCTGTCAGGCTCCAAGGCTGATACATTTGATCCGGGATCGTTCTGCAAGTATGTACCTTTCCTCCCTGACTCCCGCAGGCTGTCCATTCTGGGCCTGTGCCTTCGCGGCATTGGCTGTATCCAGACGCCGTCTTCCAAGAGCCCCAAGACCTCCACCGAGACTGCCAAGGGTACCGGAGGCGTGTCTCGCGAATCAGAGGAGATCAAAGGAGCCAGTTTGATGAATCACTCCGCTACCTTTCAACCGGGAAGCTCTCTACTACGTACACATCGCCACCAAAGATGTTCTCAACAATGTCGTCAGTGGCCACTTCACAGAAGCTCAAGATACGAGGATTGACTCTTTGCGCTTGAACAGTCGGATCCGAGTCCCCTCGACACAATAATGGTCACCAAGGCGGAGAGAAAAGCTCATCGCCGGATCGGGCGTTTGCTAGAGGAGGTATCCGTGGTCAACGAGAGGGCCCTGCAGGGGGGAACCCTCTCGTTGACCACGGATAAGGCCTCGGAAGGCAGCGGCTCTCACTCGCCACTTCTGAGGCTGTGCATGTGGCTGGTATTCCCAGTCTTCGGGTGGTGAATGGAGCTTATCAATGCCGGCTGCTTCGAGACTCTTCATGTCAGCTGTCATTGTGCCTCGCTTCTCCTCGAGCATGATTTGACATCTTCACCATTGCAAGAACGACCACTAATCGTCCTCTGCGCAACACAGATCTTCTTTTGTCTCGTCAACACCTCGCCTCTTCTCCATGAGTCGTGCTGCTCCGCCTCTTTACACGCGGAATCCGATGCAAAGCACGCAATTGTCCCTTCGATAATTATGTCGTATCCGTTCCTTAGCACCCAATCTAGACCCTGGAAACCTCTCGGGGTTATTGAAGCCAGTATTGCGGTGCAAGTATGACTTGCGTTGATATGTCTTGGCTATGCCCAGGTCCTTGTACACAGCCTCCTTCAACTGGCGCTTGGGTGGTTGAAGAAGCCGAGACGCAAAGGCTCAATAACTTACGACTACATCGTTAGCCGGCTCTTTCGCTGCATTGGGATTACAAGCAACCCATAAGCCTCTGAGAAGAACAGCCTCGTGCGTGGAGGCGAGCGAAATTCGCAGCTACGCAACTTAATTCCTGCCGATCAGCATACTCCGCGTTGATGAGGCTGGTTGTATTCCTTCACTACGTGCGTCGTCACTTCCACGCAATCTACATGCTTGCCATTCCATGGCTGCGTCTCCATCACGACCCAGGCAACCATAAGCTCCTCTCCAATCCAGAACGCCACAACCATACGAATGCGGTGGTAGCCTGCATTTCACGATCCGGAACGTTCAATCCTTGAGCCTCACACCTTGGGACTCCCCTCCACTGAGACAAGAACATTTCCTCTCCGACCTCCCTCCACCATCAAAATCTACAGAGGTCATGTAGACCAAATCTTTGAAAGGAATTGGGTCGCTTCCGGGAAGCTCCGTCTCAGATTGGAAACCACATAGGCATGATAGCACATCAGACACCCAGCAGCGTCCTTCATAATGCTAGCTGCTCACAGCCGGCCGAAGTCGTGCGAGAGGACATCTTCAGCCTCCTAGTGGTCAATATCCTCGATCCGAGCCTTTCGCAAATAGCTTCCTGCTTACAACAAGCCTTGGGCTTCTGTCAAGTCGCCTCTCCTTCTTTTCCCGATCTTCGTTCTGTCAGTAGTCAGTGGGGCCAGTGTCCGTCTTATGTAATCAATGTCTGAGCGGCGTCCAGTACTTGATGTTGACTATAACCGGTCTCAGTATAGGGAGGGGTTAGTTTCTCGTCGTCTGATTGCATAAACACTAATCAGAGGAGAGATAAGCAGAGGTAGGACCCAGTACCTCAAGCCTTGAACGGAGCGTCGAGAAGGCAATTAGCTGCGCCAGCAAGCTCAAAGCCTGAAGTCTTGTAGGATTGTCGTCTCAGGCAAGCGGTATGTCCAGTCGCAGGCCTAGCCGACGTCAACCCACGCTCACTCGATCACGAACTTTCTTGCTCCCATTTATATCAAGTGTTCGGCATGTGAAATGCATCAAACGCAGACTTGCCCGCCTCGAAGTTGATTCCCGGTTGCCCTGATATCGCACTGTCACTCACCCGAGCACAGCGGTAGGTGTACGCATTTGAACTCCATATGACTTCTCCTTTCTCCAGCACGCCCTGACTGGAGATGTCCTCGAGTCCATTTCGCATCGTCTTTTCATCCCTCGCTTGAAGTCTTTCTTCTATTCCGCGGTTGAGTAGGGAAGCGGCTTAGACACTTCAATTTCCTTTCTTTGAAATCTAAATTCGTCACTGTGATTGATTCTTTTCTTCCCTTCCTCTACCGTGGATAGTCTTCTTCTTCTTCTTCTTCCTAATCACACTACACTGTCAAATTTCAAACCACCACCACCACCATGTCACCCCCGTCCGTCCTCATGGTCGGCACCGGCGAATACACCACCGGATTCGTCTCCGGCGCGCAATCCACCTCGGACAAAACAATCGGCGTCGTCGCCCTCAGCCTCTTCGACCTCCGCCGCCGCGGCAAAGTATCCTCCCTCTCCATGGTCGGAGTGAGCGGCCGTAGATTCCCCAGCATACGACAGCATTTACGGCAGAACATCTCGGAGGCATACAACGGCCTCGATGTGTCATTTACCTCTTACCCCGCGTATGACACGTCGGATGCGGATGCTTATAAGAGCGCCATCGATGCCCTGCCGAGCGGGAGTTGTGTTACGGTTTTCACGCCGGATAGTATGCATTTCCCTATTGCGATGTATGCGGTGGAGCGGGGGCATCATGTTTTGATCACGAAGCCAGCGACGAAGTTGCTGGGTCATCATCTTGAGTTGCTTAGGGCAAGTCGGGAGCACGGGGTTTTCGTCTGTGTCGAGCATCATAAGCGGTTTGATCCTGCTTATGCGGATGCCAGGCATAGGGCAAAGGGGTTGGGGGATTGCAACTATTTTTATAGCCACATGAGCCAGCCCAAGTCGCAGTTGGAAACGTTTAAGGCGTGGGCCGGGAGGGAGAGCGATATCTCGTATTATTTGAATAGTCATCATGTGGATGTTTGTGAGAGTATGGTCAGAGATGGCGGGTGGGTGCCAAGTAGGGTGACGGCTAGTGCGGGTAGAGGAATTGCGGAGGGCTTGGGATGCGTCGAGGGGACGGAGGACACGATTACGCTTTTGGTGGATTGGGAGAAAGAAGGGGGAAGCGGGAAGGGGAAGGGGAAGGGGAAGGGGAAGAAGGCGACGGGGGTCTATACCGTTAGTCGGACAGCCCCTCAGTATGCTGGTGTGCATAGCAATCAATATTTTCATTGCAAGTTGAGAAAACCCCTCTTCCCTCGGAAGTTCAGTGCTGACGAGGTGTGGCAGATATGGCATCGAAAGGCGAGATCGCATAGATCAAGCGAAGCGAGGTTATGATGTCGCAGCCGATGACCAGGGTCAGATCGTCTGGTATAATCCGTTTTATGTGGAGTATGCGCCGGACGAAGAGGGAAACTTCAACGGCCAGACAGGCACGGCTATATCAGTTGCGAGAAATTCGTTGATGCGGTGACGAAGCTGAGGGAGGGAAAGGTGACGTTGGATGATTTGGATACAAGAGATCTGCCTACGCTGGCGAATACGATTGGCACGACTGCGATCTTGGAGGCGGGGAGAAGGAGCTTGGATAACGGTGGGAGAGGGGTGGAGATAGTTGTTGGAGGGAAGGACGGAGAAGGATGGCCCTTGAAGTGAGGATATCCGGACCAGTTGATAGAAAAAGTGCAATATCTGGCAATTTCCTGCTTCACCTGGAGCTGCCGATGATTCTTCAAGGGGTTCTGATGGAAGCCATGGTCGGATGCCAGGTTGTGAGACAAGTCGGGATTGCTGAGCTGGTCTTGCAGGAGCAGTAAGTGACACTCAGGATTCTGGATTGTTGCTCAACATTGCCAAATGATTCGCTTTCGCTGGGCAAGAACCGAGCATGTTGAGGGAAGCCTTGTTGAGATAGTCCTTAGAGCACCCACTATTTCTTCCCACAACCTTCCTTCATAGGATGTAACCACTTGGGTATATCAGCATCTTCGAGTCAACTACTATCCTGCTCCCCCCCTCTCGTTCATCCTTCTTTCCTCCTTTTCACCTTCAAATTCACGCTTCCTCTCTTTTGCTTCCTTTCGACTCAATACTGTAGCCAACCACTCCTCAAAATCCTCTTCTGCCTCTCCTTCACTCCTGCCACTGCCATCAACACCCAATCCACCCCTCACCTTCCTCCTCGCTTCTTCCATACTTCCGATATCGAAATACCAGAGCGCCCCACCAGTCGCCAACATTGCTAGACTGGCGACATTGATAGTGGCAACATTTAATGCTTCCATGGCATCCATTGCGCCGGAGACATTGGCGGGTTGAGACTGGGCGTGGGCCGGGGAGTTGGCGTAGAAAGAAGGGTTAGTAGTGAGACGTCGTCGCGCAAAGGAGCGGCGGGTTATGAGAAGAGAGAGGGCTGTGAAGGCTAGGCCGGCTACAAAGACCACCGGTGCTTTGTTCTGTCGACGAACGGGTTCAGGTTGAAGCTCTGAGAGTGGCTGTGAGGATGAAGGGGACGTCGATGAGTTAAAAACATTCGATATAGGTTCTCTCGGTTGGGGTGGGTCGTCTTCGAGCAGACGCTTCTCTGTTCTTGGTTGTGGTTCGCTTTGAGGATGTGTTGACGCGGGCCGGCTGCCAAACAGCGAATTGATGTAGTTCATCGTCTTTCTCTTCCTCAAAGATCCGACTTTGATGGAGCTACATGAACGCCAACGATTGAATCTGTGCCTCCGAGCGCAATTGAATGCTTGCAGGCTTGCTGACAACAATGGATGCTCCGGCGAGTCGCTCCGTTTGAAAACGTCGACAAACTCGGCGCTGCGACCGCCCGGGTAGACGCGCCAAGACCGTTCTCGCGCCGCAGCCTGCCATCACCTCCCATCACCTCCTCTGGCCATCACCTCCCATCACCTCCTCTGGCTACCTACTCATCTCCAATCCACCAGTGTCGGCGACTTCAGGACAGCTTACTACAACGGAGTCGTCCCTGCAGGCCTGAAATGCTGGTCATGAAGGCGCAAGTACATTAAGGTCTACAAGCGTCGTGCTACGGGAGGATATGGATTGGATTCATGTTCCATGTTTGCAGATGATTCAAAAATTGCTTTTTTGGCTGGGGGCAATGGTAGCTATATCCCCTGTTTATGCTAACATCTGACCAGATTGTGTCCAATATGAGCTCCGTCAGGAATTAAGATGAGAACAAATGGGCGTCTTGTCCTCTAGATTCACCCGTGGTGGTTTTCCCTCTGCTGCAACGAGCGGTGCCAAGACCTGCCCCTTTTGTTGCTCGACCACTTGGGCACCGGTCCCACACACAGAAGGCTCTTCGGGTAGAGAGGTGTATTCTTACACTAGCTATAGTGTGCGGCCATATTGGATACTTGGTCGCCTGTAACTTCGCTCCAGTATCTTCGCCCACCTCCTGCAGGACAAAAAAACTCATGATTGCATTGGAGATGGCAGACATCTCATGGTACGCTTGCAGGCAGGACGTACCGGAGCGCCGAGTACATCTACGATTCTGTATGCCTCCCAGCACTTGCAGGAATGCGTTCGGTTACAAGAACCACAGGCCTTGCTCGCATCACCGTACCCTAGCGCAGCAACGATAGAAAGAAGAGAATGCTAGTTGACGAACAACAACTCCGAGCCAGGCCGGATATCGCCATAGCCACAGTGTCTGGTCCCGAGAGGCACAATTTGGACAAGAATGAGCAGCAGATTCTCCAACGGTGCCATAGAGTGCTCAGCCAGCGACCAAACAGCTTCAAGGCGCAGTGAGCCAGGCACCGATTGGCACCATAGAGCGGCCGCTGTGATGCTGGACACGCCACCGTTGGCAGGGGGTCTCGGATGACAATTGATCTCCCCAAGATCTGATGGCGACGACAGATTAGGCTCGGAGCAACACGGCGCGCTGAATATTCGCTGATTGTGAGGGATGACACGCAGTTTTTGCAATTGACCGATGACATAGGCATCCGTAAAGGCAATTGGGCAAAAGACCGGTATCTGATCTCCACTCCGAGTCCATCTATTGTCATACATACGCGTTGCCCTCGGCCGCAACATCATCGAGTTCATCTTCCCAAGTCGTTCGTGGATGATCTTTCACTGTTTCAAGCAAAGTCTTCGGTCCCTGGCTGATTCCTCCTCTCGACGGCCTACCTTTCCTCTGTCGCGTTGAGGCACCGTCTTTCGAGGTGCTCCCGGGATGCCTCATACCCTCCTGCTGGCCATCTCTCGCACTCGCTGTTCCGCGTTATTTGACCTTTTCAACGAGCTAGCAGGGCCGTCTCTTGAATCAACCGAGGCTCAGGAGAGTAATACCGCAGTGGTATTCTTCGATGGAGGCGGGGCGTAGTGGATACATTGATGATCTAACATATCTGACGTAGCCCATGCTCACATTCCTGGATTCGACAGTCACCGTTGCCAGAGTACCGACGCGAGATAATGAGGAGCTTCTGGTGAAGGCGGGTAAACTTCACGGACTAACCACCTTCCCATCACTATTGGTGTCCTTGTTTGCCCTCCACTCACCCCTACCTTCGGCTTCCCCTTCAAATTCTTCCATCTTCCACACCTCCACCCTCTCTTTGCATCTTTCTAAGATCTCTTCGGCCCCTTTCCATGCAGGACCACGATGTCCCGCACTGACAGCAACGGCAATACTCTCTTCTTCAACCTCAACCACACCTAATCTATGCACAATGTAGACCTGTTCGATGCCGAACTCGGAACGTGCGCGCTCCGCAATGTTCAGGAAAGACTTTAGAGCGAGAGCAGGGTAAGCGGAATAGGATAGCTTTGAGACAGTTCGACCATCGAATGAGTTTCGCGTAGTCCCAAGGAATAGAACGTTGGCTCCAGCTGTTGGAGAGCGGATGCTTCGGAGGATGGCATCCGAAGAAAGCGGGTCGTAGGTCAAGCTCACTGTACACGCGACATCTCTAGATGTAAGAAGCTGTGGGAAAATAGAGGGATCAAGCAGATCTTCTGATTCTGGTGTAGCCATGATAGGGTTGTGACATGCTTCTATAGTTGCATTGCTCGAGGCGCACGCCCAGCAACCATTTCGTAGCCGCATCTTGGCCCCGACGCCTGGAGCTTCTCCGACTTCATTCTGACTGGGTCTTCCACCTTCAACCCATCTTCAATTCAAATAATGGCTCCATTTCGGTCGCACGAAGACAGACAGCCTATGGAAAATACAAGAGCAGCTCCTTCCCAACGCCGGAGCGATAGAGATGACCGGTTCTACGACGATCGCCGCTCGCGTTCAACATCGAGACACCGACGATACAGCTCACCCCCAAGAAGACGATCACCCCCTCATGGTAAAACTGAAGACTGGTCACTGACCGTTGACATGACATACCCGATACTGATTTGAGTCCTTTGGAAAGATATCTCCAGAACACCTCCCCGTGGTCCTGCTGCAAACTTTCGTAACGACGCCCACAACGACAGAGATTGGGAACGAGATCGAGACCGACAACATGATGGACGCTACGGCACGAGAGATCGCTCGTCGCCTTCACCGCGAAGAGGAAGAGGGTCTTACAGAGACAGAGATCGCGAAGGCTACAGATCGCCCAGCTATGACAGCCGAAGCAGAAGCCCAAGCAGAGGTTCCCGCGACGAACGACCACGACGCTTCGCAGCTCCACCAAACAAGGAAATTATGATGGAAGGGTTAGCTGGAGATATGACTGAAGAAGACGTTCGATCTTCCCTCCCCTTCTTGCCTCAGCCTGCTCATCACTGGCGCAACAACCTCGGTACATGCTTTTGAGACACAATGCTGAGATTCATGGATGGATTCAATAGATTACAGTCGAGCTCAAGCAACATTATCAAATCGAGGGGTTGACCGATGTTAGAGTCATCCGTGATCGTCAGACCAGTAAGCTTCGAAGTATCTGTGTTCGCGTGGATCGCTGACAAGATCAAGGACAATCTCGTCAATTCGGATTTCTGCGGTTCTCGTCACTATCTCAAACACAATCTTTCATGGAACAAAATACTCCAATGCTCTATCTTTATGGCAATCCTGATCTTCATCGAGATGAGCCGGCTAAGGTCCGCATAGTGTACAGTCGCGAAAGGAGTGATACGAACAATGACGGAGCTGAGGGTAAATGGATTTGTCAAGTGGTGCGTCTGAGCCTTTCATGTTCGTTTACACGATCTGACTTTGCACAGTGTAGCGTCAACAATTATGCAACTCGGGTACGTTGCTTTCGTTGTCAGGCCTTTCGAGCAGGTATGTGATGATGATTCCGCTTGGTATTTTATAATCTTTTGACACATCTTAGATGCTCCAACTCGTGGAACGCAAAAGACTGTCAATACCGGCGACAATGATGCTTCTCCAGATAACACCCCGTCGCAATTTCTTCTCCTCCGTGGTCTCGAGCCTTCTGTCACAGAAGAGCTTCTGGTAAAGGGGGTCGCAAAGATGTACAAGCCATCGAATTCCAGCTTCTCCACAAACCAGCTCAACAAGAAGGGTGTAAAAGTCGCATCTACTACAGGTAATGCCAACTTGGGTGCGAAAAAAGGTACACTACGTCGGGTCTTGCTTGTAAAGGATCGACGAAGCAACGAAAGCTGGCGTTTCGGTTTTGCCGAATTCGCAACAGTCGAGGATGCAATGGCAGCACTAACACGGTACAACTCGTTTGATAAGTTCACCATTGCCTCGAAGCCGGTGCTCGTCAGCTACGTCCACTCTGGAGTATTTGTACCCGTCTTGAATCCTGAAGCTGTTGATCCCCGCTTCACGTTCGCTCCACTTGCCAATCCATCAATCAAAATTGCATATTGGGACGATGAAGCGTTTGTTGCAGAGCACAAAGTCTCCGATGCGGAAAATGAGTCTGCAAATGGCAATTCTAAGAAAGAGGACGTCGCCAGTGGAATAGCGGAGTCGAAAGAAATCGCCAAATCAAGGAAACGGAAAGCAGAAGCAACAGCAATGGATATATCCACGGCCAAGAAGGCTGCTCCTTCCTATCTCCAACGTTGGAGTAAACAGCATGCCGAGCTTCATGGGCTTGAACCAAAGCCAATGGATATTCAATCCGAAAGCACGCCCGCTAAAGCTGACACAAGAGCGTCATCCGAGCCCTCTGTAGCTCCACCTACTCAGTCCTACGCAGACCCCAGCCGACACTGTTGCTACCTCTGTTCTCGCCAATTCAAAACCGCAGCCGAAGTCAACAAGCATGAACGGCTCAGCAATCTGCACCAAGCCAATCTCAAGAATGAAGAGCTATTGGTGAAGGCGCGGACAAAGCTGGAGAAACATGGAATCACAATCCAGCCTGAGCTACAAACGACAGAATACCGAGACCGTGCCAAAGAAAGGAGAAAGGCTTTTGGCGTCGTCAATAAGAAGGGCCAACAAGTCCAAGCTTCGAAGTCCTCCAACGAGAATATCAAGCCTACCGAAGATGATGAAGACGACAGCGTTGTTACTGCTCCTACAACGTCCAAGGGTGCCACTCTACTCAGCAAGATGGGCTATATCGCTGGTGCAGGTCTGGGCGCTACCGGAATGGGTCTCACAACGGCGATAACCCAGGATGTATATGCTGCTGGGGTTGGGCTGGGTGCTCAGGGTGGAAAGGTCGGGAACGCATTGGAGGAGGCGGACAGAAATACGAAGGGGGATTATGGAGATTTCTTGGCGAAGACTAGGGAGGGGGCAAGGGAGAGGTATGAGAGACTAGGCTGAAGGTTGAGTTGAAGGACTACGGTCGAGAAAGGTCGTGGGGTGGCTCGTCATGCCAGCTGGAAGTCTTCAGCTCGCAGAACGTGGAGATGGAGGGGTTGAAATGGTTGCTTCTTTTGCTCCCGCATCCCTATCTTGACATAATGAAGAGACTTGTGCTGCCGTCCTGTGCTCCATGTCAAGGCCGAGAAATGAACATGTCCCAATATCAAGACACTTGAAAGATATCACCAGAAACCTATGCCGTCACCGCCAGCAATTTTGAACGTCCTTTCAATCCGTTTCTCCCTCCCACCCTCACGTCTAGGAGACGCCCAACATCCCACTCAATCCCATGCGATCCCCCCTCGCTCTCTTTCACCCTCTTCCTCACACGTCCTCACTCTCGGTCCCGAACCCCAACTCACAACCCCTTCTCTTGTTCTTCGCTTCTTCTGCGCCGAAACTCCTGCCCCTGCCAATAAACAGCCAACCCCTCCCACCTACGCAACGCCTCATCCACCGTGAGTGGGACCATCGGCTCACTGATGGTGACATGGGGGTCCGGAGGAGGCGGCCCAAACCTCACCATCCTCATCTGCATCTGCTGCTGCTGCGGCGGCGGCGGCGGCGGCGGCGGCGGAGCAACTCCGTTCCCTAACCCCATCCCCACCTCCGCATTCTGCATCTCCCCCCAAAAATCCCGAACCAACCCCTCCATCTCCAACTCCGCCGCCGCCCTCGCCAAAATATCACGGTGCGTATCCATGCTGCTACCCGTCATGGCAAACTCGAGCATTCCGAGCGCCTTTCCGGCGCGTAGACCGAGGGTGATGCCGTCGCGGTAGCCGGCGTCGAAGCCTGGTTGGGTGTGGTGGGCGCGGGAGAGGGTGAGGCCGTCGCGGTAGCCGGTTTTGTGGTGGGTGCGGTGGAGGTGGGGGTAGTCGGAGAGGAGTTCGGGAGGTTGATGGTGTTGTTGTTGAGGAGGAGGAAAGG
>JAABUK010002791.1_pt1 | contig 30720 bp, 29 predicted proteins | sample 5559141 | NCBI WGS metagenome assembly JAABUK01 (sample SAMN10711869, study PRJNA513367) | rock metagenome | isolation source: Antarctica rocks | place: Antarctica: Victoria Land, Pudding Butte nord | collected 2016-01-03
TATCAGCGCCGCAAGGCGCCCTACCTACCTCTCGGTCGAGGGTGGGCGCCCGGCACCGGGTGGGAGGCTTCCCTCCCACCCGGCGTCGGCCGTGTCACCAGAGGAGTGGCGTGCCGCTGGACTACTTGACCGCGATGGTCGCCAGGTCGGCGTAACCACCGAACTGCGGGTTGATGTCGTAGTTCTTCACCGACGAGCCCCGCAGGAAGACGAACTTCTGGTTGACCAGCGGGATGATCCCGCCGTCCTTGTTGATCGTCTCGTCGATGTCGCCCCAGGCCTTCTCGCGGGCGGCAGCGTCGGGGATGAGGTACGCGGCGTCGATCGCCTTGTTGACCTCGGGGTTGTTGTAGTAGCCGTAGTCCTGGTTGGTGCCGGCCGGCGAGAGGTTGATCCGGCCGTCCAGCAGCGGCGGGATGTCAGTCGAGCCGGACGGCCAGTCCGCACCCCAGCTTGCATAGAAGGCGTCCTTGTCCTTCATCGACGGGTTGGAGATGGCCCGGTAGTAGCCGGTGTTGGCGACACCCTCGAGGGTGACGTTGAAGCCGCCGGCGTCCCACGTCTGCTTGAGGGCCGCGAAGGCGTTGTCCCGCGTGGCCGTCTTGCGGTAGACCACCGTGATGTTGACCGGCGTCGTGATGCCGTTGTCGGCGAGGAGCTTCTTGGCTCCGGCCGCGTTACCGGAGGTCGGTGCACCGAAGGGGTTGAAGTCCTTGTAGCAGGCGAGGACCTTGTTGCAGACGGCGTAGGAGGGCTCCATGACCTGCTTGCCACCGTTGGCGGTGACGTAGGCGTCACGGTTGGTCGCCATGGCGAACGCCTGACGGATCTTGGGGTTCGACATGACCTTGCTCGTGACGTTCGGCTGCACGTAGTCGACGTAGGGCGCAGTCGGGTTGGCGGTCCGCGACTGCGCTGTCGGGTTCGACACGATCTGCGGGAGCAGCGATGCCGGGGCCGTGTTGAACGTGATGGCCGTCTTGTCCTCGCCGCTGTCGGCGAGCAGGCGCTGGTAGAGCGTCTCCGTCGTCGGGCCCTGGACCTGGACGATCTTGTCCGGGTACGCCTTGCGCACCGGGTCGCTCTTCTCGTCCCAGTTGGGGTTGCGCACCCAGGTGCCACCCGAGTTCTTGTCGAACGTCCCCTGCAGCATGTAGGGGCCGTTGGAGAAGGCCTCGAAGAGGCTCTTGTCGCCGTGGTCCTGGTCCTTGCGGAAGGGTGAGAACGCGGCCAGCGACGCGGCGGCGATGTTGAAGTCGGCCCACGGCGTCTTGAGGTGCAGGGTCAGGACCTGGCCCTCGCAGGTGACGGCCTTGTCGAAGAGGTCCGCCCCCTCGTTCTTGTAGGGGCCGTTGTAGGCCGGCACGTCGCCGCCCTTGTCGTCCTTCTTGGTCGGGATCTCGAGGTACTGCAGGATGTAGGTGGGCCCGTTGGAGATGACGTCCGTGGCGAAGGTCCGCGAGATGCCGTACTTGACGTCCTCGCACTTGACCGGCTGGCCGTCCTGCCACTTCGCAGTGTCGACGAGGGTGAACTTCCACGTCTTGCCGCCGTCTGACATCTTGCCCGTGTCGGTGGCGAGGTCGGGGATGAGCTTGGCGTCCTTGCCCGTGGAGTAGGTCGTCAGGCTCCGGGAGTACACCCGGGAGGCGAACTCGAGGTCGGCGCCGACGTAGCTCTGCTGCGGGTCGAGGCCGTTGTGGGCGTCCGCGTTGATCACATAGAGGGTGCCACCCTTCTGGGCCGTGCCCCCTCCTCCGCCGGCTGCTGCAGAGCCCGTCGCGGTTCCTGTCCCGCCGCCGGAGCTGCTGCAGGCGGCCGCCGCGAGTGCCACGACCGCCGCCAGGGCCACCCCTGTAGCGCCCTTCTTGGTGCGCATCATCTGTTCTCCTTGTGTGCACTTCCCACCGCGACCAGTGCGGTGGACGTTCCCACAACGTTCGTTGCGGGCTGGACATCACGGCTCGGTGTGGCCGCGATGCGGATAAGGGTCGGCGCGCAGGCCGACGTGGGCGTCGTCACGAACGCCCCGCCTTCGGGTCGAGCGCGTCCCGCAGGCCGTCGCCGAGCAGGTTGAACGCCAGGACGAGGATGGAGACCGTAAGCCCGGGAAAGAGGAAGTAGCCGGGGTCGGGGAGCGCGTAGACGACCGAGCTGTTGAGGATCGCGCCGAGGGAGGCGGCGGGAGGGTTCAGTCCGACCCCGAGGAAGCCGAGCGCCGCCTCCGCCGAGATGTTCGCCGGCATGATGAGCGTCGTGTAGACGAGGATCGGCGCCCAGAGGTGCGGCAGAAGCTCCTTGAAGTAGATCCGTCCCCGCTTCGCACCGAGCGAGCGGGCGGCCTCCACGAACTCCCGCTCACGCAGGGAGAGGACCTGGCCGCGAATGACTCGGGCGAAGAACGGAAAGCCGAAGAAGCCGAGCACGATGACCATGAACGCCACCTTCGGCGGGGGAGCGCTGTCCGGCTGGTTCATCACGGCGGCGATCCGCGCCACCAGGACCGCCTGCAGAGCGAGGAGCATCAGCGTGCTGGGGAAGCTGAGCACGAGGTCCATGAACCGGCTGATCACCCAGTCGAGCCAACCGCCGGCGAAGCCTGCGACGATGCCGAGGATGGTGCCCACGATGACCGCGAACAGGGTCGCCGAGATGGCGACCGTCAGCGAGGTGGTCATCCCCGTGAGGATGCGGGCGAGGATGTCGCGGCCGGTGCCCGGCTCGACGCCAAGGGGGTGGCTCCACGACATGCCGCCGCCAAACGTCTCCGGGATCGCCCCGAGGCCCTGGACGAGCTCGGGATGCTGGTCGTCGGGCTTGATGATGTCGAAGTTGGCGAGGATCGGTGCCGCGATGCCGGCAAGGAGGAAGAGGGTCGAGATGACCAGGGCCACCATGGTGACCTTGTCGCGCCGGACCCGGGCCCGGACGATCTCCCAGGGAGAACGACCCTTGATCGCGACGGCACCGTCGAGGCCTTCCGTCGCGCCTCCGAGCCGGGCGCCGGTGTCCTCCTGACCTGGGGCGATCGCCATGCGTCTTTCGACCTCGTTCCTCAGCAGATGAAGGTGCGCCCACGCACAATCCCAACGACGAAACCTTAGACCAGCCCGTTCCACCCGCTGAACCGACTCGCCCCATACGACGCCGGATCGTGACCCAACCATGACCCGTCCAGGAGCGAGCCGTGACGGCTACTTCGGTGCCTGGATGGTGGCCAGATCGACGCGCCCGCCGAGCAGGAGGTTGTCCTGGTAGCCGACGACGCCGGACCCGTGGACGAACATGAGCTTCTCCTGGCCCAGGGCGATGTGCCCACCCACCCTGGCGATCATCTCGTCGATGTCCCCCCAGCGCGTGTCGCGCGTGGTGCCGTTGACGAGACGGGACGCCGCGTCGATGGCGGCGTTGACTGCCGGGTCGTTGAAGTACCCGTAGTCCAGCCCGGGGCCCCCGTCGCCGAGGTTGACGCGGCCGTCGAAGTTGTTGGGGATGACGGTCGAGCCCGACGGCCAGCCGGCGCTCCAGCTGGATCGGAAGACGTCGTACTGCGTCACCGCTGCCGGCGACGAGATCGTCTCGAAGTAGCGTTCGCCAAGCGGCTTCAGGTCGACGGCGAACCCTGCCTGGTCCCAGGTGAGCTTGAGGGCGACGAACGCCCGGTCGGCGGCGGCGGACTTCGGGTAGGCCAGTCGCACCGGGACCGGGAGGGCTACTCCGGCCCTGGTCAGCACCTCCTTCGCTGCGGCGGCGTCCCCGGCCGAGGACACTCCGAAGGGGTTGAAGTCCTTGTGCCCCGGGAGGTTCCGTGCCATAACCGAGTAGGTGGGCCTCATCGCCGTTGGACCGCCGTAGGCGGCCACGAAGCCGTCCCGGTTGGTCGACATGGCGAACGCCTGACGCACGGCGGGGTTGCCCATCACCGGGCTCCTGAAGTTCGGCACGAGGTAGTCGACGGTCGGCCCGTCCGGGTTGGTCACCCGGGCCTTGAGGTCCGCGCTCGCGACCAGCTGCGCCTGAAGCGCGGGCGGAGCATCGGCGTAGGTCACGGCATACTGGTCCTGCCCCTTGTCGTCGATGATCCGCTGGATCGCTGTCGTCGTGGCGATCCCCTCGCGGACGTCAATGACCTCGGGGAAGGCCAGTCGGACGGGGTCGTCCACGGCGACCCAGCTGCGGTTGCGGACAAACCGGCCTCCGTTGCCCGGCTCCCAGACCCCCTCGAGCATGTAGGGACCGCTGGAGAACACGGAGAAGCCGCTCGCCGCCCCCTTGTCCTGGTCCTTGCGGAAGGGCGCAAAGGACGGCAGCGAGACCGTCTGGTCGAAGTCGTGGGCGGGCACCCTGAGGTGGAAGGTGATCTGCTGCCCGGCGCAGGTCACCGCGTTGTCGAACAGTGCCTGGCCCACCCCGGTGTAGGGACCGCCATAGGCGGGCACGTCGGCGCCCGAGGCGTCCTTGACGAGAGGGATGTCGAGCAGCGCCACGGCATACGGTGGGCCGCCGGTGACCTGGTCGCGGGCGAAGTTGCGCGAGACGCCGTACCTGAGGTCCTCGCAGGAGACGAGCCTCCCGTCCTGCCACTTTGCGTCACTCACGAGGGTGAAGGTCCAGGTCTTCCCGGAGTCGGTCATGTCGCCCGTGCTCGTCGCAAGGTCGGGAATCAGCCCCGGCGTGAAGCCCACTCCGGCCGGGGCCTGCGTCGTGAGGGTGCGCAGGAAGGTGCGTACGGCGAACCCGCCCTCGGGGCCGGCAGCCATCCGTTGAGGGTCCCAGTGCCTGACCGGGCTGTCGAGCAGGACGCTGAGCGTCCCGCCCCGCTGGAACTTGTCGGTGACCCTGGGCGCCGGCGGCTTCGCCGTGCAGGCGCCGGCGAGGAGGAGTGCGGCCATCGTGGTCGCGAGCGCCAGGCGTCGTCCCCTGCACGAGGCCATCGTTGCCAACCTGGGCTCCTTCGGGTTGTCTCCCGCCGCGGCGAGCCCTCAGTATGCCGGTGGCCTACCGCCGGCGTCCGGCCCGCCTAGGCGTTGGCGGCCTCGGCCTTCACGGCCGACCGGGCACGGGAGGCGGTCCGGGCCCGCTCACTCGCGTCGAGGACCACCTTGCGGATCCGGACGGCGTCCGGGGTGACCTCGACGCACTCGTCCTCGCGACAGAACTCGAGGGACTGCTCGAGACTCAGCTTGCGCGGCGGCACGATCTTCTCGAAGTTGTCGGAGGACGAGGCGCGCACGTTGGTGAGCTTCTTCTCCTTGGTGATGTTGACGTCCATGTCGTCGGCCCGGGAGTTCTCGCCCACGATCATGCCTTCGTAGACCTCGGTCGTCGGCTCGGGGAAGAGGGAGCCGCGCTCCTGCAGATTGACCATGGCGTAGGCGGTGACCACTCCGGTGCGGTCGGACACCAGCGAGCCGCTGGTGCGGGTCGTGATGGTGCCGAACCACGGCTCGTAGCCCTCGAAGACATGGTGGGCGATGCCGGTGCCGCGGGTCTCGGTGAGGAACTCGGTGCGGAAGCCGATGAGGCCGCGCGCGGGCACGAGGAACTCCATCCGGATCCAGCCGGTGCCGTGGTTGGTCATCTGCTCCATGCGACCTTTGCGGGCGGCGAGGATCTGGGTGATCGCGCCGAGGAACTCCTCGGGGGTGTCGATGGTGAGCCGCTCGACCGGCTCCTGGATCTTGCCGTCGACCTCGCGGGTGACCACCTGGGGCTTGCCGACCGTCAGCTCGTACCCCTCGCGGCGCATCTGCTCGACGAGGATCGCCAGCGCGAGCTCGCCGCGGCCCTGCACCTCCCAGGTGTCGGGGCGCTCGGTCGGCAGGATGCGCAGCGACACGTTGCCGACCAGCTCACGGTCGAGGCGGTCCTTGACCATGCGGGCGGTGACCTTCGAGCCGCGGACCCGGCCGACCATGGGGCTGGTGTTCGTGCCGATGGTCATCGAGATGGCCGGCTCGTCCACGGTGATGAGGGGCAGCGGGACCGGGTTCTCGGCGTCGGCGAGGGTCTCGCCGATGGTGATCTCGGGGATGCCCGCGACGGCGATGATGTCGCCCGGGCCGGCACTGTCGGCCGGCTTGCGCTCGAGGGCCTCGGTCATGAGCAGCTCGGTGATCTTGACCCGCTGCTGGGAGCCGTCGTGCCGACACCACATCACCCATTGGCCCTTGGAGATGGTCCCGTTGCGCACCCGTAGCAGAGCGAGCCGGCCGAGGAAGTTCGACGAGTCGAGGTTCGTCACGTGGGCCTGCAGCGGCGCCTCGTCGTCGTAGGACGGGGCCGGGATCGTCTCGAGGATCGTGGCGAACAGCGCCTCGAGGTCCTGGCCGTCGGGCATGCCGCCGTTCTCGGGGCGTTCGAGCCCGGCCCGGCCGGCCCGCGCGGAGGCGTAGACGATGGGGAACTCGAGCACGTTGTCGTGGTCGGCAACGTTGTCGATGAGGTCGAGGAAGAGCTCGTAGACCTCGTCGACCACCTCGGCGATCCGCGAGTCGGGACGGTCCACCTTGTTGATGCAGAGGATGACGGGCATTCTTGCGGCTAGCGCCTTCCGCAGGACGAACCGGGTCTGCGGGAGCGGGCCCTCGGAGGCGTCGACGAGCAGTACGACACCGTCGACCATCGAGAGGCCGCGCTCGACCTCGCCGCCGAAGTCGGCGTGCCCGGGGGTGTCAATGATGTTGATCGTCACGCCGTCCGGGAGGCCCGCGTCCCTGGCCGACTTGCCCGTGTAGTGGACCGCCGTGTTCTTGGCGAGGATGGTGATGCCCTTCTCGCGCTCGAGGTCGCCGGAGTCCATGGCGCGCTCGTCGACGTGCTGGTGCGCACCGAAGGCGCCCGACTGCCACAGCATCTTGTCGACGAGGGTGGTCTTTCCGTGGTCGACGTGGGCAACGATGGCGACGTTCCGGACGTCGTCGCGGGTCTTGACAGGCATGAGGACGATTCTCTCAGGATTTCCCCAACGCGCTGACCACCGATGGGGCGGGCGGGTGTGCCGGGCGGTGGCCTCGAGCCGGCGGACGCTGCCGTCCCCCGGCCGACCTCAGCTCGACGGGTCCTCAGCGCCCAGCCGGGAAGCGAGGGCCCGGACGATCGGCAGGTCGGCCGGAAGCCACGGCACGGCATACAGCTCGTTCTGGCTGAGCCAGCGCAGCTCGTCGTGGTCCTCGAGGGGCCGAGGTGACCCGCCACTGATGACGGCGAGCCATACGTGCATCCGGTAGCCCTCGCCGACGGGCCAGGTCGTGTCCGGGAGCGGCCCGGGAAGGTGCTCGCCGACCGTGATCTGGACGCCGAGCTCCTCGCCCGTCTCGCGGCGCAGCGCGTCGAGGGCCGACTCCCCGGGGTCGACCTTGCCGCCGGGCAGCTCCCACCCGCCGGCCAGCGCGGCCGGAGCGATCCGTCGGGCACTGAGCAGCCGGCTCGGGTGTATCAGGTCGTCGACGATCGCGGCGCCGACGACGAGGGTGGGACGGCTCGCAGACATGGGCCCAGCATGCAGGGCTCCCGGGCCGTGCCCCGGGTAAGGCAGGCCTTGGATGACACCGCGAGCTAGTCGGTCCAGAGTTGGCCGCATGGCACGTTTGCTCACCGACGAGGAGGTCACCCGCCAGGTTGCCGACCTGGACGGCTGGCGACGCCAGGGCGAGACGCTTGTGGCGGCATACACCTCCCCGGACTTCCCCGCAGCCATCGCCCTCGTGGAGGCCGCGGCCGACGTGGCGGAGGAGATGCAGCACCATCCCGACATCGACATCCGGTGGACGACGACCTGGTGGTCGCTGTCGACGCACTCCGCGGGTGGGTTGACGCAGCTGGACATCGAGCTCGCCCACCGGATCGCCGAGGCCGCCCGTGGGGTCGGCGCGGTGGCCGCGAAGGACGCTCAGCCATGACCGCCAAGGCCATGGGGATGACCGGCCACGACGAGCCCCACGGCGACGGCCCCGGCCGGCTCAACTGGCTGCGCGCCGCCGTCCTCGGGGCGAACGACGGCATCGTGTCCACGGCCGGGGTGATCGTCGGGGTGGCGGGCGCGACGATCGAGCGCGCGCCGATCCTCACCGCCGGAGTCGCGGCCCTCGTCGCCGGCGCCCTGAGCATGGGCGTGGGCGAGTACGTCTCGGTGAGCACCCAGCGCGACACCGAGAAGGCGTTGCTGGCCAAGGAGATCCGCGAGCTGATGGAGACGCCTCAGGAAGAGCTCGAGGAGCTTGCTGCGATCTACCAGGGCAAGGGGCTCGACGCCGAGCTGGCCCACGAGGTTGCCGTCCAGCTCACCGCCCACGACGCGCTCGGGGCCCACGCCGAGGCCGAGCTCGGCATCGACCCCGACAACCTCACCAGCCCCTGGCACGCGGCCGGGGCGTCCATGCTGGCCTTCTTCGTCGGCGCTCTGCTGCCGATGCTCGCCGTGCTCCTCTCCTCCCCGAGCTGGCGGGTCCCGGTGATCGGCGTCGCGGTCGTTCTCGCACTCGTCCTCACCGGCGTGACCAGCGCACGGCTCGGAGAGACGAGCTCTGGACGCCAGGTGGCCCGCAACGTCGCCGGCGGGGTCCTCGCGATGGTCGTCACCTACGGCATCGGCGTGCTCGTCGGCACCGCGATCTGAGTCGGTCCACCCCGCGAGCGACTGGCCGAGCAGCGGGACGCCGGCTGGGGAAAGCGCACCACGTCAGAGCGTGGTCAGCTTTTCCCCACCTCCCCGTGGCAGGTCACCCCTGGCCACTGAGGGTGGCCACCAGGACCGCCTTGATGCTGTGCATCCGGTTCTCCGCCTGGTCGAAGACGATGGAGGCGGGCGACTCGAAGACCTCGTCGGTCACCTCGAGTGCGTCCAGCCCGTGGACGGCATGCACGTCGCGGGCGACCTGCGTCCCGAGGTCGTGGTAGGCCGGGAGGCAGTGCATGAACCTGACGTCTGGGTTGCCTGTCGCCGCGAGGAGACCGGCGTTCACCTGGTAGGGCAGGAGCAGCTCGATGCGCTCCGCCCACACCTCCTTCGCCTCCCCCATCGACACCCAGACGTCGGTGTGGACGAAGTCGACGCCCGCGACGCCTTCAGCGACCTGGTCGGTGACCGTGAGCCGTGCGCCCGTCGTGGTGGCCACCTCGCGTGCCGCGGCGACGACGGCCTCGACGGGCCACAGCGGCCGCGGGGCGACGATGCGCACGTCCATCCCCATCAGCGCTCCGAGCACGAGCAGGGAGCTGCCCGTGTTGAAGCGCGCGTCGCCGACGTAGGCGTAGGCGACCTCCTCCGGCCGCTTCGGGGAGTGCTCCAGCATCGTCATCGCGTCACAGAGCGCCTGGGTCGGATGCCACTCGTCGGTCAGGCCGTTCCAGACCGGCACCCCGGCATACTCGGCCAGGCTCTCCACGGTCGCCTGCGAGGTGCCGCGGTACTCGATGCCGTCGTAGAAGCGGCCGAGCACCCGGGCGGTGTCCTTCACGGACTCCTTGTGGGCGATCTGGCTGCCGGAGGGGTCGAGGCACGTGACGTTGGCGCCCTGGTCGTAGGCGGCCACCTCGAAGGCGCACCGCGTGCGGGTCGAGGTCTTCTCGAAGATCAGCGCGATGGTGCGACCGCTCAGCCGCTGCTCCTCCCGGCGCTCCTTCTTCGCCGCCTTGAGCTCGCGGGCGAGGTCGACGAGGTGGCGCCACTCCTGGGGGGTGAAGTCCAACTCTTTGAGGAACGAGCGGTCGAGGAGGGAAGGGCGGTCGAGGGGCTGCTGAGGCACCTCGCCCATGCTAGAGGGTGAGGCCGCGCTCGCCACGAAGCTCCCGTATGCCGGGCAGCCGGGTCATCCACGAAGGTGGAGCCGCCCCACGGGCCGGGTGGTCCGGCCCGGTCGCGGAGCCCGCTGGCGGACGATGCCCTCGTGCGGCTAGCTCGACGTGGCCGGAGCCGGCGAGAGGGCCGACGGGGGGGCCGGCTCCCCGGCCGCCTCGACCCCACCGCCGAGGACGAACGCCTCGGAGACCGGCAGCCGCTGGGTGGGGCAGCCGTCGAGCAGCCTTGCCAACGCGGCGTGTTCGGCGGCGGTGACCCACAGCCCGTAGGTGACCTTGACGGCCACCTGTTGTGCGGCATACGGGCACCGGTATGCCGTGGCGGGCGGCAGCCACGTCGCCGCGTCGCCGTCGCCCTTGCGCCGGTTGGACGGACCGTCGACGGCCAGCAGGTTGAGGGAGTCGTTCGCGAAGGCGGCGCGCTGCTGGGGCGACCACTGCTGGGCGCCCTTCTGCCAGGCGTCGGAGAGGGCGACAACGTGATCGACCTGGACTGCCTCCGAGGTCGTTGGTCCGCGGACGAACGCGATGGTGGCGCCGGTGTAGGGGTCGTGCAGGGTCCCGCTGAGAACCAGGCACCCATGAGTCCCGGCCTTGAGGACGTATCCCGTGAGGTCCCGGCGCAGGACGTCGTTGCGGGTGTCGCACCCGTTGCGGTCCACGTCGAGCCACACCTGACCGAAGAGCTCTCGGGCATAGCCGGTCCTCGGGGCCCGGCCCCTGACGGCCAACGTGTCCAGCGCCGCCCGCACGGTTCCCGGTGGCGGCGCCGGTGTCGGGGAGCCGGATGACGACGAGGAGGCCTGGGGCTGCGACGTTCCCACCGAGGGGATGATCGTGGGCCGCGCCGGGGGCCCGAGCGATGGGCTCACCGTGGGTCCGCCGGTGACCGGCCGGGTCGGAGCTGTCCCCAACCGCGTCGCAGCCCACCCGAGCGCCGGGATGCCGAGAACCGTGGCGGCGACCACGGCGACGAGCGCTGGGGTGCGGCGGGCGGACGGGGACATTCGGACCTGGCTCACGTGGGGAGACCCTGACCCTAGCCAGCGCGAGCCGATGGCGGGGCGCCCGTGGGCCGGGGTCGGCTGTTCGGACCAGCGTGGCTGGGTCCTTCGGGCCGTATCAGGCCGATCCGGCCCCCCTCCTCCTGGATGAGTGGGAACGTTGCAGCGCAGCCAGACGTCAGAGGCTGCACCGAAGACTTCGGCGGTTGGCCCGTTGTGGTACGTGAACCGTCACCTTGCCCGGCCCCGGTGGGGCCGGGCTTCTCGGTGGGCGCCTCCCGTCAGACCTCGAGGGAGATCCGATGGACTTCGGCACGGCCTCAAAGCCCCGGGCGCCCGGGTTGCGCGTCTCGAAGGCCAGGTGCCCGCCCGGTCGGACCGCGGTCGCGATGGCATCCAGGCTCTCCTCCCAGCGCTCGTCAGAGACGAAGACCTGGGCGACGTGACCGGTCATGACTACGAGGTCGGCGCTATCTTCGGGGAGGACGGTGGCGACGCCTTCGACCCAGCGGACCGTGTCGCCTCTGGGTCGACGGCGGGCCACGTCGAGCATCGCTGCCGCAGGGTCGACCCCGACGACGGGAACACCAGTTCGGGCGAGCTCGGCCGTGAGCAGCCCTGTGCCGCAAGCGAGGTCGACGATGTTGTGTGGCTCGAGCTCGGCGGCGAGCCACAGGTGGAAGGCGGTGTCCGCGGCATTCGGGCACATCGTGCCATAGAGGCCGGCGAGGAGAGGGTTGGTGCAGTGCTCGGGGAGGGCCACCAAGGTGACTGTAGGAGCAGGTCTTGCCGATGCTCAGCCGTTTTCGGCAGGGCGTCGTCCGGGAACCCGGTGGCGGCCGAACCGGGCGACGGGCTAGACAGGATGCATGAGGCGGACGTTCGAGGACCTGGTCGGCGAGGCTGCAACGGTGTCGGTCGACGGCTGGGACTTCTCGTGGCTCGACGGCCGGGCCACGGAGCAACGTCCCTCCTGGGGCTACCAGCGACTTCTCGGCGAACGCCTGGCCCGCGCCACGGCTGCCCTCGACATCCAGACCGGCGGCGGCGAGGTCCTTGCGGGCGTCGCCAACTTCCCGCCGACGATGGTGGCGACGGAGTCGTGGGCGCCCAACGTCGCTCTGGCCACGACGCTGCTCCACCCGCGTGGGGCCGTGGTCATCGCCGACGAGGACGAGCCCCCGCTGCCGTTCGCCGACCACGCGTTCGACCTCGTGACGAGCCGCCATCCCGTCAGTGTCCGGTGGGACGAGGTCGCCCGCGTTCTCCAGCCCGGCGGTGCCTACCTGGCCCAGCACGTCGGACCGGCCAGCGTCTTCGAGCTCGTCGAGCTCTTCCTCGGGCCGTTGCCTGACGCGGCCAGACGCGGCCGCCACCCGGAGGTGGCACGCCGTGCTGCGCAAGGGGCGGGGCTCGACGTCGTCGACCTGCGTCCCGAACGCCTCCGCGTCGAGTTCCACGACGTCGGCGCGGTCGTCTTCTTCCTTCGCAAGGTCATCTGGATGGTGCCCGGTTTCACGGTCGACGCCTACCGCGACCGGCTGCGCGCCCTGCACGACGAGATCCAGGCTGACGGACCATTCGTCGCCCACTCGGCCCGCTACCTCATCGGGGCCCGCAAGCCTGCTTGACGCCCGCGACAGGTCAGCTGCGTGTGCGGGTCACGCGGGTGGCGGGTCCAGCGGGTGTTCGGCTGCTGCGATCATCTCCCCTATGTCCGCGCCCCCGAAACCCAAGGTCGTCATGGCCCTGCAGTTCTGGCCGCGCGGCGGCTCTGCCCAGGTGGTGCGCTACCTCGCGCCCGAGATCCTCGCTGCGGGCTGGACGGTCTCGCTCGTCACCGGCTCGCTCGGTGCACCGGGCGAGGAGGGCTACGCGCCGGAGTTCTTCGCGCCGGTCCCGGTGACCACGGTCGACTACACCCCGGCGATGCGGGTCTGGGCCACCGGCGGGGATCCCTTCTCGGTCCAGGTCCCGCTTCACCCGTCGTTCGAGGACCGCGAGGGGGCACCGGACCGCGTCTTCGCCAGCGTGGACGGGGAGGACTTTGAGCGCCAGGTCGGCGCCTGGTGCACGGCCCTGGAAGAGGGTGGGCTGGCCGAGGCCACGGTGGCTCATCTGCACCACCTGACCCCGATCAACGAGGCTCTGCACCGGCTCAGGCCAGAGCTGCCGCTGGTCGTGTCGCTGCACGGCACCGAGATGGCCATGCTGGAGGCAATCGAGCGGGGCGTCGACGACCGTGGCGCCGTGGAGTGGCCGTATGCGCGGGACTGGGCGGTCCGGCTGCGCGCCTGGGCCGCCCGAGCGGACCGCCTGGTGGTGGACTCACCGACCGACCACAGCAGGGCGCTCGCCATCTTCGAGGTCCCCGCAGAACGCCTGGTGATCGAGGCGCCGGGCGTCGACCACGCGCGGTTCCGCCCGGTCCTCCGCACGCCGGTCGAGCGCATGCGGCTGCTTCGCACCTGGCTGGTCACCGACCCTCGGGGGCGGGACGAGTCGGGGGTGGTCGGCTCCGTCCGTTACACCGTTCGACAGCTGGGCGCGTTCGCGGACCCGGAGCAGCCGGTGCTGATCTTCGTCGGGCGGTTCACCCACCCGAAGCGGTTGCCGCTGCTGCTGCGCGCGTACGCCAGGGCACGGCGCGAGCTCGGGCTGCGCGCCCCGCTGCTGGTGTGGGGCGGCTTCCCGGGTGAGTGGGAGGGAGAGCACCCAGTCTCGATCGTCCGGAACGAAGGCATTGACGGGGTGTTCTTCACCGGTTGGCGCGGTCACGAGGAGCTGTCGACGGGTCTGACCTGCGCCGACATCTTCGTGTCGCCTTCGGTCGGTGAGGCGTTCGGCCAGGTCTTCATCGAGGCCATGGCCTGCGGCCTCCCCGTGGTGGCTGCGGCGTCCGGGGGACCGTTGTCCTTCGTCAACGACATCGAAGGAGAGCCGAACGGCTGGCTGGTGCGCCCGGATGACGAGGCGGACCTGGCCACCACGCTGGCCGAGGCGACGACCGGTCCTGCGGCGGCTGCCGCACGGGCCGCTCGCGCTGCCAACGCCCTCGCGCAGGTGCGCGAACGAACCTGGGCGAGTACCGCGCGTCAGGTTGTCGAGCTCTACGAGCAGATCAGCAGGGAGAAGTCCCGATGACCGGCCCACCCTGGGTCGCTCCGCCCCCGCAAAGGGCAGCTGCCCGAGCAGCGAACGTGCACAGCTGACCAGCAGGCTGTACTGAAAGGGCCGCCTCGTTCTGCCGTCGTGCGGGCTCGCCAGACCTCAGGCTGTCACCGTGATCTCGTGTACCTCGTCCGCGAGGTGGCCCGCGCGCTCGTGTATACGTTGGACCGCCTCGGCGTTGGGTGCCTCCGAGAGGCAGAAGACCTTCCCGGATTTGGGGTCTGCCCAGGCCTGCTTGAAGTCGACGTCCTCCTCGCCCTGGATGTCCAGATCCGCCTGGTGCGCGGCCATGAGCTGCTCGGCGGTTACCCCGACCATGCTGTTGTGTACGTCCATGAACTGTGGCACTGGCATTCCCTTTCGTGCTGTCTCTTCGCGGATCCTTGGTCCGCTCTCACAAACTACTCGCGCGCCGACTCGCCCGGACGTGGTTCGCTGAAAGATCCCCTATCGAGGGTCGGCAGCAGACGCCAACGCGTCGGCAGCTGCTTCCGGACGCCTCTGGAGCGATCCCCCCGCCACCGTCAGAAGACCTGGCTGATCCGGTTACCTATTCCTGATGTCGCGAGACGGCGAGCCCGAACGGCTACCGCGAGGTCGACGGAAGCGGCATCATCGGGGCATGAGACCTCCTGCGCTCGTCATTTCTCTGGCCGCCGTCGTCCTTACGACTGGATGTGGTGGCAGCGCCACCGCCCCACCCAAGGCATCGTCATCGTCCGCCGCCGGTGCGTCGTCCGCAGCAACCAGCGGGTCGACGTCGGCCGCTGCCGGGACCGTCCTCACGGCCACTGTCGGCGAAGGTGATGCCTTCGTCATCAAGCTCGTGGACGGCACCGGTGCGCCGGTCACGACCCTCAAAGCAGGCAGCTACGAGGTGAAGGTCAAGGACGCGTCGAAGATCCACAACTTCCACCTCACCGGACCGGGAGTGGAGGAGAAAACGAGTGTCCCGGACGTGACGGATGCGACGTGGAAGGTCACCTTCTCGGCGGGGACATATACGTTCGTGTGCGATCCCCACCCCCAGAAGATGAAGGGTTCGATCACCGTCACCTGAGCATGACGCCACCGGCCTCGGCACGGTCCTGTCTCTGGCCGGCCTCATGCCACCCGGCGAGTGTGGCCACGCTCGGACCAGCAGCGAGCACTACAGCATCAGGCGCAGTCACACGTTGAAGCGGAACTCCACAACGTCGCCGTCGCTCATCACGTAGTCCTTGCCCTCGATCCGCACCCTGCCCGCCGCCTTGGCCGCCGCCATGGACCCAGTCGCGACCAGGTCGTCGAAGGAGACCACCTCGGCCTTGATGAAGCCACGCTGGAAGTCGGTGTGGATGACACCCGCGGCCATCGGCGCCGTCCACCCCTTGCCGATCGTCCAAGCTCGCGTCTCCTTGGGACCGGCCGTGAGGTAGGTCTGCAGCCCCAGGGTGTGGAAGCCGACCCGCGCCAGCTGGTCCATCCCTGGCTCCTCGGCGCCCACCGACTGGAGCAGCTCGAGCGCCTCGTCGGCATCGAGCTCGGCCAGGTCCATCTCGAGCTTGGCGTTGAGGAAGACGCAGTCGGCCGGGGCGACAAGGGCGGTGAGACGGGTCCTGAGGGCCTCGTCGGTCAGCTGGTCCTCGTCCAGGTTGAAGGCGTAGATGAACGGCTTGGTCGTCAGCAGCCCGAGCCCCCCCGCCTCGGCGGGGTCGACGCCAGCCGCCGTCCCTGCGGCATACAGGGTGTCGCCGGCCTCGAGGACTTTCTGGGCCGCATGGGCGTTGTCGAGTGCCGCCCTCTTGTCCTTCTGGACGCGAGCGTCCTTCTCCAGCCTGGGAATTGCCTTCTCGATGGTCTGCAGGTCGGCGAGGCAGAGCTCGGTGTTGATCGTCTCGATGTCGCCCTTCGGCGAGACCTTGCCGTCGACGTGCACGACGTCGTCGTCCTCGAAGACCCGGATCACCTGGCAGATCGCATCGGCCTCGCGGATGTTGGCGAGGAACTTGTTGCCGAGCCCCTCGCCCTCCGACGCGCCGCGGACGATGCCGGCGATGTCGACGAACGACACCGTGGCGGGAAGGATCCGGGCGCTGCCGAAGATCTCCGCGAGCTTCTCGAGCCGGCTGTCGGGCAGGGCGACGACGCCGATGTTCGGCTCGATCGTCGCAAAGGGATAGTTTGCCGCAAGGACGTCGTTCTTGGTCAGGGCGTTGAAGAGGGTGGACTTGCCGACGTTGGGCAGTCCGACGATTGCGATGGTGAGGGCCACGGGTCCAAGAGTCTAGTTCGACTGCGACGGGGCCCCGACCACCCGCCGGTATGCCGTGCCGCTCAGCCGGCTTGCGTAGTCGGCGGGGAGCCGGACGCCGCACAGCTGTCGCGACTGGGCGACGAACCGGCCGGTGCTGTCCCAGACCCGGGCGTCCTCCTCCATGAGGCCACCCGAGAGGTTCTCGCTGGACAGCGCCACCTGGAGCCACCCCGGAGCTGGCCTCGCCCGCACGTGCCCGGTGAACTCCAGGGTCGGTGTCCAGCCGAGCAGGCCGAGGTCGAAGGCCACGGGAGGCAGCGCGTCGAGAGCGAGGAGCAGCATCACCGGGTCGGGTGCGCGACCGTCCCTGAGCCGGAGCCAGCCGCGCATCTCGCCCTTGCCGGAGGGCTTGCCGGCCGCCCAGCCGGCTGTGGCCGGGTCGATCCGCAGGTCGAGCCGTTGAAGGAGGGAGGAGGACCGGAGAAAGGAGGGTGGGGCCTGGTCGCTCGCCACGCACTGGTCCGGCGAAGCCATCTCGGGCGGCGCGGCGGAGCGCACCGGCACGGCCGACGCGTCGAGGTCGCCGAAGGTCGCGAGCGCACGCATCCGTTCCACGAGCCGGCCCTCGGCATCTCGCTGGCTCACCGACACCTGCCCCGTCGACAGCGTCCGGCCGCTGCGGAGGACGGACGTCCCGACGACGACGGCGCCCGGGGTCGAAGGGGTCAGGAAGTAACCGCTGAACGCCACGGGGTCCGGATGGCCTCCCGAATCGGTGAGCACCCGCTGCAGGGCCGTCGTGGCAAGCGTCATGACGATCCCCCCGTTGACCGCGTTGCCGATCATCCAGCCGTCGGTGAAGGTCGCGCCGAACGTCCCCGGCGCACTTTCGGAACCGCCTGGATCCGCAAGCTCCATAGCTGTGTCGAACTCGCTGGTCATGAGCGCAAGGTCTACCAGAGGCCGATCGGCGCATCCGTTGGCCTGCGTCCACATGGAGAGCGGGGCGGCCCCGCGCTCGCGGCCGGGCGCAGCGGCTCGGACCGTCGTCACCGTCCTCAGCCTCGCGACACTGACGCAGCGTGCTGGGTCCGGTACGGTGCGTTGCGGTGCGGTGCGGTGCGGTGAGCGCGGTGCGCAAGCCCGCGGCTGTCGGCGCCCGGTGGCACCGTATGGAGCATGGACCTCCTCCTCGACGGACTCGTCGGCCTTGCCATCGGCGCGCTGCTCAGCTGGCTCTCCGTCCGTTCGCGGTATGCCGTGCAGCTCGCGACCGCGACGGCGGAACGCGACCTCCTGCGCGAGCGGGTCATCGACCTCGAGACCGTGGTGAGCGCAGACTCGGAGACGGCACAGATGATCGGCACCCTCCACTCCAGCCTCGAGCGCGTCGAACAGCAGGTCCACGACCTCGAGCGCGAGCGCCTCGCGCAGTTCTCCAGAGTGACGTCCGAGCTGGCCCAGGTGCAGTCCTTGACTCACGAGCTGCGCACCCAGACGGCCTCACTCGTCGGCTCGCTCAACGCCTCGACCGTCCGCGGCTCATGGGGTGAGGTGCAGCTGCGTCGGGTGCTGGAGCACTCGGGCATGCTGGCGCGGTGCGACTTCGACGTACAGGTGTCTGCCACGACTGGAGACGGTCGCGTCGTGCGCCCGGATGTCGTGGTCCACCTGCCAGGCGGCAAGGACCTCGTCATCGACGCGAAGGCGCCGATGTCCGCCTTCCTCGCCGCGCAGGCCGACGGGCTGACCGCGACCGAGCGCAGCCACCAGCTGGCCGCGCATGCAAAAGCTCTGCGCTCGCACGTCGACGTCCTCGCGGCGAAGTCCTACTGGACGGCCCTAGACGTCGGCCCCGAGATGGTCGTCTGCTTCGTGCCCGGAGACGCCTTCCTCACGTCGGCCCTGGCGCACGACCCGGACCTTCACGAGCACGCGATGCGACGGCGGGTCATCCTCGCCTCCCCCGGCACCCTGCTCGCGCTTCTGCGCACCGTGGCCTTCACCTGGCAGCAGGACGCGCTGGCAAGCAATGCGCGTGAGCTTCTCACTGTGGGGCGCGAGCTCTATGAGCGCCTCGGCAGCCTCGGCCAGCACGCGAGCCGGATGGGCTTGGCGTTGCAACGGTCCGTGGAGGCCTACAACGGTTTCGTGGGCTCGCTCGAGAGCCGGGTGCTCGTCACTGCTCGACGGATGCACGAGCTCGGGCTAGTCGAGCGACCCCTCGACGAGCTGCGACCCGTCACCACACCGAGCCGGCCGCTCACTGCGCTCGAGCTCCTGGATGTGCTCGAGCCGGACGTCGCCCGCCCGCAGCTGACGCTCGAGGACGATGCAGCGATCGACCGCGAGGCGACTGAACCTCGTTCCCGCGGCGCCTGACTCGTCGTCCACGACGACGCGAGCCACAACGCGGCCAGGACGCGAGCCTCGGCAGTCGGCGCCAGCAACAACGCAGCACGGCGACAGGAATGCAAGACGCAGGTGCTCAGCGCAGCCCGGGCACGCCCGCGACCCAGCCGATGGTGTGGCTGGGTCCGGCACAGGATCATCGTCGCGGAGGTGGATCGGGTTCCTCGGGGGACGCGCCAGGTTCGTCGGGGAGCACGCCCGGCTCATCAAGGAACGGGTCGAGCGCGTCGGACTGCGACCGACGCGCTGGTTCGCCAGGGACGCCGCGGTCCGGGCACTGTCCGACGGCTTCGTCCGCCAGGTCCCGTGGTGGTCGACTCCCGCGCAAGACAAAGGCGCCGACGGGCCTGCAATCGTCATCGGCGCCACCGAGATCGGCTACGGCGTCGACTGGGTCTTCATGGACCCCAACGCGCCGCGCGGCCACACGGGCGCATCGGCGACTAGCTAGCGCTCTGGGGCGGCGAGAGACGCCGCGCCCAGGAGGAGTCCCGGCGTGACGTGGATGCTCGGGGCGGCGACGCGGGCGACGGCCTCGCGCACGTCGTCGGGCCCGTCGGCCAGGAAGAGGCCGAACACCGTCTGCTGCCCGGGTAGCACGAGCGTGCCCCACCAACCCCGCGCGCCGGAGAGCCGCTGCGCCTGCGCAAGGACGAGCTCGTCGACGACGCCGGGCCAGTAGTGCTCGGTGACCCAGACCGGTTTTGCTGCCATGGCACCAGCGTCGCCTGGCCGGGCGACGGCAACATCGGTAATATCCCTCGATCAGTCCGCTAGTACGCGTGCGAGGTCGGTTCGCGCGCGCACGCCGAGCTTGCGGTAGGCCCGCGACAGGTTCGCCTCGACCGTCTTGGCGCTCATGAAGAGCCGGTCGGCGATCTCCTTGTTGCGCAGGCCGTCCGCGGCCAGGCCGGCGACGCGGCGCTCGGTCTCGGTGAGCGCGTCCGGCGCCCCGGGGCGCAAGCCCACCCGAGCCAGCTCGGCCCGAACCTGGTGGGCGTAGGGCGGGCAGCCGATCTGCTCGTAGATCCCGAGGGCGACCATGAAGGTCTGGTGGGCCAACCGCTTCTTGCGCGCGCGACGGTAGACCTTGCCAGCGAACACGTGGGCGTGCGCCCGCTCGATCGGCGGGCAGTCCGCGGTGTCGTGTGCCGTTAGTAGGCCGGGGAGTTCCCCGACCACGCGGTCGGCGTCGCCGCGGGCCACGGCCAGGGCCAGCCGGGCGCGCCGGCAGCCCAGCAGGACCGCCGACCGCTGCAGCCGCTCGGCTCGCTCTTCCACGATGGCCAGCCGGGCCTCGACCTCGTCCAGGTGGCCGGAGGCGATCCCGGCGTCGAACCAGGTGACGTCGACCCCCGACTGGCCCGGGTCGGTCCAGTCGACCGACTCGGCCAGGGCGATCGCCCGGCTCAGCGTCGCGAACGCCGCGTCCGCGTCGCCGTGGGCCAGCTCGACGCGACCGGCACAGCTCTCGACGATGGCCGACCACGCGGGGTCGGCCATCGTCAGGTCGCCGCTGCGCAACGACGCGACCTCGGCCTGCGCGCGCTCGCGGTCACCGCGCAGACCTGTGAGCATCATCAGCTGGGCCCCGGTCAGCTGCCAGAACGCCTGTCGCTGGCCCTCCGAGAGCCGGCGGCCCTCGACCAGGGCCTGCTCGGAGTCGTCCCACCGGCCGGCGCGGAACTCGAGGTGTGCCAGGTTGGCCAGCAGGCTCGGCAGCGAGAAGTCGTCACCGGTCTCCTCGGACCGCCGGATCAGCCGGGACAGGGCTGTGCGGCCGTCGTTGTACCGGTCGGAGAACAGCGCCTGCTGGGCGATCACGAAGTCCGCGCTGTCCGCGACCCGGTCCGGTGGCGAGGTCCGCTGCAGCTCGACGGCCCGGGCGAGCAAGTCGGCGTACGGCTCGCCCTTCTCGGACCGGTGCCACGAGAGCGTCACGAGGGCGGTGGCGAGCAGCCGGTCGACCTCCTCGGTCCGCTCCAGCGGCTCCAGCACCGCGACGGCGCGGGCGACGTGCCGGTCCGTCCGGTCGCGCTCCTCGCCGAGCACCAGGAGCGCCTCGGCCTGCAGCACGGGCGGCGCCTCGGTGTCCACGACGTCGCCGACCAGCGCGAGCGCCTCGGGCTCGCGTCCGGCGATCGCCCAGAGCCGGCCCAGGCCGATCGTCGCGCGCCAGTACGCCGGGCCGCGGGCTGTCTCGCGGACCCGGGTGAACTCCACCTCAGCCTCGGCCGTCCGGCCGGACGTCGTGAGCCACTCGCCGAGCCGCACCGAGCGCAGCGCGCGGGTCGCGTCGTCGGGGGTCAGCTCGGCCGCGAGCCGCAGCAGGTCAACGGCGCTTGCCCACGCCCCCCGGTTGCGCGCCGAGGTCGCGGCGTCGTGCAGCTGCCCGGCGAGGCCCGCGTCCGGGCCGGCGGCAGCCGCGCCGAGGTGACGCACCCGGGCCTCCGGGTCGATCTCAGCCTCAGCGAGTCGCCGGTGCGCGTCACGGACCTCGAGGTCCGCGGCCTCCTCCACCACCGCCCCGGCGTACAGCGGATGCCCGAACGCGACCGTGTCGGTGACCCGGACCAGGCCGGTCGTGCGGGCCGGCTCGAGGTCGGCGAGCAGCTCCTCGGGCGTGCAGCCGGCGGCCGCGGCGAGGACGTCGGTCCTCGGCGACGCGGCCAGCGCGACCCGCAGCAACGACCGGCGCGTGGCAGGGGGCAGCTCGCGCACCCGGGCGCCGATCAGCTCGTCGAGCGCGGTCGAGGCACCCTCGCCGACCTGGCGGCGCACCAGCTCGAGCGCGTACAGCGGGTTGCCTCCCGAGGCCTGCTCGACCGCCCGGAGCCGGGCCCGGTCCAGGGCGAGACCGAGGTGCTCCTTGACGACGTGGAACAGCGCGGCGGCCCCGAGCGGCGGCAGCGTAAGCGCGGTCGCGTCGTCGAGCACGAGCGGCCACTCCTCGGCCCGGCCCACGGCGACCACGTGGACCGGGGCGTCACCGAGGCGGCGGAGGGAGTGCGAGAGCACCGTGGCGGTGGCCTGGTCGAGCCAGTGGACGTCGTCCAGGACGACCAACACCGGCCGGATCCCGGCCAGCGCGGTCCACACCGCCCTGAGCGCCGCGGCGACGGCCCGCGGGTCCACCTCCCCGTCGGCGTCCTCGAGCAGGAGCGCCGCACGGATCGCGCGACGCTGCGGCGTGGGCAGGTCGTCGTACGAGGACTGCTCGACCGGCGCCAGCAGGTCGGTCAGACCGCTGAACGCAAGCCGCTGGTCGACCTCGGTCGGCCGGACCCGCAGGACTGTCACCTCGAGCGCGGCCGTGGCGGTCAGGAACGCCTCGACGAGCGCGGTCTTGCCGGTGCCGGGGGTTGCGGCGAGCACCACCCGGTACGCCGAACCGGGAGCCAGCGCCGCCAGCAGGTGCTGCAGCTCCGACTCCCGGCCGACGAGTGTGGCCTCGTGTGTCACCGGACCAGTGTGGCCTCGGCCGAGTCACCCATGCGCGATCAGCAGGACACGGCGGGGTTCCACTCCTCGAACATGCCCGCCGGGTTGTGCTTCCAGGTCCACACGTGCAGGTCGTAGTGGATCGGCATCTGCGGGTTGTGACCCGGCATCGGCCCGTCGAAGGCGTGGCCCAGCAGGGACGGCCGGTCGTCGTCGGTCGCGAGGTTCTGGTCGGCGTCCGCCTTGAAGTACTCCACGCCGAGCAGCTCGGTGCCGTCGGCGGTCGACAGGTAGAGCAGGATCGGCGGGTGCCGCAGGTCGAGCGGCTGGCCGAGCAGCGAGGGCTTCATATAGTGCACGCCCATCGCGCCGACCGGGCTTGCGGTGCACTCGGAGGCGGGGACGTAGCCGTCCGCGAGGGCGAGCGCGAGGTCGTGGTACTTCGCGGTCGCTTGACGGATGGCCGCGATCGAGTCGTTCTTCTCGGCGCCCCACGCGGTGCTGGCGAGGGTCGGCACGGCGACCGCGGCGACCGCGAGGGCGGTCAGGGCGAGGCGTGCGGGAAGCTTGCGCATGGTGTTTCTCCTTCTGGTGGCTGGTCGACCCAGATCACCACAACGGGCAGGCAGCGGTAAGCGGGATAACCCTCGACCTCGAGGCTCTCTGGGCGGGGTAGTTCGTTTCGAGGTGGTTGCGTCCGCCCTTGCCTCCGGCCAGACGGAACCTCGTTCTCCCCGCGGTGAGCATCATCGACCTCCGCCGCGAGGGATCGGCGACTGCCGCCCACACGGTTGCGGCCATCCACCGCGGCGTCTCGGTGGGGTTCGGGCACACCTGATCCGCTGGGCTGACGCGCGGTTCGCCCATCGCTTTGTCGGCGGCCCGACGCGGGCTCGCGAGGGGAAGTACGGGCGCGCCCACGCAGCCTGCGAGCGTCTGGGGTGCCTGCGACACCTCGTCGCCTGGTCCGTGGGAGTCGCGCTCATGCTGCTGGCCGTGTGACCATCGGGGACCCGCCGCGCACCGAGCAGCTGCTGGTGGCCGCAGGACTGTGGACGCTCATCCTCGTCAACGACGGGGGCGTCTCGTTCAGCTACACCATTACCCAGAAAGCAGCCAGCCAGCACCACCGATGCGGACCAGCCAAAGGCTCAGCGCAAGGAGTCCGTGCGCGGCTGAGCGGCGAGAAGCTCAAGCGCCGTGCCGAGAGGCTCCAGGGTGCCCGAGGCGTGTTTGCTCCAGGCGGTGCGGCCCTCAGCGCACCCGGGCGGCGTCCACCATGCCCGGGGCGTGTCGAAGCCGGTCAGGCTCGTGACCAGAGTGCGCCTTGAGGTCCCGGCGTAGCTCGTTGGGGAGGGAGAAGAGCAGCGACTCCTCCGCCGAGACGACGGGCTCGACGTCGCGGTACCCGTGCTCGGCGAGGTAGGTGAGGACGTCCCGGACGAGCACCTCGGGCACACTGGCCCCCGACGTGACGCCGACGGTCTGCACGCCGCCGAGCCACGCCTCGTCGATCTCGTCGGCGTAGTCCACCAGGTGGCCCGCCCGGGAGCCGTGCTCGACGGCGACCTCGACGAGACGCACCGAGTTCGAGGAGTTGCGAGAGCCGACGACGATCATCAGGTCGCAGGCCATCGCCATCTGCTTGACCGCGAGCTGACGGTTCTGCGTGGCGTAGCAGATGTCGTCGCTGGGGGGGTCCTGCAGCCCGGGGAACCTCTCCCGGAGCCGCCGCACCGTCTCCATCGTCTCGTCGACCGAGAGCGTGGTCTGCGAGAGCCACACCACCCTGTCGGGGTTACGCACCTCGACGTTGTCGACGTCGTCGGGGCCGTCGACGAGAGTGATGTTCTCCGGTGCCTCGCCCGAGGTACCGACGACCTCCTCATGTCCCTCGTGGCCGATGAGAAGGATGTCGAAGTCGTCCTCCGCAAAGCGCACGGCCTCGCGGTGGACCTTGGTGACCAGCGGACAGGTCGCGTCGATCGTCTTGAGGCTTCGGGCCCGGGCCTCCTGGTGGACGACCGGGGCGACGCCGTGTGCGCTGAAGATCACGGTGGCACCTTCAGGGACCTCGTCGGTCTCGTTGACGAACACCGCCCCCCTCTTCTGCAGGGTCGACACGACGTGCTTGTTGTGGACGATCTCCTTGCGGACATAGACCGGCGGCCCGTACAGGTCGAGCGCCTTCTCGACGGTGATGACGGCTCGGTCGACGCCGGCGCAGTAGCCACGCGGAGCGGCCAGGAGCACGCGCTTGGTGGGGACGTCGGGCGTGGAAGACATGCACCCATTCTATCTGCGCCCGCGGGATGCCCCGACGCGGAGCCTCGCGGGGTCGTGCTCTGCTTCCAGGGGACTACGACATGGAGATCATCAGGTCGTGGGTGCGCACGCGCGGGCGCCCGACGACCGTCAGGGGCTGACCCTCAAGGTGTATGCCGTCCGCGAGCGCGGCGTCGACGGCTGTCTCGTCAACGAGTACGCACCCTTCTACCTCTGGCAGTCTGCGGCAGCGATGGGCGAGTCCCACCGGGGTGGAACCGGGTTCGCGAAAATTGTTGACGCCTTTGGCCGGCCGGCGGTCCACACGTGGGTGCCTGTGGCGGTAGCCGCTGGGAGCGCGGAAGGGTCGTCGGTCCGCTGGGCAACGGTCGTGAGGTCGTCCCGCTGTCGACGGGCTCGGCTCCCTTGCCCGCCCGTGCGAGGATACCGACCTCGAGTCGGCCGCGGCCGAGCTTGGCCGTCGGGTCGCCGCTACGGCCGGCGACCAGTCTGTCCACTGGGCCGGTGCGGGCATCGACCCAGGCCGTTGGGAGACCGTCGAGCTCGCCACCTCCACCGAACGCCGACCGACGTCGCCGGTGGCCGTGCACTACCGCGTGCTGCACCTCAGCGAACCGGCCGAAGAGCCGTGACCCCACCAGAGTCGAGAAGCGACCAGACGTGCCGTGTCCCTGAGACCCGACCGGTTGACCCGGCTGTCGCCGACGTCGGCACCACTGCCCCGCTGTACCTCCGGCACGCAGAAGATGCGGGACCGCACTTTATGCGGTATGGTTGTCCCATGGTCACAGCTACCAAGAAGACACTCGACGCCATCCGGGCGGACCTCGACGCGGCGGAGAACGTCGCCCCGGAGGACGCCGTGCCGCACCTGCGGTCGGCGGCCGACCAGCTCACCCGGCTCCTCGACGAGTCGATGGCCCTGGCGGTCCTGACCGGCAAGGCGTCACTGCGCTCGGTCGGCGCCAGCGCGGGCCTCTCTGAGAACGCCGTGGGGCCACGGCTCGCCCGGACCCGGACCCTTGGGGCCTACGCCAACGACGACGGCCGGGTCACCGCCTCGGGCGTCCAGCGCGCTCAGTACGACCACGAGAGCGGCGCGCCAAGACCGGCAGCGATGCCCAAGCCGATGCGGTTCAAACCGCGCCGGACCACCGAGGGAGGATGACGATGACGCGAAGCGACCTGACCCACCTGTACTTCCTGCTCGACCGCAGTGGGTCCATGCAGTCCATCAAGACCGACACCGAGGGCGGGTTCGCCGCCTTCATCGAGGAGCAGCGCCGAGCCGACGGGGAGTGTCGGGTCACCCTGGCCCAGTTCGACGACGTCTACGAGGTCGTCCTTGCCGACACCCCGGTGGCGGAGGTCGGCCGGCTGAGGCTCCGGCCCCGGGGCAGCACGGCGCTCCTGGACGCCATGGGCCGGCTCATCACCGAGGCGGGATCATCGCTGGCCGCGCTGCCGGAGGACCAGCGGCCCGCCAGCGTCGTCGTCGCGATCATGACCGACGGGCTGGAGAATGCCAGTCGCGAGTGGACCCACCAGGCAGTCCGAGCCCTCGTCGAGCAACAGACGAGCGACTACCAGTGGCAGTTTCTCTACATGGGCGCGGACCAGGACGCGATCGAGGTCGGGACCGGCCTTGGAGTCAGCGCCGCCCACACGGTGAGTTACACCCGGGGCAACGTCGACAAGGTCATGGCGGCGTCCTCCGCCAAGGTCTCCGACCTGCGGCGGGCGCGGGCGATGGACGCCTCGGCCGCGATGCGGGCCTACACCGCCGAGGAACGCCAGGCCGCGACCGACGACTGACCGGCAACAGAGCCGGCCCGGAGCCCACACCAGGCGGCCGGAACCGGCACTCGGGCCGCCCCGGAGGCGGCCCGGCCGGACCAGCGGGACCCGACCGCGGTCGGCCGCCCACGGCATACTCGACGGGTGAGCACCCAGCCCCTGCCCGAGAAGGCCGCCGACACCACGGCGGAGCAGGCCTGGCCGGTCCGGGTGCTCAGCATGAAGATCGCCGACTACGTCGACAAGATGTCCCTGCTCTGGGTCGAGGGTCAGGTGGTCCAGGTCAACAAGCGCGCCAACACGGCATACCTCGTGCTGCGCGACCCAGACGTCGACATGTCCCTGTCCGTGAGCATCTCGGTCCACGCCCTCGCCGCGATGGGGACGCCGCTGGGAGAGGGAGCACGCGTCGTCCTGCAGGCCAAGCCCGTGTTCTGGCCCAAGCGTGGGACGCTCATGCTGGAGGGTCGCCAGATCCGCCCTGTCGGGGTCGGCGACCTGCTGGCGCGGATCGAGGTCCTCAAGCAGCGCCTGGCCGCCGAGGGACTCTTCGACGCCGACCGCAAGCGCGCCCTCCCCCTCATTCCGCACACCGTCGGCCTCATCACCGGGCGGGCCGGCGCCGCAGAGAAGGACGTCGTCGAGAACGCCCGGCGCCGTTGGCCCTCGGTGCAGTTCGCGATCCGCGAGGTCGCGGTGCAGGGCACCAACACCGTGACAGAGGTGACCGCTGCGCTGCGCGAGCTGGATGCAAACCGGTCTGTCGACGTCATCATCATCGCCCGCGGGGGCGGCGCCGCCGAGGAGCTGCTCCCCTTCTCCAACGAGACCCTGCTGCGCGCGGTCGCGGACGCGGTGACGCCGGTCATCAGCGCCATCGGCCACGACATCGACTGCCCGCTGCTGGACCATGTCGCCGACTGGCGCGCCTCCACGCCGACCGACGCGGGCAAGCGGGTCGTCCCGGACGCGGCGGAGGAGCACGAGCGCCTCGCCCAGCAGGCCGGCCGGGCGCGCCAGGCGCTCTGGCGTCGGCTCACCCACGAACGGCAGCTCATCGACGCCCAGCGGAGCCGGCCGGTGATGGCCGATCCCATCGCCCTCGTCGCCCGCCACCGTGAGCAGGTCTCGGCGCTGCGCGACCGAGCGAGGGAGCGACTCCTCGGCCGCCTCCACCGCGCCCGCGACCAGGTCGGCCACCTCGCGAGCCAGGTGCGGGCCCTCTCGCCCCAGTCCACCCTTGAGCGGGGTTATGCCGTGGTGCAGCACCCTGACGGCCGGGTGGTCATGGACCAGGCCGACCTCGAGCCGCACGCTCTGCTCCGGGTGCGGGTGGCGCGCGGTGACTTCGGCGTCCGCACCGTGGGGCAGCCGGACCGGTAGGTCGCTCGGCTAGGGTGGGTGCGCCACGACGACCGGACCAGATGACCTGGGAGGAGCCAACGATGAGCACCGACACACAGGCAGCGGATGCCGATGGGTCGGCCGAGTTCCCGGACGTTGCCGGGCTGTCCTACGAGGACGCCCGCGACGAGCTGACGTCGATCGTCTCCAGCCTCGAGGGTGGGCTGGTGCCCCTGGAGGAGAGCATGCGGCTGTGGCGCCGGGGTGAGGCGCTTGCCACCCACTGCACCAGCTGGCTCGACGGCGCCCAGCGTCAGATCACCGAGGCTGAGCCGGCTGCAGGGCGTTCGTGAACTGGAGGATCTCGCCCAGTCCCGCGGTCCCGGTGACGACGGTGGTGACTCCACTCGCCCCCAGAGCCGGCTCGGCGACGAGGCTGGTCTGGTCGTGCGCTGGGTCGAAGAGCTTCTGCCACGTGCGGGCCGACGCCTCGACCGTGCCCTGGGACTGGCCACCGTTCGTCGCCGTCCTGAGCCAGCTGGGACTCGCCGCCCTCGTCTGCCGGATCGCGACGTACCCGCCCTGCGGGCTCGTCCACCCCGCCTGCCAGGTCACGAGGTCGTCGGTGCTCTTGTCGTAGCGCGCGCTCGTCGCCTTCCAGCCCGACGGGAGGCCGACTGGGGCCTCGAAAGGCAGGCCTGACACCCGGACGGCGTTCGACACCACAGAGGCGGCGTCGACGGCTGGCTGGTCGACGCTCGAGACGCGGGGAACGATGGCGATGAGGACTGCCACGAGCCCGAGGATGACCAGGAGTGAGCGCAACATGTTGGGGACCGAGCCGAGCGAGTAGGCGCTCTTGCGGACCGGCGGGGCACCACCCGGACCGATGGGGTCGACCGGCTGGGAGGCGGGGGTGCTTGTCGTGCTCACGGGTCCATCGTCCCTGACCGGTTGCGAGTGACCAAACGGGGACCGACCTGCTCGGGCGCGCAAGCAGCGCCCTAGAGTGAGCGCGCCGAAGACTTGCCCCCCACGCAGAGGATCCGTTCGCCGATGAACCCTGACCAGCCGGATCGCAACCTCGCGCTGGAGCTGGTGCGGGTCACCGAGGCTGCTGCCATGGCGGCCGGCCGGTGGGTCGGGCGTGGCGACAAGAACAGCGCCGACGGAGCCGCCGTCGAGGCGATGCGTCACCTCATCTCGAGCATCAGCATGAACGGCACCGTCGTCATCGGTGAGGGCGAGAAGGACAAGGCCCCGATGCTCTTCAACGGCGAGCGGGTGGGGGACGGAACCGGCCTCGAGGTGGATGTCGCCGTCGACCCGGTGGACGGGACCACGCTGACCGCGAAGGGCATGAGCAACGCGGTCTCCGTCATGGCCGTCGCGGAGCGCGGCACGATGTACGACCCGAGTGCGGTGTTCTACATGGACAAGCTCGCCACGGGACCGGACGCCGCGGACGTCGTGGACATCCGCCTTCCCGTCGTCGAGAACATCCGACGGATCGCCAGGGCGAAGAAGGAGCAGCCGTCCGACGTCACGGTGGTCATGCTCGACCGGCCCCGTCACGAGGGCCTCGCAGCGCAGATCCGCTCCTCCGGAGCCCGGCTGTACTACATCACCGACGGTGACGTCGCCGGGGCCGTCATGGCGGCCCGGCCCGACACGGGCGTCGACCTGCTCCTCGGGATCGGCGGGACCCCGGAGGGGATCATCGCCGCCTGTGCCATCAAGTGTCTGGGCGGCGTCATCCAGGGCCGGCTCTGGCCGACCGACGACGAGGAGCGACAGAAGGCGCTCGACGCCGGGCACGACCTCGACGCGGTGCTCTCGACGGACGACCTCGTCCGCGGCGAGTGCTACTTCGTGGCGACGGGCATCACGGACGGTCAGCTGCTCCGCGGGGTGCGCTACGGGTCGCAGGCGGCGACGACGCACTCGCTCGTGATGCGTTCGCGCAGCGGCACCATCCGGGTCATCGAGGCCCAGCACCAGTTCCACAAGCTCGCCGCCTACAGCCACCTCGACTTCGTCCACCCCGGGCTGACGGCCGACGCATGACGCGCATCCTGGTCATCGGCGAGGCGCTCGTCGACGCGGTCGACAGCGGGCCCCGGGGTTCGGTCGAGCACGTCGGCGGCAGCCCCGCCAACGTCGCTTTCGGGCTCGGGGCGCTCGGCCACGAGGTCTCCCTGGCCACCTGGGTGGGGCAGGACGAACGTGGCCGCCGCATCGCCGACCGGTGCCGCGAGGTCGGCGTGCTCCTCACCCCCGGCAGTGACGGAGCCGGACACACCTCCGTCGCCCGTGCGTGGCTCGATGCCGCTGGCCAGGCACGGTACGACTTCGACCTCACCTGGCAGCTGCCCGAGGTGGCGCACCTGGAGACCTTCGGCCACGTCCACACGGGCAGCATCGGCGCCACCCTCGAGCCCGGCGCCAAACAGGTGCTCGCGACCGTCCGCTCGGCCCGCGAGACCTCGACGGTCTCCTACGACCCGAACGTGCGTCCCAGCCTCATGGACGGCCCCGACGCCGTTCGTGGCCGGATGGAGGAGCTCGTCTCGCTCGCCGACGTCGCCAAGGCCAGCGACGAGGACATCGCGTGGCTCTACCCCGACCTCTACGTCCCGGACGTGCTCCGGCTCTGGGGCTCGTTGGGCGCCTCGCTGACGGTGATCACCCGGGGCGGTGAGGGCGCCCTGTTCGCGCTCAGCCGCGGGGGGCAGGTCGACACCTGTCCGGTCCGGTCGACAGAGGTGGTCGACACCGTCGGGGCGGGCGACTCGTTCATGGCAGGCCTGGTGTCCGGACTGCTCGAGGTCGGCCTCCTCGGGGGACCGCAGTGCCGCGAGCGGCTGGCCGGCGCGACCCTCTCGGACGTCCGCCCGGCCGTCGAGCGCGCCGTCAGCGCCAGCGCGATCACCGTGGGTCGGGCGGGCGCCTACTCCCCCACCCGCGCGGAGCTCCCCCCGTGAGGACCTGCCGACGGGTCCGTATGCCGTACCAACCCTGTGGGGCCCCGAGCCTGGCCGAGCGCCTATTCTGGTGACGACTTTGCGGCCCACCGTCATTCGAAGGAGTCTCGGTGACCGAGTTCCGCAGCACGACGCCGGGCGGCACGCGCCCTGCAGCCGAGAGCGCGTCAGGCCCGCAAGCGGCCGACCTGGTGTCCACTGAGGCCGGCACTGGGGTCTTCGAGGACCTTCTGGAGGCGAACCGGGC
>JAABUK010002792.1_pt1 | contig 30720 bp, 26 predicted proteins | sample 5559141 | NCBI WGS metagenome assembly JAABUK01 (sample SAMN10711869, study PRJNA513367) | rock metagenome | isolation source: Antarctica rocks | place: Antarctica: Victoria Land, Pudding Butte nord | collected 2016-01-03
GAGAATTAGCAAAAGTTATGCTAAATTCTGAGCAAAAAGTTATTATCGTTGAAGACTTTAATGCACATCATAGCTGATGAAACGCAAAAATTTCAAACTCTATTAGAACGAAAGCATTAATAAAGTGAGTAAATTTACATAAGTGCAATTTGATTAACACTTCTGATATAAACACATATCACAGCTATTCAGATCAGTCAAGCTCAATACTTGATTTAGCATTTGCATCAAAGAATATGCGTAATCACATCAAGAATTAACATATAAATGAAAATGCAAACACAGAATTCAATCATGAAGTAATTCAATTCACAATAGTTACAAAAAAAGTAAAGTTGATCGAAAATTCGTTGAACGCGTCATACAATCTGCAAAAAGTCGACTGAAAAGACTTTGATGAGCATTTGCAAAAGACAAAAGACAAAATGATTGTCAAGATGCAAAGAATCACAAGTTTAGAAGCAAAAGTCATTTATTTAACTGAATGCATCAAGAATACAGTGAAATTATTCGTATTTAAACAGCGAATATGCGCAAAATCAAAACTCTGATGAAACAATGAGTTCATTGAAATGCAAAAAACGCTGTCGTCAAAAAAATGAATCTGAAAAAGATGCAGAAATGACGATACATGAGCAGAGATAGTGCAAATGTGAAATTCGTATCATGATGCAATAAAGCTGATCAAAAATCAATTCTGAACCAATTTTTTAAACAACGTCAAAGAGAAAGAAGTGTTTCAGACATACAAGTTCACTAAATCACGTTTAATCGAAAAGCTACTCTTAATACAAAACTTGCAAAAAGAATTGAAGATTGAATTCAATGAAAAGTGCAAGACATTTCTGAAAGCAATGTACTCATCATCTTTGAAAATTCAAACCAATGAAGAATTACTATCAAACGAAAGTATACAGTGATCAAAAGTTATTGAAGAGAAAATCAAGCACGCTATTAACTTCTCAGCACTCAGAAAAGCACTCAAATCAGATGATATGTCATTCGCAATCATACAGCAAGTGTATAAAACTATATTGAAAATCTTCAATTTAGTGTACTCAGATTTGATTAAAAACAACTATCATTCGAAGATATGATGCAAAGGCACGAGAATTATTCTAAAAAAATCAAACAAGTTGAATTATTCAATTTCAAAGACATACAGAATTATTACGCTGCTAAACTGTTTAAACAAAGTAGCAGAAAAAATAATAGCAGTAAGATTGTCATACACAGCTGAAATTAACGATAAGCTGCTGAATTTTGATCAAATGAAAGACAGAAAACAAAAATCAGTTATAGACGCAGTACTAAATTTAGTACATGTTATAAATGTGTCAGAATTGATTAAAGCTAGTCAATGATTTAGTTGAGATCTGATCTAAATCTGATTCAGATCTGACTCAGATATAACTCAGCATCTTTTCTCTTTTCTAACATCTTCTAATCAGTTTCTATTGTCTTCTAAACAAACACAATTCTTTGTGTTACGAGTAATCAACAGATTTCTATGACAAACACATTTTTTTGTGTCACAAACATCTTTCAAATCAACATCTTTCTTATGTTTCAACATGTCTTCTTTGAGACTAACGTTGATCTGAGTAACTACTATATAGAGCGTGTTCTTCTTGTCTTTTGTATCTTTTTTCTTCTGTATTTTTAAAGTCTTAGTTATAAATATCTTTATAAATTAAACATTCTAGTCACGCACGCACTCTGATTAGTTTCTAGACATGATCTCAACATTACTTTAAGAATTTGTTAATCATATGATACTGATCTTTATACTCATTCAAATCAACTTGATTGACAACGAAATGAGTATAAAGAAATTTGTGTATCTGATGATCAACGACATCGAAAGACAGAACAACATCAAGAAATCAATAGAATCAACGAAAATATATGATCGTGTGATTGCTAGAGAATCTATCGCTCAGTCAGTAGCATCAGTTCAAATTGATTAATAGAATCAACGATAAAGAATCTTCGTTGATTGCTTGAGAATCACAAAAAATTCCCTTAAATCAGCAATACTCTTCTTTGAAGACTAAACACTTTAACAAACAATCTCACTATCTACTGTTGAGCATCATCATTCGCTTGATCATCAAAATCTTCATCATGATTCAATCATCTGTGAATACTCAACTCGATTTCTTCAAGAGTAATCAAAGCTTCGATTCAATCATCTACTTCAAGTTATCTTCTCATCTATCAAAATTTCTTAGAACTGACTTCATACAAAAACATCGTTAATTCTTGTCTCACTCTCAGACACTCAATAAATCTCTGAAAGTCTCTACTCTCTGAAATATCAAAAATGTAAAGCAGCTACAACACTGAGTCAAACAAGACTCAGAAGTTTTTCTAGAAGATTTAAACAATCTTCGAACTCAACGAGATTTAGATGTAGAAGCTTGTGAGTTATTTGATAGAATACTCAGCGAACAAATATGAAAGACTCGTTTCAAAGAAATTAATCAAGCAAAAAAATGATTGAATCTAAATCTTAAAAAGCTTCAAGATCAGGTGATGAGACTACAACATCAATTGCAATTGACTAAAGAAGATACTTCTACTTCTTTCATCATGTTCAATTCATTCAAGTGATCTCAAAAGCTTTCAAATTCATCTTTATTTACTGATGAAACAGAATCTTTCTGAGATGATTGACAAGAAAAGATTCATGACAAGCTAGAGATCAACGTCGATCATTTCGATACTGATAGAGTCATACTGATCTATATTCACTTCAGAATCAATGAAAACGCAGTCAAAGTTACTTTAGCTTAATGTTAACATAATTCATTGAATCTCTATAAAATGATCAATGATTTGTTAGATGAACTTGCTCAGCTATACAATGATCTCGACAAAGAGACAAACTTTCGAAGAAAATATGCTAATCTCATTCAAGAAAAGAGCAAATTCAGCGACTTTTATTTAATATTTCAACGTCTGTTCTTTTATCTAAAGTATCACGAAAAGCAATTGATCATTGATCTACGAGACAAAATAGTCTATCATCTTCATGCAGCTTGAAGTAGTCAATTGATTCAGCTCAAATCTCTCAATGAAATTCGTAGTTACCTGATTCATTTGAACAATGAGCATCGAGTCATGAATGACATCAAAGAAAAGAAATTCTTGATCAAAGTTAGAAAGCAAGTCATCTTTGCTGAGAAATGAGGTTTATTGAATCTCTATAAAAAGATCGAAGTCACTACACTCGTCAATCATTCAAAGTCGCGTGACGTGATTTTAACTAGCATCAAAGACATTGATCTACAAGCTGAAACCTGTTTCATCTGTCACAAATCAGATCATACTTCTAGAGAGTGCTTTGATCAATCAAGAGTCAATGCATTAAAAGATGATAAGTTTGATTGATTTACATTGAACTCTGAGTTTGATTCTGATTCAAAAAACTAGCTATCTCTTTCAGAATCATTGAAGAAGTAAAGATCATATCTTTGTGCAGTCAAATCGAAGTTCTATTGAAAGAAAACTATTTTGAGAAGTCATTTCTGATCAATGCTTCTTTTATCTCTCAGAGCAATTCTTTCAGCCTTCGCTCTTTAATAGATAGTGATTTCGTCGTCTACATGCTGATACATAACAAGCTAGTCGATAAAGTATGTCAGAAACTTGAAATACAATTTATATCACTAGCAAAAGAGAAGTTAATACGAGACTATGATGAGAAACTAGCTAGAAAGACTATTACTCATAAGATTCTACTCAATCTCACGATCGAAAGTCATAAGAAATTGACTGTATCAATGCTGATAGCTGATATCGAGCATCATGAAGTCATATTGAGCAAACTCTGAATGAACAAAAATGAAATATTATTGAACATGAAACATGATACTATCGTATTTCCTGATCAATTAGATATTTCTATTTCGGTTTTTTCGATCTCGTCAAATACAAAGCACTTAAGTTGATCGCGATCAACTTTGATCTCTTCAGCAGCTCACAGCAAGATCTTTAAGATGCTCAAGCATTCAGTTTCATTCATTCAGAAAGAGTCATTCTTGATTCAAAACATAGACGTCGTCTTTTTTCAAGCACTAGTAAAATGAAAAAAGAAGAATCAGACAGAGATTTTTGCTATGTTCATCGAAGACATCGATAGAGAAATCATCTACAATACTCAATGCAAACTAGATGTCATAAACGTCTTCTCAGTCAATGAAACGACTCAGAATCTAGAAGATATTAAAGTCAAGTTATCATCAAAATATCAGAATTTTCTAGACGTCTTTGATCAAGCTCAAGCAGACAAGCTATCGTCTCATCATTCATATGATCATAAGATAAAGCTTACTAGTGACGCAACGTCATCTTGCTGTCGAGCATATTGAATGTCTTTCTACAAGCTTCAGAAAGTAAAGAAATATCTGAACGAGAATCTTTTCAAAGAATTTATAATCTCTAGCAAAGCTTCGTATTCTTCTCTCGTTCTGTTCACTCTAAAAGCAAATAAAGATTTACGATTCTGCATTGAATATCGAAAGCTCAATGCTATTATCAAAAGAAATTGCTATTCTCTATCGCTCATAAATGAGATGATCAACAAAATAGTTGATTGCAGACATCTGACTCGATTAAATATCATTTCAACTTTCAACAAACTGCAAATGCATTCTGATAGTAAGAACTACACTATCTTTATCATTGCTTTAGAAGTGTACAAATCAAAGATGTTATCTTTTGAACTTATCAATGATTCTGCCTCGTTTCAGCAGTATATGAATGACATTCTTTGAGACTTTCTAAATGACTTCTGTCAAGTCTATCTAGACGACATTCTAATCTACAGCAAAACTCAATGAAAACATCAACAACATGTCAAGATGATATTAAATCATCTACGAGAAGCTGATCTACAAGTAGATATTCGAAAGTGCAAATTCAACGTAGAAGAAACTGTCTTTTTAGAAGTCATAGTTTCAGAACAAGATCTTCATATGAATTCTATCAAAGTGAAAGTTATAGTCAACTGAGCTACGTCGATCAATCTAAAAGAAGTTCAGAGCTTCATGAGATTTGTTAACTTCTATCATCATTTCATTAAGAACTTCTCAAAGCTAGTCAAATCATTCACTCAGCTAACTAGAAAAGACACGTCTTTTGTTTGAAATAAAGTCTGTGTTCAAGCTTTTGATGATCTAAAGAAACAAGTCAGCTTGATCTTAGTTCTACGACATTTCAATTCAAAACGACAGACTATTCTGAAAATCAATGCATCTGACTACGTCAAAGATGAAATTCTATCACAGTATGATGATAAGAGAGTTTTTCACTCAGTAGCATTCTACAGCAAGAGCATGATCTTCGCTGAATGCAATTATCATATCTATGACAAGAAATTGCTAGTCATTATTCGATGTTTTGAACATTGAAGACTCAAGCTTGAATGCACTGAACTACTCATTCAGATGTTCATCGATCATCAGACTTTGAAGATTTTCATGAAAAATAAACAGTTAACTCAACGTCAAGTCAATTATCTAAACATTCTATTCAAGTTTAACTTTCAGATCATTTTTCGATCAGACAAAATAAACTCTAAAGTCAATGCTTTAATCAGAATGTTTCTGATCAACATCTCTGAATCAGCTCAGCGTACTGAAGATTACTATCAGATCATTCTGACACTTGATAAAATAAATATTCTAGCTATTGAATCTGAAGTTGATCTCTATCAGCGAGTAAAAGATGTCAACAAGACAAATGAGCTTTGCAATGAGTATAAACAAGCTATAAGCAAAAACAAGCTCAAGTTACATAGTACTGAATTGAAGCACTGTGAGATTGTTGATGACGTTTTGTTCAGAAAAGATTTACTGTGAGTTTCTGAGAAAATGCATACGAAATTGCTAAAGAAAATTCATGATCAGTCTTTCATCTCTCACTCTGACAATCAAAGAACTATTGATCTAGTTCAACGTTTCTACTATTGATCAGATTATCGAGCAACGATTAGACGTTACATTTGAAACTGTCATGCTTATCAACGAAGCAAGGCATTTAAAAATAGCATCAATAAACTTCTTCATTCTCTATCGATTTCACAGAAACGCTGAAAAGATATAGCTATGAACTTCATCACTGAGCTATCTCTATCAGAAGATTATAACATCATTTGCACAATCATATGTTGACTCATCAAGAAACGTCACTATGTTTTCTGTCATTGAGAAGACGAAGACATCTCAGTCAAAGAAACGATTTGAATCATGCTATGAAACGTCTATCAACTTCATGATCTACTCAGTTTCATTGTTTCAAACAGAGACTCTCAGTTCATATCAATCATGTGACAAAGTCTTTGCAAGTGACTAAGAATCACGACTAGTTTATCAACAGTCTACTATTCTGAAATCAATGATCAATTGAAATGAGCTAATCAAGATGTTGAACGCGAACTAAGAATCTACTGCAATTACATGCAGAACAACTGAGCAAAATGACTATTAATGATAGAATTCAGCAAGAATTTCAATATCTTCTCAATCATCTCAATGACTTCGTTCTACTTCAATAAGAGTTTTCACTCACGAATGAGTTTTGATTCAGATACTACTAACTACAAAACAACTCGTGAACGTCTTGAAGCTAGAAAAGCAGACGATATTATCATTCAAATAAAAGAGCTTCTTATTTTCAATCGTCAGCAATTGAAAAAGATGAAGCAGATCATTAAAGCTCAAATCAATAAACATAGACGAAACGTCATCTATGAAGTAGATGACTGAGTTTGATTATTCTTTAGAAATATAAAGATAACTAGATCATGTAAGAATTTGAAAGACAAACAGCTAAAACTTTATCAAATCACTGTCAAAGTTGAAATCTTCTATCATCTTCGTTTATCAATAAGCATGAAGCAGCTGCATTCGATGTTCAGTTCAAAGCTATTACGTTCTTATTTCAATGATCTCTTATCAGAACAGCATTCAGAATCTCTCAGATCACTTACTATTGAAGACGATGATCATTGAAAGATAGATGACATTTTGAACTCTAGATGCTATCAAGGTCGAGTACAATACAAAGTCAAATGAACAGAACTAAATCAAGACAATGAATGATACTATGTTGATAAAGAAGAATTTGAAAGCTCAAAAGAAGTTCTAGTTGAATTTCATAAGCTCTATTCAGTCAAGTCACACTAAATTGAAAAACAGTGAAAATTTGCGTTTCATTTGTTTTATTCATGTGAATATGAATTTTTGAAGAGAAGAGTAATGTTACGAATGTGTCAGAATTGATTAAAGTTAGTCAACGATTTAGTCGAGATCTAGTCGAGATCTGATCTAGATCTGACTCAGGTTTGACTCAGATATGACTCAGCATCTTTTTTCTTCTTTAGCATTTTCTAATCAACTTCTATTGCCTTTTAAATAAACACACTTCTTTGTGTTACGAGTAGTCAACAGATTTCTATGACAAACACATTTCTTTGTGTTGCAAACATCTTTTAAATCAACATCTTTCTTGTGTTTCAACACGTCTTCTTTGAGACTAGCGTCAATCTGAGTAACTACTATATAAAGCGTGTTCTTCTTATCTTTTGTATCTTCTTTCTTCTGTATTCTTAAAGTCTTAGTTATAGCTATTTCTATCGATCAAACATTCTAATCATGCACGCACTCTGATTAGTTTCTAGACACAGTCTCAACATCTGATTCATTTGAATAATGAGCAATGAGTCATGAATGACATCAAGAAAAAGAAATTTCTGAACAAAGTCAGAAAGCAGATCATCTTTGCTGATGAACATTTAAGACTCTTCTATAGAAAGATCGAAGTCATTGTATCAGTGAATCAGTTAAAATCGCGTGACGCGACTTTGACTAGCGTCAAAGACTTAAACGTACAAGCTGAAATCTGTTTTACCTGTCACAAGTTAAGTCTTATTTCTAGAGAGTGTTTTGATTGATTCTCTAAAGTCAATGCATTAGATGATGAGAATAAATTCAATTATTTGAACTCTGACTCAGATTCTGATTCAAAAAACTAGCTATCTCTTTCAGAATCATCAAAAAGATAGAGATCATATCTTTGTGCAGTCAAATCGAAGTTCTATTGAAAGAAAACTATTTTGAAAAGTCATTTCTGATCAATGCTTTTCTTATCTCTCAGAGCAATTCTTTCAGCCTTCGCTCTTTGATAAATAGTGATTTCGTCGTCTACACGCTGATACATGACAAGCTAGTCGATAAAGTATGTCAGAAACTTGAAATACAATCTATATCACTAGCAAAAAAGAAGTTAATACAAGACTATGATGAGAAGTTAGCTAGAAAAACTATTACTCATAAGATTCTACTCAATCTCACGATCGAAAGTCATAAGAAATTGACTATGTCAATGCTGATAGCTGATATTGAGCATCATGAAGTCATATTGAGCAAACTCTGAATGAATAAAAATGAAATATTATTGAACATGAGACATAATACTATCGTATTTTCTGATCAATTAAATATTTCTATTTCGATTTTTTCAATTTCGTCAAATACGAAGCATTCAAGTTGATCGCGATCAACTTTGATCTCTTCAGCAGCTCACAGCAAGATTTTTAAGATGCTCAAGCACTCAGTTTCATTCATTCAGAAAAAGTTATTCTCGATTCAAAATATAGACGTCGTCTCTTTTCAAGCACTCATAAAACGAAAAAAGAAGAATCAAACAGAGGTTTTTGCTATGTTCATCGAAGACATCAATAGGAAAATTGTCTACAATACTCTATCAGCGAGTAAAAGATGTCAACAAGACAAATGAGCTTTGCAATGAGTATAAACAAGCTATAAGCGAAAATAAGCTCAAGCTACATAGCATTGAATTGAGGCACTGCGAGATTGTTGACGACGTTCTGTTCAGAAAAGATCTACTGTGAGTTTCTGAGAATATGCATACGAAATTGCTAAAGAAAATTCATGATCAGTCTTTCATCTCTCACTCTGACAATCGAAGAACTATTGATCTAGTTCAACGTTTCTACTATTGATCAGATCATCAAGCAACGATTAAACGTTACATTCAAAACTGTCATGTCTATCAATGAAGCAAGACATTTAAAGATAGTATCAATGAACTTCTTCATTCTCTTTCGATTTCACAGAAACGCTGAAAAGATATAACTATGAACTTCATCACTGAGCTATCTCTATCAGAAGATTATAACGTCATTTGCACAATCATATGTTGTTTCATCAAGAAACGTCACTATGTTTTCTGTCATTAAAAAGACGAAAACATCTCAGTTGAAGAAATGATTTGAATCATGCTATGAAACGTTTATCAACTTCATGATCTATTTAGTTCTATTGTTTCGAACAGAGACTCTCAATTCATATCAACAATGTGATAAAGTCTTTGTAAATGACTAAGAATCACAGCTAATTTATTAACAGTTTATTATTCTGAGATTGATGATTAATTGAAATGAGTTAATCAAGATGTTGAACGCGAATTAAGAATCTACTGTAACTACATGCAGAATGACTGAGCGAAATGACTTCTCATGATGCAATTCAGCGAGAATTTCAATATTTTCTTGATTATCTCAATGATCTCATTCTACTTCAATAAAGAATTTCATTCTCGAATGAGTTTCGATTCAGATACAACTAACTACAAGACAACTTGTGAACGTTTTGAAGCTAGAAAAGCAGACAATATTGCAATTCAAATGAAAGAGCTTCTTATCTTCAATCATCAGCAATTGAAAAAGACGAAGAAGATTATTAAAGCTCAGATCAATAAACATAAACAAGACATCATCTATGAAGTAGATGACTGAGTTTGATTATTCTCTAGAAACATAAAAACAACTAGATCATGTAAAGATTTGAAAGACAAACAGCTAGAACTTTATCAAATCACTGTCAAAGTTGAGATCTTCTATCATCTTCATTTATTGATAAGCATGAAGCAGCTGCATTCAATGTTCAGCTTGAAGCTATTACATTCTTATTCTCAAGACTCATTATCAGAACAGCATTTGAAATCTTCTAGATCATTGACAATTGAAAACAATGATCATTGAAAGATAAATGACATTTTGAACTCTAGACGCTATCAAGATCAAATACAATACAAGATCAAATGAACAGAACTAGATCAAGACAACGAATGATACTATGTTGATAAAGAAGAATTCAAGAACTTGAAAGAAGTTCTAGTTAAATTTCATAAGCTTTATTCAGTCAAGTCACACTAAATTGAAAAACAGTGAAAATTTGCGTTTCATTTATTCTATTCATGCAAACATGAATTTTCAAAGAGAAAAGTAATATTACGAATGTGTCAGAATTGATTAAAACTAGTCAACGATCTAGTCGAGATCTGACCTAGATCTGACTCAGGTTTGACTCAGATATGACTCAGCATCTTTTTTCTTCTTGAGCATCTTCTAATCAGCTTCTATTGTCTTCTATGATAAACACACTTCTTTGTGTTACAAGTAGTTAACAGATGTCTATGACAAACACATTTCTTTATGTTGCAAACATCTTTTGAATAAACATCTTTCTTGTGTTTCAACACGTTCTCTTTGAGACTAGCGTCAAACCTGAGTAACTACTATATAAAGCATGTTCTTCTTATCTTTTGTATCTTCTTTCTTCTGTATTCTTAAAGACTTAGTTATAACTATCTCTATAAATCAAACATTTTAGTCACGCACGCACTCTGATTAGTTTCTAGACATGATCTCAACATTTACACTCATGACGCAATGTTTGCATCAGAAAAGTATAAGCTTACGCATTTCACTAGAAAATCGAAGAGATTCAACATGATGACTAGCATACAAATAAAAAGCTCAGTTATCAAATTGAAATCAGATGTATGAGTTTTAAAGATGCAACTGAACATGAAACTGCAATGAAACGCGCATCTTCGACAAATAAAGACGAATCACATCATAAGAATGCTGACACTTAGTCATTTTGAAATTTTTACATAAAAAGCTATCTTCACAAAAGCGAGACAAGTATACTTAGCAGTAGTGAGATCAGAAATTGCATTTGAAGCGTCAGTCTGACATCAGCGCGACAAGAAAGATGAACTGTTGAGCAAAGAATGCAGATTAGAAACACTTCAGAATCAGACTCTGCATCACGTAGCAAAAGCATTTAAAAGAGTAAGCATTGAAACTTTAAAGACAAAAACATACATAAACTCACTACATGTTCATTTGAACATGTTACAGAACAAGATCATGCTACACAATTGTGTTGATGATTGAACATAAGAGATAAGACAAGCATGCAAATTAATATGCATTTGTTTAATAAAAGTTATTTGCATCATTTCTTGATCACTCGTCATCAAGAAAATGATACTTTTGAATGTCTTCATTCAAGAAAATGCAAAGATACAGTTGAGATGCAGATAATACACTCTTTTCTTCACAATGATTTCAACAAGCGATAACATCATAATAGCGCAGTATCACAAAGATCAATAAAATCAACGATGAGAAAAGTACAAAGAATGCATCGTAAACATTAATGCAATCTCAGTACAAAGATTGCATCTGAGCAATAAAATGATAAAAATGCATGATGATTTTCAGAAAGCAGAAAGCATTCTTGCAATGCACATCAGAATTGAACGCATAAATTTGAATGTTTATCTGCACTTTAAAAACGTTTCAGACATGAATAGTTTACGATGCAACTGCAAATAAAGTCATCAAATGACAAAGCATGTACTCATGTATTGCTTAAACTGATTGCATCTGCGATCAAGAATGTTACAAGATGCTGACTTTTCAAACTATTGAATAATCATCATCATCATGAAGAGTTTCAAAGCAGTAGCGAAGATGATGATGAAAATAAAGCTCTTGAAGCAATTTAAAGTGACTAGAATACTCATTTTTTAACGTGCAATCAATGTGAACAAATTTGATACATAGTCTCAAAACTCACTGTTTCGACTGCGTAAAACAGTTGTATAAACTGCGAGTGATTTTCTATCTTAAAAAGTTTTGTTCACTCAATACAAATAGCATAAAGTCTTTCATGAGTTAATTTAATCAATGTCACAAAAGTGTATGAATTTATTATTATTATTATTACATAGTATCATCAATGTTTAAACATCACTACTATGATTAAAAGCTTCTGATCATATATTTCATAATTTCTTTCAACATTTATCATCATTCTGAATCAGAATGCAATTAAATGTCATTGATCTTCATCATTTGACTGAGATAAAATACTTGTAACTGCATAATTAAATATGTTGATCTCAATGTATATATGTTACTCTGAATCAAAGTGTCTCAATATAAATGTCTTTATAAAGACATCATGAAGTTAATTAAATGCTTGTTTCACTTCATTTAATCATATGAATAAACTTATTTTTACATCTTTTATATTAGATTGACAACAAGATTCATCTGTACATGATGTCAACTATGAATCTTTTAATTCTATTCTGTTTTGAATAGAAGTCAGAAGAATCAAGAGATTTCAATTTGACGCAGTTTGAATGATGTTATAACATTGCGTGATCAGAAAAGTCATTATGCAGAGTTTTCATTCATGCAACAACACTTCTCTTTAACAGTTACAATTGATTTATGAAGAAGATTAATGACATGTTGATGTCAATAAAAGATGAAAAGATACTACTAGTAGAATAGTTGATTCAGATGAAGAGTCTGAGAGTCATGATTACAAGTGATTGAAGAATTTGCAACTCATCGACTGTGTTGATATTGAAACGTCTTCATCACATCAACAGTGTCATCAAGTAATTGATGAAAAGATATCAGATAGAATAAATGAATCAGATGATGAGTCTTAAGTTTGTGACTACATGTGTCTGAAAAAGTAGTGACTTGTTAATCACGCTGATATACTGAAAAGACTTGAGCTCATCTTTTTTACTTGACGTCAAGTCATACATCTATCTACGTGAAAAATTGAGAGTGCATGAGAACAATCAGAATGCATCTCTACTATCAATCAGCTAAGCATCAAACAATTGCAATCGCACGTTTATACTAACAATATATTCAACATCTACGTGACATAAGTCAAATCAAGAGAAGAAAAGAATTATTCAGTACAATCACACTTTATTTTCTCATCGTGTGCATCTCTCTTTCATCACACATTTCTCTGCTCAATGAATGATAATCATTGAGCAAGAGAACACAGTTTCTGCGTTACAATCATGAGCATCATGAATGCAAAGAAACGTCTTTCATCTTTGAATTGAAAATTAAATTGAAACATTGTTGTATAAAATATCATTAATGAAGAGCAGAGCAAAAATGATGCATTACAATAAACAGCACAGATACTTATAAGAGTTTACTCAAACATCATGCGCTGAATAGAAGCTATAGATTCATTATTGATAATACAGTGTCAATTTTATTGTTTTGATAACGTGAAGTTGTTGTGTAGTCGATGAGCGATTTTCTTTCTTAGAGAGTTTTGTTCATTTAATATACATAGCATAGTTTTTCTCATAAGTTGAGTCTAAATTGATGTCATAAGAATGTATGAATTCAAATTAAATCAAATTAAATCAAATCATTTTTTACATTATTTTTCAGCAATTCTGTTAAAGACTTTGCTATCTGAAAGTAATGATGTATAAAATGTTGATAGAAATTGATGAATCTTAGAAAAACTTGTATTTTTTAATACATTTTCAATCTGAATCATGTTTTGATGATGTTTATTCTACTTAAATTTATCAAAATGCTCTCTGTAAATATGATAAATTTTAGAAAGTTCACTTTAGTGATGAAGAATGCACACTTCTTTAAGCTAGCATATAGCTTGAACTTTCTTAGTCTTTTCAAAATCTGCTTCATGTGATTTATGTGATCAGTCTTTTCTACAAAGAAGATTAGAATGTCATTCAGATAAATAACATAAAAGTCATTTAAAAGCTTTGTCAAGATCTTATTAATATAAGTTTGAAAGATGATAAATGCATTAATTAAATTAAACAACATGATCATATATTCAAAGTAATTATAATGAGTATGAAACATCATTTTTCACTCATCTTCACGTCAAATTCAAAAACAATAATATACATTCTTTAAATTCAATTTAATGAACTGCTTGATTTGACTGAATCTGTTTAAAGTTTCATTAATTAAAGACAATGAGTGATAATTCTTAACAGTGATCTTATTCAGATCTTGATAGTTCATGTATAAATAAAGACTATCATTCTTTTTAAGAATGAATAAAATAAACGCATCAGTTAAGCTAATGAAGTGCTTAATTCATTCTTTCACTAAGACATCATTTAAATACTGTCTCAGAGTCATTAACTTTATGTTCAACAAATTATACAACAATTTATATAATGATTCTGCAGTGATTTCAATTGCATGATCATGATCTTTATGCAAAGACAATTTGCCTGCATTCTTTGTCAAGAATACATCTTTGTATTTCAAGCACATTTATGATACAATTCATCATGTTATTCAGAATTTTCACTTAATGTTTAATGATCAATTCTTCAACAACATTGATCATAATAAAAGCATATACAGTAAACTCATCTTGTAAAACTTTCATAAAATCTTCTGCAATAAATAACTTGAACATATGCTCATTTATATTAAAACATCATGTTCTTGCAATCATGTTTATTTGAATATGCTTGAATTGCATATTCAACATACTTAAGATCAAGAAAGATTCTTTCTTGTTAATAACATAAAAGATATTTATATCTTTCTTTTCTATGCTTTAACTGTTTATAAGTTGATAATGCATCTCATAAATATCACAGCAATAGACACTCTGATAATTCATTTAGATAAATCTTGAAAGATTAACATTCAGCAATAATATACTCTGCTTAATGATGAAACATTAACTAATCACGTTCATTTTAATGTTAATATTCATGTGAATCTTTGTTTCTGTCTTCTGATCTTCTTGAATTACATGCTCTTTATATATAAAAGTCTTTACAAAGAGAATTTCTTGTTTTTTCCTTAATGATTTGAAGTATTCATTGAAAGCTTATCTTTTTTCAAAATCTTGAAATGATTCATATGTAACATCAAATCAATGAATACTCAATTTACATCAGATTTTTTTGATTTATTCTTGATCTTTTCATCTTTACAATTGATAGCATAGTGATCTTTTTGATTGCAAATTCAACACGTTATTTTCAACAAGTCTTTGCTATAACATGTTGAAGTGCTAAAGCTTGATTTAAATGATGTGTTGAGTCTGATTAATTTATGAAACTTTTTTCATCTAAAATGAGTCTTTTTGTTGATTTTAATTTAATCATACAAGTCTTTGTCTTAAAGTCATTTCAATGACAAGAAATGTTTTTTTTGCAGATTGATTTTCAATCAAGTGACAAGATTAATTAACACATCTTATGTGATAGAAATTGACTGCACATTAGTAATGATCACATGTAGTTCAAATCTTAGCTTAATGAATAAATAAACTCAAATTGACAACGAGATTTATCTGTACAAAATGCTGACTACGAATCTTCTGCAAGCTATGCTTGTCAAAAGAACTGAATAATCTCATCAACATCAACAGAGCAGTAACAACACTTTACTCACATGTTGAGCTTACACACAGTCGAAAAGCGAAGCAATAACAACGTGATCATCAGCGCATTAAAGCTGATACATACACAGAATGACAGCAACGTCTTTGCATACATGCTGCAGCTCATATACAACATATATACACATACTGCAAAGACATGACTCAGCTTTTGCACACATACACATCTGTGCAACGCAGTAAATCGATCGATTTTTAGCTTTATTAGATCGATTTACTGAGTTGCAATCACATACATTGCAAAGTAAATCGATCGATTTTTTGATTTTCTGATCGATTTACATACGTTGCAAATACATAGATCAAAACTCATCTAGTTCATTCAGCTGAGTGATCATACAGCGAACTCAAAAGTTCACGTCAAAGTGATCAGCTTTTATTTACATAAATCAAAGCTCACTCAGCTCGCTTAGCTTGATGATCATACAGACAAGTTGAAAGCTTACGTTGAAGTGATCAGCTTTCACAATTTTGAGTTGTTTATGTGATCACTTGATCATATAAACAGTTCATGCGTTTGTATGTGCATTCTATCAATGTAACTGTTCAATGAGAAAATATAAAGCAGCGACTTTGACCAGATTACATGTAACTTAGCATATATATAGCGTTTAGACAGTGTCATAGTCATAGACTGCATGCACTTAATGAAGAAATAAAATAAATAAAATAAAATAAAAAACTCACTTATGCTCATTACTATACAATGAAAGTTGATGTTTCAGAATGCTCAGATAAGCTGCAAACGTTTATATTATTTGATTCAAGCGTTGCAATGCGTTTGCATACTGCTGAGTCATGTTTATATTTTAATTCATTGAATTTTTAATTAAATTAAAAAGAAAATCAATAAAATTGAATCACATCTGTTGAGCTGCAAACATAATTTCTTCATGATTGAATCAAAGCTTTTTTGATTCACTTTTGAGATAAATCATGCAGTATAAAATCTTTTTCTCATTTCTTTCAAAATGTCAAGAGATATTTTGAAATGAGATTTCAACATCATGAATTCACTCTCTATGTTTTTTTATAATTTTGTCATGATACTTTTTTAAGAACATTGAGAGTCTTTGCTTCTGTAAAATGATTTCATGATGACTTTATTTTGCTCTCATCAACATTATGAAGATGATGATGTGTAGATCATTCAAGTTCTTAATGAAGATTTAAGTGAAAGCTGAACAACTTTTCTTTGTCATTTCAATGACTTGCAGAATCTCAATCTTTGATTAAATAATTACTAACTTTTGTTTCTTTTGCAGTTCATCACGTCAAAGCATTACTTAAATCAGCTGTTCATCAATATCAAGAAAAAGTTTATCTTTTGTCTCTTTGCTTTCTGATTTCATTATACAACGTTTGTTTTCTGATATGATGTTTTATAAGATTAAAACATCATCATTGCAACTTTGTTATGATTACGTTGCTGTTATCATGCTTGAATATCAAATCATCATTTCTAAAAAAAGTTTAAAATAATTAAAACTATGATGATTAAGTTTATTAAATGAATAGATGAAATCTATAAAAGTGATATGATAATGTGATATTTTAAGCAGACACAAAATGAATATATATTATGATAAAGCTAATTATTAAGAAGTTCTTGATAACTTGAGAGAATTGATTGACTATAGAAAGTTTATCAAGCATTATCAGATTGAACATGACATAATTCATAAAATAATAATAATAAATTCAAACATTCTTGTGACATTGATTAAGTTGACTCATGAGAAACTCTATGCTATCTATATCGAGTGAACAAAACTCTTTAAAATAGAAAATCACTCGCTGTTTATACAACTGCTTCACGCAGTCGAAACTATCATTATGAGACTATGTATCAAATTAGTTCGCGTTGATCACATGTTAAAGAATAAGTGACTTAGTCACTTTAAATTGTTTTAAAAGCTTTGTTTTTATCATCATTCTTGCAGCTGCTCTGAGATTCTTCGTGATAACAACGATTATTCAATAGTTTAAGAAGTCAACGTTTTGTAACATTCTTGATCACAGATGTGATCAGTTTAAGCAATGCATGAGTACATGTTTCATCATTTGATGATTTCAGTTGCAGTCACATTACGCGCTATCTGCGTTTGAAACGTTTTTGAAGTGCAGATAAACATTCAAATCTATGCATTTAATTCTGATGTAAATAATGAAAGTGTTTTTGATCTTCTGAAAATCATTTTGCATCTTTATCATTTTGTTGAACAAATGCAATCTTTGTGTCGAGATGATGTGAACATCTGCAATGCATTTTCTATATTTTTTTCATCATTGCTTTCATTGATTTCTGTGATACTGTGCTATTGCGATGCTATCACTAGTCGAAATCGTTGCAGCGAAAGTTAATCATTTACATTTCAGCTGTATTTTTGCGTCTTCTTGAATTAAGTTGTTCAGAAGCATCACTTTCTTGATGATGAGAAAGTGAGAAATGATGCAATTGACACTCATCAGATGAGCGTGTATCAGTTTGCATGCTTGTCTGATTTTCTGTGTATGATCATTGACTCAACTGCGTAACGTGATCTTGTCTTGCAGCATGTTCAGATGAACATGCAGCGAGCTTGTGTACATTTCTGCTTTCAGAGTCTTGATGCTTACTCTTTTGAATGCTTTTGCAACGTGACACAGAGTTTAATTCTGTAGTGTTTCAAGTCTGCATTCTTTGTCTGATAGTTTTTTCTCTTTTTCTCACTGATGTCAAACTGATGCTTCAAATGCAATTTCTGATCTTATTACTGCTGAGTATATTTGTCTTGCTTTTGTGAAGATTGTTCTTCATATGAAGACTTCAAGTTAACTAAGTGCTAGCATTCATGTGACGTGATTTGCTTCGATTTGACGAAGATGCGCGTCTCATCGCAATTTCATGTTCAGTTGTACTTTCAGAACTTGCACATCTGATTTCAACTTAATAACTGAGCTTTCTATTTGTATGCTAATTATCATGTCAAATCTTTTTGATTTTCTGATGAAGTGCGTAAATTCATACTTTTCTGATGCAAATGTTGTGTCATGAGTGCAAACTCATTTCATGCAAACATCATGTACTTTGCTCAGTGTTTTACAAATTTCTTTAATGAATTTATTATATGCTAGAATGTTAATGTCATTTACAAAGTTAAGCACTTCAATCTTAATTTTCAATGCTTCGCACTTCTCAATCAGACTTATGTTAAAGAATAAAAAGAGAATCAATGAAATGAGAAATCTCTGCAATATGTCTGCATTTATCTCACGCATGTCACTCATTTGCTCATTGAATCTCAGCAATGTTTCTTGATTCTTAAGAAAGCTGCATGCTCATTTGACTATGTAGTCTGAAATTCTTTTCATTTTCAGAGTATGCAGAAGTCTGATGTGCAAGACTTGATTGAATGCTTTGACAACATTTAGACTTAGCATGAACGTTACATATTTGATTTTGCAGTCTCATATCATGTGAATCTGATCTACTAATAAATCTAATGTCAAGATCACAAATTGCTTGCGTCTCACTCTCATTTGAGCATCAGATAGCATGTGATGAGTCTCAGCTATATTGCTCAGTCTTTTAATCATGATTGACTTCAAAGCTTTTCTTATGATATCAAGCAAAGCAATGAGTCAATATGTCTTTGAATCAGTATAATCACTTTTCTTTAATTTGCATAGTACTATCATTTAAGTCTTTTTGAACTGCTTTGAATGATATCTGTGTATTACACATGCGTTGAATAAACTCATCAATATTGAGATCAGTTCTGCAAAATCTGTCTGCAGCGCTCTGTTTAAAATGTCTGAGATGTCTGATGCTTTGTCTGCTTTTATTCTTTTGATTATCTGTCTCACTTCATCTTCTGAAATGCGTAAGTCAGATGATACTGTCAAAAGTATAAATAAGTTTGCAATGTCATTGATGTTTGTTTGAAAGAATGAGAGAAAGAATTTTTCTTGCAATAGCTTGATTTTTTTCTTGAACATCATTGTCATTTGATCAGTGTCACTTTGCTTCAATGATGAAAACTGAGAAAGTTTTTTAAATAGCTGACTTTCGATTCTGACTCATTTTGCGAAGCATCATATCAACTTAAATGCATCACTCAACTCATGCATTTGTGATCTGAAATGTGCGCGTTTCGCTTGTTGAATGATTTTGTTTTTATGATCATTATGTTTCAGATATTCATTTCATGCATTTAATGTGCTTTGTATTTTTCATATGATTCACAGTTATCTTGATTTCATTACTATCTCTGAGCAGTTTGAATTTCAGAAGTTCTTTGCTCAACTTAATGACTTTGTCAAGAGAGTAGATTTCTCAATGATCTTCTGTAACATCTTGATAACTTTGCACATTCTTTCGTTCATCATCATCTTGCTGTTCAAAGAATGATTCGACGAAAGATGCATACACAGATACGCGCTCAATGCTTCTGTGTTCATTTTCTTTCATAGTCATCAAGTTGAAGATTGTACTGAAGTTGTTTGTAAACAAAGTTCTGTGACAATTAAAAGATAATTCAATTCTTAATGCAGATCAATGCATATCTTGCATTTGCATGTCATGAACTGTATTTTCTCGCTGCTAAAAATTAGATCAATAGTTGTAAACTGATTGTGAGTCTTGCAAGTAATAGTGTTTGATTTTAGCAATAATTTCAGCTTAGTGTTAGTAATGATGTCAAGTAAACTATCAATCGCTGCATGTTGAGTGAAGCATCTTCATCTCTTTCAATGAAAGTGATGTAGATTGAAATCTCTTACAATCAGTTGTTTGCAGTTGTCTTTGAGTAGCTTACTCAAGTAAGAAATGATTGAAGATCTCTTTATAAATGTAAAGAACAGTGAACATGAATTGTAAATGTTTATAAGTTGCAACGTCTGCGTTTCATTATCTGTGTTGTAAGTTAATATTCTGATTAAGCAGATGTCTGACTCAACTGTTTCTATCATTCATTGATCGAGTCTTAAGCATTTGTTCACATATATGCATGTTCTTGACTGTGATGACGTGTTTTTCACTAGATAAAAGAAGTTGTGAGTTGAGTTAAATGATTGAATGTTGTTAATGTTGCAACTCTGCTTCTGTATGATTACAATGTTGAAATCACGAACTTCTCTGTTGATTAGAAATGATTTCTGAATTTTCAATGATTTTCTGATGTTGTACTGCAGTATTCATAGAAAAGATTGTTTTATCATAAAGTTATTTGTAGCTGTTGTTGACTCTGCAAAGAGAAGACTCTTTGAATGTTTTCAGTCATCAAGAATCTGTTTTGTCTTCTGATTTATCATTTCTGACTCTGCTTAAGCAACGTCTCATTTGAGTCACTACTCACGTAAGAGAAATGATCAACGCGTCTCTTCTTGACTTCTATTATCTGTCATGTTGATTCATGAGCGACTAGACTGCGTGTTTTCAGCACAACTGTCGTTGAGCTCAACGAGTTCGCTGAACTGAGAGAATTCGTGAACTTTAAAGAGTTCATTGAATCTGCAGAGCTTGAAGACAACAACAAGCTTAAGAATTGCAAGAATGTGCGATTGTATTTAAACGCTTCTGAATATCTGAATGATTTATTTCTATAGATTTCAAACGCTTGTTTCATCTGCTGTCGTCATTTGAAACAGATGCATCTTCAAAGTTCGTGATTTTCATTGCAGTTAGCACAACGTCTTTTATTTGAAGACATCATGCATTTTTTGATGTGATGTTTGTCTGCGCACTTGACGCAGCGTTGATTCTTTCTGTAGAATCTGATCATGTGATCAAATTCTTGACATCTGAAGCACTATGTGATGCAACAGTTCTTCTTGAACAGCTCACATATGCATTTACAATATGCATTTAGCATATTTACGTTCATCAGTTGATTTGTCATTGCTTCGATTGCTATCTTCATGATGAGCGACGAATGAGTCTTTTCGCTCTTTGCTACTTTCTTGAGTCAGACTATTCTTAGAATCTTCAGATTCTCATGAAGTCTTACATTATTCTTTATCAGCTTTCTAATGACTTTCTTCTGATTGTTCATGTTGATTGTAGTGCACATTTCATGTGTCAGCACTGCAAAGATTCATTGCAATATGCATGTCAAGTTTGCAATTTCTTTTACTCATTCTTAAGTCTTTTTCAGATTTGCTTGTGCATCTGAGTTGACTGCGTGAAGAAAGATGTCTTTGCTACTCAGCTTGCAAAAAGACATGATCAGATTTTGTTGACTCATTGACACGTCTGCTATTCTTTGAAGAATTTGCTCAACAATCTTCTTCTGCATCTTCTTTATTTCTTCTTTGTTTGCTATCTTTATCATGACTTCACGTCTCTTGCAAAGCGACAACGATTTCTCTCTGAAACGTTGCTTTCTCATTGATAATTCTTCTCTTGTCACATTTGCTCATGACATGATTTTTAATGAGAAATGCGTATTTCTTTGCATTTGTAACTGCTTGCTTAGCAGTTGAACTGATGTCTTCAGTTTCTGTACATTCTTCACAATGAACATGTTCTGAGTCGTGTGATGTTTTTCTTCTGATTCAAGTCGAAGACAATGCATCAGCTTCAATGTTATTTCTTTTCACAAGTAATCTTTGCTCATTTCTTTCTTTAACATTGATGTCTTTATTAGTAAATCAATAATGTCAGCTATCTTCTCTTCATCATTGCATGAGCGTTGCAATCTTGCGTCGCTGTTTTCTTGCAACATGTCAACGTCACTTGCAATCATCTTCAAACTTGCATTGCTGCAACTTGTGCAATTCATCGTCGTTTGATCATTCTCTTGATTCACTCTGTCTTGCATGTAGTGCTTTTTTTCAAGATTTGTTGTGCATGTGTTATAATTGTTTTTTTTATTTGCAATTTTTAATTCATGAAATATTAAGTTAAAAATATGACGTGATTTAAATGATGTCTTAACAAAGTCACAGAGTTTCAGAGCTAACTCAGATCTGATTTTCAACTCAGTCTTTGACTTTAGTCTCTGATTTAATCTTTATGTGTCAATTCATTATGACAGTTTGACAGATTATACAACAATTCATATGATAACTCTGCAGTGATTTCAATTGCATGATCATGATTTTCATGCAAAGACAATTTGTCTGCATTTTTTATTGAGAATACATCTTTATACTCTTTTAATTCAATAAGTAAAGTTTGCATTTTAAGCATGTTTATGATACAATTCATTATGTTATTCATTGCTTTCACTTGATATTCAATGATCAATTCTTCAACAACGTTGATCATGATAAAAGCATACATAGTAAACTCATTTTTATAAAGCTTTTGCAAAATCTTCTGTAATGAATAACTTGAATGCATGCTCATTCATATTGAAACATCATGTTCTTATGATCATGTTTATTTGAATACATTTAAATTACATATTTGACATACTCAAAATTAAAAAAGATTCTTTCTTGTCAATAGCATAAAAGATATTTATATCTTTCTTCTTTATGTTTCAGCTGTCTATAAGTTGATAATTCATCTCATAAACATCATAGTAATAAACATTCTGATCATTAATTTAAATAAATCTTAAAAAATCAACGCTCAGCAATGATATACTCTGCTTAATGATGAAACGTTGACTAATCACGTTCATCTTAACATTGATATTCATGTAAATCTTTGTTTTTATCTTCTGATCTCTCTGAATTACATGCTCTTTATATATAAGAATTTTTACAAAGAGAATTTCTTGTTTTTTTCTTAATGATTTGAAGTGTTCATTAAAAGCTTGTTTTTTTTCAAAATCTTGAAATGATTCATATGTAAAATAATATTAAATCAATGAATACTTAGTTGAATCACGAAAACAAATTACTTAAACTATCTAAAGACAGAGCATATTATTGACATGATGCTCACGCTTTATTTCGATCATCAAGAGCAGATGAGAAGCATTGTTGACATAATGTCAATGAATGAACAAAAGATGATTATTATTATCTTGCAGAAGAATTCAGTCAAGACAAAAGATATACAGAAGAAATTACATAAGTTGCAAGTACTTTATGAGTTTAATGAATGTAGAAACAACGAGCTGATGCTCTGAAGAAAGATGAAAAGTTTGACAGAGATGATAGAAAAGCTGACGCGTTAACATGTCGCTGCGTTGACTGTCAATCAGCGCATAAAGAATCAGCTGAAGAGACTGAAAAAGATAACAGACAGACTTGAAAAAAAGTTCATGAAAAAGAGAAAACACGTTGACAGTTGAGCGAAGAGAGTGAGCATGAAGTCAACAACATCATTTGAAAGTCATTTTATGTTCAATGTCAACATATCATCATCAATGCAAAATCATTGTAAGAAATTTGAAGTAAAAATCTTCATTAAAGAAAAAGAAGAAGTAAAGAGAATTATGATGATAATAATGAAGAACATAGTAAGATGAGCAAGAGAAATTGACATCGACAAGATGCTGTTGACGTGCAAGAACATAGAGATGATGAAGAGATGATTGAAACTGCTGATATTTTGAGTCAAGATGAAAAGCAGCAAGAAAACATTGAAAAAAAATGATTTTTGAATCAAAGAGATATTGTTGAATGCATATCTGCATGAGATCAGTTTTGAAGTAGTGATACATGAGATTAAAATTGAAGAAATGTCTAAGAACATAAAGAAGAAAGAGATGAGAATGCTCATCAAGATCAACAAAGATATACATTCAGAAATGATGATCAAGAAGATTGAGTGACTCACAAAGAAAAGTGAGCAGAAAAGATACATCTTGCTGATGATACACATAGTCAGCGCTGAGATGATGAACAAGCTGATCAATGAGAAAGTATGTCATGAAATCAACATAAAGATTACACAGTTCTACAACTTAAGTTGCAGAGTGCATCAGTGTTTAAAGTATCAAGAATATGATCACAAGATGTACAAGTGCAAAAACAAGCAAAAATGCGTTTACTATATGTTAAATCATCGCTCAAAACATTGTTTTTACAAACAAACTTGAAACATGTGAAAATGTGAAGCATGTCAAGACATACACAGAATTTTCAACTCTCAATGTCATAAACAACAAGCTGAAAAAGAAAGAATAAAGAGAATCACAAAGCACAAATTTCTATATCATGTTGTACAAAAGCAGAAAAAACTCAAAACAGCGATGTCAAAAACATTCACAGAAACATTTATCAGTTTGAAATTGCTGATGAACAACAACTTGAAGAGAAAGCAAAAATGCTCAATGAATGAAAGTTATCTGCTCAGCGCAATTATTATATCAGAAAACATTATACTGAATCACTTGATCAAAAAGTCAAGATCAAATGAATTGAAGTTAACATCAGTCATGTTGTTATTAATGTCATCTTCTGTTGAGAATTTTACAAGTGAAGCAAATGCTTTGCAGATACTCAAGAGAACATTAAACAGTCTGAAATGTGAACTTTAATGTTTCAGCAAAAGAAGCTTCGAATATTACAGTACAATGTTCACAAGTTCAGAAACAAGATGATGATAATGTTACTACATGAGAAAAAGATAAAGAACTATGACATTCTGATTCTTCAAGAATTCTGATGATTTGATGACATTTTCAAAGTATACTGCTCAGCAACTATTAACTTTATGCTGAAGAATAATGAAGATAGAATCTGTTTTTACATAAATAAGAGAATTGACAGCAACATCTGATATTCAACATGACACTTCAAAGATGTAAACACAATTATGTTATAAACATTAACAAATGATGCACAGATGACTCAGAAAGTTATACATATTCATGAAGCATACAATTTGTCACTCAGAGATTATGAAATCATTTATGAAAAAGAAAATCTTTCAAACATTGAAAAGATATTACATATGTCAAAAGAAAGCATTCTTGTAAAAGACTTCAATCTGCATCACTTCACATAAGAAGAATCATTTTATTTAAAATAACATTTATTATTAAATGAGTTAATTAAAATGATCATAAACATTGATGCATCACTAGCATTATTTCAAGATATAATTATGAGAAATTATCAAGAATTTCAAATGACAATAAATTTGATTTTCATGACAGATGACATTATGAATCAATTAATATGATGCAAAATTAACGAAGAAATGAAAAACTTCTCAAATCATCTGTCAATACAGACAATTATAGATTTCAGAGTTTGCAAAAAGTCAGCGCGAAAATCATGTTGCAACTGAAAGATAATGAATGAAGAGAAGTTCATTAATATTCTGAAAGAACAAATGTCAAAATCATTGTTGAATCATGAAATGAGATGTTGATGCATAAATGAGTACATCAAGCAACTGCTGAATGCACTGAAGAAGATCATCAAGATTTTCACTTTCTGAGCAAGATCACACGAAATGATCAAAGCAGAATGAACGAAGAAATGTACAAAGATCATCAAGAGCATGCAATGAATAAGAAAAAGTTGTTAAATCATTAATGATTGAGCAGAGTACATTCAAGCATGTGATAAGAAGAGCAAGATCATCAGAAAACAGAAATGCAGTGAATATTAAGAAATCATGCAAAATGTTGAACAATTCTCAAGAGAACTGTTTAAAACTGCAAAATGAGCAAGAAATGCAGTTGCAGACACATTGACTTAAGCAACAATTTTTTCTCTGATTAAGTCAGAATGCTCTGACATCATCATAACAATGCAAAATAAAGTGAAAATGATGTTTCAGACTCAATTTTTATCATCTTCAAAGATTCTCATGCTGAACACAATAAACTTCAAGTACTCACTCTCAATTGAAAATGATGTTTTGCTGACACATTATAAGATTAAAAGAATTATTTATAAAGTAACATCTGACAAAACATTGAAATATACAAAATATACAAATAAAATAATGCACAGATTCGTCAATGATACATCAGAATAAATATGCTTTCTCTTTAAAAAATGTTTACAGAAAAGAATACAATTAACTCAGTTCAAGAACATAATCACAATAGTGATGTAAAAGTCAAACAAGAAAAACTACTTCAATGCAAAAATATATAAATCAATTGTATTATTCAACACATTGAATAAAATATTGAAATTCATTGTATTTAAACATTTGCAAAATGTTGTAAAAGTTTGCAACTTAATATTGAACATTCAAATGAAAGCTTGCAAGCACAGATTAACAGATACAACTTTGCAACTAATTATAGAAAAGATACATATTGTGTGAAGTGACATGAGAAGAAAAGTAGTCTCACTACTGAGTTTGAATGAAAAGAATGCATTTGATAATATGATGCACAGCAAACTTTTACATGACATGAAGAAAAGAAAAGTTTCTAGACTGCTTCTTGAGTTTGTGAAGAACTTTCTGAGAAATCAACGCATTATGATCACAATTGATGATTACATGACAATGAAATGCAGCATGAACATCAACATATCATAAAATTCTTTGCTATCATTGATATTATATCTGTTTTACAATGCAAACTTGTTAAAAGTATGTAACAACATCAAGCTGAAAATTAACTTCATAAACTTTGTGAATAACATTAATATCTTGATATATAAAGAGTTTATAAAATGTAACTGCAGAGTTTTTAATGAGATTTATGATAAATGCAAACAGTGATCAAAAATGCATGACATCAAATTCTTGATGACAAAGCATAAATTAATTCACTTTACAAGAACTTTTAAATAATTTAATATGAAAGTTAATATAAAGCTAACAAGATATCAAATCAACTTGAAATTAAATATCAGAGTCTTGAAAGTTTAATTGAACTTCAAGCTGAAATGAGTGATTCACATGCATCATGTCAAGACAAAACTAATAATTAAACAAAAAATCATGCAAATAATCATTGAGTTTACTTGAGATTCATTAATGATGATGAGTAAGCAAATATACTTCATGATGACGCGTTCTCTGCTTAGTCACAAAGTCATCATATGATATACATTATAAAAAGTGAAAGATCATTGAAAGAGTCTGAACATCAAGCTGAGATCAGTACAAGAAAGAGCATTGCAACAGATCATTAACATTTATCATGCAACATTAACAGAAACTTTACAGATGAAAACAAACATGATGTTGATAAATATTCACTTATAAAAGCTGATACAAAGATTAATAATAAACATGAACTCTTGAAAATTGAGCAAAGTTATTGAGATGATAGTGCATCGAATTCACAACAACTTGACATTCAAAAGAAATCAAAAATCAAAGCTGTGTAAAACATCTCTACAATTGAAGCAAAAGTAAATAAAAAAAACATTTAAACAGACAAAGATAAATTGAAGTCATCTTTATACAGCGACTTTTTGATCAAAGTCATCAAAGATAGTTATAGTTGTAAACAAGAAAATGTTAATAAGACAACATAATTTCAACACATTTACATTGAAGCAAAAAGTTTACTTGAATGATAACAACAGTAAAAACAATGTTACAGTGATTGCAATGAAAATGAACTGAGAGTTAAATAAGAGACTGAAAAGATCGACGTTAATCATCACTCATCATGATGAGCTAAAAGAGTTAGTCGCGAAAGCAAAACATTTTGCAAACGTAGTAACAGTAAATTAAGAGTATCATGAAAAGATATACAAAGTATACAATGATAGTCAGACTTCTCTGAAAACAGTAAAAGTTATGATATCAACAAAAGATTAAACACGTCTGCAACAAGTTCAAATTATGCATGAGAGCATTCAATCTTGAAAAGTCATGTTGAAGTTACATTGAGTGACAAAACATGCAGAAGTACTTGAAAATAAAGCGATAAACAAAATGATTAATGATGCATATGATTTATTTATATTATTGACTGAGCATCAGCGCATTGAAGTGATGACAAGATTGATGCTCATACAGAAACAGATCAGACAAACATGAAGAATAGTTTGAAAAAAGAAATTTAATGCAGCTCATTTTCAATATCTGATATCAGAGATGACACATCAACATCTGTGACTGCACAAGAATCATGCAAAGTTTCACAGTGCATTATTGATGCAGTTATGCATGAGAAAAATTGACTTCAATCAATTTCTACATGAAAGATGAGTACTCAATGTTACTATGATGATGTGCAAGTGTGACAAAGATTAAATGTTAATCAAGCACGTTCTATTAACATGTTTTAAATGAAAGATAGAATGAAAGATAATGTAATGTAAAGAGAACATTACGAACTTGAGAAAGCTTCTAAAAATCATAAGCATGACAACAGCAATCATTTAAATGATATTCTTAACAAGCATACTGAATCAATTTTAAGCTGTGATGTCATCAAAAAGTTAGATGAAAGAGAGAGAAAGTAAAGAAGAAACAAGCTCATAAAGTTCTTGCATTGAAAACAGTTACAGTATAAAGTGCAGAGAAAAGTGATAGTAGATATGAAAAGAGCGCTATGCTAGCGCAGCGCTCGCTACAATATATAGAATCTTGCATAGACTCATAATAAGTGTTGAATCGAGTAAGAATAAAAAAAATGAATTTATAGTTTCTATTCAGCATGTGATGCTTGAGTAAACTTTTAATGAGTGTCTGTATTGTTCATTTATGACGCATCATCTTTGCTTTGCTCTTCATTGATGATATTGTTATAATTCTATTCTTTGTTTAATTTTCGCTTGATTTCATTCTAATTGAGTCTAGCGAAAATTTGATCTAGAGATGATGTTATTGAAACTCTGCATCATATGTGTAAGACATCAATTCAATCAAGTTTAGTACAGAGCTGAGAAACATACATATAAGAATTGAGTTCTTTTCTGTAAATACTTTTCTTTCTTAGCATTTATCTATTAGTTAAATGACATTTCTATGACTCGCTCTAGATCGATCTCTAACAGTAGATAAATATTAATCAACTACTCTGCTATTGACGTGTAAATGATACAAAATAATCTACTTTTATTCAGAAAATTCGCAAGAAATTCTTTGAATTACTTTCATCAAAACACATTTGCAAATTTACTCAAATTTATCAAATCAATCACTTAATCTTACTATAATCAAATTTATTCTTATCTTTTTCACAATGATACGTGACTCTGAATCAGTTGAGTCACGAACAGCTCATCTGCTTAAAAGCACTGCTAGTAGACAAGTTTCTCTTATTTCTGTCGATACTTCAGCGAAATTTCAGAATGTTGCTATCTCATGAAACATCAACATAAGTCAACAACTTCGTCAATGAGCTATTGATCAGTTGAACAAGATCATCAAGATGCTGATAGAACTAAAAGATCAACGAAACATAACTTTGAAACTCAACGAGCAATGAATTGATTTACAAGTCGATCACATTAAAAGACTTGATGAGTTAAAGATAAATCAAACAACAATAAATCATCAAGAAAAGACTATTGTCGAACTATGAGAGAAAGTATTGAGTCTCAAAAAGAAACAGCGTTCAGCTGATCAGCTTTGATCTCAACAGTTTACTGAGTCTCGATCTACTACGAATCATCTATCTCAACAAGATATCGAGTTGCATGCTTTTATCAAGAATCATACTTGACGAAAGACGTCTACTAAGTTCATCTCATTCGAAAACGAACGTCATTGATTCTACAAATTTTTGAATTCATTTATATTCATTGAAGAAGATGAATCAACTTGAAAAGACTGAAGAAATAAGATAAATGACAAGCTGATTGTTAATGTTGATTAATTCAATGATGAAACTATCTGTATTGTTTACATAATGTTTAGATTAAAAGATGATGTTGCAAAATACATTTACGCTCAATGTTGTTTTGATTCTTTGAATTCATTCACTTTGATCTACAAGCTATTCGATTATTTGAAAGAAATATACAATGAACTGAATAAGAATTGAAAGTCTCGTCACGAGTACAACGCTCTGAGACAAGTTGACAAGTCTTTCAATGTCTTCTACTTCAACTTTATGAAGTTATTCAATTATCTTGAATACAATGATTGCACTCTGATGAATGATCTTCAGAATAAGATCAATAATCGATTGCAGAACGCTTTATCAGTCTGTTCAGAGAATTTTACTTCGCTCACTCGCTTAAGAATCTTTCTTCAAGATGTGAATAATAAACAGCGAGTCAACTATCAGCTACGCAGTCAGCTTCGCACTGTCATCGCCAAAGTCAC